>Ga0179593_1285257_pt1 | contig 39461 bp, 41 predicted proteins | sample CZODoug2_1_08_16_FD_185931 | JGI IMG/M metagenome (GOLD analysis project Ga0179593, IMG submission 185931) | Vadose zone soil fungal communities from Angelo Coast Range Reserve, California, USA - CZODoug2_1_08_16fungal (PacBio error correction) | ecosystem: Environmental > Terrestrial > Soil >... | reverse complement strand
CCGGCGCCGACATCTTTTGCGGGATTTTCTTTCGATGATTCCGAATGTTTCCTGTTCCTATCGTCCAACTTTCCTGTCGTTCAAGCCAACAGAGTAGTTTGAACTGTTGCCCTTCCCCTTTACTACGGTTTTCCCCCCCCCACCCCCTTTTTCCGGCGGGGTTTACGTTGTTGCTTGCTTTCCCTCCTCTTCGCTTTCCGGGATACTGTATGCGAGTGGTGCAGACACGTTTCGCCAAAGGAGGATTGAGTATTGACCCGTTTCTCCGATCCTTTCCCTGGCAACCCCCGGCAACATGGTGACGGGAGATTTGATGGCCTTTTATTCCTAGTTGGCGTCTTCAACTCTCGAGTTTGCCGTGGGTTCGAAGACAGCGCCACGATCTCAGGGTTTGGTCGTTGGCCTTCTTTCTTTGTTTCCCCTAGTACTTGTTATGATTTATGGAATTTGGTGATGCTACGGTAGTCCCCCCTAGAATCTGGCCGTCAGCATTGTGTCGCCTTGGGTCCCCCCTTCTTCACAGCCCGTTAAACAATCTTTCCTTTTCGTCTGGCCATGTTATCTCATCACCGAATACCATTTAGGACCCTTGGTTCCCCACCTTCATCGTTTCGATGTTTGTGGCAACCTGAACAGATTGCTCGGTGTTCTCTCCCTTACCCCCAAGCCCTTGGATTTGACAATTCTTCGGGGGGGTCCCGATAGGGGAAATTTGCGCTTTTATGGGCATCCATATAATGGTCTTTTATGGCACTCCCCTATGTACTTCCGTGGGATGCCTTCCACTTTGGCCACGATCTCGGATGGATTTTTTTTGAAACCATTCGGAAATTATTCCGTTTCTTGACCTTCTTTGAAGACGTGACGGCTGGTTCTTTCCGTGCGCAAGCACTTGAATTTTTGTTTTGAGTCGCCCACCGCGGCAACCGACCCCAGGTCTAGCACCCCCCCTCTGATCTCCCAAAACAAACGTCTTTTTTATCACCCACATGGGAACCGTTGTTGTCCCTTCTTCTTTTTTTAGCCCCGTTTGTATTTAACCGGCTTGTCTCCGGTAACATTATTATCCCCAAACAAAAGAAACTTGCAGCTTATTTCCTCCAATGTACCAGCCCCTATGTTCTGGCCCGAGCACTTCGCCCTTTTACACCAATTTTAATTGAAACGAACCTTGGTTTATTGAAACTGTAGACCGACTGTTGCCTGGGTTCATCATCCTCCCCCCCGTTTCCCCCGATACTATTTTCTTTCCTGTTGATCCTCCGATAGGAGAAGAGCAATGATGACCTTTCCCCCCGTGGATGTAGTCAGGTGGAAACCGTGATGCCCCGAGCAGTAGTATCACCTAAGATTTCTAGAGTTCACCCCCCTTCTCACGCCTCTTCAATTAGATCACGTGTCGGTGGTTGCAACTCTGTAGGTCCACAGAAAGCGGTTTTTTTGTCGCTTCTCACTCCCGCGTTATTTGGGGGGACCACCCACTTCCTTTTCTTTGTCTTTTTCTCCACAGGGGAGGACGACCGTCCTCAAAGCGGATTTTTGGATCACGAGAGTTCCCTGGAAGGGTCACATGTAGATAGAGTGACAGGATGCCTCTTCCTTGATCGTGTTTAGATAGCGGAATTTCGTTTATTATGGCCATTAAACGACCCACCGGACGAGAAGCAAGAATCCTCCCAAAGCGGGCCACCTGGTTTTCTTACTGGCGCTTTCTCTTCCAACATGCTAGCGTTCCGCCTCAAGCTGGCTTAGTTCCCCCCACTGGTCCATAGAATCGGTTTTAAGTGGAATTTCGCGATTGACTTTTCGTGGCGTTGACCCCTATCCTCACGCCGCTTTCCGTGCGCCTAATGCTAGTTCGCTTGTCAACAGAAGTCCTGAAAGTCCTATGGCTCCATTTCTCAAAGTACGTGAAAGTAGTTCCCCTTATTTTTCCAAGGGTAACAATTCCGGCCATTAATCATGATATCAGTTCCCCCGTGTTTGATGACTTGCTTTTTGAATTTTTTCCTCATTGCCCTTCCCAAGCCGCTATCTCCACACCAATCCATAGATGCATGACCTTCCAATTTGCTACCGTGCGTACCTCCCCCCATTTTTTTTTTTCCCCTTCCTTGATTCCCTTTTTTTTTGTCATCCTCTCCACTGGCCAACCAATAAGGAGAATGCCTCGAGAAGAGCCCGCTGGGCCATGTCCCCACCACAGCCGCCGTATCCCACCTACTTGCTGCTCTCTCGATGACCTCTTTCCGAGGAACCAATCTTGAGGGTTTTCGGGCCTGTCTTTCCCGTTTTTGTTTCTCCTCGTCCCTCCCTCCCCCCGGCTCGCCCTATATTTTCCGTATATATTCCATAGGTTTAATAGATCACAAGTGGGTATGTGCCTCTCGTTTGCGACCATCCCTATTGAGGCGTTTGGCTATCTTCGCGTTACAAATCGTGGATCCCTTCCAAGAGCTGCATGGAGCCCACACGCACTCTCATTCTTTCCCTTGTTTGCTTCGTGGCTTCCCGGCAACCTGAAATTCCTCCCCCCCCCCCCAACTCGCCTTCATTCCTTTTCTAACTTTCTTTGCTCAAGCAAGCCAATGTTGCCCTCCGTGGCCCTTCCGACTTCCTGTCCTTGTGCCAACCGTTTATTTTCTCCTCCCCCTCGTCCCAGGGCAGCTTTCCCACGGTCCTGCCCTCCCCGCCAGTACACGGGTGGCCACAGGGATGCATCCGCATTGACCCCCTCCCCGCCTTTGTGCATTCTCGTGCCCCGATAGAGCATTCTTAGACCACCGCCATGGACTTTCCATTAAACTCTCGCTTATTTACAAATGAGGTACCTTCTATATTTGACGTCCCAGTATCCCCCTCACTGACTTTCCTGCGCGACGCCCCCTACCCTCTCGTCCATTCCCCTTTAGACCGGTGCCCATTCTTGCATCAGGATAACCCAAAAGTTCTTTTCAACCAACAACCCCCATTTTCCCCCCTGATGCCGAGTTGTCCCCCCACCTGCAGTTCGGACCCAGGGTGGTTCTCCTCTGAGAAAATGTTTTTTTGGCCTTGCCCCCTCCTGCATGTGGGCCCCACCCACCTCCCTCTGCCACGTGGCCCTCTTTTAGCTACGGACGACGGCCTTCCCCTACCCGAGCTTTGCTTACGCTTTTTCACACTCTTTGTAGTTCTCTGTGGACCCAAAGGGAATTCACTAGGGCTCGCGACGGCCACCGAGCTTAGCGGATCGTAAACCTTGCGCGGCCGTTTGCTGCAGCCAATGTTCCCCCTTTGGCTACTGATTTCTGGTCATTGAATCCGGTAACATTCCACTTACTGTTTTGATTCACGACCCCCCGCCCCATACCCTGCGTTTATGATCAGAGCCGCTGAATGACCAGGCCTCTTCCAGTGGATACCCTTTTCGGCGGAAGCTAGGTGGCTCGGGTGCTAGGGGTATTATGGGCTGCGGGGGTTGGTGTTGACAGCATTATATTGTGTTGACTATGGGACTCTGTTGTTTTTTTTTGTGTTTTTCTCGGCTTGTGGAGCGTGTTGTGGGGGGTGGGGATTTTGTTTGTCTGTGTCTTTGTTTTTTTGAGCTCTCTTTTTTTCCAAGGGTTTTGTGTTCTCCACAAATCCAGTGTTATTTTTTACCCCGGAGCACTGATTCCAATAGGAATAGAGGAATCATTGCATTGGCTGTCCCCCGCGTTGAACGTTTTCGGGACTCTCGCCTCATTTCCCGTCCCCTCTCCTTTCCCTTGAGCCTTTTGTTCCCCCCTTACAACCTCCTCTTTGCGCTCAGCGATCTCGCTTCCTTTGTCGTTTCTTCCCCTTATCTCTTCTACGAGGTATTCAGTTTCACTCGATTGCATTTTTTTGCTGATGTGGAAAGTCCCCAACCCCCTTCTTGACTTCTGGTGATTCTAAACTTTTCCCTTTTTATACCCTTTTCCCCTAACTTTTTTGTTTTGGTTCACCACGATGTGGTTTTTTCCCTTAAAGGGAGACTCTTCCTTTCAAGCTTCGTCGGTTGCCTATCCGCAGAACACCCCTCTGTTTATCGACACTCCTACTTTTTCCTAGATTTTACTTATCCCCGGCTATCTTTTTGTTTTCACCATCCAAGTTAGATTTTATATGTTAGGAGAAGGAGCTATCCTAGCCCCTCTTCTCCCTGACGTGCAATCGCGGTCACTTCGTCTTCCAACTTTGCCCCAGTGTTCCTGGTTTATTTTTTGACCTGATCACTGCGAGTGCCCCGATCTCACAGTTTGAACCCCCCCCCTAAGTCGAGGAAAGCGTCTCTCCAGGGTCGTTTCTTGTCGTCCCCCATTTGTCCTGGACAGAATCTTCCCTCTATTTTCGTTGACTTTAAGGTTGCCGACTTTTTGCTCCACCTTTCCCTTCCCTCCAGCTGTCCAAAGCGTCTCTGGTGGGTCTTCTTCGTGCAATGAATAACTAGTTGCCCTACCTCTTTTGCAGTGATGTTGTGCTTCGTTACCCTCCCCTTTCTCCCCTACCTATAATGTTCCTCGCCCTATCTATTCTCATGGTAGACGAATTAGCAACACCACCGACCCCTCCAGCACCCACACCTCCCTTGTTTTCCCGTCGCTTAAGTCATTTAAGGTCGGCATGCGGGGACCTTTGCTTGTAACTTTTTTGGATACATTTTTTGCGGAGAAGTGCTATGCTTTCCCTATTTTCCAATTTCTTTGTCCGCGCGTCCCCCTCGGTAGCGCCTTTTAGTTTCTTTCCCGCTTTGAATTTCACTTTAGTCAAAGGGATGTTCCTCCCTTTTCCTCTCAGTCGTTTTGTTCTTCTCGGTGTTTCAATTCTTTTCATCAACCGCAAGTCCAAGCTTGTCCCAGATCAATTCGTTTTGGTTCTCGGAGTTTTCCTGAATGTTTTTCGGCTTTTCTTTTGCGCTTTGACCTCAGTACATTTAAGGCGTCTGGACCAGTGACAACGCACTTTTCCTTGACAGGAAGTTGCTCCTCTCGTACAACGCCCCCCCCCGCAACGTCATCGCGCAACCGTTTGGAGCGAGTGCTACTGCCCTTGTCGTCCCTCCCGTTTTTTTTTCTTTCCAAGCTCACCATTGCCGCCTCCCTCTCCTTTATCCATCCCTTTTTTGCCGCGTGATTTTTGCCCTCTGATGAGTTTTTCCCGCCCCAAGTAAGATACGCGCCTCTTTTTCTTGCAGGATCAGACGAAGGTCCTTATCAATATCTTACGCCCCATCCCTCTTTTTTCTTGGGTCTCTCATTTTTACCCCATTTACCCAGACGTACTCCCTCAGGGAGGAATTTTTTTTACTACTTTCGGTGAAGACTCTTCCCCAGACCCGTTGAATACGTCGAGCTTACTTTGAACCTGAAAAATTTTTTTCCCCCCCCCCCCCCCCTTTTCCCCCCTTCATTTCGACGGTTTCCCTCCTCCTCAGCGGAAGGACTTTATGAGAAGATCCCTTTCAGTGGATCAGTGAGCCAGAACGATCAGGATTGTTGACGTCTCTACCCCTTCCCATGCTGCGTTCTGGCAAGACTCCCGGTTCTTTCTCGCCCTATTTCATCAATGATGCGCCATGGATACCGCCGCGGCCCCGGAGTCTCCGCTATGATAGAAGAAAGTGGCTGGTGGTGGATACTCCTCGTTAAGCCCTTTTCACCCCTTGCGTCATGCGCGTCTCCCCACCAGTGTTTGATAACCCCCAGCTTGCCCTTCTTGTTCCCGGGTTCGCGGAAGGCCTTCTTCCCCCAAAGTTCTTCCTTTCTTCTTGGCTCACGCACACGAAGTTCACGTCGATCCGTCCCCGTCCCTCCCGATTCAGTTTTCATCCCTCTGCCTGCTCCTTTTTTTTTTTTTTTTTTCTTTTCCCCTGTGATTGCTATCCTCTTTTCCATCTTTTTCTCCTTGCTTGTTCCCTCGTGCATTCACACCTTCCAACCTCCCCCTCAATTGAAAGCCACGTTTAGCGTTGGTTGATGCGGAGACCTGCGCAATCTGGTTTTTGCCACCCCCCCATCCTCTTCCCCGTTCAGTTTTTTCCCCACAGAAATTCCATGTCTTCGTGAAGCGTCTTCCCCCCCCCTTTCTACTTCCCCAGTTTTTATTTCGGCGTCGACCTGAATGAGTCCCCCCCCCCAAGTCCTTTTGCAGAGTCGCGAGACTAGGTCCGTAATCCCCCACCTGCCATCCCGCTTCCCCCAGTTTTTGGACCCATACAGACGGCCCCTCCCCTCCCCCTCTTCTTATTTTTTTTTTTATCGTTAACCTACTATGCGAAATTATCTCCCTGCCCCCATAACCCTCAACGCTCCGTCAACCCGGGTTTGTTCCCATTGACGCGCGGGCTCGGGCCGGGTCACCCGCCCTAAGAATTTTTTTGCGTCTCCCCCCTCCCGGTTTTCCTTCTCTTTCCGTCCACGTCAATGCGGTGTCCACACACAAAAAACCTTACACCCCGTCGGACAAAATGGGTGGTGCCCCAACGTCTCCTTCAATGTCCCAAGTTGAGTACCCTCCTCTTTTCCTTTGAGGGAATTTGTGACGCCTTCTGATTTTCCCCCCATTCTTGCTGAAATAAAGTTTTTGAAAATCTAAAGGCGGACGTCCGTTAGGGGACCTTGAATTGCACGTATCTCTCTCTTCTCCCCCTCTCCCTCTTTGGGCTCATGAACTGAAAGACCGAGCTCCATTAGCCTGCTGTACCAAACTTTTCCCTTAACCCATGAGTAAAAGGCATCCCCAGTTCGTTCCAAGTAGAGATGGCTTCTTTTGAAGGAAACTAGCCGTCCCTTGCCGGACATTGACTACTCCCCCTCGGTTACGGTTTCAACAAACCTTTACTCGGTACATAAGTACCGAGTGTAAAATCCTGATGGTTTATATTGGCGGATGTTATCTTCCCAATCTACCGTTTCTATCCTTTTTATAAAGGTCCGGTCGAGCACGCTGATCTTTTTTAACATTGATAGCTTTCGCACTTTTTCCCGCAGTTCTTTCTTTCCCGGAATAAAATCAATACTCCTGTCATATGGTTAACATTATTGTGCTGGCCACTTTTTTGCCATTTTGTTTGACGATAGAATTCGTGTTTGTCGCGGCCTTTCTGAGAGAAAGAGGGATTATAGGAATCCTTTTGTAGGTAATGTGAGAAGATGGTCACTCCGAAATCGTGATAAGCCCATAAGAGGAATGAGATGGCTTAAGGTAATGTCTTACACGTCCACTTCATTGTATGTTTTTTTTTTTTTTTTTTTCTGGTGCTATTCTGTCTTCTCCCACGGCCTTAGTTTTCACCCCCCCGGGGTTTGGTTTGGTGGCCCTATCCCTTTTTCTTTTGGTGGTCAACAACACAGTTCGCCTTAAAATCTCCTGATTTCCGTTCTTCCTTCCTGGTTCACCCCTGATAAGTTTTTAAGTTTTCTTTCTCCGCTTTTTTTGCTCCCTGCTTGACCAAGTGAAAGCACCATGCCCGAGGCCCTCCCCTCTGTTATTGAATTTAGCCGTTTTTTTTCCCCCCCCGTCACTCTCAAGACCCTCTCTTAATTAACCCCCCCCGAGCCTTGACTTGGCCATTTCTATTTTTGTCTAGCTATCTTTTGGGGGTGTCTTTCCGAGATTCGTGTTTTCTCTCCCCTTCAGAAACCCCATTCTGTTTCTCCCGCGCGTTGATGATTTGTTCGTAGTAGACTGAGCGCGCGCGCCTGAGACGGCAGCCAAGCGATCGGACTCCTTCCCCCCCCCTTGAGATTGTGCCTTTGCCGCAATGAGTTCCTCGGAAATCGCGATGGTGACGCTCCAATTCTTGGGTACCCCCGATCCCCGGTAAGTTGCCCGTTTTTTCCAAGGACGTGCGTTATGACTTCCACCGCTTTTCTCTGCCCAACTGCAAGAAAACGCTGGAAATCCCTTACATCTCCGTGCTTCTTCGGGCGGGTCACTGAAGAACCGGCCTTTCCCTCCCTCTTTTCGTTTGCTCGACTGCCTCGACCCCTCCCCCCCCGATTTTGCGTGCGAACCCCCAGTTTGCGCTTCCACTCCCCCCCCCCCCCCTGCCTCTTCCACCAGTTTATGATGGGCTAAGCCCCGTCCGCGGAACCCCTGGCAAAGTTTGCCGCAGCCACAACGGGGCCTGTCCTCCCCTTTTTTCGGTCTCTTTGGTCTGCAAGCCCTGATTCAAGAAAAGATAGGCCTCCTCTTATTCACGATCCACCCCCATCGCCTGCAGCATGCGTAAGCACGATTCCGCATACATTATTTTTGAACCTCTTCGTTTGGTCCCAAAGTGCGACTTTGCGTATCTCATAACCTTTTTCGGCGGAAAAGCTCTTTAAAAGGAGACATTTCCTTCTTTTTGCACCGTTTCTGGCTTCCTTTCCTTCCTTTTCTCCTTAGTTGTTAGTTTCTTATCAGGCCTTTTAATGGAGCTCTTCTTGCCCTTCCTGCGGTCCACTACAGTTGTCGCTTTGGACCCCGAAATCCCTCTCTGTCATTCGGCCCCCCTTTCCCTTTCCAACCTAGGTGGAGAAGACTTTAGTGATTTTTCCTGACTATTTTTTCCTGGTTCAATTGTCAGCTTTTATTTTTACGTTAAACTTACCCTTCATCCCTCAGAAACCTTAGTAGGGGTTTCACTTACCTATGAACTCCGGTCCAAACCCAACCATTCTTCTTAGGGGTACCCTGGGTTTTTTGTTGTACCTTTAAACCCTAATTGTCTTTTCGTCGTACTACGGGTGTAATGCCTCGTTTTTTTTTGAACCCATGAGTACTCCTCTGTCCCAACTTCTTTTTTTTTATGCCCGGTTAGAAGCGCCCCCTGTTAAGTTTCCCTTCCTGACCACCGGGTGACGGGGATCGTTGATCTTGAGTATTACGTTTGGCTCCTGAATTTTTATCCTCTTCTGTGGTTTTGGGCGAATACATCCCTTCCGATCCTTCGTTAGGTTTTTTCTTTGCATCTTTATGGTAAAGATCCCCCTTTCCTACTGTCTTTTTTGTATGTTGTCCATTTGTGATTGCTATTTCGTCTTTGAGAATTTTTCGGAGTCAGATGAGTCTCCAGTATTGGGATCTTCCTTTCATTCACTACACCTCTTCTTCCCCTGTAGATGGCCATTTTTGACCGTCCGTTATGTAAAAGAAGTAGTTAAGGTTTCCCCCCCCCATCTATCGTCTCCCTCCGGTCTTGGTTTTTCCCCCCCGATCGGAGGTTCTCGCGAAGACCGGACCTCCCCCGACGAAGTTTTGCTTTTTCAATTTCTTTTTTCTCTTTTTTTTGCACCGAAATATTGGGACCTTTTTCCGCTGGGTTCCTCCCGAGCCTTGGTATGAACAGATGAGGAGACGTCAGGCTTTTTTTTCCTACACGGCCCAAAAAAGATTTCGATGGCTTTTTCCAAACTCTCCCTTTCATAAGAATTTCCCTAAATTTTCCCCGAGGTTTGGTGCCCTTTGCTTCCATCTTTCTTTTGAGGCCCCCCTCTCCTACCCGGCCAGAGATCAAAACCGACTTTAACCCCCCCCCTTTTTGCGCACCCAGCTCGCCGTTTCTTTGTTTCCCCCGGAGATTATGGTTCCCCATTTTATTAATTTACAAACAAAAAACATACCACTTGAGGACTCTTTCTCTATTGCCTTGAACCCTTCCCCGCACTCCGGAAGGCTCCCCCCCCCCCCTGCGGCCCTGAGTTCTTTTCCCCCTCCCTTTAACCTTTTGACAAGAAAATTTTCTTCCTTGTTCCGGAGCATCTGTTTTACTTGTTTCGCCCGCCACGACCAGGCTCCATTTTCGTTTCCGTTCTTGCTAAATCCACCTCCCATAGTTGGATCGAATGACCCTCCTGCGGGATTATGTGAAACAAGTTTACTGAGGTTTTTTTTCAACTGTTAGCCTGGATGGTGCGGCGATCGACGTGATTCCAGTGTGAGTTTTGCCTTTCTTCCTGAAATCCGCCCCGTTCTATTCGCCCCCGCTGATGGTTGAAAATTACCGTTGTTTTCTCCAAATTGCAGACTCCGGCCCCCTCAGGGATGGCTTAACTCTTATGCCCCACGACTTTCCCTTTTCGCCTGGCCAGGAATGGAATTTTGATATCTTTAAGTCGTGAAATAAATTAATTTTTTTAGCACCTCTTCCCCCCTCCCCCCTCCCACGATCGGATGGTCTCCCCCCCCGTTGTGTTGTTCGATTTCCCCTCCCGGCCCTTCAGGCTGTTTTTATCGCTCTCCAGTGATGTCGACGCCTTTGGCCCTGCTTCTTATTTCGCGATGTTCCCTTTTTGTTTTTTCGAGCTTTTTTGCCTAGGACTTTTGCCTGCCGATTTCGCTGGTCCAAATTTTCTGAAATGGACGCTGATCCCCCCCTTCAAAGTAGCACCGTTCTTCCTTCTTTCCCATTTTTTTTCCGTTTACTTTACTTTTGCTTTGATACCTTCCCCTGATGAATTCTTTTGCCTTTTTGCGGTTTCCCCATTACCAGCTCTCTTCCGCCACCCACCCCCCACTCCCCCCTCTCGCTTACACTTTTTCCCTACCCCCTTGAGACCCTGCCCTGTGTGGAACCCCTCCCCCCCCGCCACCCCCGTCTGGAGAATTCTTTTGCTTTTCCCTTTTCAGCGCATGGTCCCCCCCTTTTACAGCATACGATCCAATTCTCTGCTCCTTTCCGCCCCCTATCTTTATTCCTTTTCTCCCACATTACCCTTTCCCTACCATCCCTCTACACCCCCACCATCCCTCTTCCGCTTCTCCCCCCCAATGTTTGAATCCAAACTCCTTATCCAGGTTAACTCCATTTTTTTTTTCCAGGCTTATGCGCTGACTGAGGTCCTACCTGTGAAAACCCCCCCCCCTCTTTGATTCTTATTGTCTTGCGAGTGTCCGCCTTTGGTTTTCCGAATCGTTCTAACCCCCGGTCTGACTACTACCCCTTCCTACTCCTACCAGTCTCTTGTTAACTCTCTTTTTTCCAACGTATTGGAGGTCCTTCTCTCCTACCAGCAGTTGCTAGGCGTTGGTTCCCGTAGTTCCTCGCTAGTTCACCCCCGAGCCTGCATGTTATTTTCCCCTCCTCTAACGCTTTCGCTTCTGTTCATTACCCTCTTTTATTCCTTTACCTGCGTTCTTACCTTCGCCTCCGTGACCCCTGGATTTTCCCCTCCAAATCACCTCCTTTGTCTTCTTTGTTCCCCTCGACTATTGAATTGTTTCCCTTTCATGTAATCCTCTTTTCCCAGGATTCAATGAATTTAGCTCACCCACGTCCCACTGGTTTGCCCCCCGTGGTGTCAGCGAATTTTGACGCCCCTGATGTGCAGTCGTCCGCAATCGACGATCATTCGAATCCCTGCGCCACCCCTAACTTGGATTTTCCATACCCTATTTCGCCCGGATCGTAACTTTTTTTTGACCGCGCTATTCTGTCAACGTCAATCAGTTAGGGTCTTTTACTTCCCTTTACTCTTAGCCTGTCTGCTGCGCCGTGGTCCGGGGGCCACGCCGATCCTCCAACAGCTTGTCCCCCCTCAACCCCCACGTGTCCCCCTCTGCTGCGATGATCAACTTCAATCCCGGACTCCCTCAGAGTGTCTGCCCCCTGTTGGGGTTTTTTTTTTCTTGCACACAATGGGTGTCACAATCTTCGGTAAAAGTGTCAAGACATCTTCGACCCCTTTTTTCAATCTGGACCGACCCCCGCCTAATCCTCATTTTTATTCCAGTTAACCCGACCCCTTTCTTGCCCCGTTTTTAGCTTTGCCCCCAACCCTGCTCCCCGCCCTATTCGCTCCCTGGCCCAATGAGCTCGCGATTCTCCTACCACCGTGCCGTACTCGTTTGTGGCATCCCGAATTGCATTCATTTCTTTCTGTCCCGTTCTTCTCATTTTCCTTCTTTTTTTCCGTAACTCAAATCCACGTTCTTGTGCCTTCTTTCCACTAACGCAAGCCCCTCTTTTTATCTCTCCTTTTACGCCAGCATCCCATAGTTTTTCGACGCTTACTTGGTGCTGTATGATCGAGTGGGAGAGTGTTGTCTTGTCTGCGCCGCAGGGGGGATGTTATCTATGTAGTATCCGTTGGAGTTGGTGATATAGTTTGGTTTGGTTAGAGGTTGGGGAGGGTTCTTGGCTCCCTGTGAGAGGTATGAGGTGGCGTGATTTTATTTGTTGTGCCCGGAATACTTATTCTGGGTTGGGTTGAAGAAAGCTGATGGATATACTTTTGGGATTTTGATGTTCGAACAGGCTGAGCTTGTGGCTCTGGTGTGGCTGCTTTATGCTGTTCTCAGTGGCGATTTCGGACTGTCTTCGTAGTTGGCGCTCGTTTGCTTTTTGTGCTCGTCTCTGTGAGAGAGCTTGACTGATGCGAGGGTCCGGGAGTATTACCCCCCTGAGGTTTTTGAGGGGGGATTGGGGGTGTATGTCTGATTGAGATGAGTTTTCGAGATCCGATTGAGGTTGAGAGAGATTTTTTTCTGAGAGCTTCATTTAAGTTTCTTGCGGTCCTTTCCTCCCAAGACCCGGATTTTATTTACCTGATGCAATGAGTTCCATCTGACTAGAGTTTTTCATTTGGCTGCCCCACGTGAGAGCAAGGTTTTTCGGTACTCGCGCGCTCTTGGACGGCTGACTTCTTGAGAAGGTTGGGCACTCCTCAACGCCGTGATGTGATCCTCACTACTCCCCTCTTTCTTTTCGGGTTTTTTCCTCCGATGATACAAGAGTCTTCCCGTGCCCTCGATTCTTTGTGCCCATTCGGACTTGGGTCCAAGTCCATGCCTCCTTATCTGGGGGAGTCGAATTCAGTTCTCCGGCAATCATATTTGTTTTACAGGTGTTTTTTTTGCCCCCCAGCTGTTGGCGTGCGGAAACTGTTAGGCGAATCTTCCCATGGCCAGCGGCCCATTTTTTTTTTTCTCGAGCAGAATTTTTTCTGGGGATCATTGAAAAATCCGCCTTGGTCACGATTTCTCGTGATATTTTATGGCCACCCCAAGTTGTTCCGGGGGTTGGTGGTAGTTGGAGCTTCTTCGAAAGGAGACGCGTCCTCTTGCGCTCGTGCCCATTTTCGCCTTTTCGTTGTTTTTTCATACCCCCCAGGTCCACCCAGTTTTTTTGGTTGAATTTTTTCCTTCTTTCTTCCCTTGCGTCTTGCTGCGATCACACTGTGCAACCCACCAATTAATGAAGTCGAGGGCCATTTCTTCAATTTTTTGTTGTCTTTTCATTCCATTTTTGGCCCCCCCCGTTTTCCTCTTTTTCACGTCAGGTTTTTCTTCCGGGCCTCATCTGAATGAACGCAGCGGGAAAAGTGAGTCTCTTTTGATTAAGATATTTTGCACACTGAATAAACTTTCAACTCGTCCCCCAACGCCTGACGCTGGTCTGGTCGGCGTCGGCCCCTACAAGTCTTATTTCTTAACCCACTCTTCATGTATATCGTGTCAATATAGCCTTTCTACCGAGTTTTTGACCCTCTCAGACCCCAACCCCCCCTTCCCCCCTCATTCTTTTACCCTCTTGTTTTCCGTCTCCTTCCAGCGCATCGAAGCGCGGAATGAGGGGATGAGTTCCCCTTTTTTTTTCTGGAGCACGTTTTTTCCGTTTCTTCTTTTTCCATGATGTTGATAGTTCGTGTGTTTTTCCTGGAATGAGCTCCCACCCTAGGTCGCCGCCGGGCTTTTTTGGCCCCCGCAGGGGCAGGTTCTCTTGTCGTTCTTTTTGATCTACGGTCGGGTTCTGATGTCTTACCTTAACTCTCCACTAAACCGCAAGTTCGGGTACCTTTCATCTTTTTAACGTGAGTCATTTGTCCCCCCTTAGGACGATTGATCTTCTGATTCTTTCCCCAGGCGTATTTGAAACATCTCCTTTTCGCCCCTTTGCCGTTTGCGCAGTTCTTCCCGCCACGATCCCAAAGTCAATATTGCTAAATCCTTTTTTTCGGCTTTTACTCATGAGCGAAGCAGCTCTTTTGCAATCAAGCGCAATTGGCGACTATGGCCCGTAGCGACTTTGCCGCGGGGTCTTTGAAATTGCTCCCTTTCCCGTCGCTCGTTCATAGCGGCTTCCGTTCCCTTTTTAAAGTCCGGTGCAATTTTACTCGCTCCCCCCCTGTTTATAGCAGGTGGATAACATCCCCGGACGTTACAACTTCGGGAAAGCATACCTTCGGTATTCTTCCAAGATACCTTTACTCTACTGGAGAGCGCCGCCGATCCCGCTGCCTTAATAGAAATTTTTTCCCTACTTTCCCGTAGCATGTCAGTCCTTTCTTAGGATCGGCATTGATCGCATGACCGGAACGATCCCTTGTTATCCCCCGTGGCGTCGTCAAGACCCCCTGCCTGTGTCCTACGCAAGGTTCGTTTTCCAAGAAGTTACTCAAGGTCGCATGCTCTCGCAGCGGGCCGTCCTCCCCTTCAGTCTTTCTCTAAATTGGTTGGTGGTCTTTTGAATCAGGTTACCCATACGCTCCTTCCCCCAGTGGCGTTGACACCCCCTTGGGGTTCTTTAACCTTTTCTTTCTCCGGTTCAGTGTCAGAGATTGATGCTCCCCCCCTCGTTCCGGAAACCTTCACTCCAATCTTTAAAGTCTGCATCGGCATCATGACCAATCTTGAAAGTTTTTCCCCGGTTATTTTTCCATGTTGCTTGCTGACCATGCTTTTTTCGTGCCTCACTTTTGGCTGCCAATCTCGCCCTCCCCCCCCCCGTACCCCCCTCCAGTCCATGGCAATAAACGTTTTCGGTGCGGATGCGATGACCTCTTTCCACCATCGGTGGCCCCCGCGGCCCAGATGAGTTTTGACCAATGACTACCGGTATTCCCCGCCGGCAACTTTTCCAGACTCCCCCTTAACCTCCAGCTGTTTTTTCTGTTAAGACTGATCCCCCCTTTTTTTTGACATATGAGGACGACTGATTTCCTCTCCTCAGGCATATCCCATGCCACCAGCTTTAACCTCCCCTTGCCCATCCCAGCGGCAGATCCTTATATTTTTTTGTATCTCCCCCCTCAAAAAACCCGAGGACGCCCATTTCAACCTTTTATAATTCCAAGCCCCACCGCCCCTTTCCGTTTCCTGAATTGACAGCTGTGTCTTTTGTTTCGTGGGTCCACCCTTTTTTCCTGAGGTGGTAAGCCCCCCCTTCTTCCCGCTCACCTGGACCAGGAAATACGACGGGTTCAATGCGGTCCCCAAACCTTCAACCTCAGGACCCTTTTTTGTGGTTGGAAAGGCGTCTACTTCCAGAGTTTAACCATAAGATGTGCTTTTCGCCAGTTTCCTTTTTGCCGCTGTCCAAACTTCCGGGCCATTTCTGTCTTTTTTCCACAAGCACGAAAGTATTCTCCCGGTAGGTTTTTTTTTTCCCGGCGTAGATCTTTTTTCCCAGACCCCGTCTTTCCCCTCATTTGAAAACGGCCTCGCTCGCCATATTGCGTACCAAATGCATGTGCCCCCTACAGTAATGCCTCCAAGCGTTCCCCAGCGCTGATTGTTCATTTTGAGATCTCTTTCCGCCTGACGTAACAGCCCTTTCCCCCCCCACCGAAGCGCTGTCCACCTTTCTTTTATCCTTTCCAATCGTTTTGACGTTGGCATCCGATTTTGATCGCTCCGGTTCTCTTTTTTAAGTTTTTGCGCCCACGCTTTGTCTCCCGATATATCCGTTGGGTTTCTTGTAGGAAACTTCCCTTTTGTCGGTTATAAATCAATAATTCTGATGTTCGGCTTGTTGCCTCGGCATTTTTAGAAGACGCGTTTTCGAGGCGTCGATTTATTTCTTTTTCTTTGCCTGATGCCTGCCGAGGTCCCCGTTCGCCATGTCCAAGCCTGCCGTCCCTCTGTTTCTGTTTTTTGCCTTTCTCTTTTCGGGCTGCTCCCTCTGTAGGATACCACGGCCTTTTACCGGCCCACCTGCCCTTTGTAACATTCCTTTATGTTTACCATTGCGTTTGACCTATCGCATTTCATCGATTTCTGATTCCCCGTTCCGCTTTTTGCGCTCAGGTCTCCCCCTCAAAAAGAAGCCTTCTAGCTTTTTTATTTTCCGCATGGTTCAACCACGACTCTCTTTCCTCTCCTCTTTTTTGGTTTTTTGTTTTCGACGACTTTTTTTTTGAAACCCCAGCGGCACCCCCCCTTTTCCCCCTCCGCATTCTTGCTGTGAAGGATTTTCTTGATAAGGTTGGAGCGCTTGCCCCCCTAGACGTACGGATACCCCCCTCTCGCGTTTTCCCGCCTCTTCTTGATTACGGCACTTCTGTGCACCAGTCCAAACTTCTGTTAAAACCTGGAATGAAAGGGTTTATTTTAACTGGTTTTGTATTGGGAAGTCAGCTTAGAGTTTCACCAGTATTCCTCCGCTGACCCCATTTTTTGTTTAATCCTGTCCTTTCTTGTGCGTGTCCTCGGGCATGACCATTACTCCCCAATATTGTTTCGGCTCGACTGTCCCCCCTCCACCCACAGAGCCCCACCCCGATCGTTTCGCACAACCATTTTTTTTTTGCACAACCTTCCGACAGTATGTCGCCATCCGCCCCAGTTGGAAACCTCGAACTTCCAAGAAAGACCTCCGGGGACGGCGCGCAGCGGTAAGCTTGGGTTCAGCCCTGGAACCCGCTCCAAAGCTAACCCCCTCCCACACAAACCTTAAAAACCAACTACCAACCCAATCACAAACTAACCCCCCCTCATCCCCGAACAGCAAAGCCGGAAAATACTAACAAAAAACAAAACACTACAACACAAAACATATTCCTGCCGATTCTCATTTCGTCACATCTAATGGCCCAGAGTCCGTCACAGATTTCCCGCATATCTTTTACGTGACTTTCTTTGATTCCGTTCGATGCGTCGTCAACTGTTCGGCGGAACCTTTCTTTTTCAAATGAGTCCCCCCTCGCTTCCGCTTGGTCTTTCAGTGTTGGCATTTTGGAGCCCCTCCCCGGAAAGGTTTTTTTTTTCGGCAATAATTTCTTCGTAGTTTCCTTCTCATTCCTCAACGTGTAGCTATTGTGTCCCGACGAGTCGTTATCACCCGTGCCGTCTTCAACTGAAAGGACCCCGCCGTGAGTTCCCATTCACGACGCTTCGTCGACCCGTTTCGACCCTTTTCCTGCACGCCTTCTCCACCCCTTCTTTGAGAAACCACCACGCTTAGGTGATTCCTTTAGGCGCGTTTTGCAAACCCCATTGTGTCCCCCGTCGGGGTTTTACGGTTTGTTTGTGATTGCACCCCCGACTTTGTTCCCTAAGTGTCGAGAAGGTACTGATCTCCTTGGCTGATTCATCGTTTCGTCCAACCGGAGGATTTCATTGTCCGGCGTCTCGCACTTTGCACCCCTTTTCAATTTTCAATTGTGATTTTGCCGTTGAGTTTGTATGTCTTTCCCTTGGCGAGGCTTCGTCCTGGTTCAGGGGTTTAGGCAGACATGCGAAACTTTCACAATGCGGTTGTTTTACGGAGGGATGGTACGCTTTTACTTTTTGTTTTGATTTCAGTGGTTGCCTGACCCCGCTCTTTAATCTTTTCGTTTCAGAATATGTCCTATTTTTCTCCCGTTTTGCCCCGCCCAGAAAATCTCCATAGGTCTTTTCTGTCCATGGCCCGGAGTCCGCTCCCCTTTCATACATGTATCCTGTTGTCACACGCTCCACCCCCCAAACCCCTTTCCTCTCGTTGTTGCCCCCCCTTTTTCCGCTCTCTGTTCCCCCTTCTCCCCCCCGCCACCGACGAAAGTGGATTCACACCCCAAATTTCTTTTTTGGACTTTTCATTTTTTGACCCTTGCAGCGCTGGGGCACATTTGCCTAGAATGGTTCGGCCCAAGAAGATTTGAACTTCAGGAGGAGTAGCACCTCACCATGCCACGTTATTCTTCCCCCCCTATGTTCCCTCCCCCCCACTGAGAACTATTCAGTTTTTATTCCTTTCGGAAGATTTGAACGGCTGGGTTGAGTTGGCCGCCTCTTTCCGAAGAACCCTGCGAAGACCTTGTCCTCCCCTAGACTTCTTTTTCCCCAAAAACAGCTTTCACACACATGGTCTTCGCGTCTCGAAGTGTTCTTTTTTGGTTTCCCCCTTCCCTCCTTCCCCTATTTGATTGATAACTCCTCTCCCCGATAATTAATTTCCGTCCTGTCTCTTGTTGGCTGCGTGAATTCGAAATCTTATGCCCCTTTTGCCGTCAGCCTTCATGTGTTCTAGAAATTTAAGTTCGATCTGCTTTTAAGGTATGTGCTCCACTCCTAGTGCGCCCCATTGAGAATTTCTTTTCCCGAGAGGGCTTTTGACCCAAAGTTAGAGATCTAAACTGCAGCCGGCATGGTTTCCCCTCTCCAGAGATTCAGTGTAGTTTTTCTTGTTGGGCATCAGTCCCGGTATTTCCCCCTTTTTGACTGGTTTAAGTACCCCTAGTACGTCTTTTTTTTTCCACCCACTGCTTCCCCCGCCTTAAGCAAGATTTTTTTTGTTCTAGTTTATGTTAAAAATCTTTTCTGCCCGACTTTTCCCCCTTTCGCCCGCTTTTTTCCCCCGCCTGATGAGCGCATCTTGTATTTTCTTGTTGAAAATAAACGTCGATGCCGGTCCACTCTTACAGGCATGGAGGGACAATTTTTTCCCTTTCGCTGCCAATTTTCGCTGTTTGGTCCACTCCATAAATTTTTAGGATTTCCCTTTCATTACTAAGAGGACTTAAGGACTTTTTCTGGAGATTGAATCGTGCTCTTGGATGTTTTTTTTTCTGTAGTTCCCCGATCATGTGTAGCTTTTGTTTTGGCGATTTTTGTCAAAGCCCGAGAAGTTTGGGAACTGGCTTGAGGATCAATCTCCCCAATCTGAATCCCTCGTTCCCGCTGGAACAAAGGCCCCTCTGCCCAATGTTGATCTTTTTGTTCCTTTAAAGTCCCCCTTCTTTTCATTGCTGTGCCTTTGAGCGTGAAATCCCGTACCGGAGTCCCGGCGCCACACAGAAATATATATTTGTTCTTTTTGGTCCGAACCCAGTGCTCCTGCCCCCGGTAGCGGGACTCAGCAAAGGACGAGCCCGACCCCTTTGTTGCGCGCAGGTCCAAGCCGAAACTTGGGTGGTTTTTGTGGAAGTGCCAACAATCCTCCTACAGCATCGAAGCGAAAGGATCCGGTCTCGTTCCGGTCCCAAAAAGCCTGTACCAAGTTAAATTCCCGTCCTCTATCTTGAAGTGAACCTTCGTTGTTTCCCATGGTCCCCCCCCCCACTGGACGGTTGTTGCCTCTCCATAGTTTTTCATGGGTTGTGTCGTACTTCTACATATTCGCCCTAATATGACTCACCTTATAGCCCTTCTCACAGTTTTGCTTCCTTCCTGCCCGCCTCCAGCCTCTTCAATTAGGTTGCTGTTCCTTTTTCCCCCTTTTTAGGCGGTAAACCCGATCTTTTTACTGGATTCACCCAGCAGAGAACTGACTGTTCCACCGCTCTTTTTCTTCCATCTTTGTCTTCCCTCAGGTTGCACTTCAAGTACTCCCCTCTTTACGACGTGGAGAATCCCCTTTCTCACATTGCTGTGGATTCCCCAGTCAACCTCCCCCACTTTTTGGTCAAATGCTCCTCTGTACCCCGCCTCATGACCAGCATTTTCACGTTGTCCTCCCCCCACGATTGGCAGTCAATTCTTTTTTTACTTGCTCGCCCCGTCCCTTTTGGCCCACCCTTTTGGCTCCCTTCCCTTTTGTTTTCGCGTCTGTCACTTTCCTGATAATTCTCCCTCGACGCTCCTTCGCCCAAAGCGACCCCTTTTCCTTTTCAAATATCGCCGGATCGTAAACCTTCCCGTATCGCTGTGACATCCCCCCCTTAGGTTTTTTTCTGCCGCGAAGCCACCGCCGCCGCTTTTACATTCCTCCTTAGAACGTTCCAGTTTTCGTCCATCGAGGAAAAAAAGTTGTTTCACCCCCCCCCCAATTTTACAACAAATATGATTGCCGTTTCTTTCCCTGAATTTTCGACTCAAATCCCGACCTCTGAGAATTTTTGGTGGGACTCACCTAAGTTCCCTTCTTTCGTTGAACCCCCCCCGCCTCTCTTGCCCAGTGAAGAAATATGATGATAGGAAGTTCCGACACAGAATAGATCTCGGATTATATCTCCCCCTCTTTGAGTTTTTGGCGGTAGGTTTCCCCCCGGCCAAACCCTTCCAATTGAGGACGTGCGTACGGCCCTTCTCCTAGGAGTTCGAGTTGTCCCCCCTCAGCGAAAAAATTTCGCTCCGTTGGCATCCACTGCATTCCGCGTCTTCTATTTCCGGGCCCCCCACTCATAGTATCCTGGGCAAAATCCCCCTCACACCAATTTTCCTGTGAGACTCAAAAAGCAGCCTTTTTATTTAGTTTTCACACCCCTTCCTCGTTGTTTGTTGTGGTGTGCTGTTGGCTTTGGGAGTGAGTTTGTTGTTGTTGTTTTTTTGAGTGTTTGTTTATCTCTGAGAGGGATTAGAGCGATAATCAGTTCTTTGCGTTTGCGTGGATCTCCAAGGTCCCCTTTCTTTGTAGTTACTTCTCAATTCTCAAATAGGCCTCGTCGACCTTTTCTGTTTGCTACGGGTCGCCACGTTTTTCTTTTCCTGCTCTCTAATTGGCGGCGAGTCCTAGTTCCTGTGTAGCTGTTGGTCCAGTCCCCTCCTTCGTGTGAGAGTGTTTTTTTTTTTTTTTTTCTAGCGATCCGAGTCCCCGGTGCGTTTTTTTGTTTGGTCCTTTGCGGCCTCGATGATCCTCGGTCCCGTTTTCACTCCGGTCTTTTTGGAAAGTTGGGTGGCAACCCTCACCCCCCACAACATTTGCACGTTCCATCGAGTCTTGAACTCTTTTCTCCAATCATCCATGTTGCTGACCTTTTTTCCTTTCTTTTGCTCAACTGCAACCTTTGCGTAAATGGCAAGCCTTTCGGCGTTTTCTTCCGCGAAGAAACCTGACGGGTCTTGTTCGCCCAATTTCTTCGGTCCCCGATTTATCCTTTCTGCTACTTTTCGGCCCATACACTTTCTGTGGCGCTGTATGTCCTTTTCTTTCCCTTCGATTTTCGCGTTGCCACCTGGTCACCTGCCGATCCCGTTTGAAATTGGGGCGTTCTGCTCACAGCCCTTTCTTTCCCATCCCCTCGTGCGCCTTATCCCCCCTTTTCAACCCCCGCGTGCGGAGGGCTTTATCGCACCTTTTCGTTTCTTTGCGGTTACCTCCCTGTTTCACTGGTCATCTTTTTTGAATATGTCCGTTTACGTCATGTTGCCGAAGAGGAATCCCGCTTCATGACAGCCCTTTTTTACTCCGTCTTTTGGTTGGGTCTCCATTTAGATAGTGTCTAATCACGATTTCCCAACTCGAACCCCTGGAAGCTGTGCCTTTGCGTGAGTCCTTTCCAATTTTTGATCTATTCCCCCTCATGTCTTACTTCCCCTTCTACCGTGAGGTTTTACGATTATTACCCCCCTAACCTTTCCCCCAGTCCCCCCCTCCCTTTTTCGGTCCTCTGCTCCCTTGAAGCGCGGCAAACTAAGGGGAACTTTCAGGCTTTGGATTCCCTTTGTTTGAAGTGAATAGTGCTGCTGTTGTTGTCATCGGTGACTTTTGTCAACCTTCAGGTCTCCGCCGGGTTTCTGGTTGCTGTCATTGCAGGTCTCCTTCTCCCCCCAAAGTTAGTAAGAATCTCTCGTTGAGTGTTGTTAGACGCTCGACTGTTGCGGTTCCCGCGCAAAATTACACTTCCGGTCCCGTTGTTACCTTTCCTCACCCAAGTTTTTTTTTTACCAGTGAAGGTTTTCCATTCCGGAAGAATGATTGATCCTCCCTTTCCTCTCTTGTTCACCGAGCGACTTGCAGCTCGCAAAGTCAGAGGTCTCTTTTCACACTCTTTCCCACCCAGGAAAGTTCCTCCCTTCCGGACGCTCGTCCTTTTCCTTCTTTGGGGGTGCGCAGGTTCGGTCTGACAGCCTTTTCCCCTTTTTCGAAACGCGTGTTTCCGCCAGCCGTTCCCTCTTTTTTCGCTCTTCCTTTTGAGTTACGCCAGGACGATTCATCAGCGGACTTTTCCCCCTCTCCTTCAGTTTGACACTCTCTTACGCCTACTCTGTGCTCCCCTGGGCGTATCGTAGGTTTTTCATCACAGATCCCCCCCCCATCTCGGTCGAAGATACCTGCGGCTACAAGATTCACCCCTCCCCTTTTCCCTCCCCTTGTCTATCGCCGCACAGACTTCCCGCTGCATTTGTACTCGAGGTTTGAAAATAAGAACGATCGCAGTCCTTTCTCCTCGGCCCCCAACTGGCTCCCCTCCTTTTACCCTGATCTTTTTTTCTCGGTGAGTTCCCTCCTTCCCCCTTCCCCCTTGCTGCCGGGGACCCGCACCTTGTTTTTCGTGCTTACTGCAGTTTCAATAAAGGTTTGTTCTCATCCCGCCTCTTCGTTATTATAGCTGCGTTCATCGCACCTTGGCTTTTTTCAAGGTCTAAACCCACCCGTCAACCCTTTTATTGCGCTTCCTGACCTTTTTTGATCAACCCCCCGTTTTTGAGCTCGGGCGAAAGGGTCGTCTCTTCCGTTTCTCCAACATTCGGCTTCCACCCGTCCTCGCTTTTCACCCTCTTTTTTCCTATAATTTTCCTATGTCCCTCCTGTTTCCTCCAATTCCCAGATCGTTGCAATGGTTCTTCTCTCCCTCGGTAATAGTCGTCCATCACCCCATCCGGGCTTTGAACATTTTCACTTTCCCCTCTCGTCCCCAAAGTTTGAAAAGTCCCTTCTTAACTGCAACGTTCCTTGTTTTTCTAGGAGACACATCGCAAATCGGTTGCCCACCCCTTTCCCCCCCTGATTGAGCGGTTTTCCCCAACTTTGTCACCCTTAGGTTGAATGCTTCCTTCCATTCCCCCTCCCTGAAAATTCTCGTGGATTGAGTCTTTTCTCCTCCCCATCGGTACATCATTCTGCGCGACCTGCGAGACTCCTTCCTCTCCCCACATTCTTTTAACACAGTACCTTGCGTGCCCCCCATCCATTTAAGGCCACCCCCGAAACGCTGCTGTCTCCTTTTGCCCTCTGTTTCTATAAAAACAGGCACGATTCCTACATTCTCCCTTTATTAACACCCCCTGATCCCCCTTCAGGTTTTAATTGCCAGCGTTCCTTTTTCCCGTCTGCAAGGGCATACCGGAATCGCATTTGTTCTTCAAACCTTATTCTCTCCCCCCCCCCCGGATAGGAATTCCGCCTTTCTTCCCCTTTTTTTTCAATAAAAAAAAAACAGTAAATTCCGACCCTTTTTGGTTACCCGTGAGACTACGGGCAGCTTTCACCTCCTGTTCTTTCTAAGGGAAGTTGAGAAGCTTTTCAACACCTTCGGTAATCATCGTCCTTTCAAAATTCATCACGGCGTTTCGCTCCACCATTTTTTTAAGGATTCCCGTCTCCTAGCGGAGGAACCACAAGAGACAAACTTTGATTTTCTCCCAATGAAAGGCCCCCTCCGAGCGCACCTTTCCCCCCCACTCGGATAAACTGTCACCTGGCCCCCCCGATGTAAAGCGCTGATTATTTTGAAGAATTTTTTCTTCCTTTCTCCCGCCACTAGAAACCTTTCCAAACGTACCCTCTTCCAAGCTGTATGCTTTCCATTTTTAATGACGAGATTGGCTTGGTGATTTTCTTTCCTCTTTCTTTTTATTGGTTGCCGCTTCTCCCCCCCCGTTTCTTCTTAGCGTCCAAGTGTAGTGAGGCCCAATTTCGGCATTCTCTGTGTCTTGATTAGAATAAATACTGCTTTATGTTTACTTCCTTTTTTTTCCATCGTCCTGGTCCGACTTCGTTTTTTTTTTATCCAGATCGTTCCCGATTCCTGCATGGTGCCGAGGGAGCCGCCTGAAGCCATTCCTTCTCTTCTTCCGTCATCTTCATTGTCTTTTGCTCTCATCCTTTCTCATACCAAGAGACTTCATACCTGTTTCCCTGAAGGTTGTAACAGAATCGTGTCCCCATCTCTCTTTCTTTCCATTCGGCATATTTCTCAGTTGAGTCCGTCTTTTTCGCCCTCCGACTCTTAAGCTGAACAGTCCTTTCTCTCTTTCCCTCTTTTATTTTTAATGGTAAACCCCCACTAATCTACTTCATTCCCCCCCTCTCCCCCCTCCCCTTTTTTGTGGTGAGAGAGACCATTTCGTTTGTTCCCCCCCTTCCTCCAACACCCCTCACCCGCGCTTACCCCGCGCTGTCTTTTGGGGTTTTTCGACTCCGGAGAGTCGTCGAGAGCCTGACTTCCACCTGAATCGGACTCCACCCCCCAGACTATACCGTTAAATCGCGATGGTCCTCGACCCAGGATGTTTTCAAACCGTACTTTTTGCCATTTTCATTCGGATGAAGGAAGTGTTCTTTTAAGCCCCGTCTGAGGCACCTAGCAATGACTACGACCGGCCCTGCCCCCCTTTTCCCTTTGACTTAAGGCGAAGTTTGTCTCCTAGGCTCCCCCCCCTTCTCCTTACTTCCCCCATATTTTTCCTATATCCCCCAGATCGGACCAAACAGTCCTCGCCTGTTTTGTCGTCTCCCCTTCTCTGGCCAACAGCCCTTGCCCCTGACATTCAGACCCTTCGTATTGTCTTTGAGAAGCAGAACCCCTCCCCTGGAAAAATGAGTTTTTTTACTCCTCCTCCAGGTGCTGCTTTTCAGCAAAGTCTTAGGTGGGAGCCCCTCCCCTTGATCAAAGATAGACTTATGCTTTGACCATTCAAGTAGTCCCACATCGTCCTGCCAATAGGAACTTGCCAAACCCTTTCTTTCCGCCATTACAGTCTTTTACCTATGTAGAGGCATTTACATCTCCCGATGGAGCCTCTAGGTTCCACTTTTAAGGTGGAAATCTCTTTTCCTTTTCCAAATCGAAATAATCTCTTCTTCCTCTTTGGCCTATTGAATTTTTGGTTCTCCAGTTCGTTCTTGTAGCCCGTCCCATGCTTGCCAAGACGCTCTTCCTTCTAAGTTCGTTCCCTCAGGACCCATCAGACACGTTGTTCTTTGGTTTTTCGCGCGCGATTTCCCCCGTGACAACGTACTCAACCTAACCTTCGCCGAGGGGGTATTATTTCTTTCCCTTCACTATTAATGCAAGTCATTTTCCCTTCTTCGTCAAAAACGTCCTGCGCCAAGTAAGTAGATTTGTCAAATGCCCCGTCTATTCTACCTGGGAACCCCCCCCCATTTTTCCTCTTTGTTTTTAAGGTCTTTTTGTGTATTGCCCCCATATTGAATCCTTATGTCTCCCCCATTGTAATGCGTTCCTTTGTGTTTAGATCAAGGTTTGAGACACATGTCTTATTTGTATTGCAGGAGCCTAGCCCATGCACGCTTTTTCCCTTTCACGGTCCCTTTGAAGTGATAGTTGACTTTTGGACTTGTATTTCACTAGTTGGCTGTTTTTGAAAGTTCCCTCCTCTATTTGCAGTTTTTCGCATCCAGTCCCTCCACCCGATATACAGGTTCCCCGTTTTCATTCTTCTTTTTCCCCCCCCCCGTTTCCTGTGTATTTTTTTCATGGCCCGTTGGATTTCTCCTGCGTCTTTTGAATCTGTTTTGCGTCTCGAATGATTCGTACTTTTTCTCGTCGTCACGCCCGCCTCCCCTCTCATGTCGTCGGTTTTGAGGTGGCCTCGTCCCCCAGCACGCAAGGTCTTTTCCCTTGGACCAACCCAAGAAGAAGGCTGGTTCTCTCTGGGCTTTGTTTTTTTTTCCACCCCTCTTTTCCCTCTATTTTGGTCTAGCCTCCCTGCCACAACGACCTTTTTCTTTTTCCATTTCCTGGTTGGACGATCGTTTTTAAATTCCGAGAAAAATTGTGCCCCTTTTTATGGTCTTCCCCGAACGAACGATGACCCCGTAGTATCCCCTCAAATAACAGGGCCACGATCCCCCTTCCTATTTATGAAAAACTGCCCTTCTTTTCCTACGTTCTGCAGATTGGGCCCTGCGTGTGGCGTGGGACGTTTCTTACCCATAATTTTAGCGCTTTTCGCGAACAAAGGTCGACGTCAGATCAAACCGACCTTGTTTTATCCAAACCCTGGTTTTTTTCCCTCCATCTTTCCCCTCGGTTCCCTTGTTTTTTATACGGTCACCCCCTTTATTTATCAACTTTCAAACCCCCCAACCTGATAGGTATCCCTCCGACCATGTTTTGATCCTTCCCCCTTTCGGAATGAGCCTGAACTTGAGCCCCCTTTCTTTCAGAGCACGAACTTGGCGTCTGCCCCCCTGCTTTGCCGAATTTTCTGTTATTCTCTCACCTTTCTCTATCTTCTGCCTATGCTCTAAAAGTCCCTAGCTTCGGACTATGAATGATGCTGCCATTCTTTATCAAAATGTGCTCTTAGTTCTATACCTGCAGAGGTCTCCCTGCTGCGCTAGAAGTAGAGTTCCTTGTCGGGGTTTTTTTTCCGGCAATCCGTTTCTTTCTTATTTATGAGGGTCTTCCTTTCTTTTTTTCTTTATCCAAAGGAGATCCGACGAAGCAAATCGTCATTTTCATAGCCAAACGAGATTACTTGTCTTTTTTTCCACTTTCTCTAGTGTTTTACTGCCCCTCTTCTTCGCCCGAGCTTACATTTCTTTTACACTCAAATTCAGAATTACGCCTGTCTCCCCACAAGAGGCATTGCTGGATTCCCTTTCGCTTTTTAGAGGCCAATTGCGCTTTGCTGGTCCTCCCTTTCCCGGTCTTGGAGCCTTCTTTTCCCTCTGCTTCAGTATGTCCTTATTTACAGTTTTTTCTCATTGGTGTGACGTCTCTGTTCCCCTTTCTTTTTGAGAGCTGCCGATTTCCTTTTTCCTGACAAGACTTGCTGAAATTTCCTCTGGTCCCCCCCTTTCCCCGATTCAGTCTCTTTCACACAATTCGTCCCCATCTGAACTTGTTTTCTTGATTTCTGTACAAGTTTTCCTTGCGGTCATTTTTCCTCCCCCCCTTCCCAACCCGTCGTTCTCTCGCAACCCCCTTCCTATAGCTTTGCGGTCAAATCCTTTTGTCCTCCTAAGTGAGTCACCTTCACTTCTGTTACTGAGTGAGACCTCATTATTGCCCCGCGTCCCCTCCCCATTCATTTCCAACCAATAAGGAGACGTCATTTCCCAGTCTCCCTTTCTTTTTCCTCCCCCCCTCCCCTTTGCCTACAAAAGCCGGTCATTCCACTTTCCCTTTTGTCCTCCCGCTTAAGGCTAGCTTCTCCTTGTTAGCAGTCGACTGTTCAAAAAAGGGATGTTGGTTTTCTTTTCTTTCAGGTGGTTTCGAATCGTCCGTATACTCGGTTGGAGACCTCTCGATTTGATTATACTTTTCTCTTTTTTCCTCTATCACTCTTGGGGGCTTTCCTTAAATCAGCAGAAGACATTTTTACAAACTCCCCCCTTCTTTTGTTTAGTCTACTCTTTTCTCCTTTCACTAATGGATTTACCCTCCTCTCCCTCTTGTCAATGGAGTCATCCCCATCGTTATTTTCCTTTTCACACCTGAAAAGTCCCGCAATCTTCCTCCCTTACTTTCCCGTGTTTGTTACCCCAGGGAATTTGCCGCACCCCCCCTTAAGACCTCTTTGAATCATCCTTTTTCCGTCCAGGAAGTATGAATGGTTTTCCCTTTTTGATCGCATCCTCGCCCATTTTGACTCCTCCCGTCCTCGCAAGAATTACACCTGTTTTGCACGGGATTCAGAGCATTTCCCTCCATTGATGGCTTCCTTCTCCCCCTCCTCGAATCCTTCTTTAAGGGACTCCTTCCTGAGCCACTTTGGCTTTCCATAAACTCCCTCGCCTGTCTCTTTCACCATTCCCCCTCTTGACGTCTTCAGAGTTCGAACATTCTCCCCTCAGTCGGCGTGTATCGGTTACAGTCAGCAAACCAGACTCCGTTAACTGGGACGATTTCTCCGGTCTTTTCTCAGAGATCCCCCACAAAGATGGGGTCACCCACCACCAAAGGAACAAGCTATTGCCGAGAAACTTGCTTCTTGAACTTTCTCAGGGGGCTACCCACTGTTTGGTTGTTCGAAACTTCTTTAAAACCCCTCCCTGGGAAACCGAATCCATCTATTTAAACAGTGAATACATCTGATCATTCTTTGAGGACGCACCCGAATCGTTCTTCTTCTTTAGATTACCAAGACTTTCCGTGTGACTGAGTTTTAGTAACACCCCCTGACCAATTTCACTCTTCGCTGCCCTGCCCAATTATCCTAGACCCCACGAGCCCCTGCACTCAACATTCCCCTTGCTCTCCTTTGGAGCAATGAATTAATTTCTATATCTGTCTATTTCTCTTGGGGTTTTTTTGCGGGTTCCTCTTTCCATCGAACATAAAATTTTATGGGAGTAAACGAACGTCAATAACGACCCCAACTTTCTCTCATTATATATTTCGGCATCCTAACCAAAGTGGGCTGTTGTTGTTGTGTTTGTTGAGTGTGGTTGGTGGGTGGGTGTGTTGTTTGTTTTTGTTATTTTATTGTGAGAGCACTTCTGTGGTTTTTTGTTTTGTCTTTTTGTTTTTTTTTTTTTATTTCTTTTTTTGTTTTCTTTTCCTTTTTGTTTGATTTGGCTTTGTTGTTTTTTGGGTGGTTTCTGGTTGTCGAGTTCTCGCTTATCGTGATTGAGAGATTTTGAGAGAGTTTTCTGTCTTGGTTCTGGCTCTGTGGAGAGAGATCGTTTGTTGTTTTTTGCTCGTCTATCCATCGTTCTGGTTTTTGGGCCCTCCCCCCAGAACTTTTATTTTAGTTACCGGCTCCTTAGGCAATGGCCCTGAGTCACATGAATGACTTGGTTCACCGGCGCGTCCAATGGACTCGCTTGAGCTCTTGGCAGTTTCCTTCCTTTGTCTCATGTGTCAACGCTTTTTTTCCTTTTTTTCTGAGATCGTCGCTCTCTCTCTTTTGGAGCTGCCCTCGCTGATCTCGTCAGTTCCCCCTCTACTGCGATGTGCCATGCGGAGGGTTTTTTGCAAGTTCCCCCCCCCCCCCTTTGAGCACTCTTTTTTCCTTCACATTCGTTTTATTCTTGAAATCTATTGGTCACTTTTGGTGTTTGGTCACCGTCTTTATTGTTGCGCAAGGCACCGGGGCTGTGGTCATGGCAAGCTTCTTCGTTGGCGTCGCGCAGACCCAAGTCGGTTCTGTTCGGAAATCTCGACTGGTCCTCCTCCTAATTCCATAACAATTTTATGGACAATCCAAGTTCTCGGTGGCTCTGTTGCTCCCAGGAGCTATTTTTTATTCTCCTCCGTTCCCATTCGGTCAATGTGCTTCATCAAGGTGCCCACGTGGGAAGGGTCTGCGAATTGCCCTTTCCGTCTCTTGCTAGTGATGCGAATCCACGTGCAACCCATTTATGACTTCGGCGGGCCAGCGAGCGGGACCCCCTTTGCTTTTTGAGGCCGTCCCTGTGTAAGGTGCCCTTACCGGCGACTATTGGTCGGCCGTCCTTTTTGCGCCGGCACCACTATTGGAAGCACTCCATCTTCCCCGCGTCTTGGGTCTTTTTTCTCAGATGTGGCAACCGACTAAACGAGTGCTAACCCACTCCCCTGGAGTTTCTGGTTTGATTCTCCGAGTATCCCCCGTGCTCTAGTACAAACTAACTTTTCGGATAGGTACATTATCTGGCTACCTGACTTTTCCCCCCGAGGCCCCCAACCCCACCCTTTCCCACTCATGCAAGGCACCACACCCCCCCCATTTTTGACCTTCGCCTTCCCTTGGCATCGGACGCGCGGCACCTAGGTGACCCGTCTTTACCGTCTTTTGGATTCCTGGCGCCTTTTGACTTCTTCTTCTCTTCGTCTCCTGATTGTTGGATCAAAGTGTATTGATCTGAGAACCAAAGGGTCTTTAGAGGTTGGCCTTCCCCTCCGTGCCTTTGCACGTTCCAACCCGTTTGATGTCAGAAGCGTTCTCTTCTTTTTTTTCGACGCTCTTCCGTTTTATGTCATGTACCTAAAATCCTTCCTCTTTCCCCTGACTCCGGAGATCAGTTACGGTTCTTTGTCCATAATTCCTTCAGGCCCTTATTTTTCTCTGATCTGTTCCATTTCAGGCGTTAGTGGACCCCCTCTCCCGCGCAGCGGGGGGTTGTTTTTGGGTGGGGGGGTTGGGATCTACCGTCTCGGGCGCCGCTTTTAAAGCCAACTGAGTTCCCTACCCGCCCCCCCCCTAGCGCCATTCCCTTCTCCTCTGCTGAATGACCGTGCGCTTTAAGACAAGCTGGAGGCCGGCCCGCAAGCGCCCCCTGGAATCGAAAGCGAAGTAGCCGCAGCCGGTCCGAGGTGAGCAGGCGGCTCTGAATGAGTTTTCACGACAGTACGATACGCTCAATCGGCCTTTTTTCGTCTCCCTCGCAGGTTCCTTTCCCACGACATTTTATCGCCATCGCTGTGGTTACGGGTTCCTCTTTAAGTTGGACTCCCCTCAAGAGTACTTCCCAATCTTGCTCACTCCCCTTCTTCTTCCGACAATCTTCACCCGAATGTGAATAATGGAGAGTCTCTTATCTTCTGAAGTATGTAAGATCGAACGGTGCACATACGCCCGCAGCGTCTTCATTAAGGATGAAGTTCGGGCCCGTGGATCAGGAAGAGGCCCCGATCCTGCTCGTCCTGTGTCCCGTTCTTTCTCACAGGCAAATCTTCTTCCTTTCACTACCCCCCCTTGTGTTTAGGCCCAGTTACCCTAAGTTTTCCAGGGCGTCATTTCCCTCCCCAGCAGCGGGCCTTCCTCTGCCCTGAATGCTCAGCCGCACCAGTGGCTTTGGACAGGATACCTAAGTTTACCCTACGCTCCGTCCCACACCGGCGGCGCGTCGACCATGGGGTGTGCCGAACCCTTTTTGCCGGGGCGACAGGTTTCGTTGGAAGGAGACCTCCAAAAAAAAGGATGGCCCCCTCCGGCCCGAACCCACGCCCGTTCACGTCTGTTATGGCAGTCCCCCCCTGCAATATTGTCTTGAAGTTTTCCCCCCCTCCTCGTTCCGATCGTTGGGCCTTGTTGATTGCTCTTCCGTTCATTTGTACACCTTTGCCCCCTCCTTTCTGGCTGGCCCATCTCGCAATTTCCCAAATCCCCTGTCCTCCCAACGAAATTGTCCAAGCTATTTTGGTGTCCGTTCTGAGGAGCTTCCCCACGTTGCCACACCCATCGTTCCTTACTCTTCGCGGTGTGGCACCCTGAACTCCCCTGCTGTTGGAATTCTTCCTGTTTTTTACTTCCCATGATCGTGGATTCCGTCGTATTCTTTCCCCCATCGCGACACCCTCGAGATTAGTGAGACCAGGCAGCATCCCAATCATACAAGCGCAACACAGTAAGGCGTTACCATACCTACGTCCACGACCGCAGTACCCCTCATGATGGAGTGGCGCTGTATCCCTACCCTTCCCACGATGCGACTCCTCTATATGAATACATCAACCTCCACGAACCCTGTCAATGGTCCCTTTGAATTGCCCTCGTTGCAGGTGCTCGTCGCCGGGAAATCTGCCATAGCATGTTCCCCCCACCGGATGCGCTCACCCAGCTCGGCACAGTATCGGTCTCCCAGGCCGCGTAAAATACAAAACACTTAAACCCCGCCTCTGCAAATGGGTGTGGACCATATACCTTTTCTTTCTGAGGTCATCTGGTGCGGTTGACTCCCTTCAATTCTTACGCGGAACCAATTCGGCGGGACCATCCCTTCCGTTCCCCCCCTACTGCGGCGCTCCTTTGTTCAGTGACGTGGCACGTTCTTTTTTCGACCCCCCCCCAAAGCGCTTTTGTTTCTCATGAACGGCCCAAGCCGCTGATCATTCCCGTTACCAACTGCCTTCCCCCCCCACTGCCGTCAATTCCAGAACAAAGGGTACCCAAGCGCTGACTGCTCATTTTCTCCCTTCTTTCCCGACGTCCCCATGGACTTACTGCCCTCGCAAGGACCACCAAAGAAAGCTTTTCCCCCCGAGTGTTTTTTCTCCTTTAATTTTTGACGCTTGGCCTTGCCCCTTTTTGAGAGTGATCATCGGTCGTATATCCTTTTTTTAGTCAGCCAGTCTTATACCCCCGCTGCTCGCCTTTCTGTGTCTCTGGTCGGCAAGTTCGCATTTCACAGGTGTAGGTCTTCTCCATCACTCCGATGTCGATTCTCGTGTCATTGGTGCTTTTCCATCGGCCTTTCGAAGCCGCGATCGTGGTGTGTCGAGGCCAGTCGTCGTCCAATACTGGCTGGGAAGGCATGAGCCGAGTGACGCCGTCCCTGAACTCTGAGGATCCTTTCAGGGCATGTCATACTTTTTGTTAGGTTTACTCCAGCGGTTTCCTCCGTCCAAACCTTCATACCTGGGCACCACTGCCGGTATGTACCAGCCTTTCGCGGCACCCCTCGCGTTTTCCCGTTCATCATCTCGGTTAACGCTCCTCCTTGGTTCGCCTTGCCCCGCCGCGTCTCCGTCCAGCTAACAAGAGCCAGCGCGGGCGCGCTGGTGAAAGATTTTTCGACGTTCCCCACGACTTCCCCCTTTCCTCCTTTTTCAATTTCCTCTGTGTTTTTGAGAGTCTTTCGTGGTGTTCACAGTCTCCCCCCCCCCTTTCCCAGCGCTCTTTTTCTTCTTGTCCCTCCAAGAAGTGTTGCCTCTGCTCTAGCCTTGACATCAAACCATGTGAGAGCGGCTTTTTGTTCATTGCCGGGTACTTTGTTTGCAAACTGCTAGATGATCACTGGAAATCTCTGTGCCGCGAACGCTGGTTCAACACACGTTCCCCTGTCCAGTTCTTAAGGCGTGTTCTTCATACCTCTTTCGCCAAGAATCAATGGATGCACCCTGCCCTGAAATCCCTGTCTGGTTCCGGCCTGGTCCCCTCCCTCCTTCTCCAATGCCTATCAATCTTCCCCTTCCCCCTCCTTTCGAGACCACCACATCGCTGTCGTCGTCCAACATGCGATGGCCGCCATGCGGAACATCCCCGACCCTCTTATTGTTGGCAAGCATCACTTGGGTTCACCTCCCCGTCGGAGTCCCCCCCTCTCAAACGGGGAAGTCAGCGGCGCTTATTCATGCGGGCGCTCCAGAAATTTTCTATCCAAAACTTATAGAATCCTGATGATCCCTAGCCTTAGCAATTGCCCATCTTCCGCACCTCTGTCCGAATCCTGTGACCCCTCTTTAGTTTGGTCCAGTGCGATGGAGTAGTAACTGCCCCGGACAGATCTTGTCAACTTAGCCCTCCGACGATTTACCTTTTTATTCCCTTAACGGAGTTGGATTCGGCAGTTTTGGTTTCTCAGCGAAAGAAATGGAGATCTGTTTTTCGTTTTAACTAGTCCCAATCCCAATTGAGCTTTTGGCGCCGTCTTCAGTCGCCTTTTTCTTCCCTGGTAACCGTTCTTCACCCGCCCTTCTCCATAGTGAGGTTTGATTTTCACGACGCTTTTCTTGGTTTGTAGCCGAATTGTTCCGGCTTCGTCAAACGCCCAATGCTCCCCTCCCCTCTAGGTGACTTTACATTAGCGCCTTGTTTTCCCAACACCCCATTTGCCGGAGGGGTTTTTTCCCCGTGGGTTCTTTTTTGTTTTTTTCCTTGCAACGCCTTTTTACGACGTCGTTTACTGTTTTAAATTCAGAGCTTGCGTGATTCCTCCCCCCCCTTTTTTCCTACCAGGATTATTGGCTTTATTGTCCCCGTCGCTCCGCACCTCCCACCGCTGGCAATTCCCGGAAACCCGGGTGCTTTCTGTTTCTGGTTTGATGTCTTTTTTTCCCTTATTCATTTTTCCTCTTCCCTTTTCTGAATCCCGTATTTTCCGTGGGGAGACTACACTGACACCCACGAATCCGGGTGCGTTTCCCCTGGGACTCTGGTCATAGTACTGTGTTACGCTTTTTCTTTTCAAGTTGGGATTGCCTGTTTTCTTGCATCTTTGTAATCCTTTTCTTCCCTTCTTTTGATTCCTCTATGACCCGCCGTTTCATCCACGATTTTCTTTGTCCTGGTCAGTCTTTCATTCACCGAAACATGTATGTTTCCTCTTGTAACAACCACGCATCCCTCGATGTTGTTGTGGCAAACCGGTCCCCCCTTGAGATCTCCCCCTCACTACGCAACCGGACGAATTCTTCTTTCCCATTTTTTCCAGGTTTCCTTTGTGTGACTTATCTTTTTCCCTGGCCTAGATGTTAATGGTTCCAGACTAATGGTTGATGGCACCCCCTCTCTCACGTCAGGATCGCCCTTTTCCCCCCCTTGCCAGATATTGCTCTTTCTTCTTGAAAACACTTCGACCCATCTTTTTTTAATGCCGGTTTGCACTCCTTTCACGGTTGGCAGCCCGTGACGTTTCCCTGCCTCGTTGACTTGTTTTTTTTCTCCCCGACGACACGGTTCGCCGTCGATAACTTGTATACACCCCCCTTTTGTCGACGCAGACCAGCCGGTTTTCCACGGTTTTCTTGTGTAACCCCTTATTATCCCTTTCCACACAACCCGCCAACCCTGCTCGGATCCTTTTCCTCTTCCTCTACAGTTCCGCCTCGGTACTTTAAATGCTTTGTGAGTTGATGCTGTTCCCCCCGGCCCGAACCCATTTTTGCCCCGGCCTCCCCCCCGAAGTGTTTCTTGATCCTCCCCTTTAGTACTCGTTCCGGTTATGTCTCTGATCCCTGCCTATCGGTCCGCGACTTTCCTTCCCTTAGGTCGTTATTTTCCACCGTTCGAGTCTTCTTCCCCCTTCACTTTGACTTTTTCGGCTCCGAGTCTCTCACCTTTTGTCTTGTCTTAATATTGTAGGCTCTGCACAGTTTATTATTTTCTCCTGCTGATTTTGGACAGTATGAAGTCGTTCTTTTTTTCCCCCTTCGACAGCCACTAAGACCCCTTTGATTTTTTCTTTTAAACGAGCTTTCCCACTTCCACAGGAGATATGCTTGCCCCCCTCTGTCTTGAGCGTCTATTTCGTGAAACTCAAATTTCCCTCTTCCTTCCACCCTGAGGTCTGCTGGAGGGAGACTACCAGGTAGCTTTAGATTCCCCCCCTTTCTCTTTTTTTCCTCCATACCATTCTGATGGTCCCTCACCCCCAACCGGGCATTCCTCTAGTTTTAATTAACCCTGTTTCCTCTATTTTCTTAGTGATTTTTGTGAAGCTTCTCCTTCTGGCCGTGTGCATTTCCCTCTTTCCTTCCCGACGGACTTCCAAATGGAATTTGGACCCCTTCCTCACGTGATCCCGTAGTCTTTTTAGTACCCCTTTCCTCATCCAATCATTTTCTTCTTCCCCGGCACTTCCCGTTGTTTCACTGCAGCAGTGACATAACCTCTAGAGCTCACCCACTCCATCTAGATGCTGATCTGACATCAGTGATCTTCAAATGAGTTCGTCCCTTCTGGCCTACCTATTTTTTTTTTTCCAGAGTTCGGTCCAACACTCAGTCGCAGCAGTATCAAGCTCCCCTCTCCTTAGCCTGTTTTCCCCCCCTTCGGTCCCCTGTTCCCCTCCTTTTCTTCCCCTGAGCTGCTACTTCCCCTCCTTCAACACCAAGGGATTTGTTTTCTGATGAGGAAGGGGGGTTTTCCTCTTAGTAAAATCGGTCTCCCTTTTCTTTTTCTTTTCAGCTTAGAACTTTTAACTCTCCCTTGTATTACTAGCTTTTGCCTTCCCTTACAGAGGAAGGTCTTTCTTTTTCTTGACCTCAGTTATCGTTTCCCCCGCTATGTCATGGTGAAAGAACCCGATTTGCCCAGCTGTCTGTCATCACTAGTGATTATCTGGTCCCCCTGACGTTACAGACCCCCAATTCTTTTCGCCCCCTTCCTACGTTCCCTCCCATTTCTGACGCAAGCCCAAACCCTAACCCTGTTGACTTCTTGTGACCCTCATCCTTCAGAATTGTTGAAACACTTTCCTTCATCAATAGCACGGGAGAATTCCAGTTTCCCTTTCTCCCCTTCACGTCCCCCCGGTTTGAAAATTGGTCTTAGTTCCTTGAACTCGATGACGTCCCTTCACTCTACTAGAAGATCATAGCATTTTCGCAAACTTCTAAACTTGGATGTCACCCCTTAAACTATCCCTGCAGGATTCACCCCCTCGTAGTTCTATTTTCGTGAACTGATCCACTTCGGTGTCTGCGTACTACTCCCACGCTGCTTGACCTGCCCACTTCGTCTTTTTTTTCCGTTTGAGCCCCTAGACCACATCTGTGTCACCAACCGTGGACCCCCCTATGATTGGCCCTGAGTTTTTAAAATGAAGTTGACTCCCTTTCGCTTTGCTAACCTTTTTGACTCATTCCCCCTCGCAGGGCACAAAGAGAACGAGTTTCAACCGTGCACGACCCCACTATGATCTCCTCCTTTCCCGTCCCTCATCGCTCTTCTTCTCCGCACACCGTTTTTCTTTCGTTTCTTTTTGGTGGACCCAACCGGCTCACCAGTCACGATTTCGCGCCCCGGCCAAGGATAGAGAGTCTCCCCGAAACCAGGTGCTTTTTTTTTTCTCCCAAGGCATCTTTTTCTCTAGTCCTTCAGTTCCTCTTTTACTCTTGCAGCCGGTACCCCCCGAACCCAGCCCCACAGGGCGTTTGAGATCCCCGCCGCCCGCAAAATGCGGTTCTCCTCTCTCCGTTTTCCTGCCGACGGGTGGAGTTTGTTGTTTTGTGTTTGTGTTTTTCTCTTTCTTAGATCCCATCCTTTTTTTTTTTTTTGTTCCCCAAGAAATTTTTTCTTTTTCTTACCCTGATTTGCCCTGAGGAAAAGGCATTCTTGAAAATCCTGCATTGGCTGCAAACGGCGCGAACGTAGGAATACTCCCTCTATTCCTGCGGGCGACCTAGTCTTTGCTTCAGGTACGAGAACACTGCCTTTTCTTGTTTTATACGAAGACTCGGTGGACTTTCCTCTCCTATGGATTCCGAGTTATTTCCCTTCCTCACTCGATGCGATGTTGCCATGAGTATTTGGACAAGGAAACCCCCCATTGCTCAAGCTATATGTTCCTAAATTAAGTTTTTCCTTCCCCCAATAATCTTTCCGTTTGGTGAACCCTCTTTTTTTTTCCCTATAGGGAGCACCGGGACCGGGTTCATAGTCTTTCCCCTCCCTTCTTCGTGGCGTTCGCGCAGACAAAGGAGTTGAGACGGTATACAATCTCGACGGTCACTGATTACCCCGATACAGGCTCCTTTTGTCCCCCCCCAATTTAGCGGTGGCGCTTTTTCAGGAGATATCTGCCTTTTCTCCTCCGTGCCATTTGTTCCCCCCCAATGCGGACACCCTGTTGAAAAAAGGTTTAAGGGTCTGCGCCCTTTGACCCCCTTTTCTTTATATTCCTTGCCCCCTCGTTTGCTTCACAAGGTGTCACCCACCTACAGCCAAAGTAGTAGTACCCGGCGCCGGCAAACAGGGGTCTTTCCCTTGCTTGCCGTCCCTGTTTTTTTCTAATTACCCCTGAGACTATTGTTTTTCCACCTCCCGCTTTTCGAAGGGAACCCTTCATTCCCGCCAGCTTGCCTGCGTCTTGGCTTTTTTTCTCATTTTTATCTCGTGGAACGACTAACGAGTTGCCAAATAGACCCCCAACGTTTAGCTGTCTGGTCGGCGCGATGGCCATCCACCCTTTGCTTATTACAACTCCTATACCCCGACCCTTTTTACGAGGTAGCCGCTTCGTTCCACTATGCAAGCACCCCTACCTTTGTTCCCCGTTAGTCCGTTCCGGCCTTCGGAAGCGCGGCACATTAGGGGAACGACTCTTGACTTCTTTTGCTTCCATGGCTTGTTGCTTCTCCCTTGCTTTTTCTCTCTGTTTCTGGCCCTTCGCTGTTTTCCATGCGCGAAAACCTTAGTTTCCGTTTTGGCTGCCGCAGGTTCCTTATTCGGAAATTTTTTTTCACCCGGGAGGTCAGCCTCTATATTGATTTTTTGGAGACATCCTTTCCTCTGGGTTCAATGCGCCAAATTCACCCATACAAGTTTCCCTGAGTCTTCCTCAAGCCTTGATCTCTCAGGTCCTTTTAACTTTTCCTCTTCTTTTTTTCGATTTATTCCTCGTCTTTCAGGCCTGTGTCCCCACTTCCTCCCTCTTCAGCCACAGGCAGAGGCGCCGCTAGTCAAAAGACCCCCTGCTAAAAGTCAACCTTCCTTTCCGGAAGCCTGAGGCAGAATCCCATTGAGAGGACCTCCTCTTAGTTTTTCACCACTCTCACTTTTGGCCCGTTCTCAAGCTAAAGTAGCCTAAGGACCCGTGACTGTTTCTTCTCTGAATTTTAGTTTCACTCCCCTGCCCGTCCTTTTTTTTCCTTTACGCGTTCCTGCCGCATAGCGAGGTGTAAAGTCGGCCCATAGTAAGCAAATAAGTCCTTGGATTACGTTTTCTTCTCTCAGGTGGATCCAATCAATCCCCGTTCCCCTTTCCCCCCTACTCTTCAGAATTGTAATACCTGTTTGATTGTCCCCACTCCCCACCAGGGGACACTGTTCATCTTTTACTTGTCGAGCGAAGAAAACCCCTCCCCAATCTTCCGTTGATACTCTAGAACGGTGTCACCCAAGACTCATGTAGCTCGCTTCAGTTCCCTTCAAGAAGAACCTTCCCAGTTATCGCGGTTTTCTGCTCCCCGTTCAACATTCTGATGGCCTGGCCCCCAACTCCTCCAAGGTTTCCGTGAAGCCCCTCATTTTACTTTTTCATTGATCATCCTCATTTTCGTCTCGCAGTTGCTTTCAGCGTGCAAGTGTTTTTTGTTTTTTGTGTTGAATTGAAATCCCCTTTCCCCTACGATCCTTTCCCCAAAGGCGCTCTAGTAGACACCCCTGTGTGTCACCCCCTTTTTTTTCCCTCTTTGATACAGTTTTCGTCTCGGGAGATTCCGCTCAACCCGCAACTTCCCTGGATGGCGGCCCCCCCCGTCACGCCCACGAAGGTGTTCCACACCGTCGAACTCAGTTCCCCCCCAGGACTTGAAATCATGTCAGACGTGTGTCACCCCGCGGCCAGCTCCTGGGGTTCATTGGGTGACTTGGACGACTGCCGGTCCCCCCCGTTTCGTCTGTTTTGCCATTTCAACCCCTTGGCTGCCCATCTTTTTGTTTTTCGCAATTTCCCCCCACTTATCGTTCACCCCCCCCCTAAAAGCTGAAATTTGCACTCCCCACGTGAGTTCGTTCGTGTTCTTTTATCCCACATCTGCCCCCGACAATCATTTTCCACAACACAACCAATCAGCATTGCAGGAACCAGAGGCTAACGGACCCACTTCTCACCTCCTTGTTTGTGAACCCCACCTCCCACTAAAAGCGGGGAAGGTTTTATCTTTCATGCGACCCTTTTACCCATTCCAGACGACCTTGGATGTGGCTTTAGGAGTTGAATCTTCTACCCCAAGTCCGCTTGAAAGCATTCTTCTTCATCTTCGCCGCTGGCA
>Ga0179593_1646870_pt1 | contig 39575 bp, 54 predicted proteins | sample CZODoug2_1_08_16_FD_185931 | JGI IMG/M metagenome (GOLD analysis project Ga0179593, IMG submission 185931) | Vadose zone soil fungal communities from Angelo Coast Range Reserve, California, USA - CZODoug2_1_08_16fungal (PacBio error correction) | ecosystem: Environmental > Terrestrial > Soil >... | reverse complement strand
AGCCAGCAGGTCCTCGGTTAATGCCCTCTCTTCCCCCTTTGACACAACATCTGATTTTTTTCTCCTAGTACCTATCTTTTGCCGTTTTTCCTCCCTTACCCGCCCCGATGCACCAGTTCAGCGATCACCATTCATTAGCTTTTGCCCATCTCCCCCCCCCCGTCCACACCCACGATCTCTCCCGTGAGCCTGGTTTTTTTCCTTACAAAATTTTCTCCGGTTTTAGTCTAGTTTCTCTCGAGGGTGGCCTTATTAGCGCGTCCCCACGTGCCCGAGTTCCTCCTTTCCGTGTGGACCTCCCCCACGGCGCATAAGGTCAAGTTCTTTCCCACCACTTTTGGTTTCTAGTTTGCTCGTCTGCCACTTTTCTCCCTCCTTTTCCCCCTATGTCTTTTTTCCCCCAATAGTGCTCCTTTTCGAAAGTGGCGCGAACCCTTCCACAGACTAACTTTTGCCAAGGAGTCTTTGATTTTCCAAAGGAATCTTCCTTCCCCGTGGCCCTTCGTTCTCTTTGCTCCCAAATCATAGTCTCCTCCACAGTGTAAACCTCTCCCCTCCCTCCAGTTCAAAAAACCATTACAGGCCCCTTTTGGACCTCCTTCCCAATTTACGCTCCACTCCTTTCCGTCGATCTCCCGCCTTCATCTGTTCCTTTATGTAGGTTTTTTTTGCTAATTCACTATTTCGTAAACACCAGAGTCGCCCAGAGTGATTGAAGAGTTCTCCCGATTTATCACCTTGGCCCATTCTTTCTGGGGACACATCAAGTTTCTTCTTCCTTTTTCACTTTCCGAGGGTACCATCCGGTCATGGTCTTTCTCTTTTTCACACCTGTTACGACGTCTAAGAGAGATGTAGCCCACTCCCATTTCTTTCCATCAAATTTCCACCCTCCTTCTGCTCTGATTTTTTGGCCCCTTTCCTCCTTTGGTAACGTTTCCACTCCATCGGCGCCCAACTGAATCTCCTCTCCAGTTCCTCTGCCTCTTGCCTTTCCCGAATCTCTTTCTTAAGAGGGAAACTGGACCTCCCTTTGTTTTTCCTTACCCACACGAACCTCTCTTCCCGTTCGACTCGCGCGACTTCTGATGAAGGTTGACACCTGACCAACGATTTTTCTTCCTCTCTTCTCTTCCCAGCGAACCCTCCCTCATGTTTTTTTCACAGTTTTCTGGCTCGGAACTTACTCCCTTACTCCCCTCCAGGTTCTAAAATCCTTGTACCTCCGAACGAGGACTTACTCTCTCTCGGCTCTTGATTTATTCCCCAAGCTCTTCTCAAAGCCGATTTCGCATTGGCCCATATGATTCAGGAAGGTCGTCCTTTTTTGGTTTTTCCCGATCCCCCCCCCCCCTCAGTCTTCCCAAGATATCTACGTCCAGCTTACTCTCATTCTCCTCCTCTATCGTCTTGTTAATTTCACCCCGGAAACTTTCAACCTTTGTCGATGACATGTCTATTTGCATTCTTCCCTCGCACAGGTGGTTACCAGCAACTTTGCTCTCCCTCTGTTCCCATCCCCCCCTCCTTCTTTTCCCCTGGGTTTTTCAGTCACCGCCCTCCTTCCTACCTCACTTTCAAGGTTTGACCCTTTCCTCGGTCGAGTCTGTTTATATTACTACTTCTAATTTTTTTAGTTGTTCGTTTACCGGCATTCCTCGTTCGCCTCCTTTTACTTTTTTTCATCTTTCCCCCCTGTTGTGTTTCTGCTCCTCCTCCCCCGGTTTTCGACACAAAGTTATTTCTTTTGCCTTACGAGACGGACTGAACTTCCCTCTTCTTTATGCTTTTTATTAGCTTCGAATACCCCCTCGACAACGGACATCACCAGATCCATTTTTCTTTCTTTGAGTCGATTTGTACTTGTTCTTTCTTTCATTGCTCCTCTCAGACGCACGCCGCTATGAGACTTCTTCTTTTTTTTTCCCCGCCCAGTGCCCGCTCTCTCTTTTTTTGTCTGACTGTATGGGGCATTAAAAATCTTTCCCCACAGGCTCCCTTTGACGTCTTGAGCTTTCTTTAAGCCCTTTCACCCGATCTGAGAGAGAGATTTTATCTTTTTTACTTGAGTTCAGTTTATTTCTTTGTCCTCTCTTCTGTCTCCTCTTTCCTTGTCGAGCACTCAGTGGTTTTGCCTCGCTTTCGACCGCGTGGCCCTACTTCCCCCCTTCTCTTCGGTGCTTCCTCTTCCCTTCGTTACAATGGTTTTGGCGTCTGGTCGCGTATCCTTCCTCTCCTTTAACCGCTTTTAGTTTTTCTTTTTGCGATTTTTCTTTGCCTAAGTCCTAGAGCGTCCTGCCGCGGGGGCTATAATCTGTGCTTGGGCCTCGACATCTTTCCTCTGAACTCGGTCTCTCCTTTTTTTTCCTGGTGTTTCTGAAAATTCCTTCGGGAACTTTTCCTCTCTTACTTTACAGCCCTTTCCTCTTTTTTGGCAACGATTTCGTGGCGCGTCGTTCTGTTGAGTTCGTTTTCTCGCCTTTGTTTCAAACTTTCCCCCCCTTTCTCTGTTTCTTCTCTCCAATGTAGATTCATCCTTTTGCAAAGTTTTTGCTTTTTTGTTCTCAAGTCTCCTTGTCTAAGACGGTGATCGCCTTACCCATGACTGAGGGTTCCCTCGGTCTGTTTCCCCCTTCAATCGTTTTGCCTCCCTTTCTTTTTCCCACCCTTTTCCCTTGTTATAGATCTTTTGAGTCCCTTTTTCCTTCTCCTCTTTTCTTTCTCTTTTTTTTTTCCCTTTTGTCCTTTTAGACTCCCACCCTTGCTTGGAATGGCAACTCTGGTTAAAAGCCGGTTTTCCACCAGAATTTGCGTTCCCTTTTCCTTTCTTTTTCCATTTCAGCCTTCTTTCTGGACTGGTTTTGCCTTTTTTGTCTTTGAGGTGAACTGTCGTTTTTCTATGATGTTTTCTTTCCAGAGTAACGCTCCTCAAAGAAGGTGCTTGTCGGCTGGGCTTAGTCAAATCCTCTGCCTTAACAGTCATTTTGCTTTTCCTTGTTTTTCTTTACTTTCTCTAAGCCTCTTCCATATTGTTTTTCCCCCATCTCGCTTCTTTCCTGTATCAACGCCTTTTAGCCCAACCCTCTACAGCCCTTTTCTCGTTTTGGAATGCGTGGTTCATCGCCCTCGGACTCCCTTTTCTTTGTCTTTCCCTGTTTTTTCCTCGATAACATGCACACCGCTCCTCGACATTTCTGACCCCTTCTTTTTCGGATTTCCTTCGCCCTCTCCTTTTGTCATTCCTTCTGTTTGGTTATGATTCCTTTGAGCGTCACGTCCTTCCTTTTTTTTTGCTCTTGCATTGCCTTTTACTTCCCACGGCCATTCTTTTGCGAGAAGCTCTATTTTCCAGTTGTGCCCCCATTGTCCCCCCTTTGTTTTGACCTTTTTTGCCTCTTGCTCTTCCCCCTTCTTGAAGGACACTCTCTGCCCCCCAATCAGCGGAACTGAGTCTACCACCCCCTTGTGGATGCTGTTGTTCTCTTCTTCACCAGCCTTTTTTTTTAAGGTCTCAATTTCACTTTGTGAACTCCTCTTGAGGTCTTCTTGCTCGTTCAACCTACGGCTCCGACCTTTTCTTCGGCACACCTCTTTTTTTTGCGAGCGCCGTTCCTTCCCTACTCGTCAATCTGGTTCCTCTTGCAACATAGTCCACTCCGATTTTGGGCTAGTTTCTTGATGTTTCAGGTTGTTTTCCTTGCCGCGTTCTTTTTTCGTTCTTATGTTTTTTACATCGCCTTTTTGGATTTTGTCAGTTCTTGGCCTCTCTCGTCCTGGGGCATGCGTGCCCCTTCATTGACTTGGCCTCCCTTATTCTGGGGGTTTTCCCTGAGGTTGATCTGTCTTGATCCCCCTTTATTGTCACCCTCTCCCATTTTGTTTGTTTTCTTAATTTTGTGTTTCCCTACCACATCTTCCCCGACACTCGATCTTCCCATAACACTTTCGGTAACGCTTTCATGCTTGCTTCGTTGCAGCTTATTTTGGTTTTCTCTTATGTTATACTTACTCCTCTGGACATCGATCAGTTTTTCCCGCACACCCGCTCTCTTCTTCTTCCTTTCACTAATTAATATGGGGATGATTCTCGGATTTTTTTCTACCGCCTCTTCTATTATTCCCCTCCTCCTCTCCCTTGCCACACACTTTCGGAGGGACCATTGACCATTGGCCTGAGAAAACCTTTTTTTTTGACACTTTGCCTTGACCCTTTTTTAAAGACTGTCCTTCCTTCTTCCCCTTTCCTTCCCACGTACCTCTTCTTTTTTGTTTTTTTTTCATTGTCAGTCCTTTCCCCTTTCTTTGGTTTGTTTTTACCTCAGACTTTCTCCCCTCCGTCGTTATTGCGTGGAGCCAATATTTTTTTCCTTTTTTAGAGGTTTTTTTTCCTTCTAACTTGTTTTCGTGACTCCTCCCTTTTGCACTTGATTCTATGGCAGCGCCTTCTAAAACCCCACTCGACACACCTTCCCCTTCCAGTCTCCCTTTTTGCCTTCCGCTTCCTCTTAGGCTCTCTTTCTGGTTTTTATATTATAAGGCACTTGTTCTTCGTAGTCTTCTGTTGCAATTGCGGATCGGTCGCTTTTTCGTAGTCCCCGCTCGTCCAGGGAATTCCCTTGGACTATATCCTGACTTTTTTTCAAATGATGTGAAGCCTGTTCTTCTATCTTCCGAGCACCCATTCTTTTTTAGTACCCTCATGCTTCCCCAGTTTGTTTTTTTTCGTTTCATAAACCGTCGAGAAGATTATCCTTCTTTTCCTTTCCCCTTCCTACGAAAGTAAGACACGCCTCCCACAGACATTCTCTTTTTGCCATCGCCCCCTCCTTCTCTTTTTCTCCTCCTCTTTTTTCTTCTCGAGTAGCCTTCGATTTCCCCCCCTCGCTAAATTTCGTAGGCGTTTGTTCCTTCTGACACGGTTTCCCTCCTGCCTACTCTTCCTTTCTTTTCTTTTCCCTCCCTCAAAGAAATCTTTCTCGCGATCGTATGTGTCGCATACTGCTGACATAATTCTTTTTTTCTTCCTCTTCAAGTAGTTTCTGGGATATTCTTCGTTGCGATGGGGTCTTTCGTTACCACGTCTCTTATCCGCCCCTTTAGTTTTTATTCCGTTCTGGAAACGTTTATAAGGCGCGCTTCCTCTACCAACAGCATCTTGTTTTCCCTGCGGGCAAACCGTGCTTTTTTTATTGGTGTGTCAGTCCGCGTTTTTTAGAGGCGCTTGCAATTAAGGGGGAGTGCCACCTCTTCTTTTCCCGCACCTTTTTTTTTCCCCTTACTTCCATGAAATGTGGCAAGTTCCAAACTTCTCTCCTAAACCCCATTCGCTTTTCAAAGACCCTTCTTTTTTCCGCTGGGACTCAGCAAACTGTTCATGGGACCATTTCGGCACTTCCTCCCCCCCTTTCCCCTTTTACGATCTCCAAAATTGCTAAATTAGGCGAGTCTTGCGCCACCAAAGTTTCGCGCCCCCTTTTTTCTGTAGACGCTTCTTTCTTCTGGTATTCTCAATTTTTTTTTATATGGAGGTACTCCCCTCCTAATGTTGTCTCCAACCATTTCAGCGTGGTCGACAGCCATATATTTAGGTGAAGCACGATGTGCTTGCATCAGAGAGTTTGCCTGTCCACCCGGGTAAGGATGAGTCTTAAGTACTTTCCTCCAAACCCCCCCCCAACCCCTCCGCACCCATACCGCTATCTGCACTTCGAGTCTCTATAGCTTCTCTTTTGGGTGTTCCCTTGGGCCCTTCTTGTCTATGTTTTTATTCTTGTAGCCTCCACTAATCTTCCAACGACACCCTTTTTCCCTTCGTTCCCAATTTCTGGCGACTCTCCTCCCATTTCATTCCCACAAACGGAATTATCACCGTCTCTCCACTTCCGAGAGTCCATTTGATTCCCCTCACCTCCCGCCAATCCTTCTTTTCTTCATTTTGTGTTAGAACTGACCCGTTGTGCTTTCCCTTCGCCCTCAAGGTTTTTTAACCCCCTTCACTCTCCCGGTCCGGTTTTTGCACATTGCTTTGAAGAGACGGTTCCTCTTTCTCCTCCGTTCTTGAACTGTTCTCTCCCTCTTCCTCCCACGACCTGTCCGACACTTCCTGCCTCGCCCTTTTTCGCAGAAGTCACTTCTCCTTTTACCCCCACCTTCTTCCCGCTGAGCAAATAAGAAACCAGAGTGCGGAGTTTTCTTAGAGATCCCCTCCGCAAACCGTTTATCCGTTTTCTTTAGCCCCTGTATGACTATCTCCATTTTTCCCTCCCAAGTGTCTGCCTCTGCTAATTTTTTTTTTCCTTAGGCCAACCTTTCGTAGTTTTTCCCTCCGAGTTGCCCCCTTCTTAGTGCCCAACTTCCAATCTGATGCTGTTTTGTAGCCATCATCTTTTTTGGGAATCCATCCCCCCGATCCAGCCATTCTGCCCCCCGCGAGTATCTGCCTCCACCTGCCCTAGCATGAACTATTTCTTTCTTTCGAAGCACCCCACCATTTCATCTTTCCCCCCTGTGGAGGGCCTTTTTTTCGCGTGTTCTCGCATCCTCACCTGCCTTTTCTCCTCGTCCCGAATTGAATTCCTTCGGTCGCATGCCCCCCCCCCCTTCGGCCGGTACGTTTCCGTAACCCCTTTTTGTCATTCCCTTTTTTGGTGCGTGTCCCCCGAGAGACCTTCCTTCTAACCGTATCTAGTTGCCCCCCACCCTTCCGTTTATACGTTCCTCTCCCAGTGTTCCCCGAAAAAGCCAGACCCATTTCCTTGTTTACCGGACTCGTTCCCTATTCCCTCCCCCTCCTTTCTCTTCCTTTGTGGTTACTCGGCACCACAAATTCCTTACCTCCAGGAAACACCCGCCCCCCAAGTGCCCCTTTTTCCCCCCGCCCACCACCTTACATTCCCTGTGGCACCTTCCTTCCACCATTTACCGATCAAGAGTTCCTTCTATCCCCCCCTTTTTTCGTTCTAAAGCCCAATGACGTTTGATTGCAACCCCCTCCCCTTACTTCTCCCCCATAATTGTATCCCGCCCCGCGTGATTTTCCTTTCTCTCTCCTATAACTAGGCCCTTTTTTTTGTTTTGTAACATGCCGTCTTCCCTTCAGTGCTTCAATGGTGACATCCCGAGGGGACATACGTTTGTTTCTTGATTTGCATCATCTTATCCTTTTTTCGCGCGCTGCCATACCCGTCAAACTTTCAAAGTTTTTTTCTCTCTTCTCCCTTTTTCCGCGTTCAGAATGTTTCCAACTTCAACTTTCCAAGAACTTTCCGGACGCCCTCTCATCCGTGCCCGCCGCCCTGTCAATCTTTCCTTCTTTCTCCCTTTTTTTTTATTCCGCACGGCTGTTCTGCCCCAACTGACCCCTCTCCGCTTTACGACGCACTTTCCACGGTCCTAAAATTATCCCGCGGCATGCAGACGATCTCGTTGCATTAGGTTATCACACCAAACTTTCTCCCCCTTGTCCCTTCCCTCTTTCTGTTTTCCCCTCTACCCGCGACCATTCTTGCATCACGGTTCCCCTCACGACCGAGGGACACACCTACTACTTTTCTTTTTTCAACTCCTGCCCCTTCCCTCCTTCTTTATACTTCCCATTAGTGATTTGGTCCCTTGGGACTTGATCTCCCCGCTCATTCCCCCCTCTCCTCAACGCTCATTCCTCTACGCTCATTGCTCGCTCAGGGTAATTTCCTACTTCCATTGCGCTGTGTTTCTGTCTGTGAAAACTATATTAAGGAAAGGGTGACATCCTCCAAAAGGCTCTCTTGCTGCAGTTTCCTCCAGTCTTTTCAAAGTTCTGTTTCTCGCGGAGACTCAAATTCCTCCCCCTCCTTCCCGAAACCATGCCCGTTTTCACAAATCGTTTTCCTTTTTAGTCGGTCTATGTTTCTCGAATAGCCCCTTTTCTCGGTTCTCCTTCCCGCTAAGTTGGCCTCCTTCCATTTCTTTGTGTTCTGACAACCTTGTTCTCACTACTACTTTTTTTTTCTTATGAGTTAACCAAGTTTCTGACCCACCCCCTTTTCAACCGGTCAGGGTTATAGCCCCTCTTTGTACCTTCCTCTTCCAACTCGATGTATGTCCTTAGTAGTTGCCCTCAAACGCTTTCCTATACAACCCCCGAGATCCCGTGCTTTTCTTTTCGTTCGATTCGAGTTTTTCCCTTCCGCGATCAGCACGTACATACCCTTTCTCATTAGATTTTTTTTGACCTCTGCGCTCGTCCCTTTTGGCTTGAGACCCTTTCATGTTCCCCCTCCCCAAATATCCCTCCTTTTTTGCCGCATTTCCTTTCTTTCTCTTCGATTATGAGAGTTTTAGGCTCTGATTTACAGCGGACGTGCCGTTTTTTTTCGTTTTTTCGTTCGTGGGTTTGTTCTTTTCTTTGACTCCCCATTTGTCTCAGTGTTACCGTCTTGCCACTTTGCAATCGTTTCGCTTAGAGATGTAATCCCCGGCGCTAGTAGTTTGTTCTGAGGTAAACGGGTATTTCTGTCTCGAGTTTTCAGTCTCTTCCCTCTGCTTTTTTTTCATTGAGTTTGGGTGCGCTTGCCGACGTTCCCTGTCCAGCGAATTCCCTCGCGTTGCAATTTCTTCCGTGTTTTCTTTGAGTGTCTTCTGGCCTTTCCTCTCATTGTTCTTTTTTTTTTTTGAACATGACGGGATTTTGCTCCGATAGAAAGCTCTTCTTCCCTCTTTTAATCTTCTCATGGGTCCTCTGAGGTCTCCGTTCCCTGCGTTTCTCCTGTTGGTGAAACCGGCCCCGCTTCCTTCTTCTCTCCAAATGAGTATCACTTCTCCTATTTTTTTTTCCCTTTCGCTGGCGCGCCAGCTTCGGTCCTTTTTCTGTCCGCGGTTTTTTTTCCACCCCTGACGGCTTTGTCCTCTTGATTTCACACCGATTCTTACGTGATGGGTACCTTCCTTAATAGGTTTCTTCGTTTTTTTTACTTCTAACCGTTTGGATCTCCTTTTATGTCCCGCTTTTTAATTTGCTCCCCCACTCCTAATTTTACTCTTGGAGAACTATGATTTTTTTTTGTGGTCATCTAATTTTAGGTGAGCTAAAGTTTGTCCTTGCCTTGGTCTGTCCGTTTTCCTTTTTTTTCATGCTTTTTTTTGCCATTTTTTTTTGTTGGTTCGGTCGCGCTTGTGTGTTTTCAACGAGTAATTCTGTCCCTTCCGGAGGTTTCTTTGGCGATCTTCCTTTCACCCAAATTTTTATCTTTTTTATTTGTCTTCCTTTCACATGATTGGTCTTTCCCCACTTTTCCCTCTTTCTCTTTTCGTAGGTCTCCTTGATCCCCCCCCTCCCAAAACCAAGACATGTCTATCGTCCTTGATTCTGGGGCAGGTTGGGGTTTTTCCTAGGTCCATTCCCTTTCCGCGATTTTTTTGGATTCGTTCCCCCTCTCCCATGATCATTAGAAGCTAAGATGACCCCTGTATGCGTTACACTTTTTTCTTCCGTCTTCGCAATTTTTTCTGTTCTGATGTTTTCCGTTTTTTATGTTTAAGCGTCTCTCTCCAGGACGGAGTTTTCTGGCCTTTTCCACTTTTTCCCTGGCCCCCCTATCTTGCGACGTCATCTCACCCCCCCTCCTCATATTTGGAGTCGTGCCCCATTTTTGCCCCTATTTAGGTCCACTTTTTTTTTGTCCTCGTGCTCTTCAGTGCGGTTCCCCTAAGTTGACCCCCGAAGCATCTTTCCCTTGGCTACTTTTTTGTGTTTTCTTTCCTTCCATCCTCAGCCTTTTGGTTCTAAGTCTTACCAACCTGTCCCTTTTTTTTGCCAATTTTTTTTCCTGATTCGTCCCCCGGCCGGATCTTTGCCTTTGGAACGCTGTCTTCAGGAGGCTATTCCTTACCTCTCCTCCCTCGTTAACCGCCACCTTCTTCTAGTCCCAGCCCAAACCGCCGGGTTTATCTTCCCCCCCCCTTGATGTCTTTACACGCGTTTGAGCTCGCTTTTTTTTTGACTACCTTCTTTTAAATGGCCCGGTTGGCTTTCCTTTTTTTCTAGTCTTTTCCTGAATAGTCTCTTCCCTTTTTTTTCTTTGGAGTGTTGGTGGGCTTCCCCCTGATTCTCTTTCGCCTCCTTCTTCCCTTTTTTTCTTCACATTGGTCGGGGGTTTATTAATGGGGTTCCCGTGCTGCCCATCCTCAGAAAAATATTCTATCCTCTCCACAATGAATCACAAGGGTCAAGATGCGTTTTTGCATTCTCTGTGCCGTCTTTCGTGTCTTTTTGTTTTTTTTCTTCTTACGGTACTGCTGTTTTGACCCTCCATCTTTTTCTCCAACTGCTGAGGATTTTCCCCTCAACTACAATATGTTTTCCTTGCTATCCGATGGGACTTTGCTATTTGATTATATGTATCGTCTCTGACACCAAACCTCTCTTTTTTATTTTCCTTCTCTCCCCCCCCTTTCCTCGACTCCACTTTGACTGCTTTTGTTTCCAGACTGTCCTTCATTCTGACTCACTTTGTTGGATGCTTTCCCTCTAGGCCACTTTTAGTACATATGATGCCTTTGCCCCTAACTGTTTACGTTTCCTCTTTGTCCCCCATTGGTTTTTCTTAGCTTTTCCTCTTTCCCTTCCTACCTCTGGAATAACCTTTTTTCCAGACCCTTTCGTCTCCCATTGACTCTATCCTCCTTTTTCTTTCCAAGATCTCAAAACACCCTCTCCCCCTTCCAACTTCTTTCGCTTTTGCCCTTGGTCGATGATTCTTCTTTCCTTTTTCCTTGCGATCTTATCAGCTGGAGTATTACACGGAGGTTGATGAAATGGCCGGTTTTCGCGAGTGGCGGTCCCCATCTTCCTCTCATCAGCTTCCATTTTTTTTTTGGACAGATCCATTTTCCGTGCTTACAGACAACTGAAGCATGTTTTGCCTATCTTCTCACATTACGGATAGCGTTCCCCCTAATTCCAGTTTGTTTTATCTGTTCCTGCAGTTGTTTTCTCCTGATGAAAGGAGAAGCTTCTCTGCCCGTTCAGATTCGAAACTACCTGATGCATACAGAACTTATCGAGTTTTTCTCGACCCTTTTCTTCTTTCCTCTCCTTTGTTTGTGCGCTTGCTTAGTTCGAGGTTAAATTTCCGTGAGATTTCCTATTTCCATTGACATCTGTATGCGACATAAGTCTTCGTTTTCTCCTCCCCCTGAATCAAACTTTTGAGTCGAGATCTACTGGTCTTCTCATTGCTCTCCAGGACTTGAATTGTCCTAAGGACAATAGTTCCTTTGGCCTCCTATGGTTACCTTTTCCTATGCTTTTCCTTTCCTTCCCGCGCAACCGATCCGCACAACCGTTTTTCCCTTCCCAGTTGCTTTATCTTTCAGTCAATCCCAACTCCTCTTTTTTAGACCCCCAACAGGGGACAGTAGGCCGTTTGGTGGTGTCCCTTGAAATTTTCTCCTTCGTCTTCCCTCCTCGCGGGTTTTTTGTCATCGTTCTTTTTTTTCTCCATTGTCCCGGCCCATTTTCCTTGAAAGGTCACCCTTTCCTCATGCAAAAACCCTTGCAGCCTTTATAACTCACCTTGTTCCGTCCTTTCGCATCTTAAGACCCCGAACTCCCCTTTGGTCCTATGATGCACTACAACCCCTCTCCTCTAAAGTTTGACTGACTCTTTTTCATCTTTAAAACAAATTTGTTTCGGTAAACCTTGAGTATGCGCCTGTTTCCTTGTTTTTTCTTCAGGCTCTTTTTTTTCGATATCTTCTTTCCCCCTAGAATCATGCGTTAGCACACTTTAGCGGTAGACCATATATTCTTTTGCCTCCCGATGTGCTACTTTCCCCCCTACGTTTGCGGTAAAATTTCAAAGCTCTTCTTTTCTTCAATGTACCCCTCCCCCCTGAAGCAACTGATTTTCCATTCCACTGTATCAGAGTTTCTTTCCTTTGTCCTCCTGTCCTATCTGATTCGCTCCCCCAGTATCCCTTTTTTTGTACCACCCCCCCTTTATCGCAATTGTCCCCTCCTTAGGGAGACCAGCCCATTCAAAAAACCTAAACCTACGCCTTCCGAACTCCCACCCCCCGTCTTCTTTTCGCTCCTTCCCCTACCGCCCACATCCGCGCCCTTCGTCGAAATTTTTTTTTGACCATCACCCTCCCTCCTTCTCTTAACTATTGCGTGTCCACAACTTCATCTCCCGTTATTTTTGCTTTCACTCTTTCTTGCCTCTTTCGCGTCCTTTCTGGCTAGCAGCTCTCCCCTTTAAGGCCCTTTTTCATGCCCCCTCCATTGAAGCCGTTTCGATCTGCCGTCTAAGAACTTTTCCCTTATTTCCCATGTGTCGACCGTCCTCCGATGCTTCTTCTTTTTAGGCGTGGCCCCCGAAAATTTCTCCCCCCTTTTTCCCGATGCGTTTGCAATCTGGACCTTTTTTTGAACTGCAGATCAGCGGTCCCTGTATTTTTCTCCCTAACTGAGTGTTCAACCCCTTTTTGTTCACCCTTCCCTCTTTCTTTTTCGGCGTCGTTTTCCTTTGGGCGTTTTCAAAGTGCAACTCAGCTGCCTTTGCCTCTTTTACCCGCTCTTCCACTTCCCAGAGTCCTCTTGCCATAAAAAACCTTAACTCTCCCTCCCCTTTTTTCTCTCCGACCCCCATGTTTACTTCGATACTCCATTCTTTTTGGATTCATGTGCTCATCTGAACCACCATTCTTAACTCTTCTTTCACATGGAAGTACTTTTACGGCCGTCCCTTCCTCCAGTTTTTCAACTCGAAATGGGTGATGCTTTGGCATTTTTTCCCCTCTCGATTGATCTCGAGTTTTTTTTACCCCATTTCCCTTTCGCAAATTTTTTTTTTTTTCAAAAGGCCCTCCTTTTCCCCCACCTTAAAGGACTTCGCCCCATTGACATTTTTCCTTGTTGTCGGGCGATGGACAGACCCCCCCATAAGCTACACATTTCCCCCTCTAAAAACCCAGTTCAACCCCCCCCAGCCCCCTCCACATTATGTCTAATCAAAATGTACGCACGTTTTTTTTTCCGGGATTCTGCTAGAGTTCTCCCTTCCACTGGGGATTTTTTCCCACATTCCACCGTCTAGTTCCCCCCCTTTCGCCATCCGTTCTTCCCCTTCGCGGTCTCTCTCTTCCCGTCTGAAGTACTTACAGCACGGAGTATTGCAGCGTAATGTCCATTTCCGTTTTCCCTCCGTCTTTTCCTGAAACCTTCTGAGCGGGCCGGCCTCTGAGAGACGTCTCCAAGGTTCCCCCGTTCTTTCTGCCTTCGCAGTTTTCTGTACGCAGACGCTTGTTTCTTGCCCCATTACATATGCTCTCAATTCTAGCCTCCTTCAGAGTAGACTCTCTCTTTCCAGTTGAAGCGCTTACAGGTATCGATTCCCCACCGACTTTTTTTTTCTCCACATGGTCAAACGACGTCCAGTTTCAGTCCCCTCCGCCCTCGAGGAATGAACCCTCTCCCCTCTTATGGTGCGCTGCGCTTCCTTCGGCAAGCGCACCCTTTATGAAAAAATGAATTGTTCTGCTCGTGACGCCTCTCGTCCCCCTTTCCTGTTTTTATACCTGACTTTGAGACCCACATCCTTCTCTCTTTTCTTGTCCCTATTTCCTGCGATGGCCTGGCTTTCTTTTTTTCTAGGTTTCTCTTGATCCTTCAAAGATGCCTGCAGGATTCCTTCCCTATTCCCTCTCCTTTCCCTTCCTTCTCTCCCGCTCGAGGGCTTATCCTCTCCAATAACCCCCCCCCTTTGCGCCTGGTTTTGACAGTTTGTCCATCTTCAACCCAGGGTGTGCTTCCAAAGGGCCCAGCCTCCTCGGCCCTCAATTTTCCCCCTTCTCCTTTTTATCGCTCGGCGAAATCCCCCCTTTCTCCTAAGACTTACTTTGCCCGTGCTCCACCCTTCTATTCCTTTTATGTAGTTTCGTTTACTTCTTTCTTGAGCAATGTTTTTCCCTTCCCTTCCCGCTACGGGGCTCTTCCCTTCATTATGTTAAAATTTTCTCCCCTATATCTTTTTCCCTCTCGTTGTTTTTGAGAAGAGGCAAAAGTTTTTTTCTACCACCGTGCCCTTCCCAGATTGTCTGACCTCTCCTCCTCTGCTGGTTTGCTCGTTTTTTTTTTTCCCACTCCCCCCCAGACCGGTGAGACTACACGACCCTCTTCCTTTTTCTTTTGTTTTTTGGAGGTTCCTTCCCTGTAGTGAGTTGACATTTTATTTTTTAGACACTAACTCAGAACTTGCGAAGTAGTTTGCCCCCTCACCCCCTTTTTGGCTCGCGGCTTTTAGCCCCATCTTTCTTCTTCAAAATCTCCCTTCTTTCCTCATTTGATTATTCTTTGAACTGATTGCGAGCGCTTTTTTGAGCTTTCTAGTTACGTGCGTTTCCTTCTATTGGTCCTTTTTTCCTCCTATTCTTTTCTGTCCCCTTTGGACTTTCTTCAATATTCCTTTCTCCCTCTCAGTTTTCGATGAATTACAGTTTGCATTAGTCGTTTTCCCGTTTTTTTTTTTTTTTGTTTTCCTTCCCATTGGTAGAGCTAGGCGCCTTCCTTTCTTTTAATAGGTGTTGGAGATATCCTTATCCCTTTGATGCTTCCGCTGCAAGTTTTTATGGTCTCGAGGTCGTTTTTTTCGTGTGATTTTTTTTCTTACAGCCTTTTCTTTGGAACGTTTCGCCTCTTTCCCTACATATTCTTTCTTATCCTTTCAAGATGGTTCTTCCGTTAGCGTTGGAGACTAGAGTTTCGCCATTTTTTTTTTTTTCCCCCAGGTCCTTCTTCGGGCGTTCTTTTTTAACTCGATTCCTCCGCTTTGAAATTTTCCCTGGTCCTCTCCCTCCTCTAGTACGTAGTAAGCGTTTTTATGCGCCCGAAAAGGTGTTCCCTCGTGGTTTTCCCCATGAACGCGCTCTTTTTACCTTATTTAACACTTCCTTTCCTATTTATGATCTCTATTTTGTCCCCCTGTTGTTGATACATATGTCTGTAGTTGACTGCCCCAACTTCCCCTTCCTTTTAACTTTTCCCTTGTTTCAAATCGCTTCCCTTTTCTTCCCTCTTACTTTTCCAATGGTTTTTTAGGGGTCCTTTTCCTTTTTTCTCTTGGACAATGGGCGCGGGGTATACTGTTTCTTTCTCTGATTTTTTCCGTACTCGTCCTTACTCCAGTAAGGCGGGTCGCCTGGGCCTCTCCTTTTCTCCCAAGAAGTTTTTCGCCCTTCTATATCTCCTTTCCAAGTTGGTCAAATCATCGACTGGTAGAGACCTCCCCCTTCCTACCTCCAACCGGTTGACTTCGGTTCTTCTGGGTAAAGCAAGTGGACTCCCCCCCCCCTTCTTTTTTTTCTTGAGTACACTGATTCTGCTTAAAATTAGACAACTCTAGACCGCAGATACTTCCCACCTTTTTGGCCTTTTGTCGGTTTCCTCTGTGTCCCCTTCCTTAATGATCTTTGAGGGTATCTTTTCCCCTCTTGATCTTCGCTATTTCGGCGTGTATGTCGGTTTACCTTTCCCCCCCCTTGCCCTGATGATGGCGACGCAGTGAAACCTATTCTTATTGTGAACTAACTCTTTTTCATTTTTTTCTTTTTGGCCTTTTAGTGGAGCGCCGAAGTATGATCCCAGTGCTTCCCAAGCTCTTAACTTGGGCTTAACTTTTTTTTTCGTTTTTTTCTTTTACGCACCTCCCCTCTTTTTTTTCAGTTCTTCACAGTGGCCCGTTTTTCCCTTCGGTTCGGTCTCCTTCTAAAGACTGCCCTTCTTCTTCGAGTGTGCTTCATCCTTTTCTTACCTTAGGAAAATACGACTTCCAGCAATAGCATCCCAGCAACCAGTTCGGGCCTTTTTTTCGGGTGTCTTCCCCTATTGAGGCTCTTTAATGCTCCGTTTTGTCTGTCCTCCTCCAAGTTTAATGTCAGGCTTCTTTTTTTAGGGCTCTGGTTCTCGTATCTTGGGAAGGTTCTGGACTTGGAGGGTAGCGTTGCTATTTCGTGGTCTTCCCAACCTTTCTTTCGTCGCCTTGATTGTTTCATTTTCTACCCATTTTTTGCTTTTTTGCGTCCGTGGGGTTCTCCCACTGACATCTTCTCCCTTTTAATCAAAGGTCCTCTTTTTCCTGGTCATCTGGGCGTTTCTTTGTTCCCGCGTAAAGGTCTTCCAGCGGAACATATACTTCCGGGACGTTGAATTAGTTTCGTCTTCCACAGACTTCCTATGTTCTCTTCTTCTCCTTCTTTATTGCTACGCTCTATTTATCTTCCTTTTTCTTAACCCCCGTTCGGAGGCAATTCGGAATGAGTCCCTAATTTGGCATTTTGACGCCTTTTTTTTTCCCCATCGCGACCTGACGGAGGCCGTTTGCTCCCCTCCCCTTTCTCTGTTGATGGCTTTCCCGACTCGTCCACTTTCGGTTTTGTTATCATCTCCTGCGTCCCTCCTTTCTTTCTTTTCCCCCTCTTCGAAATGGGTTTTTCCTTCGCTGATTTTCCCTTTCCTTTTCCCCCCCCAAGAACCTCGTTTTCATCCTTCTTTCGATTATGCCGGCAACAACACGAGTTTTTTAACCAACGTCAAGGTAGTCCTTTCTTTCCTTCGAAGATGAGTTCGTTCTTCCGGTGCGGTTTTTACTAAAACTGTTGCCGGTCTTCTTTTTCCCTTCTGAACTTTTGTTTCGAGTGTGTACTCCCTCTAGACATTCGACCATCGTGAGTGGATATTAAGTCATCCAATCTTTTTCATTTCTCAGCCTTATTCTCCCCCATCCCCTCGGATCGACGTAAAACTCTCGGTGTTTGTCTTTTCTTGTCCTTTTCTTTGCATTGCTCTGATTCTACCCTTGTCCTCTCTTTTTTTTTACGGCCATTTTTTTTATAGAAACCTCCTTTTCTTACTCCCTTTCTTCAGAGGGTGGTAATTAATATCTTCAGATCCTTTGTTGTTTTAGAGGTTCTTTCCCCCCTTCCTCTCCCCTTTCTCTTCAGATGATGTTTTTCTATGTCATTTTATTGACTGTGCCCATCCTCCTCCCTCATTGAGACTCTGGAGCCTTCTTTCTTCAGTGATCTCGCTGCCCTCGGCATTGTTTCATCCTAAGAGGATCTTCTTCCAACCCCCTTTTTACCCAGACTCTCTGGCGATCTGGGTTCCGTACGACCGCTTTTTCCTTTTTCCCTTGCTCTACGGCCAGTGCCCGCAGCTTAACCTTCCCTTCCCTTTCAGGCTCCCACGCAGCAAAACGGCCTGACGTTTGTGTTTTTAATGTTTTTTTAGATCGCTTTCAGTCCTCTTTTCCATTACCAGTTCGTTTTGTCGGACAAGGTTTTTTTTTTTTTTTTTACTGTTGCCCGCCGAGGCAATCCTTCCAATCCCTTGAGACCTTGCGCCGCATACGTTGGGCTCCGGCGGTCGATCTTCTTTTCATAAACCGATGACATTTCTTCTTTGCACTTACCAACAGCGTCCCTTTTTTTCTAACTGCCCCTTTCAGGTGCAGTCGGTGTTGAACCCCCTGGGTCCCTTGTGTTCTTCGCTTAGTTTTTTCCTGGTTTTTCCTCAGTCCTTTAGTGTTTCGGACTGAGATTTCATTATGAATATTCAAAATCAGTCTCTTCTCCCTTCCCTAGCCTAGTTGAAAGACGTGTAGACTTTTTGCGTACCCTGATCTTTTTTTTCGCGTTGTAGTCCTAATCACCCCTCATCCACCCCTCAAAGGAACTCGTGCCGCTCTCGCCGCTATGCAAGTTCCTCTTTGCACGTGTCTCCGTCTTGTCATTTTTTGAGGATTGTTCTCCGCCCCCTTTTCCCCATTTTTATTCCTTTTTCCCTTCCCACCCCGGTTTTGGCGGAGCACAGCCCCCCTTTCCCCACTACATATGCAATCCTTCGACGAAAGGCATAACCCCGTCCCTTTTTGAACATCCCCCTCCCCAAAATCACCTGAATGTCTTTTCAGACCTTGTCGCGGCCTTTACGAAGACTTTCCCCTCTCTCAAATTGTCTTTCCCCCACATATCTTTTACTTCAGTCTTGTATGATGGCAGCGGCTTCTAGTTTGTTAGTAAGAATCTTTCCACTTTTTCTCTCAGTTTTTTACGAGCAAGGGTGACGCGCTTTCTCTCACTCGAACGATGTTTACCCACCCCCCTTCTTCCCTTGACACCCCTCGGTTGTTAGGAGTATGTCTCACACATCCGTTCACCTTTTCTGTACCCATTGAGTTTTTTTTTTTTTTTTTGACCCTGCGCGATATTGAGCCCTCGGCCCAAAAAGTCTCTGTCTATCCCCTTCCTCTTGTAACAAATGTGTATCTACCCATCCCCCCTTATGCTTCTGCGCCCTCATTTTCGTTTTTGGAACACGGCAACACTTAACTCTCTCTTTTCTTTTCCCACTCTTTCTTTTCCTCTTGCCAATAACCCGGCCACCCTTATCCCCTTACCACTCAGAGGACTGCCGACACCTTTTTTTTTTCTAATTTGAGTAGTTTTTACGCTCCTTTTTATCAGGTTTGCCGTCCTCCCCCCCCCCGGGTCCCCTCCCGATCCGTATCGGGTTTCCCCTTCCCCCCCACAGGAAGGTTCTTCCTCTGACTGGTTTGCGTTTTTGCTGTTGTCCATCGTAGACACTTTGCGAATCGAGTGCCTTTTTTGCCCCCCTAAGGCCCGAGAAGGGTCTCCCCCCTTGAAGATAAACAGGATTCTGATTATCCGCCCCTTTTCGGCCGACCTTCTGGACTCAACACCCTTCCCTAAGGTAACCGTCCCCCTCCCCCCAAACCTAGTTCACCATCCCAACCCGTCAACTCCCTTTTCATTGCAACCAGTCTTATCAAGTTGAGTCTGCCCCTGAGCCTATTTTTTTATATTATTCCAATTTGGAATTTTGCATCCCCCTTTCTCCCAGCGCCTTCCTAAGATGTATTCCCTTTTCTGAGAAGTGTCGATCGAAAAACTCTGCACGATTTGAGTGGTTGACCCCGCCCCTTTTTCCTTCACAGTGGACATTCCCGGTTCCCACTCTTTCTTTTCGGGCTCAGAAGTATTTCCTCCTTCCAGATAAACTTTTCAAAGGTCTTGACTCCTCTTTTCTAGCTGGGTTCAATTTTTTTTCCCCCCCCTCCCTATGGACACCCCCATCCTTACGCATCCGCCCTTTTTAGTGTCACGGATTGAAGTCTAACTCCGACCTTGTTTCACACCCCAGAACCCTCTTCAGCTTTCCCGACATGCCCCTCTTCCCCTTTAGTCGGTAACAACCCTGCACGATTTTCCTCCCCTCGAGAATGTTCGGCCAGCCGCATGAACGACTTGCTTCCTAAGAAGTGCGATCCCCTTTCCCCCTTTTCCCTCAATACATCACCTACTATCGTCCGTGGTTCCCTCTCAGACCAGCTCCTCTCCGGCCATATTTTCCTTCTTCTTCCCCCCAGAGGGGGGATCCAGATATAACTTTTTGACCTTGCCCATAGCAGCACGAGTCCAGCTCCTTCTATCTCCGCTCGCAGTGGTTTCTTTTGATCAACTCCCCCCCTTCCTGTCGATGTTTCAAGTTTTATTGTGTGAATTCACCATACTGTTTCTTTCCCTCCACTGTCTTCTCCGCCTTTTTCGATGGTAATCTACTTCTCCCTTTTTTCCCTTAGTGTTACGTTCTCCATGTTCATTTTGATTCCGAAACCTCCGCACTCGCCGGCCTTCCACCATTTTCCCCTGTAGTTGTAGTCGGATCGTTTCTCTCTCTCTTTCCCCCCAGTTCTTTCTTCTCTTCCGATTTCGTTTCCCAACACCCCCAACTTCTTATTTTTCCCCAGAACCTTGGTTTCACTCTTTTCATAATCTTTTTTTTTTTTCTCGAGTTTGAATTCACACAAACTTTTTTTCCCCCAGGTCTGGTCTCCTCGCGGGAATACCCAGACTTCCTGCTGCTACCTTCTTCTTTGTCCTCCCTAGATCCTACTACACGGAGAGTACCTTCTTTTTTTTTTTTTCCACCTGGGGCTTCCTTAGTTGGATCTTTTTTCCTTTTCCGCGAGTCCGAAGTAAGACAATGGCGTGGAGTTTTCCCTCTTCTCTCTTTTTTTGGTTGTAGACCCCTGTTGGAAAGCTTCCCCTTAGTCTAATTTGTTCTTTCTTTTCTCGTAGAAATTGCGACTTGATGATTATCCGTTCTTGCTGGTCTTTTTTTTTCCTTTTCGCTTCGTCGTTGTGTCCCCCCCCTCTTCTTAACAGTGCTCTTTGACCTGGCTTCACGATGGACCGTGCTAATCCGCTTTCCCCACGAGTGTCAATCCTTGTTGTTTTTTCTTCTTTCTGTGCTACACGGTGTCTTTCTTCCCCTAGTGGGAGTCCGAGTGCAGAATTTTCTCTTTTTTGCTTTTTGCGCTTGGCGAAGGAATTTCTCGCTGCAGTTCGGCATAATCTCTCGTGTTTCCTCGTCCTTTTCCCCTCGGAAATCTGAGGTTTTTTTTCCTTTGTTGGAAAAATACTTCTTGTCCCCTGTCTAAGAGGCCTTCAAGCCTCGCAACTGAACGGAGGGCTCCTTTTGTTCTTTTTTTTTCCTGCTTTCGTGAGCTTCTTTCCCCGGAGTTTGGCCCCCCCCCCTTTAAAATTTACTTAATAGTACCCTGCGTCCCCTTTTGCCTCCGCTTTGAAAAGTGATCTCTTTTCTTTCAGTTTATTATCCTCCTTTTCTATCCTTCCCTGCGAGAGAGACTGGGACTGCAAGGAAGCGCTCGGGCCTCCTTTCATTGTCCACTCACGGAGCCTAGGTTCTTCCTCTCTTTTTTTAAAGGATCCCGAGATACAATTCTTTTTTCCGAGTTGATTTGGTCAAACACTCCACTGCGAATCTGATCCCTTTTGAACGGTTCATCGCTCCTTCTCTTTTTCCCCCCTTTGAATTTTCCTGTCCCCCCTTTTCTTAAGTTGTGTGTTGGTGGGATTTTTATGGGGGGATGTTTGAGGTTTTTTTCTGATTTCCCCAGACTTTTATGGTACTACTAGTTCGGGTTGAATGTGTGCTATCTTCCGGCCTGGTCCCCCCTCAGGTCTTTTTTTGGCCCCTTTTTCGCCAAACTTCTCTCAATGTATTTTTCAATTGTCCGCAATCCCTTTTTTTCTCCCCCGGATGCCCCGATGTCGCGTCGTAATACTTTTTTTGTTTTTCAATCTGTTGGGCCTTAGCTCTGACTTACCCCGCTTCCTTGTTCTTTTTAGTCCAAAAACTCGCTACTCCCCCTTTTGTTTTGTTATTTTTCTTCTGACTTTTCTGTGCAGTGTTTCTTTCATAGCCTGCCTTCCTTTTTTTTCTGTATTGGGTTCTTTTTTCCCAAAAGAGATTTCGCGGACGCCTCACCCTCTCTCTTGGATACTACCTTTTGCCCAATTTGCCCTCTCCTTTTTCGTTCCCCTTATGCCCCTTTGAGTCCCCCTCTGCCTGGACAGATAGTTAAGTTTCTCCCAAAAACCTCCTACGGTAGACACGTTTTGCTGGTGATTTAGCCCCATTCCCTTTATGTTGCTGTTCTAACGTTTAATATTTTTTTCCACCCCTTTTTTTTCTTTCCTTTTTATGTAACTGCTTACTCTCTTTTCCTTGAATTTTTATTTCTCCGGGATAGAAGCGAGACGGCCTCATGCAAGCTAGGTGCTCCTCCCCAAACCCCGGTTCTGTCTTTGTAAGGACAGCTTTCCTTCTTTTCTTTCCGAGTTGCTAACGACGAGGGGTCCTGTGTCTCGGATTTGTTTTGTGAGCTTCTTTTGTCTCTTTGAATGCGGGAAGTTTGCTAGTTATGTGGTCCTGTTTTCCCCCCCCCTGGGATGCTCGCAGACCGTGATGTCAGCACCGTTTAGGGTTTTCTGCATGGGGCGGTTCCCTTCGCAAAACTAGCACGATCGCCCCCTTCCTCCCGTTTCTCCCCCCTTCTGGAATCTAGTTCTCTTTGGTCTTTTGCTCTTTACGTTCTCTCAGAGACCTCTCCTGAACCCCCCCCTCCACATCCCTTTCTTCGACATCGGTTCAACTACTAATCTGGTCTCTCTTCTGGTCAATTTTGGACTCCGCCCTCAATCCTCTTACTTCCCTCCCCCAAAACTTCCTCCCTACCTGGACCCCTACAGTTTGACTTTTGCTCCTTTTTTTTTATAAAGACTTTGAGACCTGAAGAGCCTTTTGAGAATTGCTTTTGTTGTTGGATTTGGTCTCCATATTCCCCCTTCCCCCTTGTTTACTTCCAATCTCTTCTCCCCCATTGCGCCCAGGTCCCGGAGCACCCCAATGTGGTCATTTCGTGCTCTACTTTCCATTCCTTCTATAATTTCTAACCAACTTTCGTCGACAATCCCTTGAAGACAATTCCTTGACTGGCTGTACGCGCTAACAACGACTTTCCCCACTGTCAATCGTTTCAGTTTTTCCCCCTTCTTTCCCTCCCGACGCGATGGGAGTTTACGGTTGATTTTCCTCCTCCACTTATAGGACGTTTTTTTCCCCGGCTTCCCTGAGTTATGTGTCCGAGCTGTCGTCAACCAGATAGCATCCAATCTGTAACTTCTTTCTTAACCTCACTTTAGTACAAATGCTGCATTTTTCTTTCGGTCTTTATTAGCCCAATTACGCGACGTGAACTCCTTTTCTTTTATTGCCCCGCTTTCACTGGCGAGGTCGGTCCTACATAAATGAACATCAACACGTCCGAATCACCCAGACGTCGGTTTCCCTCTCCCCCCTCATCCTTCCCTCCGTTGTTGTTTCTCTCTCTTTCTGCGATTCTCCTCTTCCTTAATTGTGTTTTCTTATCTTTCGCAAGTATTGACTCACTCCTCTTCTCTTGAGAAGCTGGCCTCCCCCCTCAAAGACTTTATTTTATTTTCCGCCCATCCTCCCTTTTTGCATAATTGCTTTAGTAACTTCTCTTTTCTCCCTCCTACTTGGGACTCTTTCTTCTTTTGGCCTGAGGACAGAACCCTCCCGATCCTTTTCATCTTTCTCCCCCTCTTAGGTCTCTTATAAGCGCGCGCCGAACCGTACTACCTTTTTTTGCTCCGTTCAACCGCCTTGACTGGTGTCTCCCTTTTTTTAGTCTGGCTCTCCGCACCCTCACGGGGGGAAAAAGTCTTGATAGTAGTCTTTTCTCCCTAAGGAAATGGGGAAAATCCTCCTCCCTTGAACACCCCCCTCGTCCTCTCCAAATTCCGGTTCTCGGCGATAAGACCAAAGACCGTTCTCTTCTTCCCCACTACAACAAACATGGAAGCAGTTGCTACACTTGATCCCCTCCCCCCTTTTTCTCTTTTAGAACACCCTTTCCTCCCCAGTGTTTCGAGTTTTTTCTCCTTCATGTCGGGCGATTTTTCGAGATCTCTTGAGATGCTACCTTTCGTCAATTTCGTCTAACCAGCCGAGGAACTCTTCCCCCTCTTTTCGTTGAAGCACGAGTTCGTCCTCTTTAGGTTTGAGGTTTTTTCCCCCCCTTTCAAGTATTGAGTTCCTCTGTAAGTAACTGATACAGCCTCCCCATGCCTTCCACACTAAGGCATGCTCTCTTTGATACTCCTTTTTGCTACTCTTTTCATTTTTTCGAGGGCTCCCCCCTCCTCCCCCTCCTGGGAGTCTTGCATTCCCCACGGTGAGACGCGATTTTTCCAAAGTTCGCTATTCAATCTTTTTCTAATCGGCTCCCCGTGATACACGGTCCCCGTGTCGCACTTCCCTTTTCTTTCTCCCAGGTTTCGTCGGCGACAGGCATCTTTCTTTCCGTCCGAATCAACTCTTTTCTTCAAATATTTTACTTACCTTGTCCTCGCTGCCTGTCCGGTTTTCCTGTTTCGTTCTCTTCTCTCCCCCTAGTTCCGACGAAGGTTTGGAATTTCCTCTTCCTGCCTGTTCACACACTTATTTACCATCCTAACCAACTGGGGGTACCTCGGCTTTCTCACCCAAGTGTCTCCCTTTGTTCTGTCCTTTACGTCCCTGCGCTCCTGCCGCGCAAGAGTCAAACAGTACAGAAAAACCTCTATTTTTCCACCGTTGCACCCCACAACCCCCTTTCGTCGTTTCGGCCCTCCCTTTTGAAAAATTCCCCTCCACAGGACAGCTGCACTTTTCCCTCATCTTGCACCCCTCCCCCAACCTCTCCTGCAAACAGGCCTAGCTTTTCCGACAAAAAGGTTTTCTCCCCCGGGTTTCGTCGGTGACGATGTTTTTTCTTTCTCTTGAGCGCTCTGGAATCCCCCCTTCGAAATTCCTTCGCCTGCCCCACGGCATGGGCACGGTCTCAGCATTTTTTTCACTTGGGTGGGACCCTTTTTCATACGGGAATTTGAGGAACCACAAATTTTACTTCGAATTATCGAAAGTGGCGTACAGTCCTCCCCCCACCTGTTTGAAATCTTCCCTTGAGTCCAAGTTGGAGGTCATTATGACCCTCCCCCACCGCTTTTCCCCTCCAGTCCCCCTACCACAAATGCCCAGTTCCCCAAGTACCCCCCCCCTTCCCTTCCTTGCATCAAATTCTTTTCCTTTTTTTCGCTTCCACCAGCTCCTTGGTTTTTTTCTTCATCACATCAGACCAGCCCAACTAAGATGTACTCCTTTCTCCCCCTTTTGACTCTATCGATAACCCTTTTGTTTTGGGCACGGGCTTCCTTATTTCTCCTTCCTCGGGAAGATGGGTCTGTCATACGTTTGTCCCCTGACCTCTTAGCGGCCGCAAAATTTTTCCATCTTTCATTTCTTCCTTACGCAGAAGAGTTGTTCCCCGTTACCAATATGGCTCCCCTCCCCATACCTTCCGTCCGCTCTCCCCCCGAATTTCTCCCTCATCCTTGTAAGCAAGCCTTCAACGAACCCTTGAATTCAGACACACACCGCTTCTCTTAACATAGATGCCTATGACTCCTTCCCTGCCCGCTTGACTCGTTCATTCTGACCAACGCAAAACCAACGAACTGAAACCCCCCCAGTTTAAACTCCTGACACTCGCTTCTCCATCCTACAACCGAGTCTCCCCCCGCTTTTTCTTCCTAGAGTTAAGCCTATTCATCATGGCACTTCTTTCTTAGGGGGGGAGCTCTTCTTAGCTCCCCCCCGCCTACCCCTTCCCTTTAAGCCCGCTCCCTCGTTCGCTCTCCTGACTTGGATACCTCCCTCCCTGAAAATGGCTGGTGCCTGTTACTCTTTTCTTCCAACTTTTTCCAGCATGGCCGAGTCCCCTTCTTTTGGCCCCCACGCACTACTTCCATGTCTGTTGGTCGTCGAGGTATTTCAATCTCTTCCGCCTCCAGCCTTGTCCCAAACTTTACTAGTTTGTAGTCAGGTCTTTGTGCCCTTTATCCCTCCTGCAGTCGTTCTCCCGGACCCCCCCGCCCCCCTAGTTCTTTGAAGCCTTTGTTTCTTTATCTTTTCCTCCTGTGTGTACTGAGTCGAGATGTCCCCCCTTTTTCTGACACGCCTAGGGCTTTTTTCTAGAGCCCCTTTTCTCCCGCTCAGTCACTATTTTCCCTTTTCTCATTCTTGGTCCTCCCCCATCATTAAGACAATTTCATTTGTCCGGCGGCGTCAATTTCATTCGCTGGCTCTTTTTTCTTTCTCCAGCGAAACGTGCAGACCCTATTCTTAGGACTTACGTCCGCGCTTGGCTTGGCGGAAAACTTACACCTTGAAAAGTTCAGTCACAGGCGCATTTCGTTTTGAGCGATTAGATTAGCCTTTTGGATTTGCTTTTTATTTAGTCGTGGACTTTCTCCGGGCTTAGTCGAGGATCATATTAATAGATGCCTAGGACCTATGGCTTTATTGCCTTCTCTTTTTTTTCCAAGGAGCGCCCCGGACCCATTAGCTTTTTTTCCTAGTTCTTGACAAGGTGCTTTTAGGAGTTTTGTAGAGTCAGAGTCAATGAACGCTGGAGGGTTTTGAGCGGGCCGCCTTCTTCACCCTTCTTAATTTCGGTTTTTACCGCGTAGTGTTTCTTCTTACTTGGATGCAGGAGCGTTTGCCCAACATGCACGTGCGGTCCCTGTTTATTCGATTCCCACGATTTTTGTAAATGGTTCGTAATCCTTTTTTTTTTTTTGAGATTCGCCCTCTGGATGGATGGTCCCGATCTTCATTCGTGCATTTGACCCCCTTTCCTAGTCTTTGAAAAGGTTTTTTTTTTACGTCAATTACGTGTCGTTTATGCGTACCACGGCTTGTTTCCCATTCGGAATTCCCCCCCTTTACGGCTCTATGTGTCCACTCACTTCTTATAGTTCTTCGAGACCCGCCAGTTCTCCCCCGTTTTTGGTATACCTTACTGTCTGTGACTTTGACCACTTTCATTGGAAGACTAGGACTCTTCCGCCTTTCCCTTTTCCCCTTCTTGATCGAACTTTTAATTGCCTTTTTTCTTTGCCCTCGGTTTGTTTTTTCCCTTTGAATTTGGGCGTCCTGGGCATTCTTTGTTTTTATCACAAGATGCGGGTCTTCTTTGCGAGCCCCTTTCTCCAACAGACTTTCTTACTTTCTTCCTTTCTTCCTTATTGGGGAAGCTCTCTTTTCTACGATTTCTTCTCCCCCCGGGATCCCTCCCCCCCTTTTTTTTAGTACCTTGCCGTTGGGCAGTCTTTCCATTAGTTCTTGTTTTTTCTTCGTTTCCATGCCCCCCCCCCCCTCTATCAGTTACTATAAAGATGCGCTTGTCGTCCCTTTTATGACCATCGAAATGTTCTCATGCTCGGTTTGTTTTGGCTTTGACGTCCCGGACTTCTTGTTTTTTTTGCCCCCTTTTCCAACTCCTTGATTTCTGGTCCTAGCCCCAGCATTCCTTTTTTTTTTTTTTTTGAACTCCTTTGCCACTGCTTTTCTCGCTTTTTTTCTTTCTCCTTTTGCAATGCGCGAAAGGATCTCCCTCCCACCCCCCCCCTCTTAGCGGCCCTTTGTGGTTGATCATTCGTCACTCTTTTTAGTTTCTCAAGTTGGATTGTTTGGCCTCTAGTTCGTTTTTTTTTTTGACACCCCTGCGTTGACCCTTGGATCAATTTTCCTCTTAAAAGCGTTTTTCCCCCCCTCCCTGTTGAATCCTTGCGCCTCTTTCCGAACCCGGGCGGGCCCTGATGTTTCCTTTATGCTCCTTATTTTTTTTCGTTGTTTTGCTGACCAGTGATACATCGGTCATTTCGTTTGCGTATCATGGGTTTCTCAATTGGCCCCCTTGGCGACTCGTTGCTTCTCTTGGAATGGTAACTTGATCTGCCCTCGTGATGCAATTGAGGACACTGTGTTGTGGTTTCTGGGGCCTAACTCGAAACTTTTGAAATGTTCTCCACCAGCAAAGTCTTGATAGCTTCCCCTCTTTTTTCCCTCTAGGGCGGTCTTATTTCGTACAAATGAGCTCTTCCTCCCCATCAACGTCCCCCCAAAACTCGATAGGCGATAGTTCCGAGAACATTGTTTTTCCCACTCTCTTTTTTTGCTACGTTCTGATCTTTTCTCCTTTTCCTCTTTCCGATCACTCGATGAGGACCAGGAATGTCTCCCTTTCCTCTTCCGTGTCCGTTCTACGACTGCAACTCCTTTGTTGAATTATTTGTTTCTTTCTCTGGTTTTTTTGCTAGTCCCTTTTTTCTTCCCCTATATCTACGACCCCCCTAATTTCCTATGGTTCCTTCTTATTTTTTTATTTCCTTTGGTTCCAGTTTACTTTCTATATTTTCTCGTGCTTCTTCATAACCAATTCCTCCCAAGGGCGCGTGTCCTGTTTCCGTATGGCGTTCCTTTTTTCGCTCATGGATTCTTCAGTTTTATGCCCCGTTTCTTTTCGGGTTTTTTTACGAAACACGTAGGAGATCCTTCCAATCGTTCCCCTTTTCCGTCCTTTTTATACGACAATGTCAGCATGGTCCCCCCTTTTGCTGCCCAATCCCCCCTCGGTTCATTTTTTTTTAGTTTTCAGATTCAAGTTCGTGCAGTCCCCCTTTTCCGAAATTCAACATTCAACCAACGCTTCCCGCAATTTATCGAGGGTGGGACCGAAATCTCCTCTTTCCATCCTTTTTTTCGACTTCTCTCTTTCCCCTCACAACCTGTTTTTTCCCTTCTCTCGCGTTTCGTTCCTAAAATTGATTAATTTACAGCCTTCCTGGCACCACCGGTCCCCGAACTGATGACTCCCCCTCCTTTCCTCTTCTCATCTTGCATCTTTTCGTCTGAGATTCCTCCCCTCTTTCCTCTTGATTCATGGCGATCGTCTTGAAAGCGCACGTCATCCTCTGTAGACTCCCCTCTTTCTACCCTCGCGCGGCCCCAACCATAATTTCCTTCCGTTCTCACAGTCAATTTGAGGCCTGTCAAATGTTTTTTGTCAGCAATTTTGGGGTCCTATCGAATCTGTTCCCTTTACTTCCCTTCAAGCAAATGGAAAACCCTGCTTCCTGCCAACCTTGCGCTGTTTCCATTCGGGGCGCAGGCGTCGACTAAGCCACCTCGAACTCCCTTTTTTCCCCCACCCCCCCTTAGATATTTTTCCCCTAGTCTCCCATTTGATGAAAAAAATTTTTTTTTTTCAAAATTAGTCCGCCCTTATTCCATTCTGTCTCGACTTTTTCCTTTCTTTTTGAGATATGATTATCGAGTCTCCCTTTTTTCCACCCAGAGCGGGTCTGAATAATATTAGTGTTCACCCCCCTTATCTGGTCCAACCTTGAGTATGAGTTCCTCTACTAACTGATACCTTTCCTACCAAAAACAAAAGACAGTCGAACTAGCTAAACTTCCCAGGTCCTCCTTTTTTTACTCTTGCTTCGAGTGGTTCGAGCCCCTTACCCCGACCCCCCCCTTCCTCGGCTTCAATATTTCTTCTACTAGCTCTTCCAATCCAAACGCCTCGAAATCTTCCCCCCTCCCCCTTCAGAGTCTCCCCCAGTTCTGAGACACAGCCCAAAATCCTGCCCCCTAAAAAGACGGTTTCTTCGGAAGCCTTTCACCGGTTTCACTTCCATAGAGTTACCCTCATTCAGTACTGTTTTTGCCCCTGCTGCCGCGTCCGGTTCTTTTCGTCTGTATCCCTTATGTTTATAAGCCCCCTCTTTCCGCCTCACTGGAGTCAAGAGAAGTTTCAAACTTCCCGTTTGATCAATCCTCCCACGCTTTCGGGGGCGATCCAATTTCAACCCCTCCAAGTTCCTTCCTTTGTCCCACGATGCTCATCTTGTCCTTGAGAAAGGAACGGGTCCCCAAGAGTTTTTGCCCCCCCCCCCCCCACTCTGAGCTGTTCGACATTAATGTTTCCTTTGTGGCCCCCCCCAATCCAAGTCCCTTTTTTAGCGCTCACCTTCCTTTGTAATTTCCTACACGGCCTAGACGCCAATATTTGCGACAGAGCGTGCAACCGTTTTATCCATCGTGTATTTATTTTCTTTACCCCCTTGGGTGTGTTTTTTGTCGTTACCCACCAGCATCCCCGAATGGAGTCGTCTGGGGGCCAACGGTCCTCTTGTCAAGTGAGACCCCTGGTCTTTCGTGTGGGCGCGGACCCCTAGTAGATTGCCCTTTTTTCGGGACCAACATTTTATCCCTTTTAGTATTTTCTCAAAGCAATTAAATTAGTTGAAACTTCTGTTGTTCTCGCCCGGGCCGCCCCGTTTCTCGTTTCAGAACACAAAGGCATAAAGAGCCCCTTAAACCCGTTCAAAAGACAATACCATTGAGCATTTTTTTTCCCCACTCTCTCTTGAAGTATCCAGAGTTTCAGTCGGGAGGGTTTGCTCCCTACACTCCACAGTCGAATCCCCCCATTTCCTTTCCTTCTCGTTTCTTCCACTAGGCCCTTGGGACCCAGTCCGCCGCGCTTCCATTCATGGACGTATGGGATGCGTCTACCACTTAATGCCCCCCTCGGTTGCGCCATTGCAAATGACGAGCATTTTTCTAACGCCACATGGGCTTTCCCACTACACCTCCCGGTCCCCTTCCGCAATCCTCTTCAAGAATTGAGTCAACTTCCACGGCATGTTCACCACCTTCAAGTTTTCTCCATTTTCCCGACCCCTCCGTAAATATCCCGAACCTCCAGCGGCTTGCCTCGGCCCAAGCGCACTCCCCTTCAAACGCCTCCGTTCATGCTCGTGCGAATCAGACATACCTTCTCCCCCCCTGAGGAATCCCCCAACCTATATCCTTTCTTTAAACTTTGATTGATTCTCGTTGCTTTGAAGGTCCGTGTATGCGATCATCGAAAAAACCGACGCCCGGCCTTCCTCCCTCCTCTCTCCGCGCATCCCGAATCAAGATACTATGGAAAGGGGACTCCCATTCCCGGGTTACCAGCACCGGCTCGCTTGTTAAAAGCCAGCTACTTCCAGGCCCTTCTTTTATGTAATTTCCGAAAGACTCCAATCTCCTTCTTCCAAAATTGTTCTTATCGTCGTAGGTAACCTCAGTTCTCTCTAGACCCCCGCACCCCCCCCCCCGTTACCGGCCTCGCAGACCCCTTTCTTTTACCTTCTTCCCCTTTGTTCTGATCCCCAGGTTTACACTAGGCTCCTGCGTAGGCGATATTCAGAGGAAAGACCGAATTTTGGTTATGCTCAGTTCTGAGAAGAACAAATTTTCTCTCCCTCCCCAACGAAACTTTACTTCCGGGAAATGTTTTCATTATTCGTGACATCGACGAAAGACGTCAGAATGCAGAAGTTAGCTTGGTTTTCTGCTCGGCTACATCTCTCCCATAGTAAACTCCCCTAGCTTTTTTGCCTTTCTTTTTCTAGCCCTGATCTGTGCATATCGTAAGGGACGTGAGCTTGCTTCTCTAAGGACCGTCGTTCATCAGCCATCACTTCCCCCCAATAGGAGTCACGAATTAAGTCGAGTTTCAGACGGCGTTGTGCTTCCTTCTTTCTTTCCGGGATTATATTCTCGGTTTTTGAGTCTACTCTCCTTTTCCCGCGGAGTGTATTTTCGTTTCTGGTTAGCGAGTTTGATCGTTCCTAATTTTCTCTTCTCTCCTAGCGATGCGTTGGTACCTGACTTTTTCGTTTTCACATCGAAGTCTCTTAAGATATTCTGTCAGGTGTGCTGGCTCCGTTCTGAAGGCGAGTTCGTCTTCGCTTCGCGGGTACCCTTTATGGGAACATCGAATATCGCATGCGTGTTTGCTGTCGTCAACAAACTTCGTAATCCCCCCCCGTTATGCAGATACTGCTCCACATGAGCGTTGCGGAATATTTTGTCCCACATTAACTCATACCTGGCTCCGTTTTGCTAATGAGACTGCTTTTCACCCACCCCTGCATTTTCAGTTGGAGAAACCTCGGCTCCTTTCTTCAAACTCTCCCCAATTGCTTCCCTTGACGTATTTTCGTGTTTTTGTGAATTTTAAATTTTTTGTGTTACTTTTTTGTCCAGCTAACGTCAGGCTTGAGGGACTTTTCCTCTTTCCCAACAAGTTGCCTTTCTAACTTTCTATAGGCTGATTGGTTCCGACACCTTTCTCGATTATCCGCGGTCAGCGATCCTACCCTGTCCCATTTCTTCTCTTGCCTTATTTTTTTTTCAGCTCAGTTCCGATCCATGGGGATTAGCCTTTCATGTCCCCCCCTAGCAGCTCACACGCGATCATCTCGTTTATTTTCCGTTGCCGTTTTATGAGGCACGTGGCTCCGGAATTGATGTTTGTGCTTTCTGGTCCCGTTGGCGATATGTTCCGCGCCAGGCACCCCCTAAAGAATTTTGTGCGACCTTTTTGTGTCTGGCCGCCTTTTTTTTCTTTGATGAGCGCGATAGTGACTCAAACGACTCGTCCGGACACTTGTTTCTGGTTTGCGTGTGTGTCCCCCTGTTCCCGCTTAATTTCCGTGGATTTTTGGAATCTAGGATCTTTTTTTTTATTCTCAATTTCTCCAGTTCTTGGGCGGCAATACACCGAACATTGAAAAATTCCGGGGAGAGGTCGTGTGTTGAAGACTCCGATTTCCTTCCCGATTTTTTAAGTTTTTTTTCTGTTTAATCAGATGAGTTGTTTTTGTGGTGGTGGTTGTGTGGAGCCTCGTCCCCATTGTTTTAGTCCTGCGTTGTTTTATGTGACCCCATGCTTCCAGCGTTTTGTGAGTTTTTCCCGGTCGGCTGGCGGCCCCCTCTTAAAAAACAAGAAGCTGAAAGAAAAGGGCCTCGTAGCCGGGCATCTCTTTTTAGGGTCTGTTTATGTCTTTCCCTCTACCTGACCTCAATTCCCGACTTTGCGCATCGCTTTCCCCCTAAAATGTCTTGATTATACTGCTTTTGCCGCCATTGATTCTCTTTTCTAAAACTCCCTTTCGTAGGACCTCCTGAATGGTGCAGACGAACTGCCTTTCTCCAAGGGGGAGGCTCCTTATCTCCCCCTTCTAGGTAATTGCCGCACAGCCCCAATTTTCAGTTTTTCTCTCCCTTGCGCCCCCCTAATTGTTATGGGAGCAATTTTTTTTTTTGCGATTTCTTTCCTATTCCCTGTACGCAAATCGAAGAAAACTTTTCCACTGCGAGGCGACCCTTCGTCTTCCAACTCTTCGCAGTAAAGGCTCCCCCGCGTTCTGCTGCCGACGGATCTCACGGTGCGGGGCAGCTTATAAGCTTTCGTTTCGTATTGTCTTCCCGAGCGCTTGTCGTCCTAGGAGTTTCCGGACTATCGAGTACCCCACTCAGGGAGGCATCTATGCGCTCTCTGAGCATCCCCCCTTCTCAGTTGTGATTTTGGATTCTCTACTTTCATGCTAAGCCTCTACTAAGAAGTCTCCGGGGGAAATCGAAATATCTCTTTCCCATCTGTTGAGCCGAGACTTTTCAACTCGTTGCGTTTTTATGTTCCTTGATGCCGACGATTTTGAGAATTTCTTTTACTGAAAAGCAGAAGCTTTGTTGCGATCCGTCCTTTGCTAGTTCTTTCTGTCGCCTCCTCTGGTACAACTCTCCTGGCGTCACGTACCACTCCGATTTTTAACGTCCAGTTGCTGATAAGCGGCAACCTAATAACTGCGTGCGTGACATGTTAGAGCCCTCAACTTGAGGTCGTTCTTTTGAGTTCCCCTGAAGGAGGACCGAATTTCGAATTGAAAAACCCCTCCCAACCCTCCTTGCGCATTCGACTGAAAAACAATATGGCGCTTCCCCCCAGATTTAAGTCTCACTCCCATTCCCTCAGTCGAGGCCCGGCGAAAAATTCCTCGTGGCGTCACAAAGGGTTTTCGATAGAATGAATCACTTCCCCAAAATATACCCCCCTCAAGGATTTGTTTGAGACTGGCCTCTTTTCTTCGGTACCCATAAAAGAAGCATCACCAGCTTAATAAACGACCGGTGGATCATGTCGGTCCTCACCGCCTTCTGCCCGACCGTTGGCGAACGAGACCGCATTTTTCCCATTCCCCCAACTCTAAAAAGCTCCCCAATCGCTTCCCCAAGGACTCTCGAACGATCCATGACATTGCCTTCTTCCCACGAAAGCGCCTTAACCTAGCGTTTCCTAAATGCCGGACGGGTCCCCCTTTCTTAGGTTCCGGTTCTCCTCGATGTTCTGAAGCCCTCCGTCAAGTCGACTCCTGACGAAACCTAGTTTCCCCTTGGGTGTGTGTGTACCTCTAGATTAGGAGGATGGAGGTATCACACATCCCTCCACGTTGCGTCTGAGTTTTTCGCCTCCTTGCCTTTTCCTCCGTCAACCCGATGTCAACAGACCAGAGTGCCCATTAGTGACCCCAAACAATCTGATGTCTGGTGGTCCTTCTTCCCCCCCTTGTGCACTGATCAGGGAACCCCGAGAAATTCTTATCCCAATCATCCCACGCACATTGTCCTGTTTGGCACCCCGAACAGGTTTCGTTAGTCGCTGAGGGTCTAGCAAATCCCAGGGATTTCTTTTACGAATAGCGCTGCAACCTTCTGGGAAGGTACGCAACAATTTTTCTTCCCGTGGCGTGCCGTCGCGGGACGCGATGAGGCTGAGGAAACCATCCAGGCTAGAGAATCCGAAAAGTTCATCTCACTTCTGTTTTGTTAATTTCATACATACCTCATTCCGCACCTGAACGACTTCCTGTCAAATTTCCCCGGTGATCACGAAGCTTCCTTTTCCTCCACTAGATGCCCGCTTTGTGTAGTGGAGTTTTAAGGGTTTTTTTTTATTTTAATGGCCCCTTTGAAAGAGAATTCGCTCCTTGTGTTTCTCCCCTTTAGATGACGGTCCTATTGACCCCTCTTTACCCCTGATTGTTAAAGGTTTTTTGTTTGTTGACCACTCCTTTCTGCTGAGTCTGGACTAGCTCACCACGTAACTTCCCGCAATCAAGGCCACTCCCAACCTTCCAATAACCTGAAGAGATTTCGAAGCTCAAGTTTCAAGTTGAGTGTTTTCCAATCACTCTTAGAAGGCAAGTGTACCCTCGTATCCTTGTCCGTTTCTCCACCTTTGAGTGAAAGAGCGCTTTTTTTTTTTTTCATTTTCATCACGTCTCTTCTTGGGCGTTCTTTTCCTCCCTTCGCGCCCAGCAAACTTTCCCCCAGCCGGATGCTTGCGTTTTTTCTCTTCCTCAGAAGGTCGTTCACTTCATCCCACTCATACGGACGCCCTTCGCTCGTGTTATGACCTCTCTTTAGATGACAACCTTGCATAGCCCACACAATACCCAGATCCGACGGACATTTGTTGCTTCTTTGAGTAGCATGAACAGCTTTGGCGCCATCTTCGGTTCCGAGAAAAGGAAACCTCCCCCTGTCAATATTACGCGTACCATTAAATCCCGCCCAACGATACCAATAACTAAGGGAAGGGTATTTAAAAGAGATCGATATTGCCCCAAGTTTCTGTTCGGTCCCTAGTTGAGCTCGATCATTCTGACCGGAAATTTTCACCCAAGTCCTACGATGGTTTCGCATATAGTCAGCATTTCTTCGCTCCCTTTTTGCTCAAGAAAAACAGCTTCGCTGACACTTTCCTTTTGTCCTTCTCCCCTTTTTTCTACCAAAGGCGCTTCCAGGTTGCCACTAATTCTCAATTTTCGCGGAGGCTTCGTTGAAACCCCAATCCGACTCTTAACCCAGCCGCACCACAATCCTTCGTGACTTGCTCGTCATTTAACCTTGTCTCTCGTTTTTCCGTCCCCTGCTTCCTCCTAGTATTGGTCCTACCCCTTGTTACTCACTTGGAGCGAGCTGCCCCCCCAAGGTTTTATGACCCCGTAGGGCAGTCTTCCCCTAGTTCTCAGAAGACCCTTTTTAGTTTTATCTTCGGTAGGAGAAGTTTAGCGATAGATCCTTTTGTCCGGATCCCGGTATTGTCCCCGTAGCGAGTGACCTTTTGATTCACGATATGGCCAGAACATTTTTTTCCTTTTAGTTTTCTTTGTCCCGTCTCCGGATTGGTTTTCACAGTAATTCCCCTTAATATATTCCCTTTCCCAGACCTGTCGTCGGGTGAGCGTTTAGCGTTGGAGTTTAGTAATGGGTTCTGTTGGAACATTTTTCTTTTTCCCGGGCGTTAGGGTTCCCTGGGTTTTCTGAGTTAAGATGCATGCGAACCCATTCTTTTTTCTTTCAGATTCTCATTTGAATACCCCCTGATAGTAGGTATTTCATTTGTAGTTCTTCCCTCTCTTCTTCCCCCCTAATTTTTGAGTTTAAAGCGCTCCCCTGGCGTGGTTCGTTCGGGTCTCCATGATGTCCCAGTCCTTTGAATACTCTTTTAGTACGAGGAGTTATTCGGGGGCGTTCGGAAGAGAAGAGTTCTATGCCGTCTTCCCACCCTTTTTTGCTAATTTTCTTTTTTTAAAGTGTAGAAGGCCTTAAAATCTATTCTCTGGCCTCTGCCGATTCTCTTTCCGTGTGTTATTTCGAGTTTCGCCTGATTGGAACGGTGTCCTTATGTCTCATACCTTGGAACCTTTGCTGTGACCACCCTTCGCCCCTTGCGCCCAGCTCGAGTAGATACTACTCTTTATGAGACCGTAACCTCGGGCTTCTCCCTTGTCGTCCCCCCACAGCCTCTTCTCGTGTGTACACTCCCCTTTCTATTTTCCTCTAGACTTTCAAGGGATCACGCGGGCGTTAACCCCCCCTCACGCTGTTGCCTTTCCTTGACCCTCCATTCATTTCATTTCACCTGGCCCAGTTCCCACTGATTAACTTCTTACGCTAAATTTTCGCCGCCTTGGACCGTTGGAAGTGTGTGCTTTTTCCCTTTTTTTTTTGGCTGGGGCGTTAACCTTCTTCTCTCTGTGTTCTGGCCTCTGAAATTTGGTCAGGCAGAAGGCTCCGGCTGTGCTGCCTCGTATAAAGAAGTTTTTTTTTTCTTTCCCTTTTTCGCCCACTTTCTCTCGTATAATTTTAATCCATCCGATTCTACTGTATTTTACGATGTCTTCCCCACCTAAAGAAACCTTTCTCTACTTCCCTCTCTTGTACGCCCAGGTGGACTTCGATCGGACTTCCCATTTTCTGCCTTATTCCCTTTTTGAGTCCGCTCCCCTAATGATCCCACCTCTCCCTAAGTTTGCTACTACCACGGATGCTCCCCCTTTTTCACCTTTTTTCTCCATCTAATGTTAGTCTTGTGAACGTATGATTGGCAAGTCTGAGCTCACTGAACGGCTGCTTTTCCTTCATGCGTCTTTTTTACAACGTATCATTTTTCCTCGATTGAAGGCACCCCTCCCCTCATATCGTTCCCGGACCCCTTTTGCTTCTTCGTTTCTTTTTTCTCTCTTTTTTTTTTAACAGCTTGAACCGACGCGCAGGACCAAGCCGTGATCAACAAGAACCTCACCTACGTTGTTTCCTCTGGTTTCTTTTCTCCCCCTCCCACCCTTTGGTTCTTGTTTTCTTTCACGTTCATACTTTTTTTTCCCGGTTCCTGCTTCTGTTCTTCGTTAACGCCCCTTCTGCTCCCTTTGCTTTTCTCGTGTCCTTTAAAGGCGAGACTTCAGACGAGACTCCCCCGACTTCCGCAATTTCCCCCCCGGTCCCCACCCCCCTTTTTTTTGATCATTTCTGGTGCTATTTCAGTTCCCTGTCTTCTCTAAGCGCCTTTTATTTTGCCGACGACACCAACCGTTTATCATGAGGTCTTCCTCGGGTTTGCTCCCGGTGGTGTTTCGCTTTCTTTGCCTCTTGAATTGCTGAAGCGTTCTCGCTTCTTTTTTTTCAAATGGAAAATTTGCTTGCTGTTCGCCCATCCTTTCATGAACTTGGCCGGGGTCGGGGGCGTAGTAATGTGGTGCGGAGCGACATCCCCTTTTTTTTTCGAAAAAACTCCAGCATAGGCCAATGAAGCACGCACCTTTGAAATTTTGATGCGGCATCTCTTTTAAGTAGTGAGGTCCTGGGGCTGTTGCTTCTTACTTATTAGTAAGTTACTTTACAGAGGTCCTCTCCTCAAGGTTTTACCCTCCCCAATGCCAGGAGTCTCAATCGCGCCCCCACTAAAATATGGGGATGCCTTTCTATTGCTTTTTGCTCCGCCATTTCTGCGAGGAGATCCCATCTCGCAAACAACCATCCCAGCCCCTTTTCCCCCTTATTTGACAGACCAGGAAGGAGAAAATACCCTGTCTCTCCACTGCTTGCCTTTTTTGTTTTTCAAGACTTGACTAAGGAGGCTCTTTTGTAGCCCCTTCAGGGATATGTTGTCTGATGCGCCGTAAAACTTTTTTTTCGTTTTTTCTTTACTATATCGCGCCTTGCGCCCCCCTTCATGAGCACTTAGGCGCAAGTGCGTTGCATGATTAGCTACAGATTACTTATGAAGGCGTGTATTCCGGGAAACAGACTTTTTGTCGAACCTCACGATATTTTCCTCACCCGGGAGATGTCCCGGGCTTTAACCTTTTTTCCAAAAAAGATTTCCCCACAAAGTCAGGCGTCTTTTCTGTTCTGCTTCCCCCTCTCTGCTTTCCCGGCTTTTGCTGTTCCTGGCGGTAAGCAAACTGGCGGAGATTACGTATTGACCCATGGTTATTGGGCGTGTCTTCACGTTAACCCCAGATCGCCAGTCTCTCTCTTCCCATCGTGTTTAATCCTCTGAAGGAGGTACGACCCCTTTCTGACTATGGGGATTTTTTTTTTTCGCAGCATATGCGAGCACCCTCTTATCTCTCCGTACCCTGCTTCGCGTTCCCATTTTTTTTTCTTTTTTTTTTTTTTTCCTTTTTCTTATTTTGGTGAATTTCTCCTCCCCCCCCGATTGTCCTTCGTCCCCTACCGACATTAACTAAAACCGCTCCCTCTGAAATTATTCGGTTTCCGAAAATATTTCTTATCTCTCTCTTTTCTCCGTGTTGTGTTGATTTTTTTTCAAGATTATCGATTTCCACCCTCAGCTCACTTGGAGGATTCTTATGTTCATTTCAACTTTGACGGACGATCTCTTCTTTGAGTCACATCGTTCCTTTTTTTCTTTATTTTCTTTCTTTTTTTTTTTTTTTTTTTTTTTTGCCTCCACAATGTCCCGGAGCATTGAGTTTTCTTTGCGATCACCCCCCTTTTCTGCAATAATGCTTCCTTCCATGCCTTCCAGAATTGTCTTACTCCTACCCGTTAGTCCTTAACGATTGAGATGATTCTTGTCCCGATCTGGTTTTTCGTTACGTACGAACCCGCTTTCCATCTAGCACCTCCCCCTTCCTCCTCCCCCAGTTTTTAACTCGCGCTGCCCCCTGCCACCGTTAACTCTCATTCCTTCTCGTTAAAACGACAGGTAACCGTGACGGCCTGTGACGGTTGTGTCCGACCCCTTGTTTTATTTTCTCTTTCCCCAGCAATCCCTACCGAGTCTTCCAAAGATCGTCTTGTCGACAATTTATTTACCTTTCCCCTCATTCCATGGAAGGAAATCTTATGAATGAAAACCCTTTTTGACTCGTTTTTCCCAAGCCGTTTAGGGGGCGCCCGGCCGGGACTTATCCTTCAATAAAACCGTCCCTCCCCCCCTTTGCCTCTTCGTCACAAATTCCATCCATCAAAAGAGCTTTTGATCGTGACTCATAAAGCCATTCCGTCTCCTATTTCCGAAACAATGCTGTAAGTGTCTTTCCCTTTAGGGGCTCCTCCTGGTTTTTCTCTACCGGGATAGGTTCCTTTGCTGATACCTAGCACAATGGCGTAGCCCCATTCAGAGATTTTCTCAATATTAGTAATTTAGTTGAAGCCTTTCCTCGCAGTTGCATGGCAGTATGTTTTTCCTCTGTATATTCCGTAATAACGTCAAGCAACGCCCCCTCTCTTAAACGGAGGGCCTATCAAGCTTTACCCCTTCAGCTTTCAGTGGGTCCTCTTTTCAATTGTTCTTCTGATTTTCGCCGCCCACATCCTCCCCCTACCACGTGTCTCGTTTTTTCCCCCTCACGTGATCCCTGCCTTTTCCCCATTCCCACAACGTAGCCCCGCCTTTCATTTCCGAGGGCATTTCCCCGGATAACGATGACCTACCGCCACCGAGCATTCTGCCCCAGACGTTCGTCCAACTGAAGCGGCGCTTAAGACCTTCAGAGTGGCAACAAAACCACACCTCTCTTCCCTTCTTTTTTTTCTTTTTGCATGTTGCAGTGTCTTTGTCTCTTTTACCCGCCGCGCCTTGGGC
>Ga0179593_1514342_pt1 | contig 39575 bp, 59 predicted proteins | sample CZODoug2_1_08_16_FD_185931 | JGI IMG/M metagenome (GOLD analysis project Ga0179593, IMG submission 185931) | Vadose zone soil fungal communities from Angelo Coast Range Reserve, California, USA - CZODoug2_1_08_16fungal (PacBio error correction) | ecosystem: Environmental > Terrestrial > Soil >... | reverse complement strand
GCTTTGCTTTTTTCCTGGAACTTTTCGTTCTCTTTTTTTGCGTCCTTTGGGGGAAACAACAGTCATATTGAGGAACCCCTCGGGGCCCACTTGGTGAAGTTGTCTACACTTTTCTTTTGGACTCTGGGTGGTTGCCCCCCTGACAAGAAAGAACCTGGTCACTTTCAACAAAAGAGTTGACGACCCCCTGTGACCTTTAGTTATTTTTCAGTTTACTTGGTGGACAGTTTTTTTTTTTTTTTTTGTTGGCGTTTGGTTGTGGCTTAACCCATTTGATAACACTTTACACCTCCTTTTCACCCCCGGGGTGGACCCTCCGGTTTTTCAATTGTTTCCTCCCACTTACGTGTCTCAGCGTGAGGGGAAATCCTTTGCTTCTTTTTCGTTGCGGTTGTTTTGTTAGGGTTTGATACGAACGCATTTAACTTTTTTCGTGTTGCCTTTTTTCCTTGGTTGTGGTGACCACCTTTTCCCACCCATCCTAATCGGTCCCCCCCTCCCACCACAGTAGTGATCAACAGGTGCCCCCCTGTCCTAACATCAACGTTTTTTTGTCTTTCACCCCCCAACTGGTTTCCGGGTTTCGGTCCTGGGACCTGTTTAGGTTTTCTGTCTGAAACCCCACCCCCGTTTTGGGACAACTTCCTTTTTCAATTTTTCCCTGTGTGCGTTTTCCCAGCACCCATTTCATAGTGTTTATATATGGCCCTGGATGGTCCAATTGTTTCATTTGGCACAATCAAGTGTTTCCGTGAGTTGCCACTTTCTCAGTTTGTGCTTGGTGAGGTGTCAAGGGTGGCCACTGTGTTGTTGTGGTGTTGAGTTTTTTTTTTGTTGTTGACAACGGCAGGACTGCACTAGCAATTAAATTTTTCTTTTTCATTTCTTTTTTTCAAGTACGATGGCGGTGTGGGCCCCCCCCCCCAATCTTCTGGGACCCTTTTCTTTTATTTGATTGGTGCCGGCTTTTTTCAATCCTTTTTTTTTTGACCACTTTGGACACCCTTTTTTTCCCCCCCCCCCCCGCTTTTTTTGCCCCCTGTTAAATTGCTTTGCCCTATTTCCCAAGTTCCCCAGGGTTTTTTTCACCGGTTGGTGACTTTTGCCCCCACTTTGTTTGGACCCCCTGTTTTTAATTTTCCGTATTTTGCCCAACCCTGCAGTGGGTCCCCCCTTTCACAGGCCGTGGTTTGGACCCCTTTTTTCCCCCAACGGTGCCAAGTCCCCCCCCTGTCCATTCCCCGAACTGGACCATTTTTTAAATCTCCCGTTTTGCATTTGTTGTTTGTTTATTTATTGCCCCCACCCTTACCCCCGATTTCTTTCCGTTGGGGGTTTCCCCTGTACCGTGGACCCTCTTCTTTTAGAATTAGTTGTCTCCCCCCCCCCCCCTGTCCCTTTTGGTTTTTTCCCCCATTTGATGTGTCCCTCCGCATAGTTTTCTTTTTTTCGCCTGTCAAGTTTTGCTGTTGTGCAACACCAAGGCAACCCCTCCCCCCCCCCCCCCCCCCCCCCCGGTTGGGGTTGGTGTGGTCGTTTTACGCTTCCCCCCTAGGGACTCATCTTTACTGGTTCCCATTTTTTTTTGTGTTCCCCAGTAACCCCTGGGGCTTTTGGCCGTCGTGTTGGGTGACCCACCACCCCCCACAATTTTGTTTTTGTTAAACCGTTTTGTCCCTTTGAAGTAAACGTGTGGACACCCCTCTGAGTCCCATTCCTCCACGTGGGACCTTAGTTTTCTTTTTTTTTCCCTTTTTCCACTGTGGTTGCCTGCCCTCGTGGGGTTGCCGTTTCCCTGGGATATTTTTTATAAAACCGGTCCTTCCTCCTGCCCTGGTTTTCTCCCCGCACGGTTTTTTTTCTTTTTCCCCCCCCTTCATAGCGGCTGGTTCTTGCAAGATTTGGAGGAAACTCTTTTTTTTTTCTTTTCTTTTTTGTTTCCCCCCCCTTTTTTTTTCCCTTTTTCCCCTTTTTGTGTTGAGTGAGGATTTCTTCCGAACAAGCTGTTTTGTGTTTCCCCATGGGCCCGGCAGGAGTCCTTATTGGAACCCCCCGGTTAGTTACCGGTAGTTTTGGCTTCGGAATTCACCCCCAGCGGGGGTTTTTGGTTCCCTCCCATGTTTTTGGGACTTTTGGAAATCGGTACCCCTGGGGTAAACCTGAACGACTGGCGTTTTTGCTTGCCCAACCCCCCCCCCCCCCCCCCCCCTTTCTTTTCCCCTTGGTTCTGTCCCAGTTGGGGTTTGGGGTTGGACCCGGGGGTGTACACTGTTGGGCCTGGTACCCCTGTGTTCGGTGGGGGGTCTGGTGGTACCAATGTTTTTTCCAAATTGTTGTGGGTTTTTGGATTGCACTTTCCTTTTTTGAATTCTTAAAGGGTTTTTTTTCCCCCATTGGTCCCTTCCCATGACTATTTGTTTTTCTTTAGGGTTAATTTTACGGTTGAGGCCCCCCCACCCAAACCGTGGGGTTTCTTCGAAAAACACACCAACGTGTTACACCGCCAGGTCTTCGTTTTGTTTTGTACCTTGCACGTAAACACCAAAAAGTTTTTGTCATCGGGGCCCACCCTCTCCCCACACCCCCACTGGGGTGGGCTCCATTTCCGTGTTGTCATTCCCAGTTTCTCACAAAAAAGTTTTAATTAAAAGGGTTTTCTCTTTTTCGTCCCCCCCACTGGGTTTTTCCCCCTTTTATGTGTGTCTTTTTTCGCACACCCCCTAGTTTTGCCCAGATTCAACGCCTCTCTTTTCCCCCTTTTGTTGGTGGGTTCCCCCCCCCCCCTGTTTTGTGACGGGTTTCCCTTTTGATTTTTTTTCATGGCTCTTCACCGGTTTCTAACTTCCTTGTTGCTTCCCCCGTTTGGGTTTTTTGGGTTTTTTTTTTTTTTTTTTCTTCCTAAAGTTCCTTTAACAGTTTTTTTTCCCCCACTTTTAAGTCTGGTCTTTAACGGGTACGATTGGCCAACCACCCATTGTATTTCTTTTTTTGTCCCTGAACGTTAGGTGCCCCTTGTTTTTGTTGCTTGTGAGGCCGTTTTTTTTTTTTTTTCAGAAGAAAACAGGTTGACCTTTTTCAGTTTTTTGTGGTTTTTGTCACTTCTCAGGTGGTTCTTTGAGGGGTTGAACTTTTTTTTGGGTCCAACAAAAGGTGTGTTTTTTTTTCCGGTCCCCTTGTTTTTTTTGTTTTTTCCAGAACAACCCCCTGTCAACCCCCCCCCCCCCCCCACCGGAGGTTTTCATGGAAACCACCCACCACGCCCCCCAAAGGGTTTTTTTCAGTTTCCCCTGTCAAAAAGGTTCTGGGGGTCCAAGGTTCCATTGTGCCCTCCGATTTTCCCTTTTTCACCCCCCGGATCTGATGCTGGCAGTGTTTTTACATCCACCGTTGAACCATTGAGTAGTCCACTGGGCTGTGCCCAATTTGTTCAAATTCGGTGTTTTTCTCATTCCGGTTCAAACACCTCCCCCCCCCCCAGTCGTTTTTTTTTTTTTCCCCCTGGGTCTTTGGTCCCCCTTATTCAGATTGGTCCCCGTTTTTTTTTTTTTTTTTTTGTAACACGTGTAGAGTCTTCGCCTACCCCAAAGGTTCTAGTTTGTGGTGCAACCACCCACTCTTTCTGGGATTTTTTGGTGAATTCATTCTTTCCCCTTGGCATCTTTTCAGGTCGGCTTTCGAGCGGGTGAGGGGTTTAGGTGCTTGTTGTTTGGCCTCTCTAATGTCCCCTGGTGTGGTGGCCAAATTAATCCCCCTTTCCCCCATTCCTTGTCTAGTTTTCTGGGTTTGGGTTTTTGGGGTGGGGAACTTTTTCCAATCCTTATTTTTGCTTCGGCCGGGGGGTACCTCTTTTCCGGCCAACGGGGTTTTTTTTAAGGCCAGGGTTCAAGGTGGGAAAGCATCCTCCAGTTGGATTTTGGGGCTTCCGTTGCCCCCCCTGTTTAGGTGTACTGACGGTAACTTGTTGGTCCTCTTTCCGTTCCCTCCTTTGTCCCCCAACCCCGTTTTTACCAACCCACCGACTTTTGCTTTGGGTAACCCTTTTTTGGGATTCCGCGTTTGTATTTTTCCAGAAAGCGGTGGTCACCCTGTTGGGACGCGTGTTGTGCCAACCAGCCTCGTGCACGACAGCACTCCATTGCTTGTGCTTGGTTGTGGGGGTTGACCCCCCACTGCTTTTTTCGGCTGCCCCCAACCTCCCCCCCAAAACCCAGGTCCTGTTCGCCCTTTTGTCCTCGCCTTCCCTGGCCAGTTTGGCTTCGTCTTTTGGTCACCGGTGGGCTTTTTTCCCCAACCCTCTGTTCGTGTTTGTTGCACTTGTGTTGAGATTTGTTTTAACTTTGGTCCCAGGGTTTTTTTTGCTGGGGGTGGGGGACGTTCCTTTTCCCCCCCCCAACCAGCTTTTTTCTTTTCTAATTCTTTTAAAAGTTTTTGGGTTTTTTCTTCCCCCCAGGTGTGCAAAACACCTTACCAGTTTTTTTGGTGCGTCGTACTTTCCCCAACAAGGCGCGTTTGGCCCCGGAGTCTTGTGCCCTTTCACCCTTTTTGAATCCCGTGTCAACGTTCGAGCTGGACGGCTGAGGCTTTTCAACCACTGCTTCCTGCAACCCCCTGATTTTTAATTTGGGTTCAGGTTTGAGTTTTAGGAACGTTTTTTTTTCCCAAACCCTGGGCCCAAGGATTTTCTTGTCCTCCCTTGTTCACCAACACAGTCAAACTTGGTTTTTCCCCCAAGTTTTTGCAAACCCCAACCCCCCGTCCCACCTTGGTTCTGCATGGTATTTTGCGCAACCCCTATCAGTTCCTAGGGTTTTTATGTGAAGGGATTTTTTTTCTTTCTGGGGGTGTTGGTTTTTTTGTCCTACCCACCTTTACACTTTTTTTTTTTTTTGTTGAGGTTCAGCGGTTTTTTGCCTCTTCACTTTTCATCCCTCTTGTTTTTTTTTGTGGAACTTTGGGTCCCCCCCTGGTTGGAACAAAAAACACTTCCCACTGGGAACTTCCTCCAGGCGGTTTCCTCATTTTTTCGTTTTGAACTTTTAACGTTTTAGAGCGTTTGGACGTTGGTTTTAAACCCCCCCCCCCCCCCCCCCCCCCCCTTCCCCCACGCCCCCCCTCGTTTCCCCAGGACTGCAAAAATTTCATTTGGTTTTTTTTGTCCCCACCAGGCTCGTAGCTTTTTTTTGTGTTGTTTTTTGGAATTTCCCCGTCGGGTTTATCTGACTTGTCCTTCCACCAAGTGCCCCATTGCCCACGGGCAACCCCCCCCCCCCTTTCCAGGTTACTTTCTACTCCACACACTGTCCGCCCGAACTTGCGTTTTTAGTTCATCCCAGTGTGGGGTTCCCGTGTCCCCCACAACAATGCTGCACCCGTTTAACTCTGGGGGTGTTTTTCCAGGTACCATCTTGTTTTGGTTGGGGGGGTTTGCATTATGTAAAACGGGTCCCCTTCTTTTTGTCCCGATCCGGTGCTTTTGACATTTCACGGAAACCTCCTTTTTTTTTCAGCTTTTTTTTTTTCCCCCCCCTTCCCTCCCCTGGTTCCTGTTCCTTTACCACCACCCCCCCCCCCCAAAAAGTACCTTTTTGTGCCGTTCCCACCTTCTCGTGTTGGGAGGGCGATTCAACTGGGGTCGTTTTTTTATTTTTTCAGTTTTCCCGTTTGGTTTTTGGGCTTCCCGTTCGCCTTTTTTTCTGAACCTTGTCTCCACCACCCCGGTGATTTGGTCTGGCTGGAGGGGATGCCATGTTCCGGCCTTTGTGGGTTCCCCCAACCTCCAAAACCCTCCCGTGCTTCTTTTGGGACCCTCTGTCACAGTGTGTGGGTGGTCGGCCTCCCCCGTTTGGAACGTGTTTTTGTTGGGGGCCCCCTTGCCCGACATTTTTGTGGCACCCATTTGACTTTGGCCCTCATGTTTTTTCCATCCACCATTTTCCCCGTACACGTACCACCCTTGGCCAGGGGTGTTTTCCCCACAATTGCGAAGGACCCCCTGCTCCCCCCCCCCCTTTTTTTTTGTTTCAACGGCCGTGCGAACCCCTGGGTTTTTGTGTCTTTTCGGGGTTACAACGCCGGTGACCCCGGTCTTTGATCCTTTTTCCAATCTTGTTTGGGTTTTTTTTGGGTTTATTGGAGATAGGCTTTTTCCCCTGGAAAGTTTTTGGTTTGTACCCCCTGAAAAACCCCCCGGATTTCACCCACCCCCTTTTCCTTTTTGCCCTTTTTCCTGACCCGTTAGGGGGTCCAAAACAACCCGTTGACTCCCTTTTCCCCTTGAATCCCCCCGTTTTTTTTTTTCCCATTCATTTTTTCAACAGGTTTTGGGTTTCCCCTTGTTTTGGTTTTGTAACATTTTTCGCCCCCACGGCTGTTTTTGGCGGACACCCCGCCACCCTCACCACCCACCCCCCCCTGATTTTTTTTTTGATTATTTTCGTTCCCCCCCATCCCAAAATTTTCCGATTTTGGCAAAATATTTTTTTTCGGTTTTTGTTTGTCCCCAACCAGACCCTGTTTTTTTTTTTTTACCCCCCCGCCCCCCCCACACCCCAAATTTTACAGCCCCTTCTTTAGACGACCCCCCGCGCGTTCCAAATGGTGGGTTGCAACGCCTGATTTTGGTACACTTGTGTAAAAGTTTTTTGAATTTCCTTTTGGGTTTTGCCGTTTTTAATCCGGCACTTTGTTTCCCCGTTTCTCCCAGTCCTTTTCCCCAACACAAGAATTTGACTTTGGTGTTTGTTTCCCCCCCCGATTTTGTTTTTTTTTTGCCATGCTTAATTTTCTTTCCCCCACGTTGACTCTTATTATTTTCCCCCATTCACCTTTTCTTTTTTTTGTTTTGTTGTTGTTGAGACAAGTTCTTTCGTGCCTGTTTTTTTCGAGTTTCCCCAATTTTTTTTCTTTGCCTTTGGTTTTCCCCCGGTCTTTTCACCACCCATTGAACACCCCTTTTTCCTTAAAGTGCTGGTCTTTTTCCGCGAGGCCCTTTTCGTTTGGTGCCCCCCCTCTTCCCCTTTTCCTGGTTTTTGGTTTCAACCGCGGGGTTCCTGCACCCTGGTTGGCCGTCTCTTCAAGGGAACTTCTGAAGTTTTTTGATTTTTTTTTTTTGGGGTGGGCTTTTCCCAGGGGGGTTGAAACTTTTTGTTCGTGATTTTTTTGGGGCGGTTTTTGGTGACAATACGGGATTGGGCAGTTTAAAGTTTTCTTTGTGCAACCGAAATCCCTTGTGGACTTGGAAGAGGTCGAAAACTTCCCCCCCTCCCTGGTGCCTATAACCTAGGGTTATGGTTTATTTGGCCCTGACTGGGGTTCATAGTTCATGTGACCGACTGAGTTCTTTTTATTGTTTTTCGTTTCCAACCCCCTGTGTGTTTTCGGTAAAAGGGGGGGTTTTCTTCTTTTTTTTCCCCACGCCATGCATTTGGCCCTTTCCCCCCGTCAACTGCTTTCATTTAACCTTTTTACTCTTCCCCTTTTTTCCCCCCCACCCAGTCCCTTGTTTTGTTTTTAAATGTTTTTTATTTTTCTTTTTTTGTCGTGGCTTTCACCACCCAGGTGAACCTTGTTGGACGCTTTTTTTTGGAAGTTCTGAATCTTCTTTCCTTTTCCCCCCCCCCCCCCCCCCCCCCAACAACCAAGAGGACCAACTCGTTGAAACCCCCAGGGGCGGGTTTCCTCGGTTTTTTTTTGAAATTCACATGCCTTGAAATTTTATTTTAAACTTTTTTTGGGCAGGCGCCCGACCGGATTGCCACGGGTCCTCATTTTTTTTCCTGACTTTGGTGGGGGTGGGGGTTGATTTTACCTAAGTATTTGACCCGGACAGGTTTTTTTTCCCCCCCCCCCCCCCATCAATTTTTGCTTTTGTGTTTTCTGGAGGTTGCCCGTCGTTGAAAGTCGAGGTTTTACACTTTTTTTTTGTTCCCCAATTTCCCTTTTTCCCAAGGAGTTGATGGCCCCGGCGGCCCGTGTTCTTCCTCCAGGTTACCTTTTTTCTTTTTTTTTTTTTGACGTCCCTCCTTTGGGGGTTTTTTTTTCTTGCCGTATTGGAATGCTCACGTTCTGTGGGCCCGTTCTTCGAATTCTGTGTTCACCACCTGGTTTTTATTTTTTGTTCGCTGCCGCCCCTTTTTGGCTTCTCCTGGGTCTTTTTCTTTGCACACTCTTTTTTTTGTACCTGGGTACCTGGGCTTTGGTGGCGATCTCCACGCCTTCCTGGCAGGTTTTTGGTTGTGGCGTCCTTGATTCGTGGTGTTTTTTTAAAAGGTTGGGCCCCTTTTGGTTGTGCCTTTCCTTCCGTTTCTCTTCTGGGGGCAATACAAATCCCGACGATCCCTGCTTTTTCCCCCCCCCCCCCTTTGTTTGGTTCTTTTGATGGTTTTTGTTTGGGAAATTTTCCCCTTTAGGGGGACCTCATGTTTTTGTGGTTTCCCCCTTCCGCCTTTTCTTCGGGGGTTACTGGCTCATTACGTTCCTTCCCTTTTTTTATTTTTGAGGTTGAAAAGGTTAGGGGCGCAGGTGGTTACTGACTTTTTGTCCCCCTCCTTAGGGGTTCCTCCGTTTTTGTTCCCCAACCCCAGTCCCTTTTTTCCGGGGCCCCCCCAAACCCCCACCCTCTTTTTTTCTTTCCCCTTTTTGTTCCTTTTTCGCCCCCCCAGTCCGCCCACCCCAAAAAGGGGGGGGGTGGTGGGGGGGGGGTTGTTTGTGGGTCCCCCCTTTCATTTTTGTTCCCCCCCCCTTCAGGTGGTTAAACAAGGGACGGGGCCCGTTTTTCCCTTTTTTTTTGTCTTTTTTTTTCTGTTCTTAAGCACCCCCCCTCCAACTTTACCTTGGGGATTCCTTCCTTTTTTTTTTTGGAAGTCGGTTCCACCACTAATTTCCCCCTGTGGACTCGAATTAGAAGTTTTTGTGGATTGGGGCAAGTTTTTAGGCACCCAACACCAGTTTGCCCTGTTTTTTGGTGCAATTCGGCTTCATTTCTTTGCCCGTCAGTTGCCCCCCCATCGTCGTTTCACCCGGTCAAACCCACATCGTTTTCTTTTTGTTTTGTTTTTGTACTTTTTACTTTTTTTTTCCCCTGCCCTTTGACAACCCGCAAAAGGCTTTTAGTTTTCTTGGGGCCCTGTAATACTTTAATGAAACGTCCCCCCCAATCCCTTTTTTTTTTTTGATTCTCTTGCTTTTCTTTCTGGTTTTCAGCCAGGGGGAATCCGTTTTTTGGCCTTTTTCGACCCCCGCCGTCCAGACCCCTTTGGTTTTTTGTGTTTTTTTTGGTCGGGTTTTGGGGTCATTTGTGCCGGTTGGGCTCCACACGTTGTTTTTCGCCCTGGGACTCTCCCTTGGATGTGTTGGGCTTCGAGTTCCCTGTTGGTTTGGTGTGTTGCCGTGCTTTTTTTTTTTTTCCTGTACAAAAACCCCTTTCTTTACCACACCTGGATTTGCCCCCCATTTGTGAATTTCGACTTGTCACTTCTGCACACTTTTTTTTTTTTTCTGGCCCCTCAACCTTATACCCCAAGACCCCAAGTACTCAGAGTGGGCCGTTTAATTTTCCCAACACCCTTTGTTGTTTGCCCCGGGAATGTGTTTTGGACGTTTGTTGTGTAGTATCTGATTTTTCTGCCCCACAACCCCCCCTTTGTGCCTGGGTAAAAAGTTTTTCCCCTTTTTCCTAACGGGCCGGTTCCCTGAGAAGTGTTCTTTTTAAGTGCTGCTGATCGTTGTTTCAATCGGTAATGGTGATCCCTAAACCCTTTCTGCGGGGCTCCCCCCCCCCTACTGGGTCCCCATTCCTTGGTGTTTTTGTTCACACCATCCCCACCCCCCACCCCGGTCATTGTTTTTTTCCAATCACCCCCCCCCCCCTGATCTCCGTTTCGTTCTCTCTGGTCTTTTCACAGGTTGTTTCCCCCCCCCCCTTTGCCTCTTTCTTTAATTTTTGTGGACCCACCCAGTGTTCTTTTTTTTTTTCCATGCTGTTTTTCTTTTTGTTTTTCATTTTCGATCTTGGTTTGGGCCCGACCCCTATGGTTCCTTTCAGGGTTCACCCCCCTGGCCTTTGGTCCCCAACCTTTTGGGCCCGTATTCCGGAAATCGACCCCCTTGTGGCCTATACATTTGTGCTTTTGGGGGTTCCCCCCCTGGTTTTTCTTTTTGGTTCCCGGGCCCAACTGTTTTTTGTGTGCCCTTTTTTTTGGGACTTCCTTTTACAGTGTTTTGGTTTTTGCGCAAGTGCCTTGTGCTTGGTGGTGCTGAGTTTTTTTTTCTGGACAAACGTTATGTTTTCCTTTCTCCCCCCCCCCCACTGCCCCCCAAGGTCCACTGAAGTGCTTGCGTGTTTCCAACCCAACTCCTGGGTCTATGGCCATTCTGCCCCCCTTTATTTTTTTGAGGTTTTTCCAGGTTTTCATCCCCCCTAGTCTCGCCCCGCCTCCCCCCAAAATTTTTTGGTCCCCCACCCCCTACCGTAATTTGCCGCACTTTGTTGGAACTTTCAGCGTGAAAGGTTTCTCTTTGATTTTCCCCCCATTCTTCCCGGAAGAACGTTGCCTTTTAATATTTTTCCCCCCCAGTGTTGTTGAACAAAAAAGCATTTTTTTTTTTTGGTCCATTGAAGTCTTACATATGTGAAGGGACCATTTTGGTGGTGTTGTTTTTGACCACCCCGATTTTTTTTTCTTTTAATTTTAGTTGTCCCCCGTACCCGTTAACTATGGCCTACACTACTTGAAACCCCCCATTTTTTTTTTTTTTTTTTTTTTTCTTACAATCGGAATTGCCCCACAACACTACCTGCACCCTTGCCCCCCCCCCCCCCCCCCCCCACCCCAGGTTCTTTTTTGGGCCCCCCCAGGCTGGTTTTTTTTTGGGTTTGTGGTGGAAACCCCCCCCCGTGATTTGTTTTTGCTCTAAGCCCTTCCCCCCTTTTTTGTTTTTGACCAACCTTTGTTCCACCTCCCTTCCATTTTTTCCCCCTTTGGCGCCTTCTCTTTTGCACCTTCATTCCCACCCCCTTGTTCCCCGGGGTTTTTTTTTTGACCCCCCTTTTGGGTTAAAAGCAATCCCGTTTGGGGGGTCCTCCCTTTTGCCAAGCACCCACCCATTTCCCTTTTTTTTACAAAGGCTTGACGGGGGGGGTTGTGGTTTTTTTTTTTTTGTTTTTGCCCCCATGAGTTAATTTTTTATCCTTATCCCTGTTTGGTTTCGACATTTTTTCTTTTAATTTTTGAGGGAAACTTGCCCCCTTGGACAGGTGTAACTTGGGATTTTTTTAATGGTGTTGCAGAGAACACTAAATCCATTCCCCACAGTCGGTTGCACTACAGTCTCTTCCTTGTTTCTTTATTCAATTTGACCCGCGTTATGGTTCTTTTTTTTTAGGGACTCGTTTTTATTGTGGCCCAGAATTTCCCCCATATTTCTTTTTTTTTTTTTCCTTCACCTTTCAATACGTTGTTTTGGAGAGGTCTTTTATACTTTCAAACTGCTGTCACCCAATTACAAACTGTCTTTTTTACCCTGGAGTTTATTTTTTTTTTCTGACCGTTTTTAACACCGGTGGTTCCCTCCAGTCCTCTGGGAGGATTTTGAAGTTGGTTTTTCCTTAGCGGTCCGGCGTCTTCATACATTCAACAATGCTGTTTTGGTGGGTCCCTTTTTTTTGCACTCCCACCCCCCCCTTTTTTCCTTTCGTGCAGGTTTTTTTTACCACCCCCAAGTTATCCTTCTGGTTCTTACAGGGTCTTTTGAACCCTTGTGTGGGGGTTCCCCCTTTTTCCCCTTCACCAGGGTTTTTTCGTGGGGACCACCCCCCACGGCCAAAACACCCCCACATGGGGGGTGGTGTATTTCCCCCCACAAATAACGTGTGGCCGTTTTCGGGTTTTTTCACCCCCCCTTCCCCCCATGGGTTGGTGCCTTTCGCCCGCAGACGGGTTTCCTGGTGGGTACCAATTTTTTGTTTTGAAATTTCAAACCCCACACACGGTGGATTTTTTTTGGATTCGAACCCCCCTGTTTAATTGTTTTTGGCAATCGGTTTCATGTTTCCCCCGAGTAGAACAAATTGTTTTTTTGCCCCCCCCCCCTCTTTTCCTCTTCAACCCAGGGCCCCCCAACCCCCACCCGTTGTTGGGGCAAGCCCCCCTGGCAGTGGGTCTCCCCCCTCACCAGCCGCTTGGGTTCAACCCCCAAACTTTTTTTCACGTTAAGTCACACACCCCTTTGCCCCCCTCATATTTGGGGTTTCTTTCGTGAAGTGTGCTCCCACGGCCCCCCCATATTTTTTTTTTTTTTCTCTTCTGGGGTGCACCCCACCCCTTTTATCTCCCGAATGTCATTGTGGAATTTGGGGTTGGGACTTTTTTTATTTGCCCTTGGTCCCTGTACCTTTTTTCCCTGTTTTTTGGTCTTTCGGGGTCCCTCCCATTTTCATTTTTTCCGGTTTTGTTCTTTCCCCCCCCGGGATGGCACGTGTTTTTTAACTTGGGAACCCCCCTTTGATTTCTGGACGTCACTGGGTATTTTTTTCAAGGTTTCTCCACAGGCCATATGTGGGCGGATTGGTTTTTTTTGGGTTTGTGCGTCTCGGGAGGGGCGCTTTTTTTTTTTTTTTGTCCCAACCACCTGGGTTGTGGAGGAACGGGCCTTCCCAGGTCCCCCACCGTAAGTGTTTCTTTACGGGGCGTTGGTTGGAGGTTGGACTTCCCCCTTGAGGTGCTCAACAAAACACCCCCCGGTTGGTTTTTTTTCAACACCAAGTACCCCCCCCCCCCCCATTGTTTTATACCCCTAATTTCACCAACACCCTGGCCTGTTGGCACAGTCCCCCCCCACTCCCCAAAACCCCTTTTTGATTGGGGTTTCTTTGGTGTGGTTTTCCTGGCCCAAGGTAAACCTTTTTTTTGGCCCCCCCTTGGTCCCAACTGATTCATCTTCCACCCTTCCTGAGTTTGGCCTTTTTAATTCCCCACCCACCTTGAACCAATGATTTTTTTTCCCCCGGTTGGCCCCCCCCCCATTTTTTTTCTTTTTTTTTTTTTTTGGAGGTACTGGGACCTTGCCAAGGGGGTGCAATTAGGTTCCCCACCCCGGCCCCGGGGGTTTTACCCCCAATTTTATCGTGGCCCCCTTTTTACTTTTTTAGAGTTTCGTTGTCCGAAAATGGGTTTTTTGACTCCCCCCCGCCCCCCCCTAAACGGGGTTTTTGGACCCACAGGTGTGGGTTTTTCTTTTTCTGGTGGTTTTTTTAAAAACAAGTTTTCTTGGTTTCCTTTTTACGGCTTTGTGTGCCTTTTTTTTTGTCCGTGGGCCGTAGTGGGCGTACCTTTTTGTCAGTTTCCCCCCCTTTTCCCACCGGGCCACCTTTTTTTTTTTCTTTTTTTTTCAACAAAAGCTTCTTCCCGGGGCCTAGCGGGGGCTTGGAATTTTTTTTTTTTTTTTGTGTTGTGACTTTTCCCCCCACCGCTTTTTTTTTGGCCCCCGAGGGGGCTTTTGATTTTTTCTAAGGGGTTTCCCGTGGCCCGTGTGTTACAGCTTTTTTGCACTTCCTTATTCCCCTTCTGATGGCGTTTTTAGGTCCCCCGGTCCGGAGTGATGTTGGGAGCTGCATTCCCCAGAGGGGGGTTCTTTTTTTCACCCCCCCCACCGTTTGCCCAAACCCCTTTTCTGTTTTGTTAACTGTTGTGGCTTTCACAGGAAGTTTTGATTTCCCCTTTTGTGGTTTACCCCCCCTCCCCCCCTCGGACGCGGGTTTTCCCTGACTCCCTTGAGCAGTAGTTGTTGCACCAGTCCCATGGGCTTTTTTTTTTTTAGACCCCACAACACCCAAACCCCCCCCCCCCAGGGGGGCTTTTTTGATTTTTTTTTTTTTTTTTCGGAAACTAATTTTTCCCTTTTCGGGTGTGCCTTTAGGGGCTGTTTTTTTTTATTTTTTTGCTCAGCTTCTGAGCCTGGTGGGGAAATGGTTTTTTGGTTCCCTCCCCCTTCGAGGGCACTTTTTTTTTCCAGTTACCCTCACGTTTTAGTTATGTCCCCGTCTTTATTCTTCCCCCGGTTCACATGTTTTGGGACCTGTATTTAGTACCCCCAGGAGCCTTTTCCCTTTTTTTTTGTTTATTCAAGAGGTCCTTTTTTTTTTTTTTTTTTGTGCCCACCCACTCAACACACACGGGACGTTTTTTTTTTTTTGTGTGACCGTTCCTTTTTCACCCAGGCGGATTTTTTTTTTTTGGTTAACGAGTTTTTCTTTGGGCGTTCTCACTGAGCAGTTTTTTAAGTTTTTTTTTTTTCGAGAATGCATTTTGTTCGTTGGGTTGTTTTGAATTTGCTAGCCCACGGGCAAACGATTACGATTTTCTGGACCGGGGGGGAACCCCCCCCCCCCCCCCGCGGGGGGGTTCGGGTTGGACCCCCCCTTTTTCTTCCCCCAGGGTTTCCCCACCCTCGTTTTGGTCGAGTTTTTTTTTTTTTTGAACTGTTTTTTTTGTTTCACCCCCCAACATCCCCTTGTGGTGCCGGTTCCCCCCCCCCCTTTGGTGTTGTCACCCCTCCCGCCCCCCCCCCCCCTTTATTTAGGATTTCGGGGTGCCGGATGTTTTTTCTTTTTCTCCCCCTCGACAGTGACCCCACCCCTTTCCCTTCCCATGCGTGGGACGCCGCGGCCTTCCATTTTGTTTATTCTGGTCCTGGTTGTGGGCTGAAACCACAGTTTCCCCACAAAAAAAGACTTTTTGTGGACATTTTTAACGTGCCTGCCCCCCCCATCCGGATTCTTCAGTGGCTGCGGAGGTTTTTCTCCAACCCCAACCGGCGTGGCCCGCGCCCCCCCAGTTCCCCCCCCCCCCAGCAACCTTCAGGTGCAACTCGTTTGTTCGGCAGTTTTTTTTTTCCCTCCGCCCAGGATCCTGATTTCGGTCTGCCCCCCCCCCCGCCCCCCCACCCCGGGTTTTTTAATTTTCCTTTTTCTCTCCCCCCCCCACCCTCGGATTCGCCCCCCCAAACACTTTTTGGTTTTTTTGAAGGTCGTTCCATGCTTACCCACCCAAGGCTGTTTTTTTTTTTTGTCCCCCCTTTTCCCACCCCCCACACAATCTTTTGGTGGGGGCGGTAAGTTCCGTTGGGTGAGGGGGTGGTCAGTTGGTTGGGGTTTTGGCGTCCAAGCAAGGCGTCCACTTCCCCTGTTTTGGAACACATTTTGTGACGTTTTTTAAGGTACGGTTTTGGAGCCCCTGCTCCCTTTCGCCCGTCGCCTTTCTAAACCCCCAAACCCACAAAAAGGGTACGGGTCTCCGGAGACCGCTCCCCTTTCTGTCCCCCCCCTTTTCCCCTCTTCCCAAAGATTAGTTGGTTTGTCATTTTCCTTTTTGGTGTGACTCTGGGGTAACAACATTTTTTTTTGTTTTTTTTTCTTTCCCCCGATCACCGGGGGCCTTTTTTTTTTTTTTCTTCCAAACTCCACAACATTTGTGAGTTCGGCTTGGTTGTTTTTTGTGCCTTTTTTGGGGGGTTTTCAGATTTCCAGGGTCCCACCCCCCCCCCCCCCACCCCCAACCCCCAAAACCTTTCGTGTTTCTTTTTTTGTCATGGGGGGGGGGTGGGACCTTTTTTTCCCCTTTTTGACTTCCCCCCCCCCCCCCCCCCCCCCCGTTGTGGCGTGGGGGGGGGGGTTCTCTTTTGTTTTTGGTGAGCAGTTTTCAATTGTTCCAACCCAATGGCCCGGGCCTTTTTCACCACATTGGTCTCTTGTTACCCCCCATAGGGGACCGGGTTCCCCCCCCAACCTTCCCAGGCGTGTTAACAACCCATTTTGGGTTTGGTTTCCTCTTTGCCCCGGTCAAAACACCGTGTTTCCCCCTACGCCGGGCCCCGGCCGTGTTTCGCGTGTGCTTCATTTCCTGCAGTTTCCTATTGGCCTTTTGTTTTGGTGCGTTTCCGGGTTTTTTTTGATTTTTTGTGCTTCCCTCCCGGTGGCGCCCAGGGGTTCCCCCCACAAAGAAAAGCCCCCCCCCCCCCCCAGGTCCCCGGTCAGAGGAGGGTGCCCCACCCCAAAAACTCCTGTCAAACCTTTACCGGGATTTTTCATGATGGATTTTTTTTCCCGCCCTTCACCTTGATTCAGGGTCCCCCCCCCCCCAGTTTCCTTCCTTTGCTTCCCCACGATGCGTACAAGCCCCGCCACCCCCCCACAAACTTGCGGGTGGTTTTCTTTTGTTTTCGTTGTTTTAAACTCACACCCCCATCGTACGGCATCCCCCGTTTATACCCCCCCCCCCCCGTACCCCCCTCCCTGAATGTCGGCACCCCACGCCCACCGCCAACCTTTCCCTTATGTCGTCTAACGCGCTTTTCACCCGCGGTTGTTTTTTTTTTGCCTCCTTTCACGGTCCTGAAATCCGTGCCCCCCCGCAAGGTGCCGCCCCCGTCCCTTTTTTTTTTTGCACGGTCCCCGGTTTTTCTCAACCTCTCGGGGGGGAAAAAAAAAAAAAACACCCCCCCCCCCCAGCTTTTTTTTTTCCCCCCCCCCCCTTTTCCCGATTTTGTGCCTTTTGACCTCAACTGAATTCCCTTTTCCTTCATATTCCATTTGTTTTTTTTGTTCTCTGAAGAACGGTTTTTGCCTGTCAGAGTCCCACATTCGGCCTCCCGCTGTGTGTTCCTTTTGCAACACCTTTCTGCCGTCTGTGGCTTTTTACCCCCTTTTTGAGAATTGTGTTTTGCCTGTTTTTTGGGCCCCACCTTCTTGGGTCCCTGCCAACAACTTTGCTGTTGCCTCCGCGTTTGCCCCCCAACTTTGGCGACCAACCCCCTTGGTTGCGGGGGGCTGTTTTTTGGGTCTGGGATCGTCTTTCCTTTTTTTTCTTTGTGGGCTCCAAAATCCCAAGTCCAACAGGTGAAGTGTTCTTTGGTTTTTCCCGCCAACATCGAAGCCTGGTCCCCCCCCGGATTTTTCGTTTTTTTCAAAAAAGGGTCCCCCTGGGGTGCACTGTGGTTGTTTGTAATTTTCGGGTGTTGCCGCGGTTTTTTTGCTCCCAGTTTGGGGTGGGGGTGGGAAAACAAAAAAACCCACGGTTTGCCGTTTTTTTATGTTTTGGGGGGACCCTTGAGTTTTCCCTTTTGTAGTTGGGCGCGCGCGTGGACTTTTTTTTTTTTCAAGGCCCCCCCCCCCCCCCCAAGGCCATTTTTAACCCCCCGATTTTTTCTTTTGTTCATTAACAATTTTCTGTTTTTTTCCCTGGGGCTTTCCCCCGATTTGACCCCCCCCCCCCCCTGGTTTCACTGTTCAGGGGGTTTGTTTTCACCAACAAATTGGGGTGTGCTTTTTTTTTGACATTTCTCTGGCATCAGTGGTGTTGAAAGGTGGGGGGGGACCCCTGATTTTTTGTGGCCCTTGGGCAATTGGTTTGGAACCCAGGGTCCCCCGTCAAACCAAGGGACCTTTGGTTTTCAGTTGTTCCCCTTGGGCCCCCCGGTTTTTCGGTTTTTCTTCCCCCCCCCGGTTTTCTTTTTTTTTTCCGAGGTCTTGTGTATGTGTTTTGCTGGTAACGTTTTTGTCCCCCTTGTGTTTCTCTGCCACCAAACTTTTTCCTTGGCGGGTACTTGGGTGGCGGTGGCGCGGTACTTACCTTTGGGGCCCTTAGGACCCCTTTTTTTGGGTCCCCCTTTGGGAAAAGCTGATGTCCCCGACCTCAGGAGGGGTCCGGTGGAACCCAACTTTGTTTAGGGGCTGGACCCTTTTTCAGTCTGAAGCTTTGAAGATTTCTCCTTTCTTTTTTTTTCACAGGTTCCCGGCTTGTTTTGTTTCCAAAACGTTTTTTAGATTTTTTTTTTTTGTTTGGGAATGAGCTCCCCCCCCCCCCCCCATTTTTCTTCGTTAACCGAGTTGTGTAAGTTCTTTCCCCCTTGGATGTAGCATACCCCCCCCAACCTTGATTCCCCATTGGGTTGGGCCTGAATAAATGGGCATTTTTTTTGGGGTTGTGCCCTTTCACCTTTTTGACCTTTTTGTTTTGACCAGTCAATTTACCCCCCCCTTTCCCCCAAATACAGATAAAAACCCTAAAATTTCTCCTTAGAGTGTGGTCTGTGCTCTTGTACTCGCTTGTTTTTTCGGGGTAAGGTTTGGTGGGTTTTTCAATGGAGTTGGGTCCACTTTAGACTTTTTGTTTCAGGAGTGCCTGTTGTTCCTCTTAACCTCAGTTTTTTTTTTTTCTTGACACATGAGCTTTTTGCCCCCAGGTAGAAAGCCTCCAAGGATAGTTTTCCCTCCAAAGGTTTGAGACCCACCCCCACCCCTTTTTTTCTCCTTTCCCACTGGTCACATTAACTCTTTTACCCACCAGTTCTTCCCTTTTGGACCCCCCTGGGTTGTGGACGCCCCCCCCTCTCTTTTTGGTTTGGTTTGGTACGTCCCCATGGGAGACATTTTTTGACCAACTTTTGTTTGTGGGCGCCCCCCCTAACGGGGGTTTTCTTTAGTCTTTTTTTCCATTCACTGGCAGGGGTTGGTTTTTGACGCTGTATCTGTTGTCTTCCTTTGTACCCAGACACCTGCCCCCTTGCTTCGTACGGGGCCCTTTGTTTTTCCCCCCCCTTTCATTCTGTTTCAAACACTTACCGTGGTGTTTTTACCTTTTCGTATCCCCCCCCCCAGCTGGTGTTGCAGAGGTCTTCATTTTTTTTTTTTTCCCCCTGAATCCCGTTGGAAGCGGGGGTTTTTAATTTCCAACTGAAGAAACTTTTATAACCATAATCGGGCCCCATTTTCCCAGCCAAACTAGCGCAAACTTTTCTTGGTTGTGTCCTGTTTTTTGGCGTTTCCCTTCATGGTTGGGAGTTGGCCGCTTTGGGTTTTTCCCTGGTTTCTTGGTGGGGCCCGGCGAGACCCCGTTATACGAGATTTTTGCCTTGTTTTTTGCCCACTGTTGGGACGCTTGGCTTTTTCCGTTGTGAAACAAAGCCCGTTTTGTCCCTTTCTGTGTCCCATATTTTAACGTTCCCCTTTACCCGGAGTTTCCCACGTTTCCCCTTTAGTTTTTGGGACCGGGTGTGTGCGTTACAACCCTGTCCACCGTTTGGTCGGCCTGAAATCTGTTGATGCGGTGGAGTTTGGTTTGACTTTTTTTTTGTCATACCAAACGTCCCCACCCTGTGCCCCACGTTTGTAATTTTTCCGTTTTGTCAGACCCCTCAAGTTTTCCCCTCAGGGCAAGGGATTTGTTGCTTTTAACCCAACTGTCCCGGGGTCCCTTTTTTTTTTTTTTTTTTTTGGTGCCACTTTGACCCCCCCTCGCGACATTCCCGGTTTTTCAAAACCAAAACAGTCCGTGGGGTGCGGCACAACCTATCAAGTTTTAGACCTTCTTTTCCCCCCTTCCGGGTTTTTTGTCGGTTTTCTTTTTCACACTCCATGGCCGTCACCCCCAATTCTCTTGGGCTTGGCCTACTGCTTCCCCCCGGGTCCTTTCGACCCCCCCCCATTAAGTTTTGTGTACAAACAGTCAGTTTTTGGTTTCCAAGGGCGTGGCCTTTCTTTTTTCGATCGTGGGGTAGTATCTCATTTTTTTTTTCAAACCCCACAACTTTTGTGATTTTGGCCGCCCCCCGCCGGGTCCCCCCCCCCCCTGGGGGGCTGGTCTTTTTTGGGGTTGGAACTGGCGGGTATGTTTGGTTGTTTTTCATGGGGTTACCCCCTTTGTTTCTTGGTTTGGACGTTTGGTTTTTTTTTTCACACCTGCGGGCACGGCGTGTTTTTAACCCCACGCCTTTTTCTCCAGATTGGTGGGGGGTTGGGTTGTCCCACCCGGTTTTTGAAGGCTTGCTGCCCTGCCTTTTTTACCTTAGGACTTAACCCCCCCTGCATCCGTTCTGGTTTCTTCCACTCGGCCCCATTAAAGAGGTGGGGTAAAACCTGGGCAATTGTTCCACACCTGGAGGTTAGCTCCCGTAAGGCGGCCGGGCAGTAAACTTTTGATTACCCCGAAAATTCCCCAACCACAACCGCCAGCCTCTGTTTTTTTTTTTTTTTTTCCAACATGCCGGTCATGGTACCCGAGTTTAATTCCATTGACAGACTTTCGGGCGTGCTTGTTTGACGATTTTTTCCCCCCCTCACCCCTTTTTTTTTTTTGGGCGTTACACCCCCATTTCCCCACCCCACACGGGGGTTTTTGGGTGTGTTTGTTGTTTGGTGGTCCCCCCCACAAACCCCCCCCCCCCCCAAACCCACCACCCCCCACCAACCCGCGGTTGGTGTCACCCCCCCCCCCGTCCAAAACCATTTTTTTTTTTTTGGGGGGTGGGGGGGGTTGGCGTTTCTTGCTCCCAGGCTTGCTTCTTTTTGAAAAAAAACAACACCCCCCCTGTTTTTAGGCATTCCCACCCCCCCTTGACGTTTTTTTTTTCCCTCTGACGAGATTTTCTCGGCAGTGTTTAACTGGGGTTTTTTTACAGTTTTCACGCCTGGGTTTTCTTGGAAAAGGCAACCCCCTGTTTTTTTTTCTTTTTAACGCGGTTGGTTCGGGGGGTTGTGAACAAAAAAGGGGGGGGTTTTGGGGAAAGGGTGTCCTCCCCCCATGTCCTTCGCCCCGGTTTTTTCTGTTTCCCATAGGACCCATTTCATTGTTTTGGTTCGGCGGCTTCGAACTCTCCCAACCCCAGTTTACCGGTTGTGGCTTTCGACCAGTTCGTCCGTTAACCTTTCTTTTTTTTCCTCCAGATCTTTGATTGTTGCCTTCTTTTCCCGTGAATATCCCTCTTTTTCCCTTTTTTCCTTTCCCCATCACGTTTGTTTTTTTTTAGGAGAAGCCGAGTTTCCTTTCAGGGTCCAAGTCCTGGGTCCCCCCCCGAAAAGGCCTGTTTTTTCTTTTTTTTGACTAGAAGTACTGCTGTTGTTTTGGGAACCCTTACGGGTGGGACTCTCCCCTCGTGTTTTTTGGCAAGGGGTCTTTTGTAACTGTTTTGGTGTGAGACCCCGCGCTTTGGTTGGCTGTACATTTTTTGTGACAGGGCGGTTTCTGGGGTGCCAAAAACCCCCCCCCCCAGAGGTTTTTTTCGGCCCGAAGGGGAAAACAGTTGGTTGCCTATGGGGCCCCCCGTCCACCCCATGGTGTACCAAGGACTTTTTTTGGGTGCTTCCCACCTGTTCCGGGGGTTTCAGTTTGGTTTATTTTTTTTTTTTTTTATACCCCCCGGGGGGTTCCCACTTGTTGGCCAATTCCTCGGTTGCCCCAACGCAAACTGCGTTTGGAGTTCTTTCCCCCCTACCCCCCACCAACGCTTGGTGTTTTGAAGGATCCGTTGGAAGGCCGCATGCCGTTTGTCACAAAAAACCCGATTTTCCCCCCCCACGTGTGTGGTCTTTTCTTCAGTTTTTTCAAGCCGATTCTTTTCCCAAAAAAAAGTCTAAGTCCTTTTTTTTTTTTTGGTGTTTTTGGTGGCCGGGAACTGTTTTGGTTTGTTTTGCTCTGAAACATTCCCACTGTTTTCCGGTGGTTCAGTTTGTTTTTTTTTTTTTTTCCCCATTCTTCCCCGGGGCCCCCCCCATTTTTTTTTTTTTGGGTAACGTCGGTTTTCCTTTGATTTTGTGTTTTAAGGTATTTTGCATTCGGCCGGTTCCACGTTCCCGAATTCCACGCCCCGGCTCCCCAGGCCCCCCCACCTTGTGTCGTTTTTTTTTTTTTTTTCCCAACTTGTGTTTCGAGGGCAAAAGCTGGTTTTTTGTGCCTGAAGCGTTTTATTTTCTCCCGAGGCCTTGGTGCTCAAAGTTTCAGGGTGGTTTCCCATTCCCCCTGTTTTGGTTCCCCGGTTTTGCCCATTTTTTTTTTTTTGATATGCGTTTGCTGTTTTTCCGGCTGTCGGTGGGTGTCCATAAACCCACACGAAAACACACAGTTTTCCCAGTAGTAAAAAAAAAAAATGCGGGGGGTCTTGGGGTTTTGGACCGGGGGAGTTTTTCTTCTCTTGGGGGGCTTGGTTTTTGTAAGGACCCACCAAACACACGGCTTTCCCCACCCCATTCCCCCCGCCCCCAACAGTTTTGTTAAGGTGATCTTCCGTGACGTACCCCCCTGCTTCCCCCCACCAAACAGGGCCACTCTGTTTGGCGGTTTGAAACCTTTGCCGGTCCCACACCTTGGGATGTCTGCTTTTTTCCCCATGTGCGGGCCCCGGTCCCCCCCCCCCCACGTAGGTTGCCCACGTAAATTTGCCCTGCTGCAGCTTTTGTTAAAACCCCCCCCCCCCACCCCTTTTCCTGGCGTACGTTAGGCGCCCCTTTTTTTTTTCCCCTGGGGAGGACTCTCCCCTTTCCACTGATCTTGGTCTTGAACCTGCTCGGATGGTTGCTTGTCCTTTTTTTATGGTCGTTCACAGACTTAAGTTTGGGAAATGTCGGTTGTTGGCCCCCCTCTTTGTGGTTTGGGGGAACAGTAGCCTTCGTGTTTTACCCGAATTCAGCAACCGGGCGTGTCCCTCTCCAATTAGGGGGCCTCTTGGGTTCTGTACCGGGAACTTCATTCCCGTGAGGCTGTTGGGCCCACAAAAACAAAAAATTTTTCAGTGCCACGTTCACTTTTTTGTTGGGTCCCCTTGCCCTTCTTGTTGGGGGTGTTTTGGTAAATTCCTCACTTTTTTTTCTTAGGTCGGGCCCACCTTTTCCCTTTGGCCGGAAGAAGTGTGTTCAGCCTGTGGTTCCCCCAGGGTTTTCCCCCCCCCCCTTTGTTTGACCCCCCTTCTTCCCCTTTTTTTTTTTTTTTTGGCCCGTAGGATGTGTGAAGTTGGCTTTTCATTTTGTTCGGAAGCTCTCTGTTCTCCTTTTTCCCATCCATTTGGGCCTTGCCCCCTTTTTTTTTTTTTCACCCCAAACGGTTTCCGTCCCAACCAAAAGGACCCCCCCCACCCCCCGGGGGTTTTTTTTTTTTTCCATTCTGGCCGGACGGTTGTGGGGCACCTTTGCTTGCCGGGCGCCGTTGAACAGGGGGTCGTCGTTGCTTTTTCAGGGGGGTTCTTTTTCTGAAGGATGTTCGTTCCACCCGTTTTGGCGGTTTTTTTTTTCCCGTCCCCACCCAAAATTGCAGTGCGCCCCCCACTTGTACCCGTAGGGCCGGAGGTGTTTCTTGTTGTTTCGGCCCCAAATGTGGTATTTTTTTTTTTGAGTCATTTAATGGGTTTGTGACACCCCCCCCCCCCAGTGGCGGGGTTGGTATGCTTTTTTTTTTTTTTTTTTTTTGGCCTTTTTTCAAACATGTCGCCTTGGTCACCTAAGGGGAAGGATCTTTTTTCTTTTGGACCGCCCCTTAACCCCTCCCTCGTCCCCCCCCTGATCGAAGTTTTCCCACTTGTTATTTTGGACCCTTTTGTTGATGGTATTTTTTTTTTTTCCCACTGCTGGCCGCTTCCCCCCCCACCCCCAAAAACCCTGATTAAGCCCAGTTTGGAGGTTTTGGCCCACAACACGCCCACTTTTGTTCCCCGGTACCGGGGTTCCCCTTTTTTTTGAGGTACTTTTTTAGGGATGTTTTTGGTACTTTTTTCAGGCTTTTTTCATGGTTGTGGGCTTTTTTGCTTTTGGCACTGCCTTTTTTTTTTTTTTTTTTGATTTCCGGCGCTCATTTCTTTCCATGTCCCAGGGCCCACCCCCACCAGCAGGGAACAAAAAAGCGGTTACATTTTTTTCCTTTTCCTGCCCCTTCCTTTTGTGAATGTGATAAACATGCGGAGGTCCCCCCCCCCAACCCCCACCGTTGCGGTCCTCCCTGTTTTTTTTCCCATTTTTTTGCAGCCGGGTCCACCCGCCCGCTCTTTTTTTTTTTCCTTGGACGGTTCCTTTCTTGGTATTGGGGGGAACACTTTATGTTCCCACCCCCCCCCTTTTGCCTTGGCTCCCAGGGGCCCCCAATTTACGGGTGTTTTTCCAACCAAAAAACAACCCAAACAAAAACCAACACCCTTCGAAGTGTTGCTCTTGACGAACGCCAAAGGCTCGGAAACCTGCCAAGTTGGGTGGGGCACGACTTTTTCCCCCCCTTTTCTCCAAGGTCTGACCCCCCCCCCTTTTTCCCCCAAGGGGGTGGTGGGTTGGTGAAATTTGTTTTGGAACGTTTTCAGAAAACGTGGGGTGCCTTTTGTTCTTTCCTTCACCAATCTTTCGGGGTGTTGGTTTACCGGACCCCTTTCCCCCACACACACCAAGTGCATTCCGGTGTCAAGACCCCACTCTCGCGAGCGGGGGTGGCCCCCCCGTCTTTCCCAAATCCATCAGTTGGCGGTTTTTTTTTTTCCCCATGGGTGGGGGGCAGTGTAAATTTTTTTCTTGTCCCCCCACCCCCCTAGGTGGGTGACTCCCATTTTCCCTTTTCCCCTTCCCACGGGTGAATTCCCTTGACCTGGGTGCAGTTTGTTGGGCTGGGGGGGTTTGTTTTTTTTTTTCTTTTTTTCACCCGCGTTTTCATTTTTTGTTCACCCCCCTCCCCACCCCCTTACGGAAGAGGAACCAGGTGTGGCCTGATTTTTTTTCTGGGGTGGGCGGTTTCCGTTAAGGGTGTGCCAGTTTGGCCAAATTTTTTGTGTGGGTTGTCCCCCCCCAAATTTTTGTCCCCCCCCCCCCACCCCCCCCCGTTTTTTTTTTTTTTTTTTGCCGGTCCCCACGTTTCGTTTTCCTTGGGGGTCCCCCTGGCTACCGAACGCTCCCAGCTTTTTGCCTGGTGGGGTGTGGTTTTTTTATGGGAAAACTTACCTTTTCGGTGGTTTCCCCAGGTGCAGGGGATTTTAAAAGGGGGGACAGTCTTTTTCCTTTTGGATTCCCGCAGTCCGGCCCCCCTTTTTTGGAGGGGATTCGGGATCTGGTCGCCCTCTGTGGGGTCCCCCCCTGACCCCCCGCACACCATTTGCTTTTTCTTGCCATCGCCCAACCCAAAACCCCGTTTTTTTTTTTTTCCCCCACACCCTTTCCCCTGACCCCGTTGGGCCCCCCAGAGTTTTTTTGCCGGCTTTACAAATTCCTGCCTTTTGATTCTTTCCCTCCCCGGCAACCCTCCCTGTGGGGCCTTGATTCTTCACCCCCAAGAAACCCAATTAATCCCCGTTCGGGCAGTGTTTTGGGCCCCCCCTTGTTTCCGCGGCCCCCCCCCAAGTTCCAAACGCCTTTCCCCCAGCGTTGTATGCGGTTTTTACCCGCTGGTACCCCCCTGACGTGTTTTTTTGAAGCCAACTGACTTCCGCCTTTTTTTTGACCCAGTTTTTTCCGGACGGTTTTCATTTTGTAGTTGAAGCGTCTTGAACCCCCCACAGCCCGTGGGTGGGTCCCCGTTTTTGTCAAGCATTGCCCGTGGTTGTCCACCTTTCCCTCTTCTTTTTCCTCCCCCCCCATTTTTTTTTTTCCTTTTTTTGGTGGGTTTGTTTTCATATATCCTGAGTTGCTGCACTGCGTTTTTTTCGTTTTTTACCCCCCAGTTTTTGGTCAACCTCCCCCCCAACCGGGTGGAAAAGGCTTGGTTTTTTGTGGTTCCTTTTGTGCCGGAGCTGTTTTTTTCCCATCCACTTTTTTTTTCCGTTGTTTTTTGGCCCCCTCGTTTTGGCGCGCGTTTTTTTTTTTCCCCCCCCCCCCCTTCATTTCGGGGGAGGTCTGGGTTTTTTTTCGTTTGGATTTTTGGCCCGTTTCTTGTTTTGTGGGAATCGCACTCGATTTTTCTTTTTTTTTCTTTTTCCAGAATACGCAGGTTCCCCTTTGTTTTTTTTTTTTTTTCATTTTTTTTGGAAAAATAGTCAGTTTCGGTGCCCCTTATTTTTTTTTTTGTATTTTCCCCCCCCCCCCCCCAGCAATTACAACCCCCACAATGGTTGGCATTTTATTTGGATTTTTGTTTTTTTTTTCAGGTTTTTCGGTTTCCTGGGGATTTTGTTGGGTGGTTTTTTTTCTTTTTTACGTGCCTTGTTTTTTTTTGGGAGCTGTTTTTTTTTTCCCCACAGGGCTTGGGGTTTTTTTTTTTTTTTTTCCGACCCCCCCCTCCCAGTCCCCCCCCTCCCGGTTTTTCCCGAGCTTGCTTTTTTTTCCACTAGCCGTTCCCGGGGCCCCCCACTCCCTTTTTTTCCCAAAGGGTGGCGGGGTTGGCCACCGCCCCTGGGGTCCTTTTTTCGTTCGATTTTGTTTTTTCCCCCTTGGTTCTTGCCCCAAAGTGGATTTTTTTTTTTTTGACCCCTTGTGGCAAATTTTTTTTGCTTTTTTTGGCCCCCCCACTTTTTCTTCCCCCCCTGTGGCGCCCCCCCTTTTTGTGGGGGGCTTTTTTTTCCTGTCAGTCCTTTTAAGTTTTTTTTTTGTTGGTTTTGGAGGGGACAGTTCTTTTGTTACGTGTGGCACCGTTCCCCCATCAGTTTTCCTCCGTGTGTGGCGTGGTTTTGATTTTTTTTTCTTGACAACAAGCGTCTAGGGGGTTTTTTTTGTTGGCACCTTCGGTTCCCCCCTTTTTTGCGCCCCCCCTGAGCTGACCTCCTCGCTTGCAGGCGGGCGTTTTTTTCTCCTCCCTTTGAAGGGGCCGGTGGGTTCTTTTCTGTTTTTTTTGGGGATTTTTTTTTGGTTTGGGGGGGGGGATGGTGTTCCAGCTTTCTCACGGCCGTTCTTTTTTTTTTTTTCACCGGTGCTGTCCCCCCAACAACTTTTTTTATTTGTGCCCCTTGCGTTGCCCCCTTTTCTTTCCCGTTGCCCCCTTGGTGGTGCCGGGTTCCGGTTTCCCCCGGTTGTACGGCTGTCCCCACCCTTGGCAGGTTGGTTGGGGATTTTGGGTTTTTTTGTGGTTAGTTGCTCCAATTTTTTTTTTTTGCCCCATTACGTTTCTTTACTTTCTGGACCACCATTCCCCCACCCCCCCGTTGTCCGGATTGGCCCCTGTTTTTTCTTTTTTTTTTTTGTGGGCGGGGAAAGGGTTTCTGTTTTTTTTTGGTGGACCCTTCCCCCTGGGTTTGGGACATTCCCCTTCCTTGGGATTTTTCAGGCCTTTTACTCCCTTTCTCTGGGTGCGGAGCCAGTTTTCTGATCGCCGCGCAGGTTTTCCACTTTACAGGTTTTTTTTTTGCCCCCCCAAACTTTTGTATCCCCTTGCCTTTCTTTTAAAATTCCCCCCCTTTTTTCAACCCCATCGGGTCCGCCCCCAACTGGGCCCAAGGGTTTTGCTTTTCCTTGGTTCGGTGAGTGACAACCCCACCTTTTTTTTTTGGTGCCGGGCTCCAGTTGTTCCTCCGGTTCGTCGTGTTCCCCTTTTGCCCGTAAAAGGCGTGGGTTGCTTTTTTTTTTTTTTTTTTTAGTTTTTTGTCCACACCAACCCCCCCTCGCTTTTATTTCGGGGGTGGACTCATCCCGTTTTGGAAATTTTTTTTTTTCCAGATTCTCCAAACCCTTTTTGCCTGTTTTGGTCCTTTGCTTTCCCCCCACGTATTACTTTTTGTTTTGGAAAAAGGTTTGTTCATCGTTGTTTTTGGCGGGTTTTTTTTTTTTTTTTTTTGGGTGATTAGATCCGGTTTCCCCTTGTCTTTTTTTTTTGGGGGATCCCCTGTTTTTGACCCCCAAGGATCTCAACCCCCTTCCCCCGCTTGGGCAATTGTTACCCCCCCAATTTTTTACGTGGCAGCTTTCTTTTTTTTTGGTCCCCCCCCCCCCCCGTTGATCTCCGCAGGGGTTTTTCCCCCTTTGGTTCATTTTGGAACTTTCCTCCATTTGCCCTCCCAATGTGGCCTGGTTTGCTGGGTTGGCCTTCTGAACTTTTTTGTGTCTTTTCTTTTCCCCCCCCCCTCATTGACGAGTTCAGTCGTTTTGGATGGAACCCTTTTTTGCACAGGAGGACTTGTTTTTTTTTTTTTATTTTTTTTTTTTTTCCCCCCCCCTGGGTAAAACCTTACCTTCCCATAATTTTTTGAGTTGTGCCTGTCTTGTTAATTGACCCCCCCCCACCCCCCACAAAAAAAAAAACAACCCCCCGGGGGGGGGTTTTTGTTGGGGGTTTGGGGTTTTTATTGTTCGTTTTTTTTAACCCATTTTACCAACCTCCAGTGAGAAGTGGAGAAAGAATCCCCCTGTTACTTTTTTCAGTGGGGGGGGTTTTTTTTGGGGGGGGTTGGGGGGGGGGGGTTTCCCCCCACCCCCCAAAAACCCAAACCCCCCACATTTTTGACGATGGGCTTCCACCAAACTTTTTACTCGCAACCGCGTTTTCAGGAAAACTGCCATCCACCACTGGAAGTGCCTTTTAGATCCGTGCTGATGCTGGCTCTTCTTCCAATGGGTTCTCTTGACCATTGACTACCCTAGGTGCCCCCCCCCCCCCCATTTTCCCAGGCCCCCTTTTCCCCCCCTCTTTTGGCTGCGTTTTTTTCTTTCCCTTTTTTGACTTTCCCGTCGGGGAGTTGTTTTCCCCCCCCCACCCGTTTTGCCCGGCTCCTTTTTCCTTTTTTCCACAGGAACCCGTTACAGACGTCCTGGGCTGCCGGTCCGTTTTTTTTTTTTTTGCTCTTGGGCCGGGGTCCCCCTTTTTGCGTTGTTTTTTTTGCCCGCCTGTCACTTGGTTTAAAAGGTGCCCCCCTTTTTTCTGCGTCAGCATCCCTTCTGCCCTGTTTTTTTTGTTTAGGATATTTTTTTCCCCCCCTTTTTGGGTTGGCACCCTCCCCCCCCCCCCCCCGGGTGCTTTTGGTTGTGGGGGGGGACTTTGCGCCCTTTTTTTTGCTTTTTTGGTCCTTTTTTTGGAAAAACCTTAGTTCCCGTTTTTTTCCTTGAGTGTCCCCACCCCCCCCCCCCAACCCCCCCCGGGGCGGACCCCTGCGTTTCCCCCCTTTTAACCCTTTACACACGGTTTCTCCACTCCGCTGGTTGTTGTTTTTTTTTTTGTGACCCCCCCCACCCCTGCTTGTGTGGCTATGCCTTTTTGTTTGTGTTTTTTTTCCTTGCACTTTTGCCCCCCCGTCCTCCCCTTTCCTCCGCCCCCCTTTTGTCCCTCCCAATTTGTATTTCCCCCCTTCTTTTTTTGTTTCCAAGCGGGGGTTTCCCTTTTGGGCCAAAACAGGCCTTGTTTTTTTTTGCCCACCCTGGAGTCTTTTCTTTCTTTTTTACCCTCGGGGTTTTCCCCCTGTTTGGGGGGGTGCCCTGCCCTTCCCCCCCAGTCAAATTTTTTTCGTTAACCGCCTGGCCGAGGGTTTTATTTGCCCTCGCGAATCTTTTTTTTTTGGCCCCCCTTTTTTACTTTTTTCCTTTTGGCCCACACCCCCCTGGTACCCCCCCCAGTCTTTCTGGACCGGACCGGATTTTTTTTTTTTTACCCTGGACCCCCCGTTTTTTTTTGCCCACACTTTTTTTTTTTTACCTTCCTCCAACACAGTTGTTTGGGCGCTTTTGTCCCCCTTTTTGTCATTTTTAGGGTGCGTCCCAGTTCCCGTCTGCCAACAATTTATTCTTTTTAATTCCCCCCCCACGTTTGCGTTTTTTGGCCCCCTTTCTTCCTTTTGGGGTGGGTTTTTATTTTTTTTTTGCCCTTCCCCCCCCTTGGAAGGGTTTTTTGATCCCGGCTTTTCCACTGACCACCCCCCAGTTGGCCGTTGTCCCCCCCGTGTGAGGTTGCTTGTTTTTTCACAAGGGTTCTCAGGTAATTCTTTTTGCCTGTTTTGTTTTTTGCCCAGTTGTCAACTCTGTTCTGTTTCCCCCCCCCATAAGTCCCCTTTTGCAAGAGGTGTTTTCCCCCCCCTCCATTTTTTTGATCTTTTCTTTCCCCCCCCCCCCCCCCCCACCAAACACTTCTAGATCCGTTCTGTTTTTTGTGGGGTTTGTTGGGCCGGTCACTTTTCTTTCCCACTTCACACGAGGTGTGGGTTGGGTGTTTTGGGTTTTTTTTTTTGGCTCGGGTTTTTTTTGTGGGTTTTGTTTTTGGTGGGGTTTGGTTTTTTTTTCTTCTGGCTGTTTCTCTTATGGAGGTTTTTTTTATTTATTCCTCCCCTTTTTCTTTTTTTCCCCCTCACCTTCCCTTTCCGTTTTTTTTGTTGGTTCTCTGAATATTTCATTCACCTGTTCCCCACCCGGCCCCCCTTGTGTCCTCCACTGCAAAAGTGGGCCCCCGGGGGGGGTGGGGTGGGGGGGCTGGCCTGGTCGTCCCTTACCCACTTGCTCGTGACGGCCTTTCCCCCCTCGGGGGGCGCTTTTTTTCCTGCCTTGCCGGGGTCCCACCCCCCTTGTTTTTTTGTCCTCTTTATGAATTCTGGGGGCCCCCCCCGCCTGCCTGTTTTTGCACGTTTAGAGGACAAAACCCCCCACAACTCTTTTAGTTGGTCTCTCCCCGCAAATGGACGGGACCCATTGTTTGTCTGGTTTCGTTTTCCCCTCCACCAGGGTCCCTGATGGGGACACCCTCTGGAACAACTTTTTTGTGGTTGTCTTCGTTTCCCCACACAGGTCCCTTTTTTTTTTTGAGGCCTTTTTTCACCCCAAAGTTTTTTTTAAATTTTAGAGGTATAGGTTTCTTCCTTTCTTGGGGGACCCTGCCCCCCTTGGTTTGTTGATTTTTGTATGTTTTTTCTTTTTTCCTTTTGGGCCGTCAACAGGACTTTCAGACTTTGTCTTTTGCCCCAAGTTTTTGTTGTTGGGGGACCCTGCTTTTTTAACGTTGGGGGGTCCCACCCCCCCCTTTTTTTGTTTTCGTTGTGACCCCCCCCCAGTGGAAGCAATCTTTAAACCCCCCCTGGGGTTTTGGTGTCGGTTTTTTTTTTTTTTTGGGCCATGGCTGGGATGTCACGACCGAGGTTACCCTTTTTGCAAACCACTTTCTTTTACCCCCCCTTCTCGCTCAGTAAAACACCCCCCCCCCCGCTATATGGGTTGGTGTGTTAGGAGGGTGTTTCCACAGTAAACACAGTCCCTTTGGGGGAATGGCCCCAAAGATTTTTTGTTTCTCCCGGGAACAGGAATTTTGGGTCCCGTTTTCTTAATTCTTTGGCAGGGTCTTTTTTTTTTTGTAGGTCAGTTTTGCTACCTTTTTTTTCCCCTTTTCAGGTCCCCCCCCCCCTTGCCCAACCCCATGGTTTTGCCGTTCCCCCTTTGCCGGCTCACTGTGTTCCTTACTTCCAGTCCTACGGCAAGGCGCTTTTCCCAGTTTAGGGGGCTCACCCCTTCTTTAGTTTGCAAAGAGGCCCCCCATTTTTGCAGTGAACAACACGGTCAGATAATTCCCCCCCATGTGGTCCCGGGTATACGTTGTTTTTTTTTTTTTTTTATGTTGCTGGACTTTTGTTTTTGGGGCGGTTTTTTTTGGGCGTTTTTTACTGGCCAGGTGTCCCCCCCAGTTCAAAAACCAAACTCCCCCCCCCACAATTTGGGGTGCCCCTGTTCCTCCCCCTTGAAGACACCCCCCCCTTTGTTCGTGACCGGTCCCCCCCCCTTCACAAAAACTTATTGTGATTTTTTTTTTTTTGGAATTTCCGTCCCTCCTCACCCGGGGGGGTTGCCCCCCCTCCTATCCAGAAACCTCCCCCCTTTTGACACCCTGCTTGTGGTTCACTGCTTTTCCACCAGTTCAAGCGATTGGTGTTTGGTTTTTTTCGGTTTGACCTCAGCGTTACCTGGACCCCCGTCCATTTTTCCGTTCCCCCCTTTTTTCATGGTGTGTCCCCCAAACCCTTGAAGACACCTGCCCTTTTCCCCCAACCAGGGGGACTTTTTCTGTTTGAATGACCCCCTTTTTCGATTCTTTGTTTGTTTTTGTCCCGGAATGGCAAGTTTTTTCTGTTTAGGAAGGTTCTTGTTTGTTGTCAGAGGAACTTTTTTTTTTTTTATGACCACGTCCCCCCACCCCCAACAAAAAGAAATCCCCGACCCATATATAAATTTGGTGAGGGGAGGGAGCGGTTTTTTTTCATCTTGCCGGTTTCCTTCCGGTCCCTTTTTTGGGGGGGTACGTTTAGTGCTTGTTCAAGGGACTTGCTTCCGTTGGGTTTGGTTTACACTTGGTTTGCTTCATCAACCACCCGTTTTCCCCCTTTTTTTTTTGATTCCCACGAGGAGCCCCCCCTAATGTGCAGCTTTTCCACTGGAGTTCCCTGTTTTTTGTCCCCATTCCGTTTTTTTAGTGTTACGTTTTAGATTGTTTCGGAAAAAAAACAGGGCTGTCCATCGGCCCTGCTACATCCTTCCCGGCGCTCCCTCTTTTTCGTTTGGAACCACATTTCCTCCCCCCCACCAACTCACAATGTTTGTTTCAGGTGGTTACTTGTCCACTAGACCCCGCCTCTGCGCCGGTGAGGTCCATCCCTTCGAAAAAAAAAAGTCTTGGCGGTCTTTTGTTTTTCCCCCGTACGAGGTTATGGTCTCTTTTTTTGCGTGCTGTTTTACCAAGTACACCCACCCCCCCCCCTGTTTTTTTTCCCGGATCGTGATTTTTTTTTTAACTTGCCGTAGTCTGCCGTACAGAGTTTTTTCATGGCCCCCACTTTTTTGTTGGTTGGCGGTTGTGGGGCGTTTTCAACCCACGAAGCTCGCCAAAGCCGTCGGTCCTTGGATCCAGTTTTAACACTCTCACTGCAGAGGCCCCCCTTTACTTAATTTTTTAGGGAAACCCTTCTCTTTTTTTTTCGGTTCTGGGAGGCGCCCTCCACATTTTTCACACACACCCCGGCTTTCCAACGCCAAAAAACCCCCTCCGGGTTGGGTGTTTTTTTTTTCCCTTAGCCAATAGAACACGCTATAGTTTTTCGTTTGCGGGGGGCCGGGTTTTTTTCTTTTCTCAGGGGTTGTTTCGGGAAAACTCTGTGTCCCAAGGAGGTTTCCTTTTTTTCAAGCCCCCCTTCCTTTTTCTTTTTTTTGTGCACTTTGGGTTGTTGCCCCCCCCTTGACCCCACCGTCCAACCCCTTTGGACATACCCTCCACGTTTCATTGGCATGTGGGGCCGTGGGTTTCTTGCCTTTTTTTCCTTCGGTAATGGTGTCCCCCCCCCCCCCCGTTTGCCGGACCCAGCTCCCTCCCCCAGAGTGCCCCCGGTCCCCCCACCGTTCCCTTTTTCGGGGGTGTAGGTGTTTTTGTGTTGGGTTTTTTGGAAGGTACATTGGTCTTTACTTTTTAATGCCGCCCCCGGTTTGACCCCCACTTTCCCCTTCACTTCCTTCACCCAACCGCCGAACCCCTTTCGACATTTTTTTTTTGTTTGAAACCCCCCCCCCCTTGGTCCCACAGGTTGGCGGGTGTTTCCTTTTGGCCCCAACCTTCCTGAAGGGGCACCCCCCCCCCTTCCCACTCATGGCCCTCCCCTTTGCCCCCCAAGGTGGGAAAGTTTTGTTGCCCCTCTTTTTTCCTTTTTACTATTGGGGGTGGTTTTGTTCCTTGACGATTTTTTAACCCATTTTGACCCCGTTCCGTACTCTTGACCCCCCCACCCCCCCCCACCATGGTATTCAGTCCAGACGTAGGGTGCTCGTTCGCCAAGGGTCTAAACTTACGGGGGTCCAGGGGTCCTTTTGTTACCCCCGATTTCTTTTTTTTTAAAGAGGTTTGTCCCCGGGTCATTTTTTTTTTTTTTTTTTTTTTTTTTTTTTTTTTTTTTTTTTTTTCTTTTCCACACCAGTGGTTACTCGGGTGGTTTTGGGGGGTGCTTGTCCCGGGGGGTTTTAATTGCGTCCGTTTCCAGTTTTTACCCCCCCCTCCCCCAAACCCCTTCCCTTGCTCCCCCCCAGAGGGGGGACCCCCAGTTTTCCTTAACTTTGGGGAACGGTCCCTCCAGGGTTTGGTTGTGAGCGGTGGCGTTCCACACTCTTTTTTTACAAAATTTTTTTTTTCCCCCCAACCCCCAAGTGGCCCCCCCAGTTCCCCCAACTTTTCTTTGTTTTTCCACACCTGCTTGGGGGGTCCAATTTTTTGGACAGGTGGTCCCCACAAAAAAACCGTGTTCAATTCCACTGAGTTTGGGGCAACGCCTTCACTTCCCCCCCCCCTTGTTGTGTGCTCGTTCTTTTTTTCAAAAGACCGGTCAATTTCTGTGCAGGTGCCCCCTACCCCTTTTGCCGCCTTGGTTCTTTTTTTTTTTTGGATCGGGCTTTACCCCAGCTTGGGTCCAAGAAAAATTCCCCCCCCCTTGGCGGGTTTTTACCTGACCCCCCAGGTTCCACACCCCCCACCCCTTTTTTTTTGTGGTGAGGGCACCCCTTTTCCCGTTGAACCCCCCAATCCCCGTTTTCTTTTTTTGCTCTTGGGGGGCCAGGGGGGCGTTCTTTTGGACCCTTTAGCCCCTTTTGTTTTTTTTTTCGTCAACGAACCCCAAACCATCCCCAACCCGGTTTTTGGTTCGATTTTTTTTTTCGCTTTCAAAATCGTGAAGCTCCGTTCTTGCTTTTGCAACCACCCCGTGAACCCCCCAACTTTCTTCGTTTTGTTGTTTAAATTTCCCCATTTTTTTTTGGGTTGAAGAGTTGACTTGGTTGCTTGGCCCGTTTGGCCTTTTTTTTTTTTTTTTCTTTTCTTTTGTCCCCCCCAAAGTGTCCTTTCTTTTTTTGAAAGTCAAGCTTTTCTTTTTTTTTTTTTTTTTGTTTTTTCCACCCCCCTTTGTTGTTTTTTTGTGGTTTTGGCCTTTTATTTTGTAAGGTCGCCGTTTTTTTCCCCAAACCCACACAACAACCCCCCCCCCCCCCCCCAGGGGGGACCCCCCGTGTTTGGTCTCCCCCTTTGTTTTCAACCTGTTTTCTCGCCCCCTGTTTTTGTTTTCCAAACAAGGATCTCCTTTCCCCCCCCCCCCCTTCCTCCCTACTTTTTTTTGAAGGGGATTGGAATTTTTAGTTGTGGGGCCCGTGTTGCCACTCTTCCATAGGGCCTCGTTTTTTTTTTTGGCTCCCATTGGGAACCCCCCCAACTTCATGTTGGGGCCTTTGGAGGTGCCTTTTCTTTTGCCCTATTTTGTTTGTTTCCCCCCAAACCTCTTCCTTTCCTTTTTCTTTTTTTTTCTACAGAAAGTTTTTTCTTTTGTGCGGTAGGGGGGTGCTTTGACCTGGTTGAATACGACCTCCTCTTTTTACTTTTTTTTTTTATAGCCCCCCCCCTCCTGTGTCAGGTGTTGTCCCGAAGGGCACAGTGTTTTAGATTCCCCCCGGTAAGGACAGGACATTCCTCTGACAATTTCCGGAGGTTTTTTTAATGGTCTTTTTTTGATGGTGGTGGGTACTCAGTACTTTTTGAGGTTTTCTCTTTTTTGTTTTTAACCCAGTTGAGGCGGTGTGATCCTTCCCAACCCCAAGCCCTAACGTTTTTTCCCCCTTGGGGTTTTTCCCCCCCATAGTCGGTCCCCCGGTCTTTCTTTTCCCCCCCATTGTTTGTCACCTCCCCCCCCCCCCCTGGTGGAAGTCCAAATTGTTTCCTTTGTTTGTGGTCGGGCGTTTCCCCTTTGTGGTCTTTTTTTTTTTTTTCTTTGCGGTAAAGCGTGGGTTTTTTTTTTTTTTTGTCCCCCTGGACCCCCCGTGTCGTTTTCCCCTTGGTTTTTTTCCCCTTTTGTCCAAACCCAGGCTTCACCCCCCCGTCGGGGGGGGGGTCCGTTTTTTCCTTGGAGTTCCCGGCACGTTGCTTTTGAGGTGTGTTTTTTGTGGGGCCCTTTTTGGTAAGTAAAAGCGTCTGACAGTTCCCTGTTTTTTTTGTTTCTGGGGCAGTTGGGGACCCTGAACCGCCATTTAGCTTTCCTCCCCCTGTTAGGGTTTTCTTCCAGTGGCCCCTGGGTTTTTTGGGTTTTTTGGGGGGGGGGTTTTTTAAAACCCCCCAAAAAAATATTTGGAAACGGTGTCCCCCCCTTTTTCAGTTTTGGCACCTGCTCCCGAAAACCACACCTTTTGTTATTTGAATGGCTGCCGGTGCCCCCTCCGGAGGTCCCTCCCCCTCCTCACTTGTTTGGTGTTAGGGGTCCCCGAGGAAGCATTTTCGTCCTTTTTTTTTTTTCCCATTTGGTGACGGTCTCTGGGGTTTTGCAACTAGGTGGGCTGGTTTGTCCCCCCCAGGTTATGGGGCCAACGTTTTTTTGTTTTCCTTTTTTGGTCTCCCGGGGGTCCATGTTTTTTTTTTTTTTTCCTTTGTCCCACGTGAAAGTTTGTTTTGACGCGTTAATTTTTGAACTTTTTTTTTGGTCCCCCTTTTGAGCGCCCCCTAAACGAATTTAGTTTTTTTTTTTTTTTTTTTTTTTTTTTTTTTTGTGGCTGATCAATGGGGATTGTTTTTGTTTTTTCCAGCAGTTCTGTCATTTTCCCATCCACCCTTTTTTCATTAGCTCCCACCCATTTACACAAGGCAGGTTTTCTCTTTGGACCCCATGTTCATGTTTGATGTCTTTTGCCATTATGAGTGTTTTAGGCAGTTTGTGGTGGGTTTTTGCCCCTCTCCCCCCTTTAGTTTTTTTTTTATTTCCTTCCTTGGGTGGGCCCCCCGTTTTCTTTTTTGTTCTGCTGTTTTTTCCTTGTTCATCGGAGGTTGCGTGCGTCCCCGTGGAAACCCATTCCTCTGATTTTCTGACCCAGGGGTCCCCTCCAAACCCCCCCCACCCACCCCCTTTTTAGCAACCAGGATCCCCCCCACCTATTCATACCTACGTTTGATATTCCATTCCTTTCCCCACTTTTTTGAGTGGGTTTTTTTTGGCCCTTTCATTTGGCAAGATTTTTTTACACCCACAACCTGTGGGGACGGCGGCCCACATTTACCTTTCCGTAGTAGTTTTTTTTTTTTCTCCAAAGTGGGAGCAGAGTTTTTTATTGGATTTTTGCTTTTTGGAGTTGTTTTTCCCCCACAAAAAATGGTTGGGTTTGGGCGTGGGTTGGGGTCCCCCCCTTTGTTTTTTCGTCCTGGGGCAATTCCTTGGGGAACTGTCGTGTGGAAAAAGGTTTTGACCCCTTTGCGGTCCCCAACATGTGTTTCTTATTCGTTTATCCCTGTTCGTTAATTGTCTTCTACGTTTTTCTGGGGTGGTTTTAAGGACCCTGCTGGGTTTTTCACACGACTTTCCTTCGCAAACAGTCCCATTTCCCCCAACTCATTGGGTCACTGCCCCTGTGACCCCCCCTCAAGATGTGAATTTTTTTTTGTCCTCGTTTCCGCCGGGTGTGTTGGTGTTAGTGCGGAATGTGACGGAAGTTTTTTCCACCGGGCCCCCCCCTTGGTTGTTTTGGAGGGCTTTTATCTCTTCCCTACCCTTTTCCGTTATTCCTCCGTTTTTTTTTTTTTTTTTTTTTTCTATGTGTGGTTTTTCTGCCCCAGGAACCCTGATCTCCTTCGTACCAAAAACATCTTTTACCCCCCTTTCCCCTCCCCCCCCTGTGTAAATGGTTTGACTTGGGTTGGGTCTTCGGTTAACAACCGAACCGATCTTTGTCCTCCGTTCCGACGCTTGCCTAAGTTTTGCTTTTGGATATGTTGGTTATTGGGTAAGTGATTTTGAGCTGGTGCTTGATTTTTTTTTCCAACTGGTTTTTTTTCTTTTCCTTCCCATGTCCCAAAGGGTTCTTATTTGGTGCAAAGTTTAGCCCACCTACGGGCTTTTGCCAGGGAGAAGTGCGTCACCTGATTTCATGGGCTTAGCCAATCTTTGAACCTGATCTCAGCTAACACCTTTTTTTTTCAACCCCACCCCCACGCCCGCCGATTTTCACTCTTGACCCCCCTTTGCCGTGACACTTTTCTTGTGGTTCTTGGTTTACCGTTCGCCGGTGCCCCCCCCAGAAACACCTGTTTGTGTCCTTGTTACGGATTTGTCCGCGGTGTTAATGTTTTTTCCGCCATGGTTCTTTTTTTTTTTTTTAATGGTTTGGGTGGACCCATTTTGCCTTTTTTTTTTCACGTTTTTTAGTTGGTCGGTTTTTTTTCCAGTTTTTTTTGAACCACTTTTTGACTTGGGTTGGGGAGAGTTCTTATCCCCATTGGCAACTCCTACCCGGGGTTGGGAGGGGTTTCCCTTTGAGGGCCATTTTTTTTTTGTGATTGATGGTCAGACCTTTGGTTCTGTACCCCCCCAACCCGTTACTTTTGAACGGGTCCGATCCTCCCACCGGTCCTTCCTTTTTTATGGTTATTTGTTTTTGGGTGTTTTGGACCCCCATGAATGGGGGTTTTTTATTCTTAAGCTATGTTGCCTTCCGCGAAGCCCCCCCCCGTAGCCCCCCATTTACAGTTTTTCTATTTTGACCCCTTCCCCCCTACCCGTTTCACCTGAGGGTCCCTTTTTGTTTTTTTTTTCCGTGAAGGGACCCTGGTGAGTTTTTTTGCTTGATTTCTTTCCCCCCCCCCAGGTTGGGGCCCCGTTTTTTTCTTTTTGCCGGACTTGACAAGGCAAACGGGGCCGTTTTTTTTTTGGTGCAAAACATCCCCGGACCCCCTTGTCCCCCCTTCCAGTGGTGTTGGCCCCGTCCCCCCGTGTCCCAAAATTTTTCCCCCCCCCTTGTTTCGGCCCCACATGTGGACCCCCCCTGATAGTTCCTGGGTGGTTTTGTTTTTGTGTTTTGGGAAATCCTTCACATTTTTTTGGGGGTTTGGGGGGGGTTTTGGTTACCTTTTTTTTCCCCCCTTGACCGGCGGGCTTCCCTTCTACGTGCCACCACGGGTTTGCTTGCTTTTTTGTTTTGGGTTTTCCCCCCCCCCTTAGGCCACTGGGTGGACCTTGCTGCAGCTGTTTGCTTTTTTAAAACACCCAACATGTTAGATGGCCCCTTTTTTTTTCCCCCCAAGTTTAGTTTTGGACCTTCGAGATTTCCCCATCCCGTGAATGTTCCCACCGGTGTTTGACCACAAATGACGGTTGCCCGCTTTTGAAGTGTTTTTTTCCACAAACCTTTTTGTGGTCTTGTGTTGTTACGGGGCTTTGGGGGGCTTGGGGGTCTTGGTGACCGTTACCCCGTTCTGTACCCAATTATTTACCCCCCGGGTGAAGGAGGGGTCCGTTTTTGGTTACAATCCTTTTAGTGAGGTTTGTGTTTTTCCTGGGCTTCCTCATACCCCCCCCCCCCAACGGTCCACTTTTTTTGCACTCTCAGTATACCCCGTTTTTCACCTTTTCTCCATTTACCATCTCCTTTTCCCTTGGGATTTCCTTTACTTAGACTAAATTCTCTTTTCACCCCCTCATACCTTTTGTTTTTTTTAGAGTTTTGAAACCTTTTCCTTTTTTTCCTTTTCACCTTTCCACCTTGCTGGGCCTTCCACATGAGCCCCCCCTCCTTTTGGTTGATTTGGTCCTTATGTGTTTCCACGTTTGCGAAGGGTGGAATGTTTTTTCCCCCGGGTTTTCGTGGGGGGTTTTTTGTTGGATTTTTTTGTAGATTCCGCCCCCTGTCGACACGGCCCCGCCCCTTTTTTTCCCTGGACTTTGTCCCGGTTTTTGGAAAACCCCCCCCTCCTTTTTTTACTGTTGGTTGGTGCCTTTTACAGGCCCCCCCCGCCCCTGTTTCCCGGGTTTTACCCCCATCCCCCCCCCCCCCACCGGCCCCCGGTTTTGAACACTTCATGGGTTTTTGGTGGTGGTGCTTTTCACCCACCGACCCCGGCTTTAAGGGGCCCAGTTGGGTTTTTGTTTCTTTTCACCACCACGGTGTCAATGTCCCCCCCCCA
>Ga0179593_1782331_pt1 | contig 39783 bp, 56 predicted proteins | sample CZODoug2_1_08_16_FD_185931 | JGI IMG/M metagenome (GOLD analysis project Ga0179593, IMG submission 185931) | Vadose zone soil fungal communities from Angelo Coast Range Reserve, California, USA - CZODoug2_1_08_16fungal (PacBio error correction) | ecosystem: Environmental > Terrestrial > Soil >... | reverse complement strand
CCGATCGTTTTTCCCTCGTCCCCTCCGTGAGGATGGGATTGTCCGAATTTCCCTGTCCCTGGAGGACGAGAGTGAATCTTGGCCTTTTTTCTCTTTTTTTTTTGATACGGAGCGGGGTTGGGGTGGGCGTTCTTTCTGGGGGGCGGGGTTTTTCCGGTATTTTCTTTCCTTTTTTGAGAAAAGACACCGTGCCCCTCCTGCTACGGAGCGCTTTTTCCCCCACCCTTCGATTAGATCCTGTCGGTGTGCTTATCTCCTTTCGATCGACTCCCCTTTTAGAACCTTTTGCGGTTTCCCCCTTTTCTCCGAACACCGTCCCTCGTCGGGTGCCCGCCACTTTCCCCTTTCTTTCCTTTTTTCCAAACACCACCATTTCTATTCCCCTCCCGTCGGATAGGGTTTTTCTTAACTTCTGCTTTTCATGTTTTCCCCCCTCGAGAAAGTTGTTTTTCCCCCCCCCCCGCTAAGATCTCTGTTAAACTCTACCCCCCCTTCCCCGTCGCCGATCTTGGTTTTACCCAGACGGCTTTTTCCTTGCGAGCTGTCAGTGCTCTCTTTCTTCTTTTAGTTGCCGCAAACCCTTCCATTCTGATCTACGTCCCTTTTTCAACCCCTCTATTCGCGGCTCCCTCCCCACATGTTGTCTGTTTTTTCTGCTAAGTAACGGAATAAAACTTTCCTTTTTTCCTCGGACCCCCGCCTTCGTTCAGCTGGCTACGAAAATCGTTTTTTTTCCCCCTGGGAGGTCCCTAAAATCATCCCCCCCCCCCCCTTTTCTCGTTGAAATCCAACACAAAATGACTGGGAGCTCCCTTTTCAAGCAAAATAATAGATCAAGCTCTTTCTGTCCTGCTGTCTGGTGGCCCCCCTTGTTGCCTTTCTTCCCTCCCCGATCCCGTACTGGTCCCCCCATTTTTCGTTTTTTTTTTCTTTCCGACAAAATTCACTGGAAGTGTCTGCCCCCACTGGTTTTCCTTGGTGCAACTGTAGCCCCGCGTGCCCTTTCTTCGCAAACCGACCGCAATTCTTCTCCGCTTTCCCCCTTTGTCCACAAGGTCCTTTTTCCGTAACAATTGAAACCTATAATGGTTAGGCGCCCCCCACCCCCTTCCCTGTGTGCTCGCTTCCCTTTTGTCGTCTCTCTCGATCAAATTCGGCTACCCATCCGTTCCTTGACATTCTTTTTTTTTTGGATTGTCGGCGATTCTGCTTTCACTTTTCTCAACCATTTTTTTCAGGTTCTTGGCTCAAGGTTAATTTGTCCTTGCCCTTCCCCAAAGACCCCCCCCCAAAGAACGATTTTCTCAGACCCCCTCTCCCCCTATCAGGACGAAACGCCCCTCTTTCTTCCCCCGGCCTCCTCTCATAATTTCTTTTTAGTGCGTCTTTCATGTGCCCTGTGTTTCGTTGACGCTCCTTTTCCTCGGGCCAACACCGTTTCTTCCCTCCGCGCACGTCAGGGGCGGTGTCTCCCTCTCCTTCCCCATGGCTGATAGTACATTCGTTTTTTTACGAACAACCCGTTTTCCCATTCAAGGAAAAGGAGCCTCTTCACGGTCTCTAGTAGCATTTCGTTTAGTGATATCGTGTTCTTGTTCCCCAGTACAGACCTTTCTTGAGACTTTTCCTGCGCGCGGCCCCTTTCTCGCCACAATCTCTATCTTCCTCCTACTGTTTTTGTTTTAGCTCTGTGCGGAAAGGTGTGCCCTCGAGAGAGTTAGAGTTCCTTCTCAAAACGGCTGGTTTGTTTCCCCCTAAGCACGAGTGTCTTTGAGCAATCCCCACCCTAAGATGACCCAATCCTTTCCTCCCTCAAGCCGTTTCCTTGCCTTTTTTGTCGTCAATGTAATCCCCACAACGGAAATGGACAATCATCTTTTTCTTCGGAAAGGCAACCTCTTCGGGTCGACAGCGCCTTTTTTTGCATCTTTCCCCCCTCCCGGCGGAGAGGTCCACTTTTTTTCCCCCCCTGGTGCCATTCTGGAAAGTGAGACACGATACCCCTGTCGACTCCTTTCCCATGCGGGAGTATCGTCGTCTAGGCAGTTTCTTTCAGCGGGTCTTTCCCTTTCCTCTCTTTTTTTTTTTTTTTTAGCTCAGCGTCCCCCTTAACCTTTAGACCTTAAAAAACCATCCCTGTTTCGGCCATTTAGCCGCGCGTGTCCTTTCCCCCTCCCCCTTCTGTTCCTACAGCCAGATGTCCGGGACGCCTCCGAATTGGCTGAGCCTATCAACTCGTCTCTCGTCGATACGCAAGTCCTTCTGGAAAAAATCCCATTGTTCGTTCCGCTTTGCTTGTGGTTTTTTCACGCGATTGAACAACCACGGGGTAGGTCCTGATTTTCTTTTTCCTCTACAGTGATGTAGGCTTGTCTTCTGTTTCCTCCCTCCAATTCATTCTCCCTTCCCCCCCCTTTTTGCCCTACAGCAGGGAGACTTATTTCTAGTTCTCGTTTCCAGATCTGACACATCCCACACCCCTATTGCCCAACCCTCCTCGTCTTGAGAACTTTCCCTTCTTCTTTTGCTTTCTTTTTTTTCTCGGAAATACGCGTCCCCAGCTTAATGGTTGGTGTGATTTTTCACTCCCCCTAAGATTTGGTGTGCTTGCTTTTAGGATTTTCTTTCAGCCCCTTGGCCCTTTTTCTCCCGGCTTCTACACGCAGCTCTTCCCTACGTCTTCCTTTTTCCCTGGTTTCTCCGGTCCTTCTCCCGACAGAAACCGCCTTTATGGAGCCGCGACATCTTCCCTTTTCCACTCGTATCTCTCCCGGCCGATCGGATGTTTTTGAAACGTATCGAACGATTGTCGGTTTTTAAAGATTCTTTCTCACGGTATAATCTCGGCACCCCCTAACCATGTTTTACCGATAGGATCCTTAGATTGGTTGGTAGAGTGTAGACCCCCATGAGAGCTGAATAGGGTGGTCACCCCCGGAAGAAGGGCATTGGAATGTCCCTCGCGGGGTTTTTCCCAAGGGCACCCCTGGCGGTCTTCGCGCACCCGTGTTTGGCCTATCGAGAAAACCCCGGTCACTCCGAAGTGTGGTCTCTTGGTCCAAAAGCAACCCTGGGCCCTCTTCTTTTCGGTCCCCCACCCCATGGAAGACCTATACCCCCCCTTATTGCCGCCGCCCCTTCAGCGGCGAGGTGTCGTTATTTCTGCCCTGGCTTTCTTCTCCACGTTCGCCTGACATTAACTGGTGTCACCACAGCCTTTTCCTTTCTCCTTTCTTTTCTCAGCGGCAAAGGCCCTCCCAGTCTTTAAAATCTCTGGACCAGAGGCGTGATTTTTTCCCTGGGCTAAAGGGTGCTTCCTTATTTTCCCAGGGTTCCTTCTTTTCCCAGCGTTCCCCTCTTCCTTCTCCTTTTTGCAAAAGGAAGCAGAATTCCCCCCCTCCGGGCATAGGCTTGAACCGTACCCTTCTTTTTTTACGCCGGGGTTTGTTGCGCGTCTTTCTTTTTTTGCCGGTTTAGCCCGTCTTCCTCGGCTAGCTTATGATTCTTTTGTGCACCTTTCTTCACCGCGGATCTCACGCTGGGCAGCTCGGCCATAGCACAACCCTTTCTTCTTGAAACGTGATGCCCAGGTGGTGCCCCTGGTACCTCATTCACGACGATAGGTCTTTTGGTTTGTGCCTTTGCTGGTAGTTCTTTTCCCCTGATACGGCGCGGGTTTTTCGGCTGGTGAGTTCTTGCGGCGAGTGGTTGTGTTTTTTTTGGGGGGGTCTCTTTTTTTTGGTGTGGTCGTAATCGGGGGTCGGCCATACCTCTCGTCTTCTACTTCGAGGCTTTGCAATCAAACTTTTCCATATTCTATCCGAATTCTCTTCCCCCTCCCCCCCAAACTTCAGATGTTTTTTAGTACCACTCTCCCCCCTCCTTCGGATTACCAGTGCCCACGGTACAAAAACAACACCGTTCTCTCTTCGGCTGATAGTTTCCGCTCGCTTTCCATCTTCCAATGCCTTTCGAACGTTGTGTGACACACAGCTTCTCTTCCCCATTACCAAGCAAGAGCCTCTTGCTCCCCTTCTGTTTTAAACCCGCCCTTTGCTTTCGCGAAGCAGCGTTCCTCTTTTTTCTATAGTTGCCGGCCAAACCAGATTTCCTTCGCTTCCCCCCTTGATATACGTCTGTGGACAAATATCAATCTTTTCCCTCCCACACCCCCCTCTCTATAAGTAAAGGATAAAAGGTTTAGCCCTATTTTCCCCTCTGCGTGAGGTAAACTCTGGGCTCTCCCATGAATTTTTGTGGCTGAAAGGCTTACATCCCCCAAATATCACTTGGATCTTGAAATCCAAAATGACGAGGGGGCTTCCCTGATCCTCCCCTCCAAGCACAAAATCCCCTCTCCAATGCGATTTTTCTCTTTGATTTTTCGAAAAAACCCCTTCGTCTTCTTTTCGTCTCGGAAACCCGATCCCGTCCCTGTCCCAGCCTTTGTTCTCGACCACTTCCATGTGTTCGCTTTCAAGATTTTTTTTTTTGTTAAGATGTTTTTCCCCCCAAGAAGAAAGCACCCTTTCTTTTCCCTTACCCAGGTCCCGCCAAGAGAGGACCAGCCCCCTCCTTCGGCTACCCCGACGTTTTTTGCACTCTTTTCCCCCCACAAGGGGTCTTCCCACCAGTCCTTTTCCACCCTTCTGAATAGTCATGTTTCGGGCCCCCCCCCCCTCTTCCCCCTCATTACAGCGTATCTATGTCGTAAGCAGCATTCCACCCTCCTTCCAATCGTCCGACATTTTTGTTTTTTGGGGTCTTTGGTCGGCCAGAGCTTGCACTGCTCCTCCTTCTAGTTGTTCCCTTAACCATGGTGCTTTTTTCAGGTTATGGATAAAGGTTCTTCCCTTTGAGAACTCACTTCCCAAACCCCCCCCTTCACGCATTAAGGTGCGTCACAGCTCTGACCCTTCGTTCCCCCTCCCGGACCAAGGTGAGTTCCCTCTTTCCGATAATCATGTCTTCTCTTGGCAAGAAGTGGCCGTTTTTTTGACCCTTTCAGACGCTTGTTCCCGTTTTCCCTTCCGGCGTCGCTCCGCAGGGGTGGTGCCTTTCCAGACTGCTCTATAGTGTACATTTCTTTTTGGCCATGGAAGGACACCATTTCCCACACCTTTCAAGGAATTCAACTGCTTTTCTTCCCCTGAGTTTCATCGGCATGGGTCGTGCTCCCCTCGTGATCCTTTCTCCTTTCGGTAGACGCGGCTTTCTCTCGCGCGGACTTTTCCAGCCCCCCCCCCTCCTCAGTTGTTTTTTTTTCTTTCCTTCCTTGGAAAGGGACGCGCCTCGAGGAGACTCAAGCAGCGTATCCCCCCTGAGGGTCCCTGAAGGCCACGATGTCTCTCAAGACAACGATTCCCCCCGCAGTTTCCCCGCTACATTGTTGCCCTTTTCACGGTTTGGTAGTCAATGGCACCCCCCCCACGAAATCCTTCGGCTACGCCCTTTTCCAGCGCGGCTTCCTGCTCTTTCGTTGGACGATTCTGTATCCGGTCAACGCACCCAAGGCTTCTTTCCCGTCCGTTTTTTACGATATCCCCTTTCCTTCTCTCTGGTTTTTTCCCTTCAAAATGGGCGTAGGCGTTTGGATCATGGGGGATGGGGGCTTCGCAACTTCTTTTTTGTCGTCTCAGCGTCCCCCCCTTTCCTGAGCATACTTCCCATTTGTAAAGGCCCTTTTCTCCCCTCTCGTGCCCTTTCCCCCCCTGCAATCCCTTTTTTTTTACACTCCCCCCCCCTCCCCCTGAAAGAATGTCGTTTGACGATGTTAAGACCCCTTAATTGGATTCCTCTCCCTAGATCGAGGGGCCTCCCGCAGTACGTTTTGCTTTCCCTTTCAGAGGGGTTTTTTCCTTTTTTCTGGTTCGCCTTGTGGTTTTCCCTTCCCCCACAAAACGGAGTAGCGAATGGCTTTTTCTTTTTTTTTTTTCTTTTTTCTGTCGGCTTGGATACCTTTTTTCCCTAACGCTTCATACACGCCCCTTCCACTCCATTTCCTTTTTTTCCTGTGAGAATTACTGGGACCGACTTCTCTCCGCGGTCGAAAAACCAAACTGTTTCCCTTCATTGCCCCCCTCGCTTGATAGGAGTATTTTTTCCTTTCCGTGCCTTCTCGGAATACTTTTTTTTTTCCATTTGTGGATTTTCCGACCAATACATCCCGGGTGGTGGATACACTCCTGTTCCTCTTTCCATTTTTTTTTTTAACGCCCCCTTTGTTTTTTTTTTTCGAATGGCACTCTCTTTTTCCCCTTTTCTTACCCCTTACCTTAGCGCTTACATTACAACATGTTCTTTATTTGGGCTCTATGAAGATTTTTCCTCTTATTCCTACTGGCATTGCCGCTGGTTTTCTTGGGAAACCCTCTATGGACCTTCTCCCCCGATCAATGGCTTGAAAATTCTTCTGTTGTTTTTAAAACTTCCTGACCCCTTGGCCTTTTGGTAGAGTTTAGACCCCTCTCGCTGAGGAGGTGGTTCAACCTTCCTTGCCGGGCATTTGGGAAGCCTTCTCCCCTCGTTTTTCCCAGGCCACCCTATCCGCCCTCGCGCGGGTGTGTTTTCCGTTCCTTTTCTATAACCTTGGCAGGCTTCCTTACGGTGCGGGGTATATTTTAATGTACTTGCCCACAATCCCCCTTTTTTTTCGGGTAGAGCTTCCTTTACTCGTGACTATAGACTCCCTTAATGTGATTTTCCCCTTTGCCTTCTGTTTCTTCCCTGCCGGTTGCGTTATTGTCCTTTCCCGCCTGCCTGGGACAAATACCGTCGCCTATTTCCCCTCCCCACCCCAACCACCAACCCCCCGCCTGCAACCCGCGCCGTCTTCTTTCCCCTCCGCGTAAGGGGGCCCCCTTGCTTCACTATCGGCACGATTCGGGCAACATTGGGGGGATAGTCTGTCGTGCTTTTCCCGAAGTTGCTAATTACCCTTTTTTCTTTCTACTCGTTTCTTTTTTTGACTCTTCGTGACACTTGCAAAGGCATTGTCTCCTCCCCTCCCCCCATCGGAGCGGACGCCCCGCCAAAAGTCCTGTCTTTTCGACAGCCTCCTTTTTTTTTGGGGTTTTACGGGTGCGCCGACGGCGTTTGGGGCGACCGATTTCGGATTCCTTTTCCCACCCCCCATTTGGCAAGGAGCTATCCGCGGGGTTTCTCTCTTAGGCACACGCCCAACATTTTTCTTCCTTCTCGCGCCCCGTGATGCCCTCACTTCGACATTCATTCCGCCCCCCTGTGTGGTTTTTTTTTTTTTTTCTTTGGGGCCCGAGGGAAAATTTCTCCCCCTCTTATGTTGGGACTTTGCCGCTTGTACCTTTCCGGGAGAGGTGTTCTTCCTTTGCGTTCTTTTTTTCTTGCCCACGGGAGACAATTCACTTTCTCCTCCCGGAGAGGCGGCCAATCAACTTCTTCATTCTTTTTTTCTGCGAGAAAGACAACTTTCCTCTTCTTTGGGTTGCAAAGCTAGTCCCCTCCATTCGTTCTTTTTTCTTCCAAGGTTATATAGATTTTGCCCCCCCCTTTTTTCCCCCCACCCAAAACGGGCGAGATACCTCGTTATATTTTTTTTCCCTTCTCCGTCCTTGGTTGCCCCCCCCCCGGCGTAGCGAAACCGCCCTCTCCATTTTTTCGGAAACTCTACACGCCCCTTCTTCTCCCTCGGCGTTTTAAACCCCAGACGGACTCTTCCCGGTGATATGGTGCCCTTTTTTTTCTATAGTTTCCCTCCACGATCAGCAGGTGCCTTTTTCCCTGTCTGATCTTTCCGAGTGACCCCTCTTCCTCCTCCCCCTACACCTCCTCCTTTGTTCGGTCTTAGGCTAAGTAACCCTATGACGAGATGCCTTCGTTCCCAGGTACCAGAGCGTGCGTCAAGATTCCCCCCCCCTTTTACTTTTCTTAACATTGTCCCCCCCCACTATAATAACCCTCAAAATAGTCATTTTTTTCTTATTTTTTTTCCCCCCTGCCGGGGGAGCGCAATCTATAGTCCCACAGGTCACGCAAAATATCCCCTGATCAAGCGATTTCCGTATGATGTTTTTTTTTCCCCACAGTGTTGCTGTTTTTCGCTCCTCCGGTTCCGTGTCCCAGATAAGTTTACCCCCTCATGGCTTTTTTTTTTTTTCCCTTTTCTTGAGGGTATGAATCTGTAAGCTTTTACCCGTCTCCCCCCCCGCGAACGCCCTGTAGTAAAAGACTCCCCCCCTCCTCCCCTTCTTCGGATAAGACGTTGTTTGCACACTCTTGAAAAACCAAAAGGGGTTTTTATTTCCCCCCCTTTAGCCCCTTAGGAATAGGTCAAGTGTTTTTCTGCTCCCCCCCCGTACGGCGTTATAGCTCCGAGTCTAGCCTCTCGTCAGCTTTTCCTACACCTTAAAATAGTCACCTACTTGGCCTGTTTGTGCGTTGGGTTGTCATGGCCTCCCCATGCACTCTCTTTGGCATTACAATGTGGGTTTCCCTTTTCCCAGGTTAAGTGGCTTGCGACGAAACCCCCCACCAACCGAAACCTTTCCTTTCCCAGAACAAGATGACATGCTTTCTCTCCTCTCTATGCAAAACTGTTGAGTCACCTTACTTTCTTCCTTCTTAGAGTGAGAGAAGGGCCATCCCTTTTTTTACGTTGACCTCCTTCTCCTTCGGCCACCCCCCTTCAGAGAGCCGAAGGTCCCCCCCCTTTTTCCCCCTTGGCAGAGCCGCCATTGACTGATATTTCCCCCCAGTCCTTTTTTTTTCAAAAACGTTCACATTCCACGCCGTCGAAGAAAATTCTCCCTAGCTTTTGCGTTGGTAATCTTCCTTTGGTGGTGCCATACGACCTAGTGGCTGCTCCCCCCCAGGAAGCCTTTTATTCCTCCCCCCCCAGGATTATCTCTTTCGGCTTCCTGGCCTTTAAAGGCCCAAATGCTCTATCTTTTTCCTATACCTTGTTGTTGGTGATTCCCTTTTTATTTGGTTTCTTTTTTTTGAAAGGCTCGTCGAGAGAGACTCTTTTAAAACTGTATTTTACTGGTGCGCACAGTTTTTCCTTTCCCAGAGGGCCGATGAAAGACCCTTCCTGACTGCCAAAAAGCTGTCCCGCTAACCGCGGTTTTCCTTTCCCTTTGAAATGTGACTTGGTTGGTCGTCCTTTAACACCTTTTTCCCAACCTCCAATGGACAACCCTCAGTCTGGCCCAGGCTAGGTCCATTGCCCTGAATGACGTGCTGTTCCCTTTCCCTCCCTAGACTTTTTTTCCCGAAGTAGGAAACGCGTTCCTTTTTTCCCCGCACCCTCCTTTTTCGCTCCCGAGAGAACTTTGTCAGGAGTACCCCCGAAGGTCGGTTACTTAATTTTCTCTTCTGTTAGAGAAGTCATTTCGCGGTGGATGTTCTTTTTCTCCCCCTTTTAATCGTTCTTTTGGTTTCCTTTTTCGTTTCCGCGGCAACTCCACTTGCAGTCCCCATCTCCCCCTTCTTCAAAGAGCCGCTCGTTTGTCAGCAGGTTTGCCACTCCCCCCTCCTTCCCATCCCCCCCCCACTCACCTCCGAATGGTCGGGACCGAGTCCATGCTCTTTTGGATTCTCCCTTCTTTCTGACTCTCCCCCTCTGTTGAAGTCGCTCCCTTTTTTTCCAGTTGGGAGACTTTTCCACCCTGGGAAATATTCCTAGGGTTTCTTGTACTTTTTTCCCCTCCTCCTTGGATTCAACTCGACAACACTCGTAGCCGCTGTGGATGGTTTTTTTCTCCTGCTGTCGGCTTGGCTACCCCCTCTTACAATTCTACACGACCTTCAGAAACTTCCCACCCATTTTGCGATCCCCTTTCTTTTCCCTTATCTGGGACGTCCTTTTTTCCTTTTTAAGAGAGAACCACGCAACACTGTTTAGGTTGCCGCTTCTTAGAGTATCCTCTTTTCTCTGATTCTTTTTCCCTTCCTTGCGTCCCCCCCCCCGTCTTTGGATTTCACTACAGTGACATCTTTGGGGGGTTATTTTTATCGGGGGGTTTTTTTCCCTCCTTTTCCTTTCCCCTTTTTTTCTGAAAGCACCTTTTTTCCTTCCCGACAAGGAATTCATGCATCACGTTCCCCCCCCTCCGAGACAGTACCACTTTCTGTCGTGTGGTTTTTTTCGCCCTTATCTTTTAATAGTAGATAATATTTCCCCCGTGGCCAGAATGCTGAGTTTCCCCCCCAAGATGGACGCTGCTTCTGATCAATGGCGGCAATCCCCCCCGTCCGCTCTTCCTCTTTGGTAGAGTTTCGCCCCTTCTCTGTGCGGGTGGTTCAACACGTTCCGCCCCTCTTTTTTTTTTTCCCTTTACTGCGAGCGTTTAAAGCCCCCTTCCCGACGAAGGTACTGCGCCGAGTGTGTTTTTCCACATTGGCCTTTCATTTTTGTCTAGGATTCATGAATAGGACTTTGCCCCCACCTCCGTATTTGAAGTTGGAGGTCGAGATCATATTTCCCGACCTCCCTTCTCCCTTCATTTGATTGAAGCAGCGACTTCCGGCGCCGTTTTCGTTATTGTCGCCCCCCCCCTACTTTTTTTCCTCTTCCAGCACCACGCACGCACCCTCTCCTCCCCCTCTTTCCGTCCCTCGGGCCACCTTTTGCCCACAATAGCGTCTTTTTGGAATGTGTAGGAATTGCCCCCTTTGGTCTTTTCTTCTCCTCCTTACCCGGGGGTGCGATTTTCGTGTCTTTTAACACTTTGAAAAGAGCAGACGCTGTCCCCCTCTCGGGCTGAAACCGCCAACCCCAAGTAAGATCTTTCTCTTCCTTTTCTTTGACCGTTTTTGCTCTTCGCCGAGGTCTTTTTTCTTGCTTTTCCTTGGCCCTCCGTGGAACAGCTATAGTGACTCCTTTTTTCCCTTCCATCGAAACAACTGTAAGTGCTCGAGTGGCCCGTGGCGTTTGTCCCTTCCTTCCTATCGCGGCAGAAGCGTTAAATCTTTTCTGTTGCGGCCTTTTCCCTTCCTACGGCGCGTTTTTTTTCTTTTTCCTTCGGCGACGGTATTTGTCCACGCCCCCCCCGGGCTACACTCCCCGTGTACCCCGCGCCGCTAAGGAGAGGACTCCACCACCCCCCTCTCAGTCGTAGCTTTATCCGATTCTTTTTCCCCTCAGACATGGCGTTGTTTTTCCTCCGAGCCTCCCCTTTCGGTCTTCCGGTATTATCGAGTGGCCTTCCCCAAACCCCTTGGCGCGATCAGCTCGGTCGGATAGGGTTGGCTTCACCTCTCCTTTCCGGACGTAAGCGGTGGCAAAACTTTTTTTGACCCCGTCCTCCTGGGTCCCCTCCCTTTTCGACTTCGACGATCGGTTTTTACCCCCCCCGCCGGAGTATTTGTCCGCCAAGTTTGTTTGAAGCCCTTTTTTCCCCCCTTGACGCAAACCGACTGCCGCCTGATTCTCTGTTTCCCCCTCTTAATAAGAATTGCGCCTCCTCCCCCCCCTTTCCCAAAAAACCCCCCAACCCCCCCCCCCTTTTCCTTTGCTCAGTTCCCTCCTTCCCAGGGACTCCCCTTCTCCGCGGACTTCGGACCAGGGTTTCTTGGGTTTTTCACGTTTTCTGGATACGAAACCCGCCTTCCAGGAGGACACCCCCCGATCCTCCCTTCCCCCCACATTTCACCTTTCCCCCCCCCCCTTTTGGGAGCGCAATTATTCCGGACTTCCCCCCCACAGCAACAATCGATCAAGCGATTCCTCTTAAAACCCCAATGCCGCAAAACTTTTTTCTTTTTCGCTCGGATTCTCCCTTTCCCAGTCTCCAGGCTTTCCGGCCCACTTCAATGGACTTTGTATGATCAAGAAGTGTTTTTTTCCTTTTCTGTAAGATTCCCCTTTCCCCAGCACCTTTTTTTTTCCTTCCCCCCGCCAGAGACCAGCCATCTTTCGGTACCGCAGTTTTTGGACACCTCGCTTGAACCCCCCCCCAATTTCCCCTCCAGGAACAATGGAAACCATTCTTTCATTTCCCCCCCCCCCACATGTTTACAAGGATACAACACCCCTTCCCGTCTAGGCTTTTCTCTTTTTTTTCAGAAGAAGTGTTTTATCGAGCACCTCCCCCTTGAGGTGAGTTTGGTTTGATTTGTCTTTTTTGCTTGCACTTGCTTCCACACCCATGGTTCTTTTTTTATGCTCATTTTTTCTCTTTTGGCGATGAGACGGGGTCCCCCCGCCAACCAAAACAAATGAAAGATTCCCACCAGCACCCTCTTTATGTTGTTCACCGTCTCTCGACGCCCTTTTTCGTCAACCCTTCCTTTGACAGGGAGAGCGTTCCCTTGGCCAGAATGGCCGTGTTGTTGCCTCCCGCTGTTCCGAATGCTTCCCAAAACCTTTTCCTATCCTTCGAGACTCCGTGACTGGCTGTTTTTTTTGCGAGCCTGCCTCTGTCTAGTGCCCATTTCGTTTTGGTCTTTCCACCGTTCACTCCCCTGACCCTTCGAAGCCCAAGATGGATCTTTTTCCTTTGTTTCCTCGAGAGGGTTGGTTGTGCTCTTTTTTTTTTCGCACAAGTACAGCCGGTCGTTTTGAGGAGACGCCCTCGCTCGGCCCCTTTTTCCCCCCGATCCCAACCTAATCATCACTCAGTTGTTGTTTTTTATTTTCTCTTTTCTGTGAACGGCCGATCGAGATCCTGACTTCCGTCCCCCCTTTTTGTAATGGGGGCACTGTCCCCTCCCTGCTGGAGATCTTTCCTTTCCGATGACCACCCTCTTCCCTCGGTGGGATTAGAATTATTTGGTCCCTTTTTTTTCTGCACATTGGCCAATACCCCCCCAAACCTTGACCCCTTTCCTTTGCAGGACCTCGGTTTTCCTACCACGCCAGCTTTCCGAGATGAGGTGTTTTTTTTTTTCGTAGGACCCGAGGCGGCGCGGTCGAACTTCTGACAGCGCTCCCTGCCCCACTGTCATGAGTAGCGGATTTTTTTACCCAACCTTTGTTTCCGGAGTAGGATTTCTCTTTTGGGTGGGTGCTCAACTACTTTGTTTTTTTTTCAGCGGCCCCAACACCTTTCGCCCATAACATTTTTGGTTTTCCTTCCCCCCCCTTTTTTCGTGCATTGGGCTCCTTTCGGCAAAGCCACTTCTGGCTTACCCCTTTTCCCACGCACATCATCCTGTTTTTCTGTTAAGCGGTAAAATTTTTCTGGGGACTTTCTACCTCTTGGGAAGAGATAAGCCACCTTTCTTTTGGAACAATGACCCTATTCAGGAGGGTTTACATTGTTTCTTCTTTTCTTCTTCAGCGATGCCAAACCTTCGTTCGCCTAATGCTGGCTTTTTTATGTCCTTCCTCCCCGTTTAGATTGGATTATTCTTTCCCCATTCATACAACGAAAAATTATTGTTCTCATTTAATCCCCTTCCCCCCTCATGGAGAATTATCTTTGATTTCTTTCCCTGAGCGACAACCTCCCCGTGCATTTTCCCCCCCCATTTAGTAGAGAATCGATGATCGGATTATTTTGTCTGGCCCCCTATCCCTTCCCCTTCGTCATTGTTGGATTTCATCCTTCCATATTTGGGGGGATGATTTCCCTTTGGGCGTGTAATAAATTCTCTCCCCTATTTTCCATTTTTTCGTACTCCTTGTCCGCAGACTCTCCCCCGGCAGCATATATGTTATTCCCCCACTAGACGAGACATACCCCCCTAGTGTGGCTTTATCCGAGACCTCCTTTTTTCAATCGTAGATCAATTGGCCGCTGCTATGCGTGTTTTTTTTCCACATATAGAACATGGAAACCCTGATCCTCTTCAAAAGATTCATTTGGTTCCCCTCCCCCTCTCGTGCGAAGCGGTTTGAACCCCCCCCCCCCTTTTCTAGGGGGTCACAAACTTCCCCCTCCGTTCATTGGAAGCAGGAAGGAGACCGGTAGTCCCCCCCTCTCTCCGGCCAGGTGTGTTTGTAACCTCGATAACCTTGGCCGTCCCTGGGGCGTCTCTTCTCCCTTTCCCCCCCCAGAAAAAGCCAGTCTTTGATGTCCGCGTCCCTTTCCCTCTTCCCTCCTGAGTGAAATCTATAGCTTTTCTTTTCTGCCGAGCCTTTTTTTTCGTTATTGTCCTTGCTTTCATAACGTCGCCGAAAGACACCTCCCCCCCCTCCCCCCGCGCCGTAGGCCTGTTTAGTGCGCACGCGCACTTTCCCCTCCCCCGGCTTCACTATTCGGCCCGCGGATGCTGTCGAAGTTTTTGGTGGCGGCGGATCCCCCCCCCCAAGGGGTGGCTTTATTTCCGATAGGCCCTAGTGACTCGTTTTTCTTCCCCTCCCAGGAAGCAATGCAGGTCTTATTCCCCCACTCTTTTTCACGCCCCCCCCCCCTATAGCTTTTCCTACCTCCCCCCCTTTTGTGGTGAGATCGATGAAGTCTTTTTCCTGCTGCCTTTGGTCGGCCCTTGTCAACGTGTACGGGCCCAGGGCACGCTGCCGCTCTTACTCCCCCACATTTTCCAGTTTTTTCTTGTATTCCCAGGAGCAATTTCAGATTTCTTAGGCCTCTCTTTCCTCCCGGTTTTTTGGCCTTTGCAGCGATCCTCCTTGCTACGGCGACTGGGTGCAGGCGGTGTTCTTCCCCTTTCCCCCCCGCAGCACGGCTGACCCCCCGCACCGGAGCCTCCCTACGCGGCGGCGCATCTCTTTCTTCGTCTTCTTACTTCCTTTGGGAACTCCCAAACTTCAGATTCTGTTTTTTTTTCAAAGCAGTACCTTCAGCAGAGTCCCCCGCTGTTTTTTCTCTCGATTTCTTCCCCCTTCCCCCCCCTTTCTCTCTCCCTCTCGGGCGGATAGTTTTTCGTCCGCTGTCCCCCTTTTCCCGGCGTAAGCGACTTTTCCCCTTTTCGACTCCCATTGGGGGAAAAACTCTTCCCTCTTCTGGCGTTTTAAACCCCTTTTGTCCGCCAGTGGATCGGGCCTTAGGCCGCGTCCGTTATTTGCCTCTTGGCCAATGGCCAGTTGTATCTTCCCTGTGAAAAATATCAGATGGTTTCCCATCCAAACCCCTTTTCCCCTTATGTTCGGATCCAAAGGGCAATAACAATTTGACATGAACTGTCCTGCGATGTCGTCCTCGCTTGCGTCTTGTCTTCTACAAAAATGGTGGATCTTCTTTCCCCCTTTTCCCCCCCCCGATCCTACCCCCCCCCCCCCAAATATGTTCTTTTTTTTTTTCTTTTTTTCTCACCCCCCTCTCCTTTTTCCCCCCTATCCGATAGTACAAAGACTCCCCCCCCCCCCCCCCCCCCTTTCCGATCACGATTTGAGAAATTTTTCCAAAAACATGTTTTCTTTTGGAACCTGCTCCCCTTCGGTCCCATACCTCCTTCCTGCTTTGCTCCGACACTTTTCCCCCTGTTCCCTTTTTTTTCCTTTCGTGTATGACTGAAAATACCTCGAAAACTGTAGTCAAGAAGGGGACCCTTTCTCGCCACCTCAGCATTCCCTCCTTTGAACCTCCTTTTTACCCCCACAAGGAGGACCCTCGCCAATGGAAACCTCGAAAGGTTATTTTTTCACAGTCCCCCTTTTCTTTATATAGACTTACCCGCGTTTCTTTTCGTCCTCCTCCATGTTTCCCCAAATTAAGATTACATAGTCCCCCTTTCCTTGTTGTTGCCTTTTTTTTGATTGTCTGCCCAGGTGTTCTTGCTTTCCCCGTAGGCGTGTTTTGCTTCCAACCATGGTTCCCGTTCTTTAACTTTTGGCAGATGAGACGAAAAGCCCCCCCCACAGAACGATTCAGTGCGAATCCCCTCCCTCTTTCCCTTTTCCCTCCCCCTCTCCCTTTGAGTCAAACCGCCTCAGATCTCCTTCTTTGCGCGCGGGCCAGGCCCTCCTCCCCCGCCCTCTTTTTTCCCTCTTCCCCCACACAAATGAGCGCGAGCCGCCTTTCCCCTTTTCCTTTGGCCGAGACTGCCATGAATCGATTCCAGTTTTTTTTTTCGCCCCCCCACCGTTCACCTTTTCAAGCCCAATTCCTCTCCCCCCGCTGTGCGCGCGCTTTTTTTTTTCCGTCGTCTTTTTTTTTTTTTCCGCAATCGGCTTCTTTCCCAGTTACCAGACGCACGTTTGCGTTCCCCCTCCCCTTTTTCGCGGCCCTTTCCCCCTTGCCCCCCTTTCCTCTTTTTTTTCTTTCCCCCTCTCCTCCTTTTTTTTGTGGCTTTTTTTTTCTTTGGGAAAAGGGTCACGCGCTTCCGAGACCCCAAGCTCGTTTTCCCCCACGCGGTCTTCACCTTGTTTAACCTCTTCCCTTCTCCACGCCCCCCCCCTTCTCGATGACCACGCCCCGTCCGTTTACCTGCTCCCAGCGGTGTTTTCCTTTTTACTTTTTTCAACGGTTGGTATTCCCCTTTCCAATCAAACCCCACTCTCCCTTTAGGCTAGGCAGGCCCCCCCCTGCCTGCGGCGCGCGCGCATCAGTCGTTCCCCGTCGTTTCTTGTCAAAGCACCCACGGGCCCCCCTTTTTTTTCCTGGCCAGCGATACCCGATATCCTTTTTGGTTGACCTGGTTTCTGGCGTCGGATAGGCTTGGTTTTGGGGGGATGTCCTTCCCCTTTGTTGGTGCTTTTTCTGTTTCCCGCCCGGACCACCGCAACCTTTTCTAACCTTAAAACCCCCTCCCCCTGGTGGACTTCCCCACGAGTACTTCTTTACGTCCACTCTGGGCCATGCCCCCCCAAAATCCCCCTTTACGATGTTAAGCGTAATGTGGATCTCTTCTTCTGAAGATAACTCGCTCGTCTGTCGCGCCCTTTTTTCTTTTTTTTAAACAATGACCTATTCAGCTGGTTTCCCTTTTTTTTCTTGGTCGCCGTGTGGTTTTTCCTTGTCGTAGCGACCTTTTTTTTTCTCGGTCTGTATGACGACAGTTTTTGGTCTTTGTCCACCTTTTCATATGACAAATTCATACACCCCCCCCACTGCTTTCTTTCTCTTCCCGCATGGGAGCTTATCTGGTTTTCCTTTACTTCTTTGCGAGAGACAACCTCCCTTTTTTTTCCCCATCTCTTTCTCTCTTTTTCCACGGATATTTTGACTCTTTTCTCTTGTCTAATTGCGCTACCCCCGCTTCCTTGTCTTTCCCCCCCCCTTGGAAAATATTTGTTGGAGATTTTAGGATCGGGTGCTTCCCTCTTTCTTTTTCGTATACATCCTGCCTATCTTCGGGCTCCCAGAAGGCGCATCTCGTTCTTTCCTTTATTCCTACCACTAGCCTTTTCACATGTTTAGGAGTGTGGAGGGCTTCTGGCGAAAATCTTATTAGATTTTTCCCCTACTGGCCCAGTTTCTCTTTTTTCTTTTTTTTTGCGGACAATTCTGGTCCCTCTGCTTTCTTTTCCCCCCTGGAAGTTTTCACTCTTCCGGATGGTTTACCACTTCTTCGAAGGCGTCTTTCTATTCCGCCAACTCTCCTTTTTTCTTTGGTTTCCCCCTTTTTTTTCCTTCCGGGAATTGAAGCAGGAAGGCGAGTTTCGGCCCCTCTCCCGCCGTAGCGGTCGCTTTCCGGTGGGTTTGGACATTTCCCCTCGCCCTCCTTCCTCCTAAGGCGGGGTCGTGTACTAGCTTTCAAAGCAACCTCCTCTTTTCTGCTCTTTCCATTCGTATCTCTCCCTCCCTTGAATAGAAGGTTTGCTTTCCGCCGCCTTTTTCTCCCGGTTCGCCGGTGGTTATCGCTTCCCCCGTCGCCGCAATCCCTTCCACGCCTCCTTTCTTTATTGCTTCTCCCCCCCAAAGGCCACCCCATCCATTGGAGGACTCCATCCTCCCTTCTCGGCTTCTGCTTTTCGGAAGTGCCCTCTTTTTTTTCCCTTTTGTTTTTTTCGCGAGTCTCCTTGGGGGGACGATTCCTGTCCGGCCGAAGTTTATCCTTCCCATTTGCAAAATGCCTGCAGTGAAGCTCTCCCCCCCCCCCCCCTTCCGAGAACCTCCCAAATTCATACTTATCTCCTTCTTTGTGTTGTTTTTTTTTCTTAGACGTCTTTTTTCATGACGTGGCGTTCGCTATGCTCCTTTGCCCAGTTTCCTTTTCCCCCTCGATAGGCACTGCTTTTGATCTACCATCCCCCCCCCTCTGATAGCTCTTTCTCCCCAGGGGCATCCCCCTCCCCTTTTCCCGATAGTTCTCTCTTTGAGCCGCTGATGGATTTCTCCCCCCAGGAGAGGGGTGCCTTTTTTTGTTGCGTTTCTTGGCGGCGACTATCCCTTTCTCGGGAGACAATAACTCACCTTCCCCCCCTTCTCTGGCGGCAATCAACCCCTCCCTTTCGTAGATATCAGAATTTTTTTCCCTCCCCTTCAGAAATGGCCTTTTGCTTTGAAATTTTCCTCATTCGGAGTGAATTCTCATCTTCCTCTTTTCATCCATTCCAACACCCTTTCCTCTCTTCGGATAGGTTTTTTTTCCTCCAAGATAGAAGTACTTTCTTCCCCCTGCCCGGTCTTTCAAGAGAAATTGTGGCCACCTCTCAGCCCTCCCTCTAACAACGCCATCTTCCCGATCGGAGGTTCGTTTTTCCCCCCCCCCTAGTTGCCGCCCTCGGTCCGGGAATTTCTTTTTTGCTCGCCTCCGCAAACCCGACATTTCTTCCAACTTTCCAGTGAAATTTGGCGTTTTTCCCCCCCTTTTTCAGATAGGTTCTTTCCTCCACACTCCCTTTTCTCGGCTAAGTCCCTTTCCTCCTATAAAGGTCAGGAAATCTTGTTTTTCCAGAAGAGCGTGCGTTTTTTTTTCTGGATATACAAATTTCTTTCAAGGAGGACACCCCCCGTCCCTTCCCATCATCCCCCCAAATAGTTGCTAACCCCTTGCACGCGGGTTTCTCGCCAATATTCTTTTCCAAGCCCTCCCCCCCTTTATCAAGCGACTCTCCTCTCTCTGGGGCCAATGACGACCCACCTTTTCCCCCGATCCCGTACTCTTTCCTAGTCTCTCTGGATTCGACCCTTTTTTTTTTTTTTTTCCAGGAAGTGGGCGTTCTTTCTTCTCCTCTTCTTTTTACAGCACGGTCGTCAGACATCCCCCTTCCCCCCTAGGCCAAGCAACGCATTCTTATGCCTTCTCACACAAGGCGACCCTCGGTCAGGAACCCATGGAAACCCCTCCTTCTTTCCAAGTTCCTCCCCCCCCCCCCCTTTTCTGATTCCGCGAGAGAGTGGATCGTCAGAGATTTCTCGTCCCAAATTTTTGCTTCCCCCTTTTTTTTTTTTGCTTTTTGGTGGATTGTTCCTTCCCCATTTGGCTTGCCCAAGCTTTCATGTTTTTCTTCCCTGTCCTCCCCTTGCTGGTTTTAAGGTTATTGGATCAGTTCATTTTCCGGGGTTTTTTGAGACGACCAAGCACCAAACACCAGCACCTTTCCACAGCCCCCCTCTGGGCCTTGCCTATACCGACGCCTACGCCCCAGTTGAGTCCCCCTTTCTACCGGTGGATTCTTTTTCTCTCTTCCCCTTCACGTGGGTGCGTGACTTCCCCCGAAGCTGTTCCGAGCCTTGCAAACAACGCTGAGTCCGCTTGGCCTTGCCGAGTCCTGCCTCTTCTTTTCCTTCGTTTTTTTTCTTTTTCTTTCCCCCCACAAAACCCTTTTTTCCCCCCCCCTAAAAGCGAAGAACAAAGCGGAGCCCCTTCTTTTTTCCCTTCCTTTCGCATGGTGTTCCTGTGCTCGCCTAGTTCCCTCTTTTGCCCGCGTTTTGAGGAGACTTTTCGCGCGAGGCCCCCTCGGACCAACCTCCCCTCCTCTTCCTAAGTTGTTGTTGTGAGTTCTTTTTCCTCCGGTGGGGGAAGGGAAGAGCGCTGTATTTTTTCCCCAAAACGGGAGGGCTGTACTTTTCCCGAAGCAAGAGTCCCTTGTGGGTGGTTTGGGGGAGAGTCCCCGACCAACATTTCGATGACCAACGCTTTCCCTGCTCCAGCAGTTGGGCTTCGCCTTCCTTTTTTTCTCCCCTTCCCCCCCCTCCCCCCCCTTTTTTTAAATGGGCCAATCATTCCTTTTTCGTCAGGTCCAAGCCGCCCTTCTTGCCGCATCGGAACATCTTCTCGCGGGTCCCCTTTCCTTTTCTGGCCCTTCTGCGCACTCTCTGTCATGAGGATCTTTTTTTCTTTTTTTTAATCTTGAATAAAATGGGGCGTAGGCGCCTTCTTCCCGTTTTTTTTTTTCCACTTAATCGTTCTTTGTTTGTTGGTTGCCTTTCTCCCTCCTTCCCCTAACCGTGAGCACTTTCCCCCACAGCCCCAAGGTTTTCCCGAGCCGATCTTGCCAGTTCAAGCACTCTGGCCGAACCAATTCACCCACCCGACCCTCCCTTTCTTTTTCCCTCCATTGGGATCGACACTGCGCTGGTACTTCTCTCGCGGCAAGCGATACGCAGTTCTTTTTTTCCCCCCTTTACCCCTTATCAAGATTTTTTCCTTTTCTTTGGTCGCCTGTGGTGTTCAAGGCCCCCCCCCCCCTCGTAGCCGAATGTTTTCTGTTGCTTATGACGACCAGTTTTCTTTTTGCTACAGTTTTCCCTTCCCTTCGTGACCGTGGACACTTCCCCTCCCCATGTCGATAAAGCAGGAGAACTTCTCCCGTACGGGTACGTTTTCCGGCGACCCCGTCCCCCCCACTTTTCTTGAAAACATAACTGCTTCGCTCTTCTTTTTCTTTTTCCTCTTCCGTTCCTGTGAGATCCCCTTCTCTTTGACTTTCACGAGACAGTACAGATTTTGTTTTTCTTAGGTTTTTCTCTGGTTTCCTCTTTTCCTCATTTTGAGTATTCCCCCCCTCTTTTCCTATTATGAGTAAGAGCGGCCTTCATTCTTCTTTCATTAAATTGATTCCCATTTACTTATCTGGCTCCTTTTTTCGTTGAGGGACTGTCTTCCCTTCTTCTTTTCGAAGCTTTTTCACTTTTTTTCCGGCTGGATGATCGTGGGTTTGCTTCCTTTCCCCGATGGACCGATTGATTCCTCTCCCCTTTCCGGTCAAATATTCAGTCGGTTTTTCACCGATTTCCCTTTTTGTGGAGGTTTCGTCCCCCCCCTAGTATGTAGAGGGGGGTCCCTCCTCTTACGTTCCTTTCCCCTTAAGCGAGCGGTTCAATGGCCACCCGGAGCGTTTCTCGCGGCCGGTGTGTTTTTAAGGGATGCCCATGCCTTGTCCCCTTTTTTTTTTTCCTAGGCTTCATGATACTAGCTTTGTCCCCCCTCACCTCCCGGTCTGAAGTGGGCTTGGCCGGATAAGCGCTTTTTTTTTCCTACTATAGTCCTTGTGTGTCAGGTTTTTTTGTTCCTCCGGCGAGGTGAGGTATTGTTTCCGGCGTCGGATGTCCCCCAAAGCTACAGGGGACCAAGAGAAAGCCCCCAAACGCCCTTCCGTAGTTCCTCCCCTCGACGTGTCCCCTGCACCAACATTCCCCTCGTGATTCCACTCTCGGGCCATACCTTTTTATGTCTGCTTTTACCCCTTCCCCGGTTTTCTTTTCCCCATTAAAAGGGGTTTCTTATTGGTCCTATAGACAGCTTTCCTATCGCGGGTGTTAACTTTTTCCTCAAGCTAGCCGCCCCCCCCCCCCCCCCCCTCGGTTTCCCCCTTTCCAAAAAGTCATCTCTCTCCCCTCTCCGTTTGGTTTGTTTTTGATCTCCGTTGTTGCGGGTTTTCTGCAGATTTTTTGCGGCTTTAGTCTTCTTTTTCAACCAAAAAGGTGTCCGGGCCCCCCCCGACTATGCCACGCTGGAGATCCCTTCCATCGACCAACCCAATTTTCTCCTATGCCCAGTTTCCCCTCCCCCAATCATCTCCTTCTCGGGCCCCGAGCGTTCTTCTTTGCGGGAGTTGGGGGTGCCTTTTGATCGTTTTCCTTTCACACGGCTCCTTTTTTTTTTTGCCGAGTGGTCTTTTTGGTGTTTTATTTTTTTGGGATTTGTAAAGCAGCTTTTCTCCAAGACCGCAACGGAGAAGGCTACCCTTGCGTTTCCCTTTCTAGTGTCGCTCTCCTCCTCGCGACCTCCAACTTCCCTTTTTTTTTGCAACAGCTCTCCAAAAACCGACCGCCTTCGTTAAGTGACAGTCTTGTTCCTCCTCTTTCTTTTCCAACACACCGGGCCGGCCTCTCCGCTTCTGCGTGATAGGTTTCCCCTCTCGACGTCCCCTTTCCTTCCCCCTCAGCGAACGTTTTTTGTTACCCCCAGTCAAGCTACATTGGGAGACCCGAAAGCCCGGCTTTTTTTTTTTTTTACACAGATTTCTTCAGCCCTTTCCGGGTGCGGACTCCCCTCGGGGTCAAATCCCTCCTTTTTTCCCCTTTCTCTTCCAGCAGCGCAAATGGCCAGTCTTTCCTTTCCCACTCTTCCTAAGCTGATTCGCGGCTCCCCCCCCTCTTACTTTTTCCAAGGAATAAAAGGGACTCACGAGATGCATGCGGCCTTTTTTCCTTCCTTGTCCTTTTTTTTATACGGAAAAAATGTGGACCTCCTTTCTTCCAAGGAGGACACCCCCCCCCTCCAACATCCCTCCCAAATATTGTAACTTGGATCTCCCCCCCTGCGGCGGTTAGTGTCTCCCCCCTTTTACTTCCAAAGAAAAGAAAACTACTCCCCTCTCTTCTTTTAGAAGATGATGTTGGTCCCCCCTCCCCCCTTTTTTTGTCGCTAGGAAACGATCCGTTGTCCCCCTCTCATTTTCCATTGCTTTCTCTTTCCTTTAGGGTGGTGTCTGCCCCTTTTTTTTCCTTTTTTCCTTTTAGATGAAACTGTAGCCAAGCCGCCCACTTCTTTTTCCAGACAGTACCGCCAAGTCCCCACCCTGAATGGTTTTTTTTTTTTTTCAACCACCCAAGTTCCCCGTCTTTCAGGAACACCTTGGAAACAATCTCTTTTCCCCCCCCGGATCCCCCCCGTCTTTTTCTCGAGAGAGTTGAGAGTCATTAAGCAGGTACAACCCCTTTTGCGTGGTTTGGGTGATGGTTTTCCCTCTTTCACTGATTCAATGAAAGCTCTTTCCCATTTGCTGGTTTTCATTTTCTTTTTTCCCTTTTTAGCTAGAAGAAAAAAGCACACCCAAAAGCATAATTAAAGTGGCGAATCACAGCCCCCGACTGAACTGTCCTGGCTTACCTTCCCTTTTTTAGTAAAACGATCCGTCTTCCTTTAATTGGTATAGCGTTTTCTCTGGTCCTTGTTTTTTTCCTGGTTTTTTCAGATGTTAAGAATGCGTCCCCTAATGATTTTGCGAGAGACTTTGGCGGTTCCCCTTCATGAATGACTAGTGTCCCGTGTTTTTTTGTATGTAAATGGACTTCTTTCCCAAGGAAACTCGATGGGCCCCAAGTTGGGTCCGTGAGTTGGTCATTCTTTATTTTTGTTTCTTGATCGAAATAGTGATTCTTCTCCCCCCCCCCCTCCTTTTCCGAAGTTTTTTTTTTTCTTTTTCCGAGAGAGGCCCTTCCCCCCCCAATTCCTCTAGTTTACCTAATATACTTTTTGTTTTTTGCTTTTGGGTGAAGGGCCCCCGAGGAGAAAAGCGAGTCTCCTTTTCTGGTTTTTTGAGCATGACAATCCCCCGGGGCCGAGAACCCCCATTTTAAAAAGCCCCCCTTGCCTCTCCCTCGTGTGGTCTTTTGTCCTTGAGAGTACATGGCCTCCCCCCCTCCTGGAAACACAGTCATGCCTGCTCTTTAATTTCTCCTTGCCGGACAGCCCTTTCCTTTTTTTTTCTTCTCTCCAAAGAGGAGGAGGCCACTCCCACGTCCATTATGGAAGTCCCGCGAAACGGTTACATTTCTGTTGTGATTTTTTACTTCCCACTGGGCTTTGACTTTTTCCCCTTTCAGCGGGGGGATGGGATTTTTCCCTTCACTTTCTTTTTGGTTTGGTTGTTTTTCGTCCTATGCCCCCCCCCCCCCCCCTTGAGCAACCCCTTAACACAAGACCATGGTTTCCCCCCTTTCCGCTCTTTTCCTTATCCCCCCCGAAAAATGGCTTGCACACTCCCCCCAAACGAACAGTTCGAATGTCGTCTCGTTTACCCTTTCCTTCCCTAGACTGATGATGACTCTTTCCCCTCTTTCATCCCTGATACGCCTTTTCTTTCTTTGGAAACAGTCCTTCTCCCTTCCATGTTTCCTTCCGCTGGTCGCCCCCTTTTTTTTTCCCCAGCGAGGGCAAAAAACGGCGTTGCCCGTTCATTTTTTTTTTTTTTTTTTTTGTCTGACGACAGTGCTGGTTCTTTTCCCCTTTTCCATCTTTTACAATCCCTCCTTTTTGCTCAGACCCCCCTTTTTTTCCAGGGCATGGAGAATGATATTGGTCTTTGATCGTTTCCCGGAGACCCCGAAACATTTTCGCCTTTCATCTTCTTAGAGAATCGCTTTTTCTTCTTTTTTTCTTTCTTTTGGTGGACTATCGTCATACTTTCCCCTCTTTGTGGATTCCCCCCCCCCCCCTTTGGGATGATTGAGGATCTTTGGTTCTTCCTTTTCCTTCCTTTCGCGTATCCCTTTCCTGCCCCCTCTGGTCCGAAGGCCGAATGACTCTCTCCTTTATTTTCCTTTACTTTAGCCCGAGACATACACCTTTTTTTGTATTTGTTTTTTTCAAGATTTTTCACTCGTCGCTCGTCCCTTGGACCTGCTGATTTTTTTTCCTCCCCTTCGGAACCCTTTTTTTCCCTTTGATCATGGCGGCCCTTCTGGTTTACAACGTACCGATCGTCCTTGAAGGCGCTCGTTGTTTCCCTTTTTTTAGAGATGGCGGTTGCCCGTTCGCTTACGCCGGGAATTTTCTTTTTTTTCCCAAGGAAACTATTCCGGTCCTTCTTTTTTTTCCGGTGTTTTGAATGGATGCAATCCCCCTACCCTTTCGGTTCCCTTACGAAGGCGGGTTCGGTTCTCCCCCCCAACGCACCCCCCCTCCAAGTTCTTACGTTTTTTTTTCCCGTCGCTTTCATTAGGAACTTTTTTTATTCGACTTTAAGGTTGATGCCCTCTCCCGTAGCAGCGCCGCGTGCGTTATTGGCCCGTTTTTCCCCTGCAGCAAGGAAAACTCCCCCCTCCCCACTCCGCAGTAGCCTTTTTCTTCCTGCTGGCAACCTTTCCCCTCAGCGGCTTCACTCTCGGCCTTCTTCTTCCTGATGGTCGGAAGTGCCCTGGGCATCACGTTCGCTTTGAGCTTTTTTCCCTCTGGAAGATCGAAGTTTCTTCTTGTCCCTTCCCCATTGAAAAGGAAGCATTCCCAATATCTTCTTCGAAACCCAGAACTTTTCCTATATCTTTCTTTCCCTCCCCCTCCTTTTTTTTTTTTGAGGTTTGGCCCCCTTTGATGAAGAGGGTGGCGGCTCTTTCTTGTCAAAGTGTACGTTGACCGAGACATTTGGTCCCTCTCCCTCGACAACCCCTTGTAATTCTTTCTTCCCGTGATGCCCCAGGGGCAATTCCCCTTTTTTTCTTTGGCCTCTTCATTTCCCCTCCTTCCTCGGGCCCTCCGCCGGGTCGCACTACCGTCTCAAGGGGTTTGCTTCTTTTTCTTGCGGCGACTTTATCCCCTGCAGCTAAGTCCCCTCACCGGCTCCTTTTCCCCCCCCATCACAATCTATTCGCCTTCTTTCTTCTCCGAATGAGCTTTCGACTCCACTAGACCTGTTTTTTTTTTTCTCAGTAAAGAAGCCTATCCCCCCTCTCTTGACCGGCCAAGGTTCCTTTCCCTTCCCAAACCCCCCCCTCCCGATCGGCGGTTGACTTTTTGGGCTGACCCGCTCGCCGTCCTGCCCCCCTTAAGAGAACTTCCCCCCACGTCTCAAATTTTTGCCAACTCTACCAAGTCTCTCCTTCGAAGATCGTCGTTTTTCCACCCCCTTTTTTAATATTTCGCGCCCTGTCGTCAGCATTTAGTTGCCTTCCCCCCCCCCCTCTTTCCACTGGACAGTCTGTCTCTCTTTCCCCTTCTTCCTCCGATATTCTCGAGGCTCCCACCAACTCCTTCTCTAAAGTAAATCACCCCTGGAACCACGAGATGCATGCGGCCTTCTTCATCCTGCTCGGGGAGTTCCCCCCAGCTGGATTTTGCCCCTTTTTTGCTGAACAAATTACCCACCACCCGACCCCAATCTCCCTTTGCTTATCCCATGAAGCGGGGGAGCCCAATTCTTCCCCTCCCTCCCCCACCTACTCGATCAGCTATTTTCTTTTTAAGAGATGTGGCTCCTTTCACGTGTTGCGTTGTAGTCTCTTCCCCCCCCTCCCCCTTCCTGGTCCCAGATACTCTTTTTTTTTTTTACAACTTCAATGGGTCCTTGGTCCAAGAAGTGGGCGTGTATGTGACTTCTGCCAACTGTAGCCCCCAAGCCGACAGACCTCTCCCATTTTTCCTTTCTTTTTTTTTAAGAAGTTTTTTGCAATTTCCCCACTTCTCCCAGCGAAGTCTTCCCTATCGGTCATTGTCCCCCCGTCTCCCCCTGCGTATCGGCTTTCCAGAGATCGAGTTTTTTTTTCTTCTGGAGTTCTCGATCCCCCCAATTACATCACATTTTGGACCTTTTTTTTGTTAGTCCATTTTGGCACTTGCTTCCATGCACTTTTTCCTACCCCCCTTTTTTTTTTAAGGTTATGGATCCCCGTGGCCGCGACGAAACGCCCCCCCCCCCTTCAGTTGAGCATTCCACAGAACTGGTTTTTTTTCTTTTTTAATTCCGGCATATCTTTTTGCTTTTCCCCCCTTTTCTATAAGGAAAGTGGATAGCGTGACGGCGGCCAGACTTGCCCGTGGTGGTTGTCGCGGTCCCCGTTTCCCACACGAATGGAGCGCGTCCTCCTCTTGCTGTGGCCCTTTGCCTCTCTTCTTTAGTTTTTTTTCTTGCTTTAACAACGTTCCCCCCCTTTTTACACAGGAGAAGCCCACCGCTGGGCGGTACGCCGTAGAATGTTGTTTTTTTCTTCTCACCCTAGCCCTTTCTTGAAAAATTCTCCCCTCCCCCGGAGAAGAGGATTCTCTCCTTTTTTTCCGGGCCCCCACTTTCCCAGAGAAATATACTCTCCCCTTTTTGTTTGTTGATTCTCGCCTCTCTGGTCCCTGGAAGCGCGTTTATGTTATAATGCAGCTTTCCCAAAACGGAGGGCTTCCTTTCCCCTCCCCCCCTCCTAGACGAGGGATTCCACAAAAACCTCTTACCCAACGCTTCCAGAGGTGTTCTTTTGCTTCTTTGAATGGGAACTTTTGGTTAGTACCATGCCCCATCACCCAAACGTTTTTCTCCAGTAATGTCAGGCTTCGTAAGGCCACAGCCAGCCTTGCGCCTCCTTTTTGTTGCAGCCTTTTTCCCCCACAGCGGTGCGCGTTCCACGCCTTCCTTCTTTTTCAAGTAGCTCCCTCTCCCCTTTCCTGAGGGGATGGATTTCCTCAACTGGGCTTTAGGATAGGCACTTTTTCATTTTTTTTTATGGTCAAGTTTTTTTTTCATGCTTCTTTTCCCCTTGAGCCCCCCCTTCCCCCCCATGGTTGAAAGGGCCACTTTTCCCCGTTTGCTGAAGCAGTGAAAAGCCTTGTCCCCCCCCCCCAAACGCACAGCCCGCCTTTTTCTCCTGCTTGTTTTGGTCCTTTGGCTTTCTGCTGCTGGATCCCCTCGCGTTAAGCGAATCGCAGTACGTTTGGCTTTTACATCCTCCCCTTGTGCCTTCCGCTGGTCGCCCTTTTGTTTTCCCACTCTTGCAAAAAACCTTCTTTTTTTTTTTCTCTGTCGTTTTCTTTTTGTAGGAGTGGCTCCCGCTTACACTTCATACACGCCCACTTCTTGATCAGACATCCCTTCCCTTTTCTTCTTCTGACTTATCTGGACCGTCCTGTCTTTCGCTCTCTCCCCTGCCCAACACTGTCTTTTGCCACATTCCCCTTCTGAATCGCTTGACTCGGCTTTTTCCTTTTTTTGTGTCCCTATGGCGCTAATTGCGCCCCCCTTTTTTCTTTCACTTATCACAAGGGAACTTTTTTTTTCTTTTAGTCTTTTCGGGGGGTTCCCCAGTCCCTCTTCCATTTTTTAGACGCCTCTTTTATTCTGTCTCCTTCCTAATCTTCCCCTTTTATTCCTTACTTAGCCGTGTACCCCCCTGGATTTGAGCCGCTTAATAATCTTACCCTTTATCTTCCTTTCCCCCTCGATGTGAGTCGTTTTCCCACTATAGCAACGATGGACCGGACTTCCACGCTCACTGGCGTTCACCTATTTCTTTTGTTTAAAGACTCTTCCCGGAAGGCGCTGGCGTTTTCCTTTCCCCCAAGGGAAGCTTGCGAGGGGGTGGTCCCCCTTTCAGATCTCCCTTCCTCAGAAGGAAGGCGAGTCCCTTTTTTCCCCGTCCCCACATATCCGCCTGATTTTTCCTTTCCTTTTTTTTTTTTTTGGAATGGATTCCCTGAATCTTGTGGTCACTCCCCGCGGTTTGGCTTTTCCTGTATAGCTGACAACTCCCCCCTTTCGGTATGACAGTGTTTGAGTCCCCCCCGCCCCCTTCCTTCCTCCCTTATTCATAGAAGGTTTTCTGGCCGGTCCGCGCAGTTAGCTCGCCGGTGCGTATTACCGCTTCCAAATACCGTCGCCTTCCGGCCCCTGTAACACACGACGCACCCCCCCCTCCGTATTCCTCGGCAAAGCGAACCCATCCATGGGCTCATCTGTCCCTTTTTTTTTAATGATGCGGTCAAGGGCCACTTTTTTTTTTCTCGAGTAATTCCTTTTTTTTCGGATGGAAGATCCCCTTCTTTCCCTCTGTGCCCTTCCCCTTCAAAAGTCTCAAGCCTCCCCCCCTTCATCGGCGAACGCCCAACTTTTCCCCCTCTCTTTTCACTCCCCCTTCTCCGTTGGTGTTGTTCTTAAGTCTTTTCTCCCCGATGAAGAGGGGGTTTCTCTTTTTCCGTCCTTTCTGTGCCCCCCCCCACCCCAAGAGATAGGCACTTTTCCTATAGGACATAGAAACCCTTTGCCCTTGCGCCCCGTGCTGCCCAGGGTTTCCCCTTCCTTTTCCTCCCGCGATCGGTAGAGTCTTTGAAGCCGAGGGATGTTGGTTTTTGCCGGCGCTTGCGCACTCACGGCTCGGGCGCGGTTTCTTGTGAGTTATTCGGCGAACGCCGTTATTTTCCTCTCCTTTTTTTTTTTTTTTTTCTTTTTTTTTTTTTTCGTCCATCACTCCCCTTCGATACGGCGCTTTTTTTCCCAAACTCTATTAGATTCTAGGTCGTGCTTAACCCCCCCCCCTCCAACTTCGATGTTTTCTTTTTCTTTTCACAACTAGTCACATGTCTTTACCCCCCGCCTCCCGGCGGACGCATTTAGCCGATGTTCTCCATTCAACTGGGGCGCTCCTAGGAGGATTTCTAGTCTTTTCACCGTCTCGCCTCCAATGCGGCTTCAGCTCAAGGTGTGAAAAACCCTTTTTCCGCCTCTCAATTGTTTTCCGCTCACCCCCGCCGGAGACGCTGGATTTCCCCCGACTTACTCCAGTTTCTCGGGCGGGGCAGTCTTCCTTTTTGTCAATCGTTCTATAGTTTCCGCCCTCGCCTTTCGGTCCCACGGCAGTTTGATCTACGAGTTGACCAAACCTCACCCTTCCTCATAAACATGTTGTCTTTTTCTCCCCCCTTTTTCCCTTGCTAAAAGGGCCCTGTTTTCCCTTGGTTTCGGGGGACCGACTTCCTTTGCGTCCCCCTCCCAAAGGAATATTGCACCTTGGACACCCCCCGATCTTCCAACCCAATATGGCACTTTTTTTCACTCCAAAACTTTTGGTTAATGATTCCGATAGTAATATCTCCCCCCCCCCTTCCTCCGTCTCCAAGCCCCCACGACCCTTTTTCCCTGGTGGTGCAATTTTTTTGGCCGAAATTTTTAGATCGGAAACCTCTCCCTTTTCCAGATAAGTATACATTTTTTTTTTCCCCCCCCCACCTCCCTGGAAGGTCTGCATCCGTGTGCTCTTTTTTTCTTTTTTTTTTGAACCTGTAGCCAAGCCTACTTTTCTTTCCTTGACAGACAGCCACTCCTCTTTTTCTACGCCTTTTTTTTGGGCCCCCTTCCACAAGGCGACCCGGCTTCAGGGTACCCCTGACACCATATGAATCTTCCTTCCCTTTCCCCGTGACTGAGTGGATCTTTTCTCCCCTTTTTTGAGACCCCCGATACCCCTTATTTCCTCGTCCCGACATTCTGCTTTTTTTGCATTGTTCGGCCAGAGTGGCTGCACCCCCTCCAGTCCTTTTCTTCAACCATGAGGATGGTGTACGGTTACCTTTTCCCCGTTTTAAGTTGGCCGCCCCCCAGCACCCCCCCCCCCCCCCCCAGTTGCGCATAACAAGCCCCTCCTCAACTCCGCCTTCCGGCTGTATTCCCCCTGTCAACCGCGGCGATCCTCATTCTTCTCTCCGTTTTTGCGAACTCCTTGACCGTGTTTTTTTACCGCGCCGCGCTTCTTCCGCCCGGTCACAACGAATGCCCGCTGTGGCCTTGCACGAGTTTCCTGACTTCCCTCGTTTTGGATGGCCATGTCCCCCCTTACTCCTCCCGCCAAACGAATGGGAGCGAGTTGGTCATCTTTCCTTGTCTCCTCGTTCTTCCCCCGTACAGCCCTCGTTTTTCTTTTGAAGGCTGCCTTTTCTTCCAGAGCCCCCTCTTTTTCTTTTTTCATCCTCCGTTTTGTTGCCCTTTTAACGGGCCCCTCGCTTGAGAGAAGCCGCTTTGTTCTCCTCAACTGCGTGTTACGGGCTCCTGCACGAGGGCGCCTTCCCCCCCACCATGCGTCCCTATGGAAACAAACGCTTTTTCCCGCTTCCAGCCTGGGGCTTACGCCTTTTCCTTGAATTGACCGTTTTTCTATTGGAAAATCCACAGTGAATTTTCCCAGTCATGGCCTCTCCCCAAGGCAACCGCCTTCTTCCCCCCGCGCCGGCGAATTATTTGTGGACGAGGTCCCCCTCGGGACTCCTTGTCACCCCCCACGGGAAATTTCTTTTTACGAATCCCCCCCTTTTTTTTCCCGGGCGGTGGACCTTTCGTATGCAGGAGGCTAGGCCGTCCCCGCGTTTTTTTCCCTTTTCTTTCTTTGGGGTTTGTGCTTTTTTCTCCCCCCCCTTAACCTCTCACCCCCCCTCCCCCCCTGAAGGCAAGCGCCGCTTTTTTCCTTTGCAGTTCACGCCACTCTGGCCGAACAACCCCCCCCAATCTTTTTTTCTTGTTAAGCCTTTCTTGGATCGGCGACTGATGCTGTCCCCCCGCTAGCTTTCATCTACGCAGTACGTGTGGGAGTTTCCATGACTCTTCCCGGAGGGTTTCCATTTTTTCATTCGCTGGTCCTTTTTTTTTTTTTTTCCAAAAAACGGCGTAGCCGACTCCTTGGTCTTTCTCTTTCTGTATGACGACAGTGCGTCTTTTTTTCTCTCTTACCCCCATTCCGCCAACTTGCTTGATCATCTTTTCCCCTTTAAGTTGTCGCTCCCCGCAGAGTATTTTTTTTTTTCTTCCCGTGCGACAACGCCCCCCCCTGTTTTCGGCATGGCACCACCTCCTCGCTTTCTTTCTCCTTCTCTTGACTATCGGAATAATTTTTTTTTTCTTTTTTTGGATTGCACCTTTACTTTCCCCCTCTTTTTTATTTCTGAGGAGGATCGGGTGGTTCTCAGTGGGAAGGGCACTTCCATTTTTTTCCGTATCCCAGCTTGAAATCCACGTTCTGCGCCCGACCCCTCCTTTCATTCATTTTATTCCTTTACTAGCCGATCTTTTTTCAGGAGTGTGGAGTCCTATCTTATTGACCTCTTTCTCCCTCAGGGAATGGCCAGTGGCCTCCCTTGGTTGGCGGCAAACTATAGAACACGATTTTACCGTCTGCTGTCCTTTGCAATATTCAGTCTGGTTTACACCGCCTTCAGGCGCTGGCTTTTTTCACTTTCTCGGCTCTTTTTTAACAAAGTTCGCGTACGAAGGTTCAGCAGGGGGACTTCCCTGAGCGGTAAAGGCCCAACCCTATCCGCCTACCGATTTCCTCTCCCTTTTTTTTTTTTTTTCCCTTTGATATAAACATTTGGCAGGTCCCCCTGGCCGGAGGGTATCGGCTTCATGTACTCCCCCCTCTTCGTCTGACGTTGGCGGTAGCGGTCATTACGGACTCCCCTCACTGAATAGGGAAGTTTGATTGCTGTCCCCTTTTTCGTTCTTGTGCCCTTCTCTTCACCTACTGTTTCGCCGCCAGAATCCCTCAAGCCGAACACCGCGCCGTCTGTCCCTCCCTTTCTGCGGCAAAGGCCCAACATCCAGGTGCTCCCCCAGATCGGCGAATGCCACTTTTTTTTTCCATGCCTTTTTTTCCTCGGAGCTTCCCCCCTTTTTTTCCGGATAGAGCAAGCGTGTCTCCTTTCCCGTCCCCTTTGAACTGAAGCAGACCTTCCATCGGAGCGACGGACCCGCAACAAACGTTTCATCTATTCTCCCTTTGTTGTTTGTTTCTTTCTTCGAGAGAGAGATGACAGCGTTGGGTTTTGTCTTTCCGGGGGGGGGGGTGTGGGGGTTTCTTTGCTTCCTTTCCCAAAGTGTACGGCACCCTATCGGCCGATGGCCGATCGGCCTCGCCCAACCCTTCCCTTCTCCCTCCCTGTGTGCCAAGTTGGTCCCATTATCCTTTTTTTTCCTTCCCCTTTTAAGACGCTGGAGTTTGGGCCCTTGCTTTTTTTTTTGGCCCTCCGGGTACGGCTCGGGGTGGGCGTTGTTTTTTTTTTATTTTTCCCAGGCTCTCCGACAATCAAACAACCGGCGTCCCCTTTGTGCCCCTAACACTCTTTCCTTTCTAGTTTCGTAGCTTCTCTCTCTCCTGCCTCCAACTTCATTGGTACCTGGCGTGTTGCAATCTCCTTTTTTTTTTCCCCCCGCCTTCGGATTTCCAAGTTTATACGGATTGACCCCCCCCCACACCCTTTCTCCTCGCTCGGCGGACTTTTGCCTTGAACCCGCTCCCGCTTTTCCCTCTTTCAGCGAACGTTGTGTGCCGCCTCAGCTCTTTCCACTCTTTTCCCTCTTCCTTCGCCGATCGGCTGGTTTTTAAACCAGACGGAATTGCCCGCTTTCCTAGACTCGGTTTATATAGTTGCCTCCCTTTTTTTTCCACTTTTCTTTTCTGATCAAAATCTGCAGGAAGAGGAGTTCCCTCCCCCACCTCCAAAGTGGTAGTTCTTCCCTTCTAAAAGAGGCATGAACTGCTATGCGTCTTTTCTTTTCAGAGCGTTTTTTCCCCCCTGTCTGGCTTCCGAACAACTGGACCTTTTTTTCTGATGGACACAACCTCTCCTAAAATAATCCCCCCCATATTGCACTTTTTCCCAAAAAAGTTTTTGGAGCTTCCCCCATTCTTCCTTCTTCCGCAAAATCCTCCTCCCCCAAGCGCGATCTCTCTTTGCAAACTCCCTCACCAACCTTGCGTTGTCTCTTCCCCCCGCTACGTAAGTTCCCCCCAGATCACCCCGGTGGCCCTTTTCAATGGCCTTTCTTGATCAAGCTTTTTTTTCCTTGTCTCTGCCCCCCTCTCCGAAGACGCTTTTCCTCCGCCCTACCGCCACGAGCCCCGGCATTCGTTTCTTTTTGCACTCGGTTGAAAATTTCCTGACTTCCCCCCCTTTTCGAATAGGTAATTGTTTCCACTTCCAAACTTCCTGCGTATTGCTTCACGTGATTTTAGAGTTCTTCTCATTTTTTTTGCCCAGGTCTCGATCACCCCCTGCTTAACTCTTTTCTTTTTGGATGGGCGTTTGGTTTTGTCGCCGAGTTTCACTTTGAACCGTTTCTCTTGTCCTTACTTTTTTCGTTTTCTTATCCCCACAGGGTAAGTTTTCCGGATTTTTCCCCCCCCCGCCCCAACCCCCCCCCCCCTCTAAGTTGCGATCCCCCCCGCGAAATGTCCCCTCGCAGTCCTACGCCCCTTGCTTCGCTCCGATACTCACCGGGGATAGCTTTTTTTCCTAATGGCCCTTTTTGTTGACAGAGCGCCTTCCGCTTTTTTCCGACTTGCTGCACCTTGCAGGCGAGGGACGTTGCGGGCGGTGCCTCTTATGATTTCTTTTCGTTCTTTCGTTTTGGGATTTGTCCTTGGGACGAACAAACGTTCATCAGTTTTCCTCGAAGCCACGGTCTTTTTTTCGAGCTTCAATTCCTCTCTCATGGTTTTAGGGTAGCACCCTCTTTCTTGCTTCCCACCGGCCTTTTGAGGTGGAGACGCTTTTTCCTATCTCGAGGTCCTCTAGCCCCCAAATCTTCTTCCTTCTTTTTGTTGTGAGAGATTCCTCTGAAAAGGGCAATAGAGATCGCTTTTCTCCTTCCCCAGAGTTCTCCTCACCCCCTTCGGGGTACTGGGGCCCCCCTCTTGAGCTCCCCCGCCTGAGAAGATGAACCAACGTCCCCGTGACCGCTCCAGCGGTGGGTCCCTCGCCTTTTGCCGTGCTTTCTGGACAAATCCCCCAACCTTTCCCCTATCACTATATTCCCACTTCTAATGCGGAGACTCTTCATCTGTTTTCCGAATAGTAGAACAGTAGGATTCCACAGCCCCCCCACCTTTTTTCCTGGAAAGTTTTGGCCAATCTATAAACTTCATGCTTATTCCCCCTCAAATGGGGTCACTTAGGCTTAGGATTTTTTTTCCTCTTTCCTTTGATGGCTTTGTCCGCCCCCCCTTTTTGAGTTTGGTTGAATTTTGTAGTTTCAACTTCCTTGAGCAATACCCCTCCTTCCATTGTTGACGTGCCCGTAGCCTTCCCTGATCCCCTTGTAAGCCACTTCCTCACATCCCCCTTCACAGCTAATGTCGGTTCCTCTTACTTTTTATTAGCCCCTCTTTTGCCCCTTCCCCCCCCCCCCCCCCCCCCCCCCCCCGCCCACGGGAGACTGCATTTACTTTTTTTTGCATTGGCCAATGACCTATTCCGGTCGTCCGATGGTAGCCTTGTGTTTTTTCAAGACTTTACCCACACCTGGTAGCTCCTCCTGGTGGGATTTCTTGGAGTTCGGATGTGGGTGCTTTTTGTTTCCCTCCCCAACTTAATTCCCCCCCCCTCCCACTTTATGATAACATAAACCCTTTTTCCCCCGAATGGAGACTTATCTCCCTCCTTTTCTCGTTTAAGACTTTTTTTTCCCCTCACACTGTTTTTTGCATTGCACCCCTTTCTCTTCTAGATGCATGATTTCTCTTTTCTATTTCCTTATCGGAATAATTCCCCCGTTAATTTTTGTTCTGTGACCCATTTTCTTTTTTTCTTTTTTTTTTAATAATTTCATCCCCCTCTTTCCATTTTTTTACTTTTTTCTTAACGCACCCTCTTTACGATCCCTTCCGCATGACTCTAGGTACCTTTTCTTCCCCCTTTCCCGAGAATACACAACATGTTGTGCTGTTGGAGGGAGCTTCCTCCTGCCTTTTCCTAGTAGAGGAAAGATGGCCATCTTTTGTCGGCGTTTGAGGCAATCTTCCAGATGCTTCCGCACGATCCCTTTGTCCCAAATTTCAGTCTGGTTTTTCCCCCTTTCCGATCGGCGAAGGTCTCCTCTCGTGGTAGATTTCGGCCCCTTGGAGAGACTTTAGCGGTTCACCCCCCCCCCTTTAGATTAAGAAGGGCTCCTCCTTCAGGAGAGGTTTCCCCCTTCCTGAGGGCCCCCGCTCCCTTTTTTTGTGTTTGGAATGGGATGAAATGATTAAAAAGCAGCCCTCCCCGGGGTCTACTGGGATTCCTGTTCCTCTTCCCACAAAGCAAACGCCCTTTCGTAGAGACTTCCCTTTCTAAGCGCCAGACATCTTTCCCTTTTCAAGTTTTTATTGGATAAGCGAAGTAGAGGAGAGTTCTTTTGTCGCCCTGCGATGCCCCAGTCGGCCCGTTAAGAAACCACGCAGCAACCCACTGAGTCCCCTTCAGCGGGAACGAAAAGAGACGCACCCTTCCCAAAAATAAAGCGGCCTTCTTTTTCTGGAAACGATTTTTTATCTGGTCTTCAATTCCTCATAAGGGGAGTCGATCATCACGGTTGGTTCTCTTTTCTCCCCCGCGGTGCATATTCGCTTCGATGAAGTCTTCCTGAATCCCTCTAGCAGAAACAATCGTCCTCGAAACGGTAACAAACGTCCCCCTATATATCTTCCCATCCGTTTTTTTTTATGAAGGTGTTGCGGCTCTTTCCCTCTTGGGGATTTCTACCTTTTTTTTCACCCTTTTGGTCACAGCGATAGGCACGCCTTCCCGGCCCGGAATCGAAACCCCTCCCCCTAGCTCGCGGGCCCCTTTTTTTGACCAGGGGCCCCTTCCCCCGCCTCTAGGGACGAGCTTATCTTTTCCGCTCTGGATGTTGGTGCCTGAGATTAGCCCTAAGGATAACGGAGGCGGGGGGGTTTTTTTTTTTGGGCGTTTCTTCCCTGCTATTTGTCCAGCCTCCTTCCCTTTTCCTCCCCAATCAAGACACCGTTCGCCGCTCACTTCTCCCCCCCCCCCTTCTATTCGATTTTCCTTTTTCTTCGCTTCTCCGAATTTTTTTCCCCCAACCCTTCCCCTTCCCCCTTTTTTTGCAAAGCCCTTCTTTTGGCATCGAGAAGACACGCCATTCGTGAACGGCCAATGTTATATTGAATCCCATCCCACCGGGCGCTCCTCTCGAGGATAGGGGGCTTTCCCCCCTCAGTAATGCTGCCCTTTCAATCATCCCCTTTGTGGAACCCCCTTCCAGCTCTAAAGTTTTTTCTTTCCCTAGAACCTTCACAGAGTACCCTCGCTCCTTAAAAAAGACTTTTTTCCCTGTGCTCGGGCGGGGCCATTCTATAGTGGCAGCAACCCCCCCCGATCTTTTGTTCCCCTTTCCTATATACGACCCCCTCTCATAAGATATTTTTCGCGGCTCCCCCCCATACAACCCTTCCTGTATAGGCCTTACAGAGAAGCTGGACCCTGAAAGAGAGGAATTTCGGGCCCGGATGACCCCCTAAACGAGAGGGAGGGAAATTCTTTTTTGTTTTTTTTTTTATTTTTCCCCCCCCCTTTTTTCTCTCCAAAGGGCATTTTTTTTTCTCTTTTTTTTAATCCCTTTAAAGGAGTTCCCACCCCACGTATCCTAGTCATACACCCCCTATGCATTGATACCCTTTGAAATACCCCCAAATGACGCTTTTGACAACAACGGCCCCATAGGACAACCCAGACACAGGCAAAAATCCCTTCCCCCCCGAAAGCCGTTCGCTAAGACAGCTCTAGCGTGGGCAAAGGACCCCAAACCCGGGTGGATCCGTTTCAGAGAGGAAAAGCTAGGAACTTGTAAACTTCTCGGGAGAACTTTTGGAGTAGACAACCTTATGGAAGTGTTGAGCAAGAACTGAGTGTATGTGGCTGTACGACCCTTTGCCAAGCCTCCTCACTGTGAGGAACCAGTACTAAGAGAAAAGCCAGCAGGAGTCGTGGGGTTGCACCGAATGGAACACACATTTTCAGAGAAAAATCCCCCAATTTGACTCGTTAATGGTTTAAAAGTCCCCCCCCCCCCCTTCATGCACCTACAGACGAGCATTTTGAGTCTTTTCTAGATCCCCCCTTGATTAAAATAGCTCCTCCATTATGGCTGTTGATTGTTGCCAGTGGATGCACCTCCATCACGAGAGCCTTCAACCATGTCTTAGTAGAGAAAGGTTACCTTCTTGGCCGAAGAGCAACCTCAACAGCCCCAAAACGTTAAGATCCTTTTCGAATCACCACTCCCCGCTTTTCCCAGAAGGCCTACGCTTGAGTCCCCACCGCATTCCTTTATGGCGTTCGTCTGACTTTCTCTCTTGGGTGAGTTTTTACTCCTCCCCCCCTCCCCTCTTTCAGAATGATTTAACACCCCTCTTTTCGAGCGCAGAAGGCTGGCTTGCCCCCTTGCCGATCTCAGTGTCCATTCTTTTGGGTCTTTTCCACTGGATTGTGACCATCTAAAGGAACTTCCTCCTGCCCACGCTGGAGCCTTTTGTAATCTTCTGGCAGGTTGGTGTCGTTCTCTGCTTCTTGCCCCTCCACCCCGTTTTTTTCGGATTCGCTCTCGCGGAGTCCCCTTCCCCCTCGCCACTCTGGGCCGCCTCCGCCGTTTTTTTTTTTCGCGCTTTGGGCGCGGGAAAGGGCGCTTGCTCTCTTTTTTTTTTGTTTTCGCCTCAAAACGGTGGTACCCAAGACACTTTTTTCTTTAGCACGCCCACCTTCCTTCCTTTCCCAACGATTGACCGCCTCCAGCGCCTGAATTTTTGAACTTTGATCGTAAATGGCCCCCCCCTCCTGGACACTATCCTTTCATGTTATCTCCTTTCCCAGCCTGCGGCGCGGCTTTCTCCCTTTTTTGCCGCAGTCTGTCAACGCACCCTTTCTGGCCAGTAGCGCCCCCTTCTCCCCCCCCTGAGGGATCGGAGCGGTTGTCTCACTGTTGGTCTTCTTCCTCTTTTTCCCGTCATTTAAGAGGGGTTCTTGGTCCGTCTTTTTTTTTTGTTTTAAGAGGCAACCTTCCTTTTCTCAATACCCTAAACCCCAGCCAATAGTGCTTCTTTTCAGCAAGTGCAAGCCACTCTGTCCTTCCCCCCCCCCAACGTTTGCACAGCCCTCTCGGCTGATGTTTTCTCTTTCCTTTTGACTGCTGACTTAAACTCGCTTCTTCTCGATCCCGCCGTACGTTTGGAGCCTTGTGAGGGTTTCCCTTTGTCCTGGTCGCCTGTGGTTTTTTTTCCCTTCACAAAACGGCTCGTAGCTTTCTATTGGATGTTTTCTGACGAATGCGTCGGGTCCCCTTATACACGCCCCCCCTTTTCTACACTTCCATTGTCTTTTTTCTTTTCTTCCAGCATGGAGACTTATCGGGAGTATGTTTTCCCCTTTCCACACTGTTTTCTGTCCCTTCCACCATCATCTTCTTAGAGACTTTATTTGCTTTCTTTTGGCCGGAATAATTGCGCTCCCCCCCTTTTCTTTTTCACATCAAAGTGACATATTTTTTGTTTTTATTTTTCTTTTGTCATCCTTTCAGCATGACCATTTTTTCGTACAGCTGAACGCACGGCCTTCGGCCCGCATTCCCTCCCTTTTATTCCTTTACTTAGACGAGGACACCTTTTTTAGTAGTGTGAGGGAGCCTTTTTAACTACTTCTGCTCCTTCCCTGGCAGTGGCCGAATTCTTGTTTTCCCGGCAAATACCTATTTTCCGAGAAATGGCGGCAACCCCTTTTTTTTTTTTTTTTTCCCGCCGATCGCGAAGGCGCTGTTTGGTACTTCTTTCTCGAAGCTGAGGCGGGGGTTCACACAACGTTCGCTTACCCCTGACGTTGCTCGGCTCACCCTATACGCCGAGGCTTTTTTTTCTTCCCTGAGGCAATCGATATACCCCTTGGCCGGTCACTCCGAATTTTTCTCGGCTCCTGTTCCTATGGTTTCAAGCAACCGACAGGTCCTTCCCTTTTTTTTTCGGTCTCGCTCATTCGGCTCCCTTGCAGACCATCCTTTTCTTTTCCTTGGGGATTGACGCCGCGTCTCCCCTTTCGACGGTGCCTCTGCTGGACCCCCCCCCAACCCCGGGGGGTTTTTTTCTTCCCCCAAGACCGCAACACGCCCAACCCCTGTCCTGTTAGTGCGCCCTCGTGGTCCCCCCCAGGCCCCAACATCATTCCCCGGCGGCATGAGGCGGACTTTCTTCCGGGATTTCCTACAAGGGGTTGGGCGATGAAGAGGTGCCTTACACCTCCGAAGATAGAAGAAAAACTCGGCATTTTTTTTCCCCTCCCACCAACGTC
>Ga0179593_1582913_pt1 | contig 39841 bp, 34 predicted proteins | sample CZODoug2_1_08_16_FD_185931 | JGI IMG/M metagenome (GOLD analysis project Ga0179593, IMG submission 185931) | Vadose zone soil fungal communities from Angelo Coast Range Reserve, California, USA - CZODoug2_1_08_16fungal (PacBio error correction) | ecosystem: Environmental > Terrestrial > Soil >... | reverse complement strand
AATAGCCCGTCGCTAATGTTTTGCGCCATTACCCACCCCTTAGGGTTAGCGAGGAGCCCTGTCTGGATTTAAGCCCATTCCTTGTCAACGCGCAATTTCTCTTTTTTCCCCGGCGGACAACGAACGCCACTTGTGGACGCTAATTTTACCCCTACGTAAACGTTCTCTTTTAACACAAGCTTAACGATTTACGGGGACATTCCGTGAAAAAACCGTTTCCACTTCTTTTTAAACCGGGGATTATAAACAAATTTTGTCTAGGAGTTTCCGTTGCTTGACGGACACCCCCCCCAGTTTTTTTTTTTTTTTTTTTTTCTTTTTTTTTTCTTTCTTAGTTGGGTGAGCTTCACTGAGCTGCTTTCCCCCTGAATTTGCGACCTAGAAAAGGGATCTCTTTTTCACGCCCCCCCCCCCTTCCGACGTACTGTACCGATTGCTTTTATGGGTTCCTTTTTTCACCCCCCATGGAAGGACTCACCATTCTCCCCTTTCCCGTCGCCCTACCAAGACCAGATTTGGCAAAAGGAAAGTGTACGTGTGGGTGGGGTGACCAGTACCAAATCCGTTTCTTTGTCTGCGTGATTTCTTGGTTACTGACAATCCGGTTCATGCTCTCACGAAACCCTGTCTCCCTTCTAGGTTACCTTTTTAACGTTTTCTATCTTTGTCTTTAATGTTCCGGATGGGACTTTTCCACCGGCAGGTTTCCTTGGGAACATGCGACCCGTTTTACGATTTCCTTTTCCCGACGGTTAGTTCTTAGGGGCCAATGGCCTTTTTTACGAACCCCCCGGGCAAATGTTGGGTTCCCTTTAAGTGTCCCCAACCGAGCAGTAAAAAGAGTAGATGAAGAGTCAGTACTTTGGTAATTCTAAAAGGCCCCCCTGTTCATTTTAGAAAGAAGTCTTTGAGTAGCTTCTGGCCACCTCCCATCCTAAGCTTGGACATTAGAATTGCTTTTCGTAGTTTGTACGGACTTGGTCAGACAGGTCCCAAATCGGCATCTGATGGGCCGAAAGCCCACGATAACGAGAGGGTTTGTGATAGACAGGTAGACGGTTATAGATATTTCCCATCCATACTTTGTCTGTTTTATCCTATGACAACTTCTGACCTTCACTCCATTTCCTTTTCTTTAAGGTCTTGTAGGGTGGTAGCTTCACGGAAGGACTTTCTTCTTGGAGCCGCCGACACTCAACAGTCAGTGCGACCCCCCCAGTCCACGGAGAGGGTCTCGTGTCCCCGAACTCTCCTTCCCTTCTCCCCCAGTCACACATCTCCAAGTCGGTCAGTTGCTGCCCTCCACGACGGCCGGACTTTTCAGACTACGACCGATGGTGATGGATTTTTGCATCGGTCCAACCTTTCCCCACTTCCCTTTCTCGCCACAGTGTTTCCCATGTTTTTCCCCAGTCCCTGACCCTTTCGGGGACACTGGCCCCTTGGCGGTCACGCGTCTGGAAAGGTTTCACCGTCCTTGCGCGTTTCTATCCCTACGTCAGCCTTTCCACCCGAGAGATCACCCCTTGCCTCCGCCTTTCCAGTGGTCATCACGAGAGAATATACTCTTCTCGTTAAATCCCCCTCCCGCACGTTTCAGTTTCCCCTATAGCAAACTTTCGCACGGCGGCTTGAAGCTCAGCTTTTTCGAGTCCTTTTCGACTTTTTTTCTTTTTCTTCCCGTAAAAAGGAACGCTTTCTCCCTTTCGGTACATTGGTTGCTTTCCGTCGCCCTGAAGATATTATTTTCATAGAGCGACAGGGGTCTCCTCTACCTTTTGCCCGTCCCCCCCACCACGTTTTGGTTACTTGGAACAAGGCGATCAAACCCGAGAATTTTTTAATTTCCTCTAAGGAACCTCTTGATACTCCAAACAGTGGGGACAGAGCCATTGTCTTTTCTGTGCTGGTTTTTCGTATCTCCATGATTCCATTTTCCCCCAAGGAGTCTTCATTTTGTTGTAATCCGGTTTCCTGGTTGAGAGAGTCTTAATGGTAGTCAAACTCTTTTTGATTCCAATGGTCCTTGTGACCACCATCCGCCCGCTTTTACCCCCCCCTTTGCCCCACCCGTGTGATCCAAGTTTTTTTCCGCGATGACCCCTTTAATCGAAGTAAAGACTAAGGTTTCTTCCTAAAATCGATCTTTACAGCACCCTTGTGGTTTTTTAAACGTCAATTATAATCTTCATATTTTTTCCGGCGCCGAACGAGAAGGGTACAAAGCCTTCGGACCTTTTCGTATTAAGGGGGGCCTTCACCCCGTGTCACCCTTTGGGAAACAGTGACCACAAGGATAGAGGAAGGCCGCTTCCAGGCTTTCCTAGCGACCCCCCCTTCCTTCTTCCCCCTTTCTTTATGTCTTGTCCCTATGACTTTTTTCGGGTCGATTTTTTACCACAGATGGATTTATATCCTCGTCCCACTACAATGCACCGACTCCTGAGCCACTTTCGGTCAACCCCCTCTTTACTGAAGCCTTCGACCCCTTTACATGAACCTGCATCCCGGTTCTCCATACCCTTTCCGCGCTGTACCCCTGTGCAAAGCCTTGTCCTCCCTTTAGCCGATCCTCATTCTCTTCAGGGCCAGGCCTGTTTTCCATGATTAAGGCGCCATGAGTAATGACCTTCCTGTGGACTCTCTTTTGTTGTTACAAAGCGAGGGCACAGACCCAGCCCCGCTTGGTCGCGGGCCTGTTGAAGCGGTCGTTCTCTGAAAACCCCCCAGAGACGTCCTTTTAAGTTTCCTTCAACATAGTGCGTTCCCCTTTCTTCCCCCGTGCCGTTTTCGCACTTTGCCTCTCTTGGGATGCTTGGTCCGTCGGGCGTTTTCAAGTTCTCACTCGTTTCAGTGACCCCGCTTTTTGAAGTGCGTCCCCTTTTATGACACCGCCCCCTCTATTATCCTTGTAGGGTTGGAAGTACCCTGCGCATCCCTTCTTCTCTGAGGTAGAGTCTATCTTAATCCTGTCCCCCCCAAGATTACGACTTAGTCCTCTTCTCGTTTTCGGATCGTTGCCACCAATCCCCAGCGAGGAGCCTTGAGCTTTTCCTGACATGAAGCGTTGAAAACGTGCTCCCTCAATTTTCCCATTTTTCCGCAGTGTCGCCTCTTCCCCCCCCCTTTCATCCCTTCCTAGGGTGGCGAAGTGCTTCCCCTTTCCATTTTCCTTTCGGCTTGGTACTCCTTCCATGGTGTCGGCTCCGTGCTCACGTTGATTAGAGTAGATCTGTCTCAGCGGGGCAGATAATGGTTTTGGCTGAACACCCCCTCTTTCGCTTTCTTAAAATTTGTCGAAGGCAAGCGGCTTCCCTTGACTTTCTTCTCTCTTTGTTTTTTATGTTTTTCTCCGAACCCCTTTTCGGCCTTCCGGTAAGTATGACTCCTTTCCTACCCTCCTTTGTGTTTGGTGAGAGATACTTACCGTGCAGGCCTCCATGGTCCCCTCCACTCGCTCCAACGGATCTTCCGGGCTGCCCCCATTCTCGTTCCTTTTTGGTTAGCCCATCCGGGAGTAGGGCGGCTTCTCTAGTGTTGGGTTTCCCTGTCTCCCTCCAAGCCTCTTAGTCTGAACCTCGTTGACCTCCTTTGTCCTTGACCCCTTCCCGTTTTCTTCCGGCATGAAGAGGGTTTGCACGAGGTCAGCCCTCCGGCGACAAGCTCCCGCTCGGCCCTGGGGGTATTTTTGTGTTGGTGTTTGGGGGGGGGGGGGGGGGGTGGGTTTTGACATTCGGCCCTCTCCTTCAATTCTTCCTTCGATTCCTTCCTGTAAGAACAGCGGTTCCCACTTTCTCCTGTCAGCTCGTTCTTTGGTGCCGTTAAACGGCCCGGAATACGACCCTTTCGCTTCCGAAGTTCTTTTCGTTTTTTTCGTCCCCCCGCTGCCCTCGCAAGTGTCCACTTCATAGAGAATGTTGTTGGCTTCTTGGTGATTTTCACTTGCCCACGGACAACTAAGCTTCTTTCGGGGGCCCTACCAGCCAACCCGACCCTTCCCAATGTCCTAAAGCTTAAAACGCTCCTTGAAGCCGAAACGATAGCCCAAACCCCTCTTTAGGCCAAGTCGGCTCCTGAAGGAAAGTATTTGTACCCCTTATCAGCTGCTTACCCTTTTTGAGTTTTCTTTGATAGTTGACCTTCCCCCATAACATGACCTTTTGGATACCAGATGATATGGACCTGAAACCAAGCCCTTGGCCCCCGTTGCCTGACGCCGGCCCCACCTTCTCCCCCCCTGTCGCGCAAAATTACTTTCGATCCCATCGGCTTTCGGCTCCAACGTCTGTTTGCAATCGTGGGCCACTCGGATTCCTCGGGAAGATGTAGGGCCCCCGCCTCTTCTGCGTAACGGCGATCCCTTCTCGTTCGTTTCATTAGTTGTCCCCGGCACGGTTTTCGTGCCCGTCCGGGTTCCTCGATGCCTCGTTTGCTATCAGGGTATGACTAAAGAACTCCTTTTTTCGCCCGAACTCGACACGCACTCCTTCTTCTCTGATTTGACAGGTCCACCTTCGCCTATGGAGGACCTTCCTCCTTTTATTGAATGGGTAGTCTTCGTTTCCTCTCTCTCCGTAGAAGCGGTTCGCTTATCTTTTCCGTCGCAGCCCGCTCTCCCTCGAGGCGTGGCTGGTAGGCCCCCACCCCCCCCCACCTGGGGAACGCCCTATGTAGAAGACATGATTCTTTCGCGCGGTGACGTCCCTCACGTCCAAGTGAGTCGCTTTTTGGAGGACGAGTCTTTTGCCAGGGTCCTCCGCCCTTCACGCGGGGACGACTGCCGCGACTGAGAATTGGCTCTTTTACCCCTCAAGTTTTCACCTCAGACGTGTACCCCCAACCGCGGGGACGCTTGGGCGGGCTTGCCGGTAAACAACTTACCGTCTTATTGGGCCTTATCCCCCAGTGGGGACTTTCTTTGTCATGTGGTGGGGCTGTGGTTCCGACCACACTTCAACCCCCCCCATCTTCTTTTTTGGACGTTTAAAGAGTTTGCATCCTATTTTCGATCTCGTACCCTACTTCTCGTAATTCTCCTGTTCGCCCGCACCTCCGATTCTTTTTATTTTTCGGAGTGGACTGGTTCACACCGGACTTTTTTCCCCACTGAAACGGGCCCCCGACCCGTCGGTGATTTTCTCACCCCCTCCGTCGTTTTCGCGCGGAACGTTTTTCTCCGGGCGAAGTGTCGCGTTTCCCCATCTGGTGTTGATCGGACGGGACCCCCAGTTCCGCTTTCGATCTCATGTTGTTGAAAGATGCATGCGCGGGGTTTCGTAACTCTGGTGTAGCTCCCCAGGTGGTGCAGTAGATTTGACTTCTTGAGTCATTCAGGATGGAACATGGCGGTAATTCTTTGCCTTTCCTTTAAGAATTTTCCCCCCACGAATTTTGACCCGAAAATGGGACCTTTTCTTTTCCCGCACAAATTCGGGTAGATTTTCCTGATTTGTTACCCCCCCAATCTCCCCCTAACCGCTATCAGTCCTTCCGGTATTGTTTAGCCCTCCCTCGGACTTGGGGAAGTGGGGACGCGCAAGTTCCCTCTTTCCCTCGAGATAAGAGTTGCTTTTTCTGTGTTAAACCGTTCTATTGGTTTAGCGGTTAGCCCGACGCGCTGGTGCGCTAAGTGAGAGGTTCTAAGATAGAATTTTCCTTTTCCCCCCCTTCTCTTTTAATCCCGTGTGGTTGTTATATCTCATCTACCTGTGCTCCATCTCGTCGGGTTAGTAGGTGGTTTTTGAACCGGTTACCTTCTGTCCCCTCCCGATGACGACACGCGCCCGTCGCGACCATTCACCTTCTTCTCCTGTGCCCTCTCCTCCGACGGCAAACCCCCCTGTCTCTTCACCTTCCCAACAAGTCTTGCTGCCTTTTACAGTCTTTCCCTAGTCTCCTCTAATGACACGCTGGTTCAGGAGTTTTGTGCAATTCAAATAGGCCCTCCCCCCTTGAAAATGTTTTTCTCCCCTCCCCTTTTCCCCCTTCCACACGAAGAAAGTACTCTTCTGGCCCTCTGGCTGTTCAGGCAGGTGGTATACCCCACTTCCCTTTTCTACTCCCCATACCTCCTCCACGGAGAGAAACCTATTTCCCCAGTCCCTCAAATCGAGTTTCTTTTTGTCACCACTTGGTATTCGCGGGAAATTGTCCGTCTTTCCTATCCCATCCTCACCCTCTTGTAGAGAAATTTCAAATTTCCCCCCCCCCTAATTCTAGTCAGCTAAAGCGTCGTTGCTCGGCGTGACCCTTAAGTTCTTTTTGGTCCCCTCCCACAGGAAGGGTTCTTTTCCCTCGGTCCGGTAGCTTGCCCCAGGGTGGCCAGATATGCCTTCGTACGAGCTCAAGTTCTGATCCTTAACTCATTTGCCAGTTTCCCCCCTCCTTGTTGGGTTTAGAATTGGTTTCTGACTCACCCCGCGCCTGGTAAGTCCTTGAAGGCACCCTTTTAATCAGTGAAAGAGTAATCCCCGGTTGTTGCTTGGGGCGCGTTAATTAAAAGCTACGTCTTTGCCCGCTTTGTTATAAGATTGGTGGGACATTGATTGACTCAAAAATTTTCGTTCTTCCCAGATCGTTTCCCCTTGCGCATTTCCCCACACATGTAGACCGTATTTTTGACCTTTCCCCCCCCCCCCCCCCACCGCATATGGATAGTCGCTTTGCGAGATTCACGTCACTCTAGGTCCCTCCTTCATCTGTACATGTTTGACCTTCTTTTTGGTCCCCCCCTTCCAGGAAAACTTTTGGTGCGAGACCGGCGCAAAGTACCCCTCTCTCCGCGGAGCCTCCCTCTCCGTTCTGTTCCGAAAACGGGAAAAATTTGTTAATCAGCCTTCGCCTCCGGCAATCGTCCATTCCGGTCGCTTTTCGTCTCTTTTCGCTATCTTTTTTTCCTCAGGATTTACTTCCAGTTGAGGTTGCTGGCCGGTTGCCCTTTCGGTCTCGGCGACTGTTATACAGAAAGGCATAGCCCGGACTAGGAATTTTCCCACAGTCGTATTTCCCATCGCGCCCGAGAGACCTTCGAAGTTTAAAATACTTTTTTCAAATAACTTCTGATCCGTTTGACATGTAGGAAGCTGCCCCATTGAGATATGTTGAGCCCATGTCCCCCTTTTGCTCTGCCAGGGCCCAGCCACAGTCCATTTATTTCCTTCCTCGATACCGGACGTTTTGCCAGGTCAGGTGATGATAAGCCCTTCCACCTTCTGTTAAGAGAAAGTGTCGGCTCTTGCAGTTCCTGTTTGGGCCGCTCTGACAAACCCCCCATCCTTCCTCCCCCCTTTCCTGACGTAGGTCCCCCCTGTGTTTGCCGTTCAGTTAGAAGACTTTCCCTTGGTTCCTCTCAGCAGGTTAGCTTGATTTTCCGTCCCTTCCTTTTTTTTTTCCTTTTAACCTTTCTTTTTCTTAGGGTTGACCTCTTGGAACCATTCACGCCGACTTATGATGCGTGGCCATTGCTTCGCCTCAAAATGCTTTGTCTCCGGGTCCCCAAGAGTCCTATTAGGAAGTACGCTTTGCCTTCGGGTCTTTTCCAATCCGCGATGAGATTCTGGCGACCGCCCGTCCCTGTCGGGAAACGTAGTTCCCGTCCCAATTCTCCCTTTTCTCCGTCTTTGACGGAGCGCCCCATCCTTTGGGAGTTTTCGGCCGCACTTGTCAGACCTTTCCCCCTTCCTTTTAATCCCTTTTCAGTATCTTCAATGGTGGACTTGCACCCCCTTTCTCTCGTTTCTTCGAGTAGTCCTTGCCCCCTTCCTCTCAGAGCAGACTTCCTAGGAATTTTAGAACCTTTTTCCACCCTCCCTGCCCCCTCCGTCGAAAGGCGAAGACTCCAGTGACTCGCTTCTGTTCGTGAGTAGGAGCTTCCGGTGTAGTTCCTATTGGTCGCGAAAAGCCCGGCCTTATTCAGCTTCTCATTTTACTCCCTTTTTGTTCTTCCCGTTCCGACGACCCTTTCCCGACCCATTTTACTCCTCTTCGACCCCTGAGCCGCATCGGGAATTTTTCTTCCTTTCTTTACCCCTTTTCCGAGTGGGTCTTCTGAGGTGGGGCAAGGTTCCGAACCCCATTTTCCTGTGTCTTTCCGACGACCTCTTTTCTTCTCCTTGATTGACTCGATTGCATGATTTGCCTTCTCCTTTCCTATACCTGCACGACCCCCTGAATTACCACCCTTAACCTTCTAAATGATCCAGTCCTTCTCTCCTGCCTCACGGCCAATTCTTTGCGACCCACTAGGAAATGGCCTCCTTACCGTTCCTTTTCGCATTCTACTAATTTTGTCCCCTCTCCTCGATAGTTGGCTGAGGTTAATTACCCCCCCCCCTTTTTCCGACCCCCCTGCCGACGCCGTACCTGTTTGAAAGCTGCCCTCCTCGTCTCTTCCTAACATCCACGTCTTTTCGGGATGGGTGCCCTTTCTCCCAAGCCCAGCCTGATCGGGGGTGTTAAGTTTGCCTCCCCCCTCTCCCTGGCCCGGACGTACTTCCTTTCACGAGAGGCCCTCCCCCGGTCACAAAACTGCCCATTTTGTAGACTCCGGCGCTTGCCCTGGAATACGTCGCAAGGACATTTTGCAGTTGGCCGTCCCCCCTTTCCCCTACACTCCCGACCCACTTGCGACAGATTGTGTTTTCCACCAGCACGGCCGCCTCCTAGAACTTACCCCGTTCCCACGTTAATTTATCAATCCTTGTTTGCCCGTCATCTGGACTGCCCGCCTCAACGTTCGGTCGGCTCCAGCAGAGTTTTTTTCCCTCAATCTTCCTTACTACTTTTCCTTTGCTGTTACCGCTGACTCCTCCGTTACCTTAGTACATTTTGATCCTCTTGACCGGCGGTGCCCCGTTACTTGTCGCTTCCTGTCTCATTTAGTATACTTAGTCCCCTAACAAAGCCATCGGTGTACGGCCCGACCTCCCGACCCCATGCAGTCTGCCTTCGCTGAGAGAAGCTGACATCACCCGTCATCTATGGGACGAGTCTTTCTCTTCCTGACTTTTCGACTATATTTAATGGGTATCCGCGTGGCCCTTTTTTCTCCCCGTATAATAGCCTTTTCCTGTGCCTGGGAAGTCTCGCTTCTTTCGGCGTGGGCATGCACACAAGGGACCGCAGTCGAAGACACGGATTCCTGTTAAGCTCCCCCCGACGGTGAAGTCATTTATGTGTGCTCACGCGTTGGTTGGGTTTCAAAGACTTTCTTGAATCTGGGTCGCCCCTTTGGTCCCAACCCGACTTTTCTCCTTTCCAGCGGGAATTTCCCCCCGACGACTTTAGAGTGAATCCTTCCTTTGTCCCTCCGGACCGCGAGGGAGGACAACCCCCACCTCTTCCCTCATTCTTTGCGGGGAGCCAGAACGCTTGGACACCTTCTAGCAGCGTTGCCCCCCCCCATCTACCCCCCGCCTTCTCCTTTTTTTACTTTTTTGTCTCCTCGGCACTTCTCAAGACCACCTTTCAGGGCACAATAGTATCCCGACAATTGCCGAACTCCGCCCCCCGGTATTTTCCGCCTGTGCCGCCGTCGCCCCTGCTACCTGTACCTCGGATGTCTTGTCCTGGGGGAATTGCTTCATTCATGCAACTCGAACTTCCCCGTCCGTAAACTGATCCCTCGCGCGGAACGGTCCCCGATTGTTTGTGTGAGACTGTTTCCGATGTTTTTGGTCTTGGATCTGTGTCATCCCGCCAAGTTGGAAACTCTGGTTTCGCCCCTGTCGGCGGTACCATCTTTTCCCAGGGCCTGCGTTGCGGAATTCTCCCCCAGGAGCGCTCCTGTTCCAGACAGCACTTTTTTCTCCCCTCCGGTTTCGTTCGTGCTGTCAGCCCCGACATGTCTGCCTACTGAACACCTCCCCTTGATTTGGCTCTTAAGGCACCCCCAGACCAGTTTTTCTTATTAGATCCGACTTTCGTTGCTTTTGGCAGTCGACAAGGAACTTGCTTTTTTCGGAACCGAAGAAGTATGTCGTCGCTTCTTTGGGCAACAGGACTCTAAGTGGGACCCGGATGTTTGGGTCGGCGGGCGCAGAACAGAAGAAGAAGAGTCTTTTTGAGCGACCGGAGGTGCCAGAAGGTTACTTGTGAGCTTGATTAGCATGGATCCTTCTCTCCCATCCTTCGCTTTTGTTTTCCCATTGACCTCTGCGATCTCTTTTTACTCGCGGGTTTCTTTCCCCAGCGGAATGTAATTTCCCTAGCTCCGTCACTCCTTCCGGCTACTGGCCGATCTCGTGTTAAAATCGTCCGCACGGCCATTCTAGTAAAAATTTCCAGCCTCCACTTATTACCTGAGTCTGCACATCCGGTCGTATCTTATCCGACGCTGTGCGTTCCTGATGTTTTTACTTCAAATCGCCCCCCTCCTTGCCCCCTGGTTTAGTCCCCGAAACGTGTGAACGGGGTCTCCCCCCTGTCGACGACCCTTAAAAACAGTGCGGTTCCTCGTTTCCCTTCCCTTGCCATCGCCTCCTTCATTTTTTTTTATCCAATTACTTCTGACTATACACAGAGCCCTTCTAAGGGCGACCCCAGAGGTTCCCCTTGGTTCTTTGAAAGCGGCCCTGCTTTCTTCCATCCCCGAAGCCCAAGAACCCGGTGTCTTCTCGCCTCTGCCCACCAGAACGTGGAAGCCCCCTCCCGTTAAAGCGATACCTTTTGGTCCGGTCCCTTGAAAAGTTTAGTTATTTCTCTCCACCTGAATTGCATCCCCGCGGTATCGTTCCCATGACTATAATGGCCCTTAGGTTATACTTAGGTTATCCCACTCCCAGTGTGAAAAGTCTCCACTCCCCTTATGTATCCTTGGCCGCGGGTGTACCAACGGCACTCGCCTACTGCCCTTGGTTCTCATTCCCCGTCAAGAGGTGAACGGATTGTTTTCGCGGTTTTCCCCTGGTCTGCTCCTGCAAAGGGTATTATGCCTCGTTGTTGTATCCTATTGGTTAATTGTTGTCTGTTCCGCGCAGGGCTAGTCTTCCTTTCCCCCCCCTTCTTCCCCTCTCCCTTGGTTTTGTTGAACCACACCTTCTCGCTGCTCCCTCCATCTCTCCCCAACCCGCCTGCTGGATCTGCCTCCCCCTGTGAGCGTGTCCTTTTACCTTTAGAATAACCTGTCGTCGCCTCTGACAGTCTTTTTTTGGCAAGTACCGGGCTTCCGAGAATGTCCTCGACCCCGATCGAGCCCCCCCGTCGCCTGGCCCCTAAACCCCTTTCCTTCCCTGACTTTTCAGATATTCCAGAGAAGACGCACAGCCTGGTTTTGCGCCCGGGTTTTCCTCTTGTTCGGAGTTCCCCTTCTTCTCTTTCTTCGGGCCACTCTTATCTCTTTTCTGACTCATGATACAAGAACCCCATCACCGTGACCGGCCGCGGCAGGTCAACCTCAATATACGAGATTTCAGTCTTCCTTTACTTAGTAGATCTTTTCCCTCCCCTTAATTTTCGATGCCCCCCTCCCCCTCTTTCCATTTTTAGGTTGTGCCCCCTTATCCACAGTGAGCCTCTTTCTCTACCTTGTTGCTTTCAGTGCAGGCCGACACTTCCTGCCGCGCTCCCAATCTGCATTTTCATTTTTACGGCTTCAGTCGCTTTTTCGCTGCTGGTGGGTCCCCCCGTCTTTCAGATTTCAGCTGTTCGCAGATTTTGCGGCCTGTTTCTTTTCCTGGTTCAATCCCCCCGCCCCCGGGAATGGAACTCCTCATGGTAAATAGTGTGCCTTCCCCCTCCTGCGACGTTCGCCCGGGGCTTTTGATGCTGAGCGTCCGGCTTCCTCGCAGGTGGAAGATTTTTCTCGGGCTTTCGTCGGGTTTCATTTCTTAACCTTCGGGCCCTCTTATCGAGCTGTTTCTTGGCAGGTATGCCTCCCTCCCATGCCACAGGAATTTGCTTTAGAGGCCGAAATGTTTATTCAGGTACTTATTTTCACCCAAGCGCCTTCGTTTTTTTAAGAAGGCTCTCTTCTGTTTAAGTTTTCCTCCCCCCCATCATAGGAAGCAATTGGTTGACCAGCCTCTGAGTCAATGAAGCTGTGTCCCCTTCGTCGTCCCGCCGTGTCCGCCGTTCTTGCGGCCCTTCCGGAGAGTTTTTCGAGTCGGCCGACTTTTAGTTTTCAAAGTTAGGCGTAATCTGTTCTTAATTTGCGGGGCAGCTCTGACTTTGATTTCGCTTTCACAATCCCTCCCTGCGCTGCCGCCAGAAGAGGTCCTTTGCAGGAAACGCCCCCCCCCATAGATAAGTCCCCAGGTCGCCGTACCGAGACATCCTGAGTGGCGTCTTGGTCTGTACCTAGATCTGCTGATTCTTCAGCAACCCTGGGCTGCTTGATCTATTTTAATACTAACGTTTTTTTTTTTGATAGATCTTTATCCGATTGCTCCATCTTAACTCTCTTTCTCAAAAAAGGCATCCCTCTTTCTCTCTTATCTTCGCCAATCTGTACCCGCTCCCTTCGATCTTGGTAAGTTTCGGTCTCCCGTTGATCGCACTGCCTCTCAGAACTCCCCCCTTTCGTTCTCCCCCCCCTTGAAGTTCACGTACCGGGAAAAATCTTCTTGCCTACGCCCTCCATGCTTCAGAGGGCTGCCCCCACGTTTGCCCCCCCCTTCCTCCCCATGGCGGTGACTTTTTCAACGTTCAAGCGTAAGGGTTTTCCATTTTACCTTTTTCTGACCACTGCCTTTTGGGCCTGACACGCCCGCTCTCTGATTACGAATTCGCTTTTGGCTACTTCCCGAGAATTCCTTCCCCCCCCTTCCCCGCCTAATAAAGAGACCTTTTCAGGTGTTTTTCAGTTTCGACTCCCACAAAATCAAGCCTTCCCTATTCGTTTTGGCCCAAGGTTCCCCACCCAAAGAAAGCCCCTTTTTCCACCCTTACTTTTTCATCATGTTCACTTTCCGTCCTCAACCTCCAGAATCCAATTCCCCGGGTAAGACGGTCTGGACTGCAACTCCGATTTTTCCCTGTACTCTCCGGCACTACTTTTAGTGGTTGTTAGGACCTTCCCCGCTTCCAAGTCCCCCCATTCCCCTCCACGTTGCTACCGTTTTGCTCTGGCCCTCCGCCAAACACCGGAGTCGTCCACCCCCCAAGCGGCCAAGTCCATTTTGCGCTACTCCCCTGGTCATCCCCTTGGACCGTCTAACAAGGGATTTTCTCGCAAGAGGTTTTTTCTCTTGGCACTCCCGGTTACTTTGAGCCTTCTGATGATTGCCTAGCCGTGTTAACTATTGAGAAGTGTCCGTCCATTCTCCCTCTTGTTTCCCTTCCCTTTTTATAGAGCTTTTTCCTACATTCGCTGCGCCGTCCCAACCCATATTTGTACACCCTAACCGTCCTGACAATGGATACCTTGCCTTACTCTCTCTTTTTTTTTTTTTTTTCGCTCTTTAAACGCCCCCTCATATTTTAGAGATGGAAGCGGAGTTCCTCTTGAATGGTTCTATACCCGTTAGAACAGAAGCTGACTTTGGTAGAAGTAGAGGGTGCTCACGCTCTCTCCTAGGAGTGTTCTTTCAGTGGTACCCCACACAACTTGGTCAAGATAGAGTACCCCGCCCTTTCAGGATAGTAGTCTTAAGGTTACTTCCCGCAGTTCCATGGGCTCCTGTCCCTGGTTGGGTTCGAGTCCTCCTCGGCGACTTTTTTTTAAGGCCGTCCCCCCTCGCCCACGGACGAACGCCGCTTCCTTGCGCGTTTGACCCACCCTGCAGCTTATCCCCAACCGCGGCCAGAAGGAAGCCTTTTTTCCGGGTCTTTTTTAAGACGCTGACCCCCCTGAACATCCTTTCGTACAATGTTTTCCTCGTTCCTTAGAGGTGCCCTTTTAGGCGATTGCCCTTTCATCACACATCCCCCCCCCCCCCAGTGGGATTCTTTGACTTTCCCGTTTAGAGATCTTGTATCGAGGATCCTACTCCCCCCCTTCATGGCAGGGCCCGCCCTGCGCCTCACCCCTTTCCTTTTCTTCCTCCTGGGGTAACCACCGGACTTCTGGTTAGAAACGGGCCTTGGTTCTTCGCACGCGATCTTTCGCGCGGCCGGCCGCCCTTTTCGATTCGTCCTAGTTCGGCGCCCCTTCTTCTGCTGTGCGTGTGATATGTCGTTTCCTCGTTCTTGAGATCATCCACCTTGTCCAACTCTGGCCGTCGCCATGTCGTTGACGGTCACCCCCCCGTTTTTACTTACTCGGGACGGCTGAGGAGGGGTAGGAGAAAAAAGATTTTAGGGTGTGTGGGGGTGGGGGAGGGTTTTTGGGGCTGTGTTGGTGGGGGGTGGGTTGGTTTTTTTGGTGGTGGGGTGGGGGGGGTGTTGGTGGTGGGGGGGTGTTTGGGTTTGGTTGGGGGGGGGGGGGGGGGTTGGTTTTTGGTGTGGGGGGGGGGGGGGTTGTGTTGGGGTTTTACTTCCGTCTTGCTTTCCTCCCATTTTTTCCCTTCCGTTCCGTCGTTCACTTCCCGTTGCCACTGTTTGTACGACACCCCGCGTCTTTGCATTGGATTTTCAAACCCTCGACGCCCCCCCCACTCGTCTTTCTTCTCCGACCAGAAGTCTTTATGGCCCTCTTAGTCCTAGGATGTTTTTTGACGAAGAAGGGATTTCTTCCCCCTTTCGCTGTTCACCAAGTCTCTCCTCAGTGGCCCTTGTAGCCGGAATTTTTAGGGTTCGTCTAGGGTCCTTCAAGGCACCTGGCTCTTTATCCGCACTACCTAAGCACGTAATAGATATTGGAGAGACTCCGGCCCCCTTTGCCTTACTTCCTCCTACCCAAGTTGTTTGTGGGCTTGCTCTCCCATGATATATGGCTAAGGGTTACGTGTTGTGGGGGTTCAAAGACTGTCTTGTTACGTGCAAGAACTCCTAGAACGACGACCCCTTCCGGAGCAGTCCATCTCTGATATAGTGCCCTAGAGAGATACCTTTTTTCGTGTCCACGTCCCACTGCAGAACCTTCTTCGCGCGACAACCTCCCCTCCGACCGGAGTCTTTCCCCCGAGAAGAAGAAGTCTTGTACTGCGCGGTTCTAACAACCCGTGTTAGTCCCCCCCATCCATTCCCGGGCCGGCCACTTCCCCGACTTCCCGTCGTGCGAAAGGGCCCTTTTGCCTGGCAGCTTTGGTCCATTTTCCCGAGTTTTCAGGGTTATAATCCCAAAATCCGCACGCACGTCCTGAAAGTCCCTCCTACCGAGTTTTCACATTTTACTAAAGGAAGAAGGATTTTCCCACCTTGTTAGCTCAAGCGGACATCTTTTATTTCTCCGATCCAGGACGACAACGAAACCTTACTTGTTTCCCCTTTGCATTTAACTCTCCCCCGCCAACCACCCACTGCGTCCCTTTTCCCCGCCTGCTAGCGGCTTTAGCCTTTGTTGCGCTGTTTTTGTTTCGACCGTTTTTCTTTGTCAATACCGGCTTTCATAAATTCCCTGGGTTCCCTGATGCGGTTTCCTCCAAGGATTTCCTTTTGCCTTCTCCCAGTCGTGTCAATCGCTCAACTCTCCTCTTCCCATTCGGATGGTTCTTTTTTGCCGCGGTCTTACCAAGATTCCCTTCTAGACGGAACGGAAACTGTTTATCCCTTTGCCCGTGCCAAGACGGTTTTCGGTCCTTTCTCGCCACCAAGCTCACAAGTAATTGTTTGAAGCCTTTTGGGTTGTACCCCCAGTCTCTTTAATTAGGGTCCTTTCTGGAGAGATTAAACTTTAGTCTAGTAAAAAGGGGATTACACGAACTTGCGCGTGTTTTAAAAACCTGTTCTAAGAGATTCCTTCCAGATCAGGGTTACCCCACCCATTCCGCTGTTTAGAAGTGCTCCTTCACCCCTATTGGACTACCAGATACTTTTCTCAATAGAATTCAGCTTTTGTCGTACATTGCCCAGCAGTCGGACACGTGAGATTCCCGCGAAGGAACTGAGGAAGTTGACCCGAGGCCTACCCGGATAATAAGGGCCGCAAGTTGTCCTGCTCCCTGTAAACCCCCTCTGAATAGAGACTTCGGCCGTCTCCTTGGAGCTGTACTACCGTGTCCCTCTTGTACCCTAGCTCAGTCCCGGGATTTCCCCAGTTCTGTTGCGCTTTTTGGACGGTAAACCCCTCTTTGTCATCTGCTGGTGTGTACGATGTAAACTTCCTAGGAAGAGAGCCTTCCACCTGCACGCGGTTTACCAGATAGGTAGCGCCCCTTCCCTCAGCTCCGTACACGTCTCTCTTTTTTCAAGACGGCCTTCGCTGAACCTACTTCTTTTTTTACGGAGACCTCTCATCGTCAAAGATTGTAGCCGATTCGTTTCCCTGAAGATAACTATTGAAGGAGGGACATTGCCCTTACTTACCTTCAAAGTTTTCAACTTCCTGAGAATTCTTTTCTACAGGCTTCAGGTCTTTTTCTTGTGGTAGTTCCCTAGGAACATCTCCATGAACCCCTGATTGGCTGTTTCTGGTTGCCAGATGATTCCCTGATGACATCACAGCCAATTTTTCCTTAAGACCCCACAAGCCTCCACCCTCACCCCACCACCAACACGGCCCCCGAGCCCTCAAAATCGTAGTCTTGTCCCCTTTCTATCTTTTTTTTATCGCCTCATTCCATCTCCGCTCCTTCTCCCCCCCTTTTCTTTTCCCCTTTTCCTCCTTTCTTCACCTTACCCTTCCACCTCCCCCGTTCGCCCTCTTACACAGGGGTATTTGTTGTGCTGTGATCCGGCGTTCCCGCTTTGGACATCCGGATAATTTGGTGTTTCCCTTCTTGTGAAAGTGAGGCCACCTTTTTTTGCACCTCCATCGAGTTCGTGTTCTTTCCTTCAATGCCGTCCCTGACCCCCCAGGTTTTTTAATGATGCTTAGCCACCTGTTATCCCTCCTCGTCAAGAGAATTAGGGCCTCCTGGCTTTTGTTTTTTTCCATGGGCCCCCCCAAATTCAGCGCCCAGGATCCCCTGGTCCCATCGAAATTTTTTCTTCGCAATTAACCGTGTCGTTCCCCCTCGTCCCATTTCAGCAGTGTCTCATCCCTCCCGCGATAGTCCCTTCTTGTGATCGTCCGACCCCCCCGGTGTACGAGTTCCCCCCCTTTATAGATGCAGGTACCACTGTCCCCGATATGCCTGTTTGCGGCGATCCTTTACCATTTTCGATCAGCGCGGGCCTAAGAAAGTTTTGTTTGGAGGCAACTTGCACCCCCCCATATTTCTTCCTCATAGTATTATGGTAGGGGACACTTCCCGCCGACCCGGACTAGAGAATCGCTGGTCTTGTGAGATTGGTTCCTTTAAGCCCCCTTCCCTGGTAAGGCCTTCTTTCATCCTTCCTCCTTTGTTGTTGTTTCTATTCTCTGAAGTTGGAGAAATTAGATTCTCTTCCTCCCCGGATCTCCCGACCACGACTGCCATCTTCGATTCCTGATATGACCCCTGGGAGGGCTTGCCTGATCGCTCCTTCCTCCAACAGTCAAGCTGCGTTTGACCCTTTTTTCCCCGAATGTTTACCTATCACGGCAAAGGACTCATCTCTTCAGGTTGCCGCCCCCATTTGAAGTCTTCCTTCCCCCTCCCCTGGAACATAGGGACAACGTGCAGGGCTTCCCTTCCCTTCGTCGTGTCTCTCCTTCCATTCCGCAGACACGGGTTACATTTTTTCCATCGTTCCCGAGTTCAGGTAGCCGATTTTTAACTGTTGTCGCCCAAGGATTTTTTTTCCTTTGGGGAAAGAATACTTACCCCCTCGAATTTTCCTCCGTAGCCTTTTTTTCTAGTATCTTCGAGAAGTCTGGACTGACTTTTTTTTCTCATCCCCCCCCGCGCCTGGGTCCTTCGTTTCCCCTGCCCACGACAAATCAGCCCTGGGTTGTTCTTCATTTTTCCCCCCCCTACTAAGCCCGGACTCCTTCTTCAAAAGTCTCACGGGCCGCCTTAAGCATTTTTCACACACTGCCTGATTTCGGCGAACTGGGACGGCACCCTCAATCTTGACCCTACTTCTAAGGCCCGTCCCCCGGTTTGATCGACCTTTCCAGCCGGAATCTTTTCCGCGTTTTGCCCATCAGTGTGTTTTTCCCAAACTTGATCGTCCCTCTCCCTTTTCAGCCGTCCAACGTCATTCCTCAAGGTTCCTTTGGCGCCGTATTTCGTTTTTTCTGGCCCCTCAGTTTCGGCGATCGGCTCACGAAGAGCGTTGATCCCTTTGGTCCCCTCCTCCCCAATAATTTATGGATTCTCGACGACTTCTGGTCCCCCTCTATAGTTGTGAATTTTTATAAGAGATGTGACTTTTTTCGTTGGGGCTTCGATGCCGTCGTTGATTTGTAGTTCGAAGAAAAGCCCCCCCCCCCAATCTTTGTTTTTCCACCTCCAATCCACTTCTTCTCGAGATAGAGACCATTCTTTGGAGAACCGGTGATCCATTTTTTTTGACTCTTTGGCCGCGGAGATTTTTTTTTGGGTGGGGATTGGCTCCATTTATTCCTTCCTCATGGGAACAGTTTACCCTCCGTACAGTTTCGCACCCTACTGGCTATGTCTCCCTAGGGGGCCCCGGCGTCAGCTTCTTGTTTGTTACTTCAAACTGTTCTTCTCTCGTCGTCGACGACAATTTGTCGCTCTTGTTTATTCCTATCTCTAACCTCCATGTTTTCCGCCCGAGAATCCCTGCTCATATATGGAGGTGCCCTCGCTTCTTCCCCAATTGTTGTCCCGCTCCAGGTTAGCCGTCCTCTTTTCACGAAGCCGGCGAGTCCAGAGTTTCTTTTTCTCTTTTGAAACAAACCTTCGTTAAGACTTCGAGGTCGGGGCAGCTGACGTACCCACCCCACGGACAAAAGTATCTCTTTAAACTTCTAACCATATTGGAATTTTTTCCTTTCTTGTGCTTTTTTTTTTCTCCCTCCTTTACAGAAAGACCTTTGTTTTTCTCCTGAAAGTTTTCCTATTGCGATCCCTAGGATAATACGACCCCCCTTTCTTTTTGCAACGACTTTTAGCCCTCTGTACAGAGGATTTATGCCCTTATTTTGGCTTCCCCCCCTTCACTCCACGGGTTACGAACGTACACCATAGATACTTTAGGGAACTTTTCACTTGTGGTTTGGCTGGTTTTGATCAGCGACGCTTTCTTTTGGATCGAGAAGGTTTTGACAAGCTGCTCTGTCATACTTGTTCTGTTTTCGGCGGTACGGTCAAAGAGGTTTCTCTCTCTCTTGGACGTCCGGTTCTGAAGTATAACCCCGCCTCCTTTCCCCTGATGGGTTGTGCCCATTTTCCCGAGTGCGTTCGTCGTGACGGTCCTTTTCCTGTACGGTCCCCAAACCGACCCCATTTTCCCAGGTGGGCGTCTTTTCCCTTCCCCAGCTCCTACCTTTTGTATTCTTTTTGGCCTGTATGCTTCTGAAGTTTTAGAACCTCTCTGGTTTGGGACGTGTTTGACGACCATCTGGTATTCCGAGGGGAACCCAAAGGACCTCATCCTTTCTTTTCCCTTCGCCGGCTAGCGGGTCGTTCGGGATGAACTTGACCAGACTTTCTCGCGTCCCCCAGACTATCCGTACGTTCTGATGAGCAGACTTTTATTCTATCTTACCTCCCTGTTTTTTGCGATACTCCTCTTGATTTTTCCCCCTCCTCTGCGGGATTCGGGCTTCCCCGACTGACCGTTTTCAGTGCACCGTCCCCTTCATCCTTTCCGGAAACTGGCACTGTCCGTGCACCCTCGTTAATTCCCTCATTCCCAAGTACACCATCCTCCTCCTTGTAGTTCTTTCCCCCTCACACGGAGTCGGCCGTTCTCCCCTTTGTGGCCTCCCTCTTGGGTGCCCTTCCATTTCACGTGTTGTGTTTCCCTAAAATTGTTCCCCCTTCCCGTCGACCCCCGGCAGTCGTTAGGGCTGACGACGTTTCGGCCCTTGACCCTGCTCTTCTCCTCCCCCATCCTCGCCGTCCCTTTCCCAGAACGAGGGGACCCTGCCGACAGTGTCTCCCAGAGGTTGTACAACTTTTTTGTTTTCTGTCGTCTACAGATAAAAGACGGCCCCCCTTGAGGCTTGATCCTTTCCCCCCGCCCCCACAATCTACCTTCCCGTACCCCTCTCCTGATCCCGTCGGTCTTGCTTTTTTTTTTCGCACGTTTCAGTTTCCTTCCGGGTTCCCCCAACTTTTCTGGCCATACATTTTAGCTGAGGCAGTCGGGTCCTCCCCCTATATATCCTTTATTGATAATCCTACCCTCCCTTCGTTTAATACGCTCAAATCTTTGCCAAGTTTAACATACCACTTCTTTTTTTTTGGAAGCGTAGAATCAGGCGTCCTCTCTCATTGTCGATGGTGATAATTTTCTTCTGAAGACGGTTTGTGACTTTTTTTTTGCCTTCAAGGTTCCCCAGGCGTACCGGCGCTTGTGTAATCCCGCTCGCGGTTATTGTCGGGATGTACGCCCGCCCCCGGCTTCTCTTTTCAACGTGACGGCAAGAACTTTTTTTTTCCCCCATGTAGTCCCCCTTGACCCCCTCCCTGTCTCCCACCGCAGGCTGATTTTTTGAACAGTTTTCGCACGGCGTCACTTTCCCCTAAAGGCCTTCTCGCCTGTACATCCCTTGTTGGCAAATCCAGTTTTTTTTGATGAGCGGCTCCCCTTCCCCCGACGGCGAGCCTTTCATGACGGGAATTGTTTCCCCGGGCCCCCCCATTCCCTGGAACTTGACCCTGGCCTCCTCGGCCAGCTCGTCCATCGAGGTCCCCAGTTTTCTCGTCGCTCAGGGCCATGACCTCCCCTTGCGGTCCCTTTGGTCCACCTCTTTTTTGTTTGTCCTCCCTGATACCTCACCGACCATCGAGAACCGTACAGTATTCCTTCAACAGTCTTCGTAAGAATGTCTGCGACCCCTTTCAGCTTCTCGGTCAGAAACGGCGCTTTCGCTGCCCTACATTATTCAGCCCCTCTTGAAGGCCCCCCCCCCTATTTTTCTTGAGCCCTCTCACTCTTGTTCTTATGCAGGGAACGTCCTTCATGATGAGTTTCATTCCTTGATACTTACGTGGACGGTTTCAACTTTCCGAAGTGATGGTTGGGCAAAATACTCTCCTACCTTTTCCCGCGGCCGTATGGGGCAGAGGTCCAGCGCTCCTTCACCAAACGGGACTTGGCCTCTTGATTACTACATGGTCAAATATTGCGTTTTTTCAGTTTCTTTCTTACCGGGCAGATGTTGGGATGTTTTGAGTTTGGCCCCGCTTTGGACTTTCAGGACCCCTCTTTTCTAAGTGCTCTGAGGTCCACCGACCGATCCTGAGCTGATTTCTGTTTTTTTGTGTCGGCCCTTGCATGATGCCCCTCTTGATGAGTGTTAGCTGCAAGGCAAGCCCCCCCACCCATCGCGAATTCCCTTCGTCCTTATAGGCCGTTTACGCACCCCCCTCCGGTCGACCAGTTTGAATCTTCCTCGTTCCACGTTGTCGAAGTCTTTTTATGTCGAGAAGTATCGCAGCATCTCCCTTTTGGGCATTCTTTTCGGCTCCGGTTCCGCCCTTTTTGGTAATAGTGCAGGTATCCCCGTTTTTTTTTTCAAGGTCCTGCGTTCCCTTCCTCTTTCTCTTTGACCATTCGATCAGCGCTTTTTTGAAGTTTTGGGGCCCTTCCCCCAACCCTAGCTCCTGGTCAGCCCTGTCCATTCTGAAAGGCTGAGATCTGGCAGTTTGGTAGTCGATCTCCCTGTTCCCCTTTGCGCTAGAAAATTTGGCCTTCCCTTTTTCCTTCTTCTTTCTCTCTTATACTCCGTGTTGTTGTTTCTGATCTTAACGACCTGTTTGCGTACAATCGTCACCACTCTCCGCTCCCTATCCGATTTTCCCCCCCCTCCCCCCCCCACCCACCTTCGTTCGTTCGACATCGGTCCTCTTCTTCTTTCTCTTTGGTGGGCAGTTGCAGCAAAACATCCCCCCCTTTTTTTTGTCTCCGTCCTTTGTCACTCTCCCTGAACGGCCCCTCCCGAGTCCGGGCGCCCACCAGTGACTCTACTGCCCCCTTTACCTCGGAAACAAGTGCCGGCCTGATTTTTCTTTCCCTGAGGCGGCCCCCTTTTTGCCATTCCCGCCCCTGTATTGGATTTTGACACTCCTTTAGCATGCAGGTCAAAGGTCGGCCCACCCTTTTTCGGACTTGTTGCGGGAACTCCCGAATCTCCTCTGCCTTCTTCAGCAGTTCGATTCTTTTTTTTCGTTCTGACCGAAGTTTTCTCCCCCCTTCCTCCAACGCGGGGGCCCTGAGGTGCATGGGTCGTCTAAATGGACCCCAATCAGCTCTATTTTTTTTTCCTAACTTCCCCCACCTTTCACCCCAACGTATCTCCTTTCCACCGAGAGGCACGGACTCCCGCCCCAGCCCCCTTCCTTTTCCTACTCTGTGAACTGGAAGGTCCTCAATTCCCCCTTCCTAAGTCATAAGGACAGTTGACTGTCTTTGCAGGAGGAACTCGCTTCCGAACAGAACTCTCCCTTTTTAGAGTTGGTCTTTTTCCACCGCACCCCGGCTTCACGAACGAAGAATGCCAAATTCTCAAGTTCTTGCGCGCCGGTCCCCCTGACATGTTTCCATTTCCCTGATAAACAAGTTTATCGACGTCAGGCTCCAATCTTGGGCACGACGCGGCATATTATTCTTTCCTGCACATGCATCTTGGACCTTCGAGGAGACGGGTAAACCTGCGTTCTCTTCCCCCTTCCGCGTAAGTTAGGGGCACTGTGCTTTATAATTTTCTAGAGGAGCCTACCCCACCTTATATTTCCGGGCACCACTTTTTTTTTTCCCGTTTTTCCCACTGGAAGGTCATTGCCTGTCTCTAGTACTCGTCCCCCCCCCTTTCCTCCCCTCTAGATCTGCGAGGACAGCGGCCTTCATGTCCGTTACGTCCAAGGTGGACCTTTTTAGTCTTTGATATATCGTAGCTTCTTCTCGGCGGGTGGCGCAGATAATCTTTCTGTCCTTTCCCACCAACCGGGGAATGTCACTCTCCCTACCTTATTCTTTTAGTTTTCAGGTAAGTCTCGCTTCTCCCTTGCGGCCCGAGAAGATAAGGATTTCGTTTTGGCCCGTTGGAGGTTCCCCGGTTGTCCACACGCGCCCGTTCACGCGGGGGCCCGAACGGAAGATTCTTGCTCCGTTGCTGCTATCGACCTTTTCTTGCACCGCGAGCGGATGGCACCAAACCTCGTTTCAGGACGCAGTTGTTTTTACTCTGGACACCACAACCGTTCCCGTCCTTCCGTGTCCACACTTTCCCCCCCGCGTGGCTTCTAGGTGACTTTTTCTTGCTCTTTCCCTTATAAACCTCCGCAAGGGTAGGCAATGGTTTGGAGCGATTTCCCCCTGTCTCTTCGGTACTTCTCTTTTTTTAGGCCTGGCGCGACTCGTATGCCCGTCTTCTTTCTTCCTTTTTTCCTTTCCTTGGACACCAAGTACTTCCAAGAAACTGTCTTCAACTCCGTCTGCCCTTTTAGCAAAGTGCGCCGCTTCTTTGACGGCCTCCCCTTGACGTCTTTTTCGGAGGTAGTTTTCTCTCAAATCCGTTCGTGTTTTGATTTGTCTTATTACAGCACTCGTCTTTCTCCTATCCATCCCAAGTTTCCCCCCCTCTGTTCCACACCATTTTTCTGTTCCATCGGTGTATATTCTTTTTCTTTTTCTTTCGTGGATTTGGGAGTGAGTAAACTTCACTTTTTTTGGATTTTCAACCGATTCAGTTTGGCTTTCCTTCTTGTACGGCCGGTTAGTAGTGAAGGGGAAGCCCGATCTGTACGTAAAACCCTCCTTTTCCTGATTGGGCGATTGGAAGGGGCCCCCCACCGCGCCTTAAACCTGAGTTTTTTCCTCAGTTCCTTTTGCTGTTGGAATCTCCGTAATTGATGTGGAAGTGGCTTTGACCCTCTCTCTTTTTCTCCGCTCTTTTTCAGGGTTTCCTTCGTGAAATCAGTTTTCGTATTCAAGGAAAGCCGGCTTTTTCTGGTGACCCCTAGTCCAGACGGCTGAGGATTAGTGATGTTCCTGGATTCTCTTCTATGTGAATCCATCACTCCCTGTTGTCTCTAATCTTGTTATGCGCCCCATCCTCAGGTCTTCCTTGTTTTTTTGTCACTCCTTATTTATTCCTGAGCCCGAAGACTCCTCCCTTCTTTTCCACTACATTGGCCACGCTGAGTCGTCCCTTGTGCCATACTCTTTCCCCCTCCTCTCGTACCTCACAGGCTCCACTCTTGTAGTCTTCCAGACAGGCAGTCTTTTCCGTTGACTTTCCTAAAGACGCTTGGTTCGTCGCTGTGTGTTCCTCGGCCTTGCCATGTATGGTTTTTCGAATTCCCAGCGGCTAATCCCTTTTTCCTTCGCAAAGGACAGGTCGTTTCTGGTCTTAGTTTCTTTTCCTGAATTTTTCTACTTCCCCACCTCCTAACACGAGAGAGGGAAACACTGAGTTTCGTTAATTTTGCTGATGCCCCTTGGTCTGATCTGAAAGTGGACACTGCCGTTCTACCCAGTGATCCCCCCCAGAACGGTGTTTCCCCCCTTTCCCCCCGACCACCCACAATCGTAAAGGCTTGGACACTTTCTCTTTGCTCGGTTCGTTCCCTTTTCTCCCGTTTCATTTTAAGGTGCCTTCCAGTCCCCTGGTCCATCAATACTTGTACACCCCCATTTTGGAGGCCCGTCGGGGTTCCATTTTTTTATGTGGTCGCCCTTTGGAATCACCCCTCTTTTCCCTTCATCCCAAATGGCTTTTTTTTTTTTTTATCCTTGGACGAGTCGACCACGCCTCCTCGTCGAAGAAGAGTCATGTCCCCCTATCTAACATTGTGTCCCTCCCCTTCTACTTTTGTTCAGGTGGACAGCGTCCCTCAAAGGGAATTCGGCGCATTTTTTTCTACTCTCTTTTCCTTCGGGTATAGTAGTCCTTCCCCATTCTTCCTTAGTTAGTAACCAGCTTATCTTTTGGAGTTTTGTACCAACTTATTGAGATTCACCCTACTTTCCCCCACCCGCAGGGATGCTCTGGACTTTCACGTGTCAGTAATCACCTTCCTCTTTTCATATCTCCCTCTTTTGACAGTCCACTTGTTGGTGTCCCCCTTATCCCCTCTAGTGGAATATCTGTGCTTTTGTTTGCTTTCGAAGGCTCTCAGCTGGCTTCTTTTCTCCCGGTGTCTAAGTGAAACATTGAGGAGGATTCAGTCTAGTTCGGCATCCCCTCCTTCCAGCTTCCCTTCCTAGGTTCTTTCTTCTTATAGCTCGGACAGATGATCCTTTTGTTCTTTTTGTCCTTTCCATGGCTTTTTCCTTGGAGACGACATGATACAGAAACAGTTCGACCCACCCCCCCCTTCCTCGTAAGCGTCACTAGTATTTTGACGTCCGACTCTAGGCAGCTACTTTTTCAACTTGCTTCTAGGGCCCCCTCTAAGGAGCCCTGTTTCTTTTTCCCACGGAGCCCAGATTTTCTTTGCTATTAAATTTGAGCTGATTTCCATCCTGTAACTGGATGCGCTTTTCCCTTTGAATGAAGTTTGCCCCTTCCTACACGGTTGCCGACGCCTTGCTTTTTTTGACTCGTTTCGGGCAAGTCAGTTATGTTTCGCGCCTGTGTCTGCCAGATGTTACTTCCCAAACTAGACAGGGAAATGGCTCCTCGCTTTTCCACATGGTCGGCGTCCAGTTTTTCTGTACCTTTGGCAAGATGTTTTTTTTTTCTTTTTTGTTCTGTGACTGGGTTAATTTTTTAATGATTCCGGCTTTTTGGCACCTTGATTTCAGCTATAGAGCTGTAGTGGGCCTTTCCTTTCACCCATTTCTCCTGCACACCTGGATTTGATTATTGATGGTACCTTCTTCTGGTACTCTGCACCACCCGAGAGAACCTTCCTCCGGCTCGACTTTTTGACTTTCCCTTCACCCCGCATACGATATTTTTTTTCTTTTTTCCAGGGTCCGTTCGTCACCTGACTCGGAATTCAACTTGCCGAGTTCGTGTGCCTCCTCTCTCAATAGTACTCGTCTGTGGAGACTTTTAGTTTCACTTGTTCCTCGGTTAACTTCCGTGGTAATCGGTCCTTCTAATGTTGTTCTCTGCAGTTTTCCGATCTGCTCTTCGTTTTCTTCCTCCGCGGAGTTCGGGCAATTGCAACCCCCCTGCAGGCCTCTTTCCGGATTGGTCCAAGGAAGTTTTTTTTCCTCTTCCTTCAGTTTCTTATCTCTCGGTTGGACGATTTTTTCCGCTTTGTTTGTATACTATACTTTTACTACTACAAGTTTTCATTAGGAGCGTTCCCCCTCCACTACACCCAGATATCTCAGACACGTCTTCCCTTTCTTCTTTTATGACCCTTTTTTCTTGGGCTGAGTCTTTTTGTGGTACGTTCCTAACAGTATATGTTTTCCCGCGCTTCTTTAAATCTCTCCCTCGAAACTGTCCCCGGAGTTGAAGAACATGAATCCCCCTCTTCCCCGTCACTGGGAACCTAGGACTTCGGCCCTACCTTGACACACGACAGAGTATTTCTTTGCCTTTTTCTTCCAGTCGCCCGACTCCCTTTTAACTTTCCCGAGTACGGTCTCCCAATGCCCCCTTGGTTCCCTTCGGTCTCTTTGGTGCGGACAACCGGCGTCCTCCTCTAAGACTTCTCGAAGTCGCTGTTTTTTGCCGGGTCCCTGCTTCCCGAGCGTTCTGATCTACCTTCTCAATCTGCTTTCCTGCGGGTGCCATGGGTGCTTACCTCCATAGCTATCGTTTTCCCCGCACTCACACCCCACCCGACCTCCCTAGTTACAAAATCTTCCACCTAGTTTTTTTTTTTGCCGCTCCCCGATCAGTATCCACCTGACCTTTTTCCTCACTGGACGGCACGCACTATTTCCTTAAGTCTGGGTTCTTTTTAGGATGACGCTGCCCCGACCCCATGGCGCGACCTTTTTGTACCTCTGTCTTCGGTTTTTTTTTCCCAACCAAGAAAGGCGTCGTCCACCCTTGAACATTAATTTTTTTTCTCTTTGGCGAGGTAATCCCATTTCCTTCCGTCAGCTCAACTGTTTTTGATTCCCAAGAAGAGCGCTTTTTTTCCCCTACATGGAGCCGGTCTCCGATAGGCTTTTCCCTTCTGAGACGTGTAAAGTCTCGGCTTTAACTGAGTGTTCTTCTTTAGTCCTGTTTCCTTGGCTCTCGTCGTGCTGTATCATTAGTTTCGCTTTACCACCCCTTTTACCGAACTCCACTCCGACTCCTTCTCCCTGAGCGCGCTTCCTCTTGACCTTACATTTACTCCTTCGTGAAGAGATTTTCCACGGCGCTTTTTCCCCTTCCCTCTTCCCCCGTTTCCAAAGGTGGCCCGGTCTCCGCCTTATCGCCTTTTTAGCTGGCTTCCTGTGTCCGTCGCCGCCGCTCTCTTCCCCAGGGGCACCACAACCAATTGACCTGTTTCCCAGTTTCTCCGAAAGTTCCTTTTTGGACTGAAGTAATATCTGTCCTACTTTCTTCATTCGCCTTCTGTTGGGGAGTCCTATTTTCGGTGTCTCCTGCGACATGTGGGTACACCTTCCCCAAGTTCGCCGTCATCGTGGGACGCCCTAAGCCTGGGATTTGCTCCTAGCCCTTCCCGCTTTGACCCCCAACCCCCGGCACTTCTCTTTTGGTGACGTTTATGTACTTTTTTTTCCCCCTTACACCCGTATTCTGGATTATATTAGCACTTTCCCTTCTCTGCTGTCAGGGCCGTCTCTTGTTGCCCCTGACAAGGATTCAATCCCCGTGGGATTGGCTTTACCCCCCCCGGCCATCCGATCACCGTTTTTTTTTCCACTACGCCAGGATATAGTAATTTCTCCCTCCCCGGAAGTCCCATTACCTGGATTTATGTGGCCCCTTTTTCCGGACCCCTTCCTTCCCTTAACCGTGTTCCAACGTTCCTTTAGTCCTAATAGATTTAGAGCTTCCGAAGCGATTGGGGTTTTTTTTCATCTGAATAAGTTTATTTTCTATGTCCCCTCCTTTCCATTTCGCGATCCCTCCCCCGAAACCCTTCTTTTCCTGCGTCCATTTTTCGGGCCTTCTACGTGGTATATATCGGGGGTGTGTTGTTGTTTTTTTTTTCGGGGCGTGAGGATGTGTCCTTTTGAACACCGTCAATTCTCTGGACACAGGCCCGGCTTCCCGTTCCTTCGCTACGTCCGTTTTCGTAGTGTCATTGTGTTTTCTGTACTAAAACCCGACATTTTAACTGGTGGATGGTCCTTTCCCCCCTCGCCGTAACAGCTTCTTCTTTATTCCCCTACGGATGCTGTATTTCTCTTCTCACCCCCTAGGCTGTTCTTTTTGATTTGGGTTTCTCCTCTATCTTCTCTTTTGACAAGGACAGAGCTGGTCCTGTCTCCTCCTTTCTTTTTTTTTTTTTGGCGGCAAGAAGAGTTTTCGAGTCTGGGCAGACTTCCCCCTCCCTGTCCCGAAGGAGAGGATGAGTTTCTATCTCATGGAACTATCTTCATCCTTCCTTTTTGTTTTGTGAGGATGATAAATTGCTATCAGTCACTTTCCCTCTAGGTTTCTTGGGTTTTGGTCGCGTCCCAAGATTTTTTTTCAACTTGCCAACGAGCGACATCCCTTTTTTTTCCTGTCTACATTTTTTTTGTTTCTAGTGCAACTAAGAGACTCAATTTATGCCCTTCAAACAGTTTTTTCTGACCAGCCTCAAGCCTCCTCTTCTCTCCAGACTACTTGGTTTGAAGGTTTTCTGTTTACCTTCAACTGCAAACTTTCCCTGTTTCGCTAATGAAACCTTGTGCACAGGTTTTTTTCCACCTCCCTTTTCCCTGCACGTCTGGAGAAAATTACTTTCTTTTTCAAGTGTGGACGAGTCCGTGCCATCGCTTCCCCATTCCGGGCTACTTTTCCCCCCCATCCAGCTTTTCCTCTTTTGAGACACGAGTTGAAGTCGACTCACTAGAATTTTTTCCTTTCTGTCCCCTAGAAACAGTTTTCTATACATACTCACCAGAACTTTGGTCGTGCGCCCCTAACCTCCCCCCCCACTACGTCGGCGTCCCTTCCTTTTTCCTTAAGAACGCTTTGCTCTTCGGACTGGTAACCTTTCCATCAATTTTCCCGGGGTCCACTTACCCCCCTGTCCTTTTTTCCATACTCTGGGAAAGTGCCTGCGCTCATCAGGACTATTCTCCTTGTCTCCCGCTCCACATCGGGGGAACGTCCCCTTTGCGTATAACCCCCATTTGGAGTTTTTTCTCCTTGGAAAGCGGATAAACTCTCCCTGTCGTCAGATCTCCTTCCCCCTTTTCAATAAAAGTGGTGTAAGACTCCTGGTGCTTTTTTGTCCTCGTATCTTCCCGAGCATTCCCGGCCCTTTTTTCCCCAGCCGGTTAATTTTGTTCGATTACAAGACTCCTTTCGTTTCGGAAAAGCGTTTCCTTTATTTTGGTAAAACCCACTGTAGCTGCCTACTTAGTTCTCCCAACCTTTCTGCTGATCGGCTCGCCAGTTATCGACTTATGTTTAGGACCATGTCACTTTTTCCCTCGATCCACAGTACAATTTTTTTGTGTCCTTTCCAAAGAAGAAGTATCTACGTCCCTTTCTTGAGACTTGCCCCACTGCGTCGAGCTTTTCCTCCCGATATTTTTGGTGCGCGGTTTCCCCCCCCCCTTGCTGCCCTTCTTGCACACTGCGCCGCCTCCAGTTCCCTTGTGACTTTTTTCTGCCGTCAGGCAGTGATTGACGTCCCCGTTGGTGTTTTCTTCCCCCTTTTACTTCCCTCGGCGATCGACATGATCATTCCTTTGCAGAGACCCGTACTTCCGAATCTCTGTAAGCTCGTATTTCCTGAAGAAGAGAATGTAAGCATTTGCCGGCCGATTACATCCATCGATCAGGCTCTTATCCCTTCGTTCACCCTCTCTCCTTGAGTTAGGATAATTCTCCTTTTTTGTACGGCCTTTCGTCCGTATGACCCTCCCTCTCACATCCCCCTTTGCCTTCCTTTTTTGCACCGGATCAGGTTCTTTGGAAAGATTGATGGGGTGAGTCCCCTTAGTCCCCTTTTCGACAGATTGTCTCTTGGTGTATTGTTTCCGCTGTCGGTCCTCCCCCCCTCATTTTTTCTAGACGGTCTTCCCCCCTTTCAACCTCCCGTCAGTTCGAAGACCGTAGTACTTGGAAGTTCTGTGCTTAGAGTCTGGTTCTTTCCCTCCGGGTGGGACGCTCCTTTTTTCTCTGTATTTTCGGGTGTGTCGTGATTCCCCCTTTCTTTCAAAACGAGCTCTTCTTTGGAAGGCTTTCACACATGCCGCCGACCCTCACCCAGGAGCTCTATGTGTTTTAGGCGTTTTCGCGCACTCTTTTCCTCTTAAAACCCCGCTCCCTTTTTTTCCTTCTTCCGGTTCGGATTTCGGTCTTAACAACGACCGGATTTTTGAGACCGTTTTTATTTCCTTCTGTAGCGTTTTTCCTTTATTTCCATCCCCTCCGTGTAGTCGAATTTCCTGCTTTTTTTTTCGAGACCTTCTGAGGTCTGATTCTGTCCCTCTGGTCACAGTTTCCTTTTAATTCTATCAATGGTGGTGCACGGGCCTTTTTTGCTTTTCTCTTCTTCTTGAACCCATTTTTCAGCTTTTTTTTAGGCTTTTCTTTGGTACTTTGCCGGTCAGTTCTAGATTTTTCTCCTTCTTTTTCCCTCAGGCGACGCACGGAATTCTGAGAACTGAGTAGTGGTCTTGATTCTCTTTTATTTTTTTTGTGTGTAGTTTCATTTTTTTTTTACCATGGTTTGCTTTCCGGTAAGGATCTCTCTCTTTTTTCATCTTTTCATGAGAGATCACGGAAGGCGGACCTTTTTCTCCTCCTAGTCCCCCCCCCTCCCCCCCCTTCTCCGACCAAGAGCCAGATTTTTTGTTGATTATCTCACATTCGTGTGACCCACGAGGGTGCTCTTGTGGGCCTTTCCAGTCCGGCTTCCGAGTTGCTTTCTAAATTTCCCCCTTCCTACCTCGACTTCCCCCAAATCCCTGCCCGGCTTTCCTCCCCCCCTTTGAAGCTGCTTCCCGGACGCACTGAAAAAGTGCTGGCATGCTAGGCCTCTGGTCCTTCTTTTTTCCCCCCCTGTACGTTGAAATGGAGGAACGTAGTCCGTAGCTTCTCTGAAAGGCGGACCCCTTTTTCTCCCGACTCCCCCCCCCCTCCTTCTCCCTTGTTGCGGAACTTCCTACGTGTCCTCCTCCTTATACGCGATACCGCTTCAGTTTCTCTTTCTTCTTGGACCTAGAATAATCAAAGCGCCTTTTCTTAGGCCCTTTTTTAGTTACGGCCCACTTCCCCGTCTCTCTTTCCTTTTGGCCATCACTTCCAACCTTTCTTTTCCCCTTCGGAAGCCTGCAACTGCTTGCCTCCTCTTCCGGCCTACCGCCCCCCACTCCGTCTCCCCACATCTGCCCTTTCCAGACGTCGTGCCGAAATGAACGGACTCCCTCTGTTTTTAGTTCGAAGGACGTCCCCCCTTTTATTTTTTCCTGAGGACACCCCCCCCCTTCCTACCACATAGGTCCCATCGTGCGCAGTTGTCTACGTTTTTCCTCTTTGCGTTCGTCCCCCCACCTGAATCCTTTACCCGAATTCTCCCTTCTTTTTTATCTCCCCCCTTTCCTCCGGACCCCCTGGATCCGGCAGCTCCAGTCTATGAAGTTCTTTTTCTTCCTTCTACATGTGGGCCCTTGACTATGTGCCCCTTGATCCCCCTAAGTTCCCCCTCTCTTTATGGGACGATGCTGCGCCTTTTTCTCGGGCTCTTCTCACGAGGTTTCGCGTCCGTTCCCTTTTTCATGCGTCGGTTCATCATTTTCGGAGCCTGCCAAAAGCCATCTTTGTCTCCACCTCTCCCACGTCCATCTTGACTTCCTCTTGCCTGCGCCCGATTAGTCTGTCCTTCCTTTCCCGGGACGAGATGCTTGTCCCCCCTGGCTCTTTCTTGAATGTTTTTCCCTACCTGCCCTTCACAGGTTCGGTATCGCCCTTCCTTGGCTCTCCCGCGCGGGGCCGGCGCCCCCCGTCTCTTTTTTTCCCGTGGCCACCAACCAGGGTATAGTTTCTGGTCGATAAGGAGGTTGTTTTTCCTTCCTCTTGCCTTTTCTTTCTCCTGATTCTTTTTTTTTTACTCAATGGGCGCCCTGCTTTTGGGTTTCTCTTTTCTTTTTTCAGTCGGCGACCTGGTTTCCTTCTCGTCACGCGGGGGTCCGACCTAATTTTGAGTGACCCCCCCTCCCCTCCCACCGCTCTCCTTCTTCCCACAAACCGGGCATGTACTCTTTTTCTTTCGTGGACACCCCGTTCACCCTTTTCCTTTCTCGTTGACACACTTTTCTTATCAACCATCCTTCCCTAATCTGAGTTCCTGCTCTTTTTTTATCCACAGGACCTGCTAAATAAGGGATGGTAGCTTGAGACCTTTCCCTTTTTCGTTTCGATCTAGGTAACCGATTTTCCCGACGGAAGACCCTCCCCACCCTCTTCTTTCTCCCCTGGTCTGGGTTCCCTTTTCCACCCTGGAAGGAACTGCCACGGGGCGACGGACCCGTTGAGCACACGCGATTATTTCTTCCTGACTCCTCTCTTGAGATTTGGTTGTTTTTTTGACCCATTCGCGTCATCCCTTTCTTGTTTTCTTTCTTCTTTCTTTCACCCCAAGCATTTAAGCTTTAGCGATCCCTTTGTTTTCCCCCATGTGGCGTCATGTCTTCTGACCTTTCCCTATTCTTCCTCCTGTAGGAAGGCGGGGAATGTCAATAGTTCCCCTTTTTTTTTCCCTTAGCTGGGGGGGGGGGGGGGGTTTTTTTGGGGGGGGGGGGTTCCTTGCTGGACGGAAGGCCTTGTGAAAACATGGCCTTTTTTTTAGCCCGACCGAAAGTCTTGTTTCCCTTTCCTTTTATGTAATGTGTGAACCCGAACGGTGTCCCCTTTTCGCTAGGCGTCTTTTCCGGTCCGATTCCCACTTGTCTCTCGGCTCCCTTTTCCTTCCCGTTTTTTTATGGAAGCGACAAGAACCGGTGAGGTGGTGAATAATGATTTTCCTTTTCGTTTGGAAAGGACGAGATTCTTCCCTTTTTTCCCTGTCGGGTTCGTAGCGGGAGTCCCCCATAACATCCTTTCCCTCCTTTGGGACAGCGACCCCGACGTCTCCCCCCTCCTAGTTGAGTTAGAGCGATATGTTCTATTCTCTTCCCCCGTTGTGTTTGTTGATCTTCTAATTCCCTGTTCTAAATTTCCGGAGTCCGTCGGGTTTCTCTTTACCATACCGGACGGTCCTTGCTCTTCCTTTCTCTCGGACAGTACGGCAGACTGTTCCCCGCTGAGGGATCTCGTACCCGTGTTTCCGCATTTTCGAAATTCATTTTTTTTCAAGTCCCCCCCTCCGACACATGTATTCCAACATGAAGCACATTTTTCCATACGAAAGGTGACGGCGCTTTTCTTTTCTTTCCCCCCCCTCCGCCCCCTTCCTGTTTTTTCTTCCGAACTGTGCCACGTCCCCCCCCCATTCCCTCCTACAAAGGAAGTAGGATGACCGTTTTTTTTTTTTTTGGGACAGCGCTCCGTGACTTTATCCTTACGCCGTCCGTCCCCCCCCCCCCCCCCCCCCCCAAAGAGAGTCCGGACATTTGTGTCCGCCGAAAGGGCTGACGGCACATGAGCCCTTTGTATCTCGGCCCTCCTTCCCCCACGCTGTAAGTCTCCTTCGAAGCACACTCCCTCCGGAGACTTTTTCTCCCCATCCACCAATAGCCCCCGGCGGTTAGTCTGTCCCTCCATGTTGATGGTCCGTTTCCTTTCGACCTTTTTTTTAATTGGGGGTTCCAATTCCCCACTTCCCGGGCAGAAATTCGTTTACATAGATTTTAAGGCCGCGATTATTTTTTTTATCTAGATCGCCATGGGACTCCAATGAACGTAAAAACCTTTCCTGATTTTTTACTGGCTTCGGTTCCCCCCTGACGTATTTCCCCTCTTTCAATTCCCCTCGATCCCCCCCCCTTTTTCCGCGAAAGCCGGTTTAGTTTTTTTTTTCTTCCTCCTCGGGGCGTCCTGGACGAGGTTGTTTTCCTCCCCCAGGATTTCTCTTTTGTCAGAGTCATCTTCACCCATGCTTCCGTCGTTAGTCCCCCGTTCCCCCCCCGAGCATATTTTGTGGAAAACAAACCACCCTAGTCCTCTTCCTTCAGTAGTCTCAAACACCCGATGTCTGATCTTTTTTCGTAAAGTCGCCGGCCCAAGTCACCCCTCCCCTTTACTCAAAGCAGGAGTCGCCGAGACCTCCCCCCCCTTTTTTCCGTTACTGACCACGCCTATGGACGAGAGCGGAGACTTTTCCCCCCGAGACGCTATCCCAGCGTCCTTCCCGATTCCTTCTTCCTCGCCGTTCACCTTGCGAGACCCAGTCAGATAGTCGGCACGGCGTCCTTCCTCTTAGCAGTACCCTTTTTCTCTGTCCTCTATCGCTCGTCCCTCTTTCCCCCCCAGTTGGGTCGGTCGTGTCTTGTCCGTTCAACACCGTTTGATTTGGGAATTCTCCTCCCCCCTATCGACCGGAACGGCCCATTTTTCTCCCCCGCTGTAAGAGAGGACGCCGAGTGATGTATTAGTCTTTTCCCAAGAACCCGTTTCCTCCCTTCATCTCTTGCAAGTAGGCCCCTCCCTCTGAGCTGCTATGAGTAGGTTTCCTTAGCGCCGAGGCCAGTTCCTAGTCCTTCTTCCAGGCGCCTCTTTCCTCTCCTCTTTTTCGGACTTTCCTCCTGGGAAGGACCCTGTGCCACTTCTTCCGTTTCTGCTGTCGCCGATGGTAGCTATTAGGGCGGTCTCCTCCAAACTAGCCCCTTTCTGACGACGTAGCATGGTCATAGTGCTGCTCTTCCCGCGACTTACAGACCTTACACGGGCAGATGTTTTTAGTTCTTGGCTTGCGGACCGCCTAGCCTTTTTTTTCCTGTTTCAGGTCCTTTCTTTTTTTCTTGGCTGTTTCCTGCCCCGGAAACCAGGGCCCCGTATGTAGTTGATTTTCCCTTTTTCGCCAACCAATCCGCCATGCCCCCGGCGCTTGATTTTTTTATTTCTTGAAGCTCGGGAAGCGTTACTTCTGCACCCCCGAGCGATGTTTCATCTTTCGGCGGTAGGGGTTTTCCACCCCGCTCCTTTGAGTTTTCGTCAACAAGTTTCCTATCGCGATTTTTCTCGGGAAACGGCTCGAAGTCCGTCCATTTCCGCTTGTTCCTCTTTCCGGCGCGCCTCTTTACTCGTGCGTGGAGGAAAGGTGTCTCATTTTTAATCGTGCCGGAATGGGCGGACGGCTTTTTTTTACTTTACGGCGATTTGACCATTTCGACTTTCTGCCCTCTTTCATTTGGGGCAACTTGCCCCCCCCCTATTCTTTTCTCCGTAAAAGGGTCAGTCGCCCTTACTCGAGATCTTTCTAGTGTGTGGCCTTTTTTTTTTTGCGAACTTCGTGCCTTCCGGTAAGGATTATTTTTGGTTTTTTTTCTCTCCCTTACCGGGGCCGACTGTCGCGACCCCCCAATAATTTCCTCTTTCTCTGCCAGATTTAGAGTCCTGCTCGTCGCCTTCCTAAAAATTGGCTGAGCGAGGGTGGGCAAGTTTCCTCCCCCCCGTTTGTCTGCCCGCCGCTGATCCAAAGCCGTACCCTGACCCCTTCCCCCTCGTGTACACCATTGACGTACCATTTCTTCCCTGGGACTCGGAACACGTTCGTCCCACCGAGTAATAGCCTGCCTTGGTCCCCCCTTTGGAAATGGCGACTCGCCCAGTTATTTTTTTTTTTTTTTTCTGCTTCCCCTGGTCCGCCAAGTTTTCCCCCTTTTTGATAGTTCCCGGAACACGGCCGATAATCTTTCTCTTAGTAAGTCGTTCGCTTTTGGCCTTTCTACGCTGCCCGAGCAGTCTTACCTGCCTCCCCCCTCCTCCTTTTTTCGTATGTTTTTTTTCCGTCTACCTGGCCCACGACACTCCCGTAGGCTTGGCCCTCATTGCCAATCCCCCTTCGGACTCCCGGGCTGTACTTTTCCACCGCGAGTCGGCCCCTTTCCCCCCGACCTCCCCCCCACATTGCCCCGTGTTACCCGAAGTCGGAACTCTGCACGCAATATTTGACACATGTCTTTTTCCTTCCACGGACCCTTTCTTCGTTTAGGCTTCCCGAACGCTGTACCCCTTCCCTCTCCCCTCTTGAGCGCTGGATCATCTCCTTTGGCCCCACCAACTGCGTCGTCCACATCCCTTCCAGTCAGCACCTTACTCGGCCGATGTGTGTGGTAATCAGTTTTTTCCGGCAGCTCAACCCCCTTTTTTGATTTCTTTTCACGCCGAGAGTTGCTCCTTTTTACCCGGCCGCCTGGCTCCGGAGCACTTTAGTTTTTACGCGTCTGGGCGATCGTTTAAGTCTCTTCTTTTCTACGTCTTTTTTTGTCGCGTGCCGTTTTTTCATCGTCGGTGCTGTTGTCTCGAATTGAGCCTGAAAAACCTTTACTGTCTCACTGGACGTCATATGTTTTTTTTTTCGCGATTAGTCTTTTTCCCCTCGAACGGTACGCCTCGACTCGCTGGCCGCATGCGCCCTCTCTTTATTTGACTTCCCTAGTTGGACCGGTTCGCCGCATTCGCCGCTGTCGGCCGTCGCGGGGGGCCTTTCTCTTCCTGCGTGGTCCTGTACGTGGCCAAACTGGACCGTAGATAGAGGTGACTCCCTTCGATGTTTGCGTTCTTCCTTCCTGGGCGTCCGATGCCGGTTTTTGCGCACGTGTTGGAGGTTGAAGAGAGGGAAGTGGTCCACCCTCCAAGGTGCCGTCACGCGTTGGTTACACAGACATAGCCTTGCCCTTGAAGTTCCCCCGCGAGCGGCGTACACCACCCCCTCTCGAAGGTTGGGCGGGGAAGGCACCGTTTCACCCCTGGTCCCCCCTTAACTTTTGGGACACACGGGGATTAGAACTCCTTCTTGAGGCGGCTGTTCTTAACGGGCCAAGGATAAACCCCCTCTCAGGGGGATGGGGAGTAATTTCGAGTTCCCGACGGCGACAGCTTCCTACTCATGGATATCCCATAGGCGCTCTACGTAACCCCCCCCCCCCCCCCCCTAGGATAGTTTCCTTTTTCTTGCCACAGGAGGAACTGCCCTTTCCCCGGCCGGTCGCGCAAACTCTTTATCGCTTTCGCGCCGGAACGTTCGATTGGTTTCTTGGTACTCTCCCTCTCCTTCGTGGATGGCCTCCAAGCCATCGCTTCGCGATAATACAGTTTGTTTTTTTCCTGGGCACTTCGCCCTGTCGCGGTCCCCTCGGTGTCCTCGCGGTAGGGCCTTCGGGAGGACCGGCCCTGAGCGCTGTCTGGCTTGCACGTTTTTGACCTTACTTTCCCTCCCACGGCATTCGTTCGTGACGGGGACCCCTGGCTGTACGAACCTAAGGGCAATGGGATTTGCCCCTCAGGGAACACCAGCTCACGGTCGTTTTCTCCTCGTTACTCCGTTTGTCTGCTGTGAGCGCCGAAAGACCCTTTTCCTTCTTTTTTAAGTGGGGACGAAGAACTTGTTGAGGGGCAAAGCGACCCCGTGAAATGGCTCGGTAGGGTTTCGCAATGAACCAGACGGTCCGATGACTCCTCCCCCCCCCGACCCAGCCGGAAGAGGAGTGTTTTTCCTCATGGATATCTTTTCCTCCTCTGTTGGTTCTTTTTTCCCTGCTCTATAGTCACTCTTTCGTGAGGGTCGCGTCCTTTGTACTAGCCCAGGTTCGACCACCAGCTTTTCGTAATGTCCCCCTTCTCGTCCCGTGTGCCCTATCCCCTACTCATTCCCTTATTACAGTACCACAGCCTTTTCGGAGTGCAGCAGCAGGAGGAGTCTGCAGCCGAGAACGACTTTCCTTCTATTGTTCCCCCCCTGCACCCAACCTCCGCATTTCCTTTTTTTTTCTCCCAGTGTGCCAGGCCGAGTCCGCCCCAGACTGTGGCAACACAGTCATGCCTCATTTAGATCTGGCCGGTTTATCCTCCGAAGTCCCGATTCATCACACCGTTTGACGTCCGGCAGGGCTGTCCCCCGAGGTTTCAACTGTTATCGCCTGCCGCGGAAAATGCGTCTCCCAGCTCCCCGACGCCACGACGATTTTGAACTATCCCCCGCCCAAACCCCCCCGGAAGTTTCGCTTAATCTATCTCTTTGGAGGAGGAAGCTTACTTTTCGCAATTTTCATTCCTCGTTTTCAACGTCCCAGGACCAGGGGCATCTCCTCTTCCAGGATCGGACGCGTCTGGGCGCCAGGCGATCTCGCTTCTAGTATCAGCAATTTGCCCCCGGAGGATTTTTTATCCTTGGCCCGTATAGGACCCTTCAGTCCAGCCGAGACAATTTTCCCATAAACTTTTGTGTCGACAGATTGTGGGGTGTCCCGCGCTTTCCAAGCACAGGCGTCTTCGGCCGAGGTTTGTCCTCTTTGCCTAGAGGTAGAGGAGCGATCTACTTCGTTTACTTCGTACCCAGCCGGCTCTTTCTTTTGACACACATTTAGCCTCGCTCCCTCGTGCCCAACATTGGGGCATCGGCGCGACCCAGTTTCTACTTTGACGTAAATCGCGCGGACGGTTGCATCTTCCAGTACTTTTTAATCCAGACCCGTGAGGAAGAGTTCCCGCCACCGCGGAAGGACGCCGCTGCGACCGACCGGAGAGAGAGAACGCATTTCTAGACTCCGCTTAGGCCAGCGCCCCGGAATATAGTACATCAGTTTTACCGGTTCTCGTCAACTTCGCATTCGCTCTAGGAACTTCTTCAGTGTCGGGTTAGAGCGCCGAGATAGGCTCCGGACTTCACTCATTACCCTCCCAGGCTTCATCTCCCTTCCCTCCCCGGCCAACTCGCGAGCATGACACTCCCAAGTCCTTCGCTCACAAAAGCCTTCGCTTCCCTCGTCCGGGCATGTAGGCTTGAACCTATTGACGCTTTTTTAGCCCCCATCTGTGCTGAAGGTCCCTGCGAAGTCCATCGTCGCCCTCCATCGGCCTTGAGATTTCTTCATTTGCTTCCTCTTCATGGTGTCCGATCCCCCCACTCTCCAGCTTTCTCCGCTTTTTCCCGTGTCTGAGCCGGTCCTACTGCACCCTGGCCTTTTCGTAGTCCTCCCTCATGAGTTGGCCGTCCTTACTACTGGCATCGGCTTGTCGTCTTGGCTCTTTCTGGTGGAAGCTTCAGTACCCCTTAGTTTTGTGAAGGCAACCTGACCCTAACCGATATTTTTTTGTGTTGCCCTTTTCTCAGGCACCCCCTTCCCAGTCTTTGATTGATGCGGACCGCCGAGGTCGTCGGTCACCCCCAGAGAGAATTTGTCCAAGCCCGGGCCTTTTCCTCCCCCCCCCCAAAGATCGCGAGGAGCTGCTCCGTTTATCAGGTAGGAGACCCTGAAGGGATTTCCCCCAGCCCTCCCGTGTGCGAATTGTTTTTTTCCCCCTTCTGCATATCACTTTGCGTGGGTTTCGTTCCCGCCCACGGTTTTCCGAGGGTCCCCCCCACTTCCGGTTTAATCGTGCAGATCAATGGTTTCGGCCCGCAGCTATCTTCGGATTTGACATTTCGATAACTGCGGGCAGACGAAGCGGCGGTTCCCCCCACCCCCCGAGTATGGTCCAGTCCATATTTTTCCGAAGGCGGACGAGCATTCTCATGTCCTTTTTTTTTCCTTAGAGATCGGGTTTTGTAGTGGCGTTAATTTTTTTGGGTTGGGTTTTTTTTCACTTCCCCCCGAACCATGGTTTCTCCGG
>Ga0179593_1412300_pt1 | contig 39854 bp, 44 predicted proteins | sample CZODoug2_1_08_16_FD_185931 | JGI IMG/M metagenome (GOLD analysis project Ga0179593, IMG submission 185931) | Vadose zone soil fungal communities from Angelo Coast Range Reserve, California, USA - CZODoug2_1_08_16fungal (PacBio error correction) | ecosystem: Environmental > Terrestrial > Soil >... | reverse complement strand
CCTCCGAGCTGGCAACTCCTGCCGTCTCCTTCCCTTTGTTCTTGACTTTCGGACCTGGTTATCGATCGCGAAACGTTGTTTTTCCTTTAAAGATTCATTCTGAGGTTTTCCCCCCTTTCAGGTAAGTATGGTGATGGTTTGTTATGACCTGTTTGAATTCATGGACTCCCCCCCGGTTCCCCCCCTTTCTTCCACCATAATCCATTCCCAATTTTTTCAACGGCAAATAATATTCGTTACTCTTCCTCCACTTCTAGACATGCCAGTTTCGACGAGAAAGTGCGGTAATACACGCGCCTGCATCGTCTGAAACCTAGTGCGAGGAGGCCCAGCAGATTTTGTTCGTTTCCCTCTCATGCCGTGTTTGTCCCTTACAAGGCATTCAAGTTTCCGTTCTTCTCCCCCACCTCTCCTTTCCAACTAGGTAGGCTCCTGGTTTCCCCTGCCCTCAGGCCGGGTCACTTCTCTCCCCTTTGCCCAGCTTTTTCCCATTTTTTCTCCACTAGGGGGCATCAGTTTCTTTATTAGAATCCCGCCTTTGCCGGTTCACCATCCCATTGCTAATTCTCTTTTTGCTGGCTGTTTATCTTTCCAGTTACCCCCAGTTTTTCATGGTCGCTGTTCACGGAACCATCTGATTCGTCTCATTCTCCTCCCCCTCCTCCCTGCTTCCCTGGCCTTAAGGGTCTTGACCTTCTTCAGATTGTTGTCTTACAGCACTCCCCTCCCTTAGGTCTCTTGCTTCACCGCGAGGTATAGAAGGATGCGCTTACCCCCTTTCTCTCCCCCACCTTATCCCTCTCCCTTCCCCCCTTTCTTTATACCATCTGGGTTGATCGGTTTTTTTTATCCCCTTCTCAGTCCTTTGCCACTAAGACGATTGGCGGTTTACTATTTCGCAGAGGCACACGAGCCCTTCTTCCTCCCCCCCTCTCTCCGTTTCTCTTTAAAGTTGTGGATGCTTTTTTTTTATTCTTTGTTCCTTTCATTGGAAAGGCTGGCAGACGCGTATCTAGCTTCCAGGCAAACATGAGACTAGCTCTCGGCCTCTAAGTTAATTATAGTTTTGCTAGTCTCTTTTTTTTTCCAGTTGATTTCTCTCTACGGGCCCCCTCTTTATGGACACTCTTTTTTGAGCTTCCCCCCAGGGAGCTTTTTTTCTCCAATGACCGCGGTCCCCACCCACCCCCCCCTGGTTGTTTTCCCCTCCGCCTGCTTTTCCCAAGTTCTTCTGGGCTGACTAGCTACTGTTCCCCCCCCCCCTTCTCTTTGCTTCTTTTTGTGAACGTATAGTCGTGAAGCCCCCCAGCCCCTTCCTCCCTCTCCCTCCTTTTTCCAGTTTCCTTTTTTAGCAGTTTAATCCAGCGACCACAAGAAGGTATATCGCTATTCGATGTGTCATGCGGTAGGGTTGATACGGTCCCGTCCCCTCCCTTTTGTCGATTCCCCACCCCCCCCCCTCTCTTGAATTTGCCTCTCCCACACTAGGATTTTCCCCCCCCAATCCTAACGGCGATCCCCCCCATGAGCGTCGTTTTTCCCTTTCTAGCCGTGTTGTCCCTCACGGGCTTTTTTCCCCCCATTGTGTTCAGCGGATTCTCCTTGTCATATTCGTGGTTACCTTTCTTGCTCTCCTTTGGCATGATACCTGAGGTATGCAACCTTGGCTTCGCTTGGTCTCGTTCTTGGTGCGAGCTTTTGGTGTCGTCCCTCCTTCTCGAAAATTTGTGAGGGCCGTACCTTTTTCCCCCTCCTCCTCCCCCCCTTTTTTCCTTTTAAGGGAAAGTATCTTGTTGCAAAAAAAATTCATGGAAGCATCTTTGCTATGTCTTTTTCTTCCCACTCTAGTTTGTTCGTGGTGGTATTTTCCGTCCTCCTTCTTCGTCCGTCTCTTCCTTTCCCTTGCTTCCCAGCAAACGGCAGATGTGTTGTCCATCGCTCTTCTCTCGGACCCGGGCATCAGATCGTGGCGCCATTCTTTTTTGCTTTTTTTCCCGGTCCCAACGCCCTAGGCTCTGAACGTCAGCGCTTTTCTTTTATCTGCTCTCCCACCCCGCGTCCTACCGATTTCCCCTTTTTACGACGTTCTCCTCTCCTTGATTTTTGAACTCCGAGAATTCTTTCTTAACCCTCTTCCCCTTCTCTCTTTTTACCCTCTTTTTTTTGTTTCTCGAATCTTCTTGGTGAACCTCCAAGGTTTTATTTCCTTCGGGTCAGTGCTCGTGCGTGCCAGTCCGATCGCCTCTTCCCTTCGCTGTTTTTTGCTTTCCTTCCTCGAGTCTGGGTTGCAGATTTTGCCTTTTTTTTTCACGCCCTTCAGGCCTTCGTGTCTGCTGTGTTGCCACGAGATTTATGCGCCTTGTTTTCCTCTTCTCCCTTGGAGATGATTCCCCCCGCGAATTTCTTACCTCCCCCGTGATCCCTCCTCCTTACCCCTTGTTCTGCCCCTCCCCCCCAAGACCTCGACCATGATTTTATTCCTCGCCTTAATTTTTCCTTTTTTTGCGTCCGCGCTCTTCTTCCCGTCTTGACAGTGCCATCCCTTCCCAGGGTGGCCATGCGGCAACAGCGACCTTATTAAGTTTTTGGTGCCGAGGTTATTGACCACCGTCTACACCAATTCCTTTCTCCCCTCTCGTCCCACGTCTTCATACTCTCTCGCCCCCCGATGTTGACCTGCAGGATTTATTGAGCTTGTAGCTTGCCCCTCGAATATGATCATATCTCCGCTGGTTACCGCACCGGTCTACCCCCCTCTCAGCCCAGTTTTTTACCCTTTTTTCCCCCTGCTGACAACGGGTCTCAACTCCCATCAAGAGAATAGGTGATCTAGCCCGGTTCTTATTCTTCCCCCTAGGTGAAAAATCGCCCGTCAATTGGACGAGGGGATATTCTTGTTTTGGCTGACTCCTGTTTCTTGTTTTCCATTACCTCTCCCTCAAAACTCATTTAAAGCTAGGACTTTCTGAAAAGGCTTTGTCGGGTTCTAAAGAAGAGTTTTTCCGCCCCTTTTTTTTTTTTTGCAGTCGGGAAGAGTTTGTTTCCAACTTCCCCTTCTTCCTTCTCTTATCCCTTTGTGTATTGGTTGTCTAGTACCTTTCCTGCTTTGTCCCACAGCGCTTTAATATGCCAAACGATGGTTTTTTCCTCTTCCTTTTTCTTGGTCTTTTGAACTATCCTCTCTTTTTTTCAAGTATCGTTGCTACCTAGGAACGTTATATCGCATTCCCCATCCACTTTTCGTTCCACTTTTATCTTCCCTTACCACGCTTCGGTCATAGACCCATCTCGCCTCGATGAGGATATCGTCTTCGACCTTCTATTACTGCGCGGTCTTTCTCCAATGCACCGTCGGGCAACCACAAGTATGAAGGCAACCCTTAATCCCCCCCTCCCACCTTTTCCCTGCGGAACGGATATAGGGCCCCTGGCCTTTTCCCTTTTTTTTCTTGAACTTTCCGCAGTCCATCGCTTCGTGTTTCACTTTCGGTCCCTTCCTCTTTACCTCCCCCCCCCCCCCCTAAACTCGGAGTCCAGCCCTCGAGGGTTCTCCACCTGTTGTCGCCATCCTAGCTCCCTCCCTCCCTTGTATCGATGGATTCAGGATGAGTTTTCCGAACCTCCTTTTTTCCAGGAATGAGCCCCCTCCATTACCCTTTGGCGTAGTTCCTTCGGGTAAATTACTCCCCTCTCTGCACTCTTTGCCCCGTGGACCCGGCGAATCTCGAGCCCCACGTTTAGTCCCCTTTTACCCTCCTTCCCCCACCAGTCCTCCCCTTAGTCGAACCAACATTTCTCGTCGGCTCCTCCTTTCTTAGAGGAAACCCCCCTAAAGAGTTTTTTTTTCGACTCCTTACAAAAGGGAGATTCCAAGGGCGATTCCGTCTGTAGTGGCCGCTTCTTCAAATCCCGGATTTTCCCCTGACTCTTCGTCCCCTCCCGGAAAGCTTTTTTCCAATTGGGTGGACAGCTCTCATGCCTTTTGCACTTTTACCCCCATCTTTTAGATTGGCCTAAGCCGGTGGCGCATTTTGGGTTCTTTGCTTCCCTCCTTTTCGCTTCTCCTCTTTTCCCTTTCTCTATTTTGCCCGATACCTTATAAGCCTAGGTGATTCCCAGGGGATTGCTTGTTGTCTAACGAGTTCTGTTCCTTTTTTACCTCCCAACTCCTTCCAGAGTGACCATTGTCTCCCTTCCTCCCTCTCCTCCCTTTACTTACCCGGTAACACAGCTTTTTTCGCGATCTCACCAGTTTGCGCAGGTTTCCCCCCTCCCGAATTCTTCCCCTCCCCCGCTTGGCGGAGGTCTGTGAACAAGTTTTCTTTTGCTTCTCCCTCCTACCCCCCGACATTTCCTCTCCGCTTTTTTTCTTTGAAAGCCTTTCCAGCCATGGGATTCCCTCCCTATGTCGCTTGTCCCAGTTCTATCTCAATGTGTAATGTACCCGTTTAGCCGGAATCGGTTAGTAGGCGCCCTCTACTTCTTCTCGACCTTTCGAGCCCTCCTAGATGCTGAAAGCTAAACCCCGAATCCAGCATCCCGGCTTGGAGACTTGTTGAAGGTAAGCATCCTCAAGGTCTCGTTGTTCTTGAAACGAAATGGTTCTATTTAACTGAGGGATGCCATGAAGTTTTTTTTTTCCCTTCTGCTTTGTCACCTGAAGCAGATAGCCCCACCGTGCAGTGATCAATAAAAAAAATTCATCCTCTTGCGTCGATGCCCCCCTGTCTTTCCACAGGCAGTCGACTTGAAGAAGTAGTCGCTAGTCCCTCTTTTTCTTCCCTTCCGTCTTCCTTCCACCCCCCCCTCTTCAGTATCCGAATATCCCCCTTTTTCTATTTAGGCCAGTTTTCTCCAATACTTTAAGTTCGAAGTCTCCCATTCCCCTTTTTTCGCTACGTTAATCCTCCCCCATTTTGACCCGAGAAGAGCGGATCAGAGAAGATCGCCCATTTTCCTTTCAACCTGTGGGTCCCTCCCTTTCTGCCCTTTTTCAGTCTTCTTTTAGTCGCAGGCGCCCAGTTTTGACACTCTCCTTTTTCTTCCTTGATCCTCCCCCCTCCAAATCTTTAGCAATAAAGTATCGGTAACTTGCCCCTCTGCCCCCCCCCACTTTTTTTATTATGCCGCCGCACCACACGAAGATAAGGTTGGGCCTCCTTCTTTTCCGAGTTCGAGCTTAGAAGCATTTTGCCTTTCCTCCTTCCCCCTCCGGCCTTCCTTTTAGTCGCTGAGACGGCGCTTTCTTGCTCAGCCCTTCCCAGTCTGAACGACCTTTCCCTTTTAACTACACTTGGGACCAGAGGAAAATTTCTCTAAGTCACCTCCTCTCCACCCCTGACGGCCGTTGTAGAGCAGGATATCTGAAGTACCTCCCCTTCCCTTCTCCCCAGAAACCTCCCGAAAAGCCGAATTTAGACCGGGTCCTTGACCCACCTTTTGCGATGATCGTTTGCCTGCCGATCGGTCCCACCTAGGTCTTTCCCCCTTCCATGTTTTCTGGACTTACGGGGCTCTGTCGGCGTCGATCCCCTCGCCATTTTCTCACTGAGATTTCGTTTCCGAGAAGCACCCTTTTCGCCGAAGAGCCTCGGCTTTTGCCATCCCCTCTCCCTCCCCCAATTCGCCTCTCCCCCCACCCGGAGCCGACGAGCGCCTCCCCCTCTAGCTTAGAGCGACCCCCTGATTGGGGCGATGGTATTCGAGCAAGATGCGGGTTCTTCCCTCTCTTTTTCCCCCTTTCTCCCTCTCCCGTAGATTTAAGCCCCGGTCGATAAAAGTTTCGGGGTTTTCCCTTGCACCTGATCTGAAGCACCCGTTATCCCTTTTGTCACTCGGTCGTCTCTAGGGAATTTCTTCCAGAAAGTCACTATAGCCTTTACTACTGTTGTGTGGTTCTATATGTAACTTTCTCTTAGAGACTTTCTATCGCAGTTGCACTTTCTGAGTAGATCCTCTGTCGAATGGAGTGATGGGAACCGAAACTTGGTCTGACTTGACCCTCCCCCGTCGTAGGAAGTGAGACAAAGGTGATAAACTTTTTTTTTCACAACCGCAGAAAGTTCTTGCTTGGCTCGCCCTTGAGGATCCTCTCCCCCTATTCCCGTCTTCTCCCCCCAGGGCTTATCAGTTCGGCTTCAGGATATTAAGTGATGTCTGCGGAGGAGCAATTGGTCTTGAGATTTTAGTTTTCCCTCCAGCTTCTCTAGCTCCTCAAACCTGGTATTAAGTCTAGTTCATGAGCATTTTTCTTTCACTCAGATAATGCGCAGCGATGGCCGTTCTCACGTTTGCCCCCTCCCCGAGGACCATACTTATCCCCCCCAGTATTTTTTTCCCCCTGTTTTTTTTACGTGAGGAAGGCTTTAACCTTTCCTTCCCACCTCATTTAGGTATGGTTTTTTAGCTACTTTGAAGGCGATTAGGAGCGCTTCCCCCTCTTCTTTCGGTACCTTTTCGCTCAGGTTTTAGATGATCCTAGCTGCCTTTTCTCCTGTTAGCCCAATGTTTCTTTGGACCAAGGCAGAAGCCTTTTCCTTATGACGAAGACTCAGCATCGTTTAAAAGGGGGGGGAGGCTACTATTCTAGTATGTGTTGGCTTTTCGATCTCCCGAAGCCCCTGATCGGTTCCTTTCACGTCCTCCCTCACTTTCCCCCTATTTAGAACCCTATCCTTTTTAACCTGTGGAGATGCTGCCCCCCAGGTGAGTCATTATCCTTTGCCAAATGAGGCGGCTGCCTCCCTTTCCTTTTCCCTCTTGGTCTCCTTTTCTTTTGTTTTCCGAATTTTTTACGTTTTCCTGTCCCTGTCGACATCTATCCCAACTCCCCCTCCGTTCTTCCCTCCACTCTGAAACTGTGCAGGGTTTGTGGATAGGCTATCGGTCGGTTTTCTGCGCCTGACGGGTGGCTTCCTCCCCCCCTTCTTATGTCTTCTCCACCGGGCGCAGGCAATTGTTTTCAACCGGGCTTCCCTTTGGACGTTTTGGCGATCGCTGCCCGTGATTTGTGAGAAGGGCTCGCCCGGCCTTGCACGTCTGACCGTCCCTAGAACTTTTCCGGGCCCTTCTGTCGAACTTTTTAGGACGACGCCGCTCGGTCCACACCCCTTTGTTGTCTCCGTTTCTCTATGTTGTTCTCGCCTAACGTTTCCTCCCCGATTTAAAAACTAGGTTGTCATCGTCCACCCCCTAAAGGCGTTCTTTTTCCCCCTTTTGTTCAGGGTATCTTTACAAGCTGTGTTGTCTTCATTCCGACCCATTCTTTTTCTCTTATTATCCCGTTTATTTTGCGCTTCCTCGATTTTCCCCCGACTCGGGCTTCGTTTTTTTTTTTCCCCCCTGTACTTTTTATCCCCTTTCTATCGGCCCAGAGCTACCGTCATTTTTCACCGACGGCCCGATCTCTGTCAGGCGAGAAGCCATCTCCCCCCCTCTCTTCTCTTCCGTCTTTCTTCATACATTCTCCTCACTTTTAAGACAAGGTCGATTCTGATTGGGGGTTTCTCGGCGCACCCTCGTGAATACGATCCTGGATTTTTCCCTGCCATAGCTTTTCTTGTACCCGACGCCACCACTTTAGTAGTCTTCCTTCCCCTCTGGGGGTTCCCGGTTGCGTTTCGTTACCTACCTTATTTTTTTTTTTTTTCTGACAGGGCCTTTCCCTTTCGGTCCCTTTTTTTCCTTTTTTGAGGGGAGCCCAGTACCAGGTTCCCCTTTCCAGCCTTTACCCTGTGTTCAAGTCCCTCTCTTTCCTTTCAGATTTCCCCTCTTCCCCGCTCTCCATGGCCCCCTGCGAGATCTCTGCGGTACTCCCGTAAGCCGCAACGGGAAAAGATTCGATGCTACAATTCCCCTCTTTTTTTTGCGGCTTTCCCCTCTTTCCTTCTTCCTCCCCCCGCATCCTTCCGCTTTTCTGTCGCCCGACTTATCCCCCCCATGAACACGAGTTTGGCGCAGGTCTCCCACGGGACATTCGGTTAAATCTGACCTGCCAATATCCGTTTTTTTCTCTAGGCCTTTCGAAACGGCTCGTTTTTTACCGAATCCAGTTAATGCGCGCATACTCTAACCTTTTTTTTTCTCCTCCGATTTGATTTTTTTCCACGCGTTAAAGGGTCTTTCCCCACGTTATTTCGAGACTTTACTGTTTCCGTGAAACCCACGCTTCCGAGATTTTCGATTTCCCGACGGCAACTTCCCCCGTCCTTCAGGGACTTTTTTTCTTGCCCGTCATTAATGGCTTTTAGTTACCGGTCCACCTAAGAGTTCATCGAGCAGCGCTGCGTCTCGACTATTTTCGACCCCCCCCGGGTTTAACCTTCTGGATGAGTTAAGCATATTGTGATGGTTTTGTTTTTATCTTATTTTCTACTCCCCTGCAATAATAGTTTTTTTTTTCACTAATTTAAGTTTGCCCAGAAACGAGCAGAACGTTGGCTCTCCTTTCCTCCTGGCACATGGGTATGGCGCGGGGTAGTTTTGTCTTCATTAATTGCGCCCGGATGACTCCCACCCTCCCTTTCCTTCCGGCATCTGGTCAACAAGGAGATATAATGAGCGTAGCGGCGATGTCCCTTCCGCTTACTTTCTTCTATAATCTTTCCCAGTCCTTGATCCCCGGCTCCAAAAGTTCCTTATAGTATGGACAAGTTTTTACGAGTTGACGGTCCAATCCCCCCCTCTTCTGGACTTTCAGTCCATCCCCTAAACTTACGCGTACCCACTCCTTTTTGATGGCACGTTCCATCTTTTTCCCCACCCCCCCTAAGAGGCATTAGTAAGGATCTCGGAGCCCCCTTATTCTCTGGTCTCCTGTTTCGTTGGAACTGCTGTTTTTTCGCGAAACAGCCTCGACCTCCTTTTCTTCCTAAGTTTCTTCCTTTCAGCCAGCCTGCCACAGCCTCTCTTTTCCCAGTACGTCACCCGTATGTGTTTCCCCGGACTATAAGTAGTCGATCCCCAAAAACCCCCCCTCCTTTCTCAGCCCTTCCTTCCCTCTCCCGACCTAACCTAGTTAAGATTTTCCTAAACCTGCTTTCTTTTTTCTTCTCCTCCCTTGTGCCTGATCTGGCAGACCTCATCCGGTCCTTCTTTTTTCTCAGTGTCGTGGATAAAGCGTTCCTCTTAAGACTTTTCTTAATTGCCGGGTTCTTTTCCCTCTTTCTCCCAATCCCCTGGCATTTTCTGCATCGAGATTATTTCTTAGACGGGCCTTCGGTCGAAAACCTAAGTGTAGTACTTTTCTTGGGTCGATTCTCAGTGTTCCCGACGCGGCCTCGGTGGAAGTCAGCTTCAACCAATTTCCAGTAGACGGAGTAACCAAACTCTTCTTGCTTCCTCCCTGTCACCCGTTTTTGGCCGGGGATCAACAGCTTTTTGGTCGGCCCGGTTTTCCTTGGTTTCTTCTTTTCCCTGAGCTTGAGGCTTCCGATAGGCGTACGTCCCCCCCCTTTGTGGATCCTTTTGCCCCTCTTTGACTCGAGTTCTTGATAATAGATATGCTCCCCCCTCTATCCTAGCTTTTTCCTGTTTCCGTTATCCGGCCCAAACGCCCCCCAAAGCACTTCCATCAGGAGTTTTCTTTGGTCTCAACTTTTCATTCCTGAGGTCGTTTGTCTTTCGCCGCGGCTGACCGACTGCGCTCCCTTCCCTTACCCCATGCTTTCAAAGAGGAAATTCTCATCCCTCTGTTGTTGAGAGCTCCTAGAGTTTTTCCCCCTCTTTAATGTTTCGCGGAGCGTTAGCCCCTTCTTCCTTTCCCCAGCAGCCCCCCCTCTGACTTCTGGTTTTGAGATGATACAAGCAGAGAGAACTTGTATTGATTTTTTTCCGTTGCCTTTTCCCTTTCCCTCCCTTGCCCTCGTTCGCGTCTCGATGGTAGACCTATCCTTCTTCCTCTCGATCCCAAGAGCTGATATCCCACCGCATTTTGTCCCACTCCGACATTCGGACTCCAGTTTTCTCCTGGAAACCCCCACCACCACGACCTCATCCAAGTTCTTTTTTTCTCCCCCTCTCCCCCCTCCCTCCTTGACGATACTGTAAGGCCCCTTCCGGGCACCGCTATGCCCTTCCACGCTAAAAGTGCCTGAACCTCCGAGGTCTCATTCTTTTTTTCTGTTTTTTTGTAGCCGGCTTCTCGACGACACCTGTTTACCCCAGGAATTTTTTCCACTACTCTCCCGGCTGAAGTCAGATATCTTTGTTTCAGACCCCCCCGGTTGTAGCCTTCTTTTCCTGCTCCCAGCGGGGCCGCCCCTTCACCCTTTTTTTCATATTAAGCGGTCAGCTCCCAGTCACTTGTCTCCCCCCTCCCTCTGACCGATTTTCCCCTGTTGCCATACGGCAAACTTTGAATCCCTCCGACTTCAGCAGAGAAGTTGTTCCGCAGGTTAATGGCTGGAGTAGGACCTTCGTGTCCCTTTGACTCTTCTCTATTATTGGTTTTTATCGAAGACCTTTTAATGTATCCTTCCCCCTTTCCCGTCTCAACCTCATGTCTGGGGATTACCCTAGGATGGTTTTTTGTTTTTTTCTTATAACGACCTTCACTCGTCTTACCGCAAAGCGGCTCGATCTGGCCTTTTTCTTCTCTCCCTTTGCTAGTCTGTTTTTTTCCTTTCCCCCTCCCCATAGAGTCCGCGGATTCTGGTCAGCTTTGATCAGTTCTGTTCCCCTGTTTGAATTGCACCAACAATTATTTTTTCTTTTTTCTAATTGGAGTTCTTTCCATATTGACACGTTTTTCCCTTTTGTCCCGACCACTTTTTTTTTCCTATATACCCCCTTAGTCCAATAACTATTTCCGATCCCCCCCCCCAATTCTCTCTATAACCTCGCCGAATTGCTCTGGCCCTTTCCAAGAGAGAGGTCCTGTTGCAGCGGATCTCATGATACCCCGTGCCTCCCGTCTTTCCCTTCCTGCCCAAATGATTCAGTACCATGCAGAACCCCCGACCCCCCCCCAAACTTTAAGAGGAAAGGCCCTTTTTTCTTTCTTGTCAGGCGATCCTTGCTCTGATGAAATTGATCCAAGTTCTTCTTAAGTGCAGCCCCTTTGAGTCTGAACAGTAATACCCCCTAACCCTGATTCTTGCGTGCGTATCCCGGACTTTTATCCCACTTTCGCAAATAATCTAGGACTCCTCGTCCTTCCCTGCTCGGGTTGTTTCCACAAATCCTTGCCGGTGTTCCACAACCCCCCATATCCCCTTCCCTTTGATGCCTTTCCCCCTTTTTAAATTTTATTCTGCCTTGATGTTCCCTCAAACCCTTTCCCGCCTGCTCGAACTCCTGGTTTTTCCCCTTTCCCGCTTTTCAACAGGCATCAACCTTTCCCGTCTGACACACCCGTCTTTTTCCTCCCTTTTTCTGATGGTAGAACTCAATTCGTTGATACTGCGATGCTCCCCCAACTTTCTATTATCTTGCCCGGCGAAGTCTTTTTCCCCCGCCTTGGTCGTGGCCTCCTGCCCCAGTAACTCTTTTCACTGATTAGTGCCGGACGCCGTCCCTCCTTCCTCATGGTGAATCCCTCAGTCTTTGTAAGGAAAAGCCCTGCCCCCCCCCCACTTTTCTTTTTCCCCTGTCATTTTCCGAACAGCGTTAGTAGACTTTTCCTTAGTCTCATTTTCCTCCTGACGCTGCGCCAATTTCGCTGGCGACTGACGGATACAGTTCTTTAATTTTTTTACCCCTTTCCGTGCGGGCAGGTTAGTAGATTCAAATTCCTTCCTTTCCCTTTATCCAGCCTTTCCACCCGAGTGAACGAACGATCCCATCAGCCTCCTCCTCCCACAGTGATTTTAGCTCCCTCCCCAGAATTTTTTCCTTCCCTCCCCCTACTTCCTGATTACAATTGTCAACACTTTGGCGGACGGCCCAATTTTGATTTGCTAAATCTTTTCCCACCCCCGGCCCCATGGCCTTTTCCCTGACTTTTTTTCTTCCCCTTGAGCTATTGGAAATATTTTCTTCCTTTCATTTCGCCCCGCTGGAAGATTCCGTGGTTCCTCGAATATTGACTTTCTTTGATCCCTTCCTCTGTTTAGACGAAGCTCCCGGTTCCTTGTCTGTCAATTTCTTCACGCTCTGAATAGTTCGAGTACGCCATACCAACCCTTTTCCTACAGACTGCCCTTCTTCGATGGAGCAAATTGTTACTACTTCACCATCGATCCCTTTTCTCTTCTTGACCTCACTGGGTCCGGGTTAGAAGGCAAGTCTTTGTTCCTGAAGCCTCATCTATAGCATTTTTCCCTGATCTCTAGCAACCCTTTTCTCTTTGATCCTGAACCAGACTTTCCACCCCCTTGCATTCTTTTTTCCCTTGTAGACCCATCCCCCCCCTTGAACCTTGAGACATTCCTTTTATATTCTGACCCCCAGTTCTACTTCTATGAGCTATTCGGACAAACTCCCCCACTCGCACTTTGTTATAGCGACTCGCATTCCGCATGGCTCTTGAAACCCCCCCCCCCCCCCAAGACAATGTTATTCAGTTTTAGAGTCACCATCAAGGCTTACTAGCTTTTTCATCCTCCCTCCTTGCGCAACCGACGCCTAAAGGCATGAGGCTCTTAGAAGTCCTCACATGTGACTGTGTCCCCTCGTGGTTTCTTTTCTCCCATCTTTTTCGTTAGGTCCCTTTAGCAGAGAGTTCTCCGTACGAGCCTCGTCGCCTCCCCCTCCCCCAGAGACGGACTTCCCAAGAGCCTACCGTCTTCCTCCCCCTCCTCATTCCGCCGGCCTCACTGCCTCTTGAGGAATAGCCCCCCTCGAAGTCTTCTCGTGTAATGGTGTCTTTTCCTTAGTGTCGGACGAAATAGCTTCCCTTTTTTTTTATCTCTTTTTGACCCCCTGAAACCGCTCTTTCACATGGATCCACATTCCCCCGCTTGAGGGGGCGCGAAGGCACAGTGCCCCTCCCGGTTCTTTTGTCACATCACCATGGCGGGATGACAATTTCTTAATTCCTCTCTTCCCAGTCCCTCTCTACCCCCTTAGTCCCCCTCCCCTCACCTAGGCGCAGTTCCCATAGTCCCTCCATTTTTTCCTTCTTCCACCCCAAGAGCCACCCTCCCTCATCTCAGGGCATAGAGTCCTCCTCACCCCCGTCTGCCATCTATAATGCTGATAACCCTGCCCCTGTGGCTCTTTTTTTCCTCTTCCTGGACGCTTCGTTCAAAATTCCAGGTGTCTGCTTCTTTGTCCCCACTCTTTTAAATAGAAATGGATTTTAACCGCTTCAGCCCTATAATTCGTTAGATCTCTCTCTAACGGACCCCTTCCCAAGAAAAAGGGACTCCTCCCCTCCTTCTTCCCTAGCAGCGACCCGCGCGACGGCTTTATACTTCAGAGCCCTCTTTCCCACAATAGCTTTTTTTCCCTATTCGATTGATTGGTAGAGTCGCGCCCTTCTTCCCCTTTTATTTTGCTAGAGATTTAATCATCGCGGTCCCCCCCTCCCCCTAGCTGTACCCGCCCTCGAATGACCCCCCCCCCCCTGTGCTTGCCTTTCCCCCTTCATTTCCCTTTTATCCCCTAAGGATCTACTTTGGCAATATTCCATCTTTTATCCCCCCTCTCCCCTTAAGGAACTTATTTCTACCCTCCTCCTCCGTTTTTGTTGTTTTATTATCTTAATTCTTGAGATTCCCCCTCCCCCCTGTTTGAACTTTTCTTTAGATAATTCCATTTTTTCCTCTCAGATGAAGGCTGTCTTAAGCCAAACGTAAGTCTTGTAGTCCAGAACCCCTTAGACTGATTATCCAGTCGTTTTGACCCCCCCGTTAGTCACCCTCTGTACCCTAAGGAGAAGCTTATTTTTCCTTCATGATTTCGTCTCCTCGTGAGCTTACAAGGTCGAGTGTATGCTCTTTGAAATTCTGTTTTCCATGAGTTTGATCTAGGGTGACGAAACGATCTAGACGTCGTGACACTGTCTGCTTCTTGCGGCCCGTTTCGCAGCTCTTTGTTTTATTGACCCCTCCATAAAGTTCCCCGATCCTTCTTCCCCTTCCCTTCTTTCCGTGAGTTCTCCTGTCCTGACTCGAGCCTTCTACCCCACGGTTTTTTCGAGAGCTGGCCTGACCACGTCTGACTTTCGTTTCTCTTTTCCGCAGTCTCTGTATTCGTTCCCGATTGTATTTGCCTTCTCTAGAAGTCAGTATTCTCGCTTGTGCCTTTCGATGAGACTCTTTTGAGTTACGGTCTCCCTTGCTTATTCCCCGTTACTTTTGTCCCTGTTCCTATGCGCGCCCTCCCCCCCCCTGCTTTTCTCTTCTTTTAGATTCTTTAGGTAGACCCCCTTTCCTGCAGAACAAGTGACTATCCTTCGGCCGAACACCGTCACTGCCTTCGACATCCCTCCTGATTTAGGACAGTGGTTGCATCTTCCTTCCTCTTCCGGTTTCTCTTACTGACCCAGTTTAGCGTCCTTATGACTTGTCCTTGTTGCTATGTTCTTATAGGGGGGGGGGATAAGATGAGGCCCTTCTTTAGGTTCCCTGTACCCTCTTCTCCCTTTCCCCTAATGCCCCTGATTGGAGACCTCCTTTCCTGCCCCTTATTAGTTTATTGGACTTACATGATAGGTTCCCCTTCCCATTATTGATCTCTCCGGTTCTCTCCCCCGCTTCGGCTTCCCCCTTCTCCCCCCTCCCAGAATTCGTAGCTGCGAACCGGCACTAAGGTCTTTATTTTTTTAGATTTATCATTTTTGGCCAGGTCCCGGTTTTGTGAGAGCGTAATGAGTGGATTGTTTTTTTTGAAGACGAATCTATACTGATGATAGCCCTTCCCCCTCTCAATGGGCCTTCCCAGGTTCTTCCGCGGTAGTCGACCATGGTCACACGACGCCGGCGCTTTTGCACCACTGGCTTTAGTATTTTTCCAGTGAGACCTCTCGGTTTTCCCCTCTTCTAATGGAAAGAGTCTTAAAATCCAACTCTTTTGAAGCGGACCCATGCACGTCCAGTAGCCCCTCCTCCCCGTTCGTTCAGTGCAAGTCCTTTTTCTCTAGTTCGGGGCCTTTGAGCATATGAGTCCTTCCGCATTTTGAATATCTTTTCGGGAGTTTTGGCGCTCGAGCCGTGCTCTATGAGCTAACGTTGAGAGAGTTCGCTCTGATCAACGGGCCCTTCATACCCTCAGGCCGTTTCTGCTCGGCTCGCCTTAATCTTGCAGAAGAGACCTTGGACTCCTGTTCTCCCTCTTCATTCATCAAAACCCCCCCTTTGGATATCCTTGGTTGCGGTCGAGGACCCCATCTCCCCGCAGTTTGCACAGTTTTCCCTTGTCCCTTTTCGTTTTCCTGCCTGACGCCAACCCTTTTGTTCTCGTCGAGTACCAGCTTTTTTTTTCTTTCGGTCCTTTTCGGATGGCCCGAAAGGTCGTTTCCCTCTTTGGTGAAGTTTCCTGGAATGTCCCCCCCCTTCTTTTTTTGTTCCTTCCCCCTGCCAGCTTACTGTGAAGCACAGCTTTATCCTTCTCTCCGATCGCACAGGCGACACTTGCACTCCCTGCTTCGACAGTCCGGTACTCCCGCCTCCACTCTTCCGATTTCCCCCACAGATTTTTTTTCTCATAGTTCCTTTCTTCGATCTTCTTTACAATGGGCGTTGGAGTCCGTCCACAATGTAACCTCCTCGGCTGCGAAGGTGACAGGCCCAGAAGTCCTGTTATGTCACGGCCGGCTCCCCATGCCCCATCTCTACCCCCCCTTTTTTTCTCTCGGCAGGTATCCAAGGCTTGTTGGGCTTCCCCTACTACCCCTGGATCGCCAGAATTTTTTAACCCTCGGTTTTTCTTTACTTTTCCCCTGTTTCCGTTTCGAAACAGTTCTTCGATCCTTTTGATGTTGACTTGAATTCCGAGGATGGGCCTTTCCCCTCCGGAAATTCCACTTCCTTCTTTTTAATCCTTTCTCCCCTCTTCCCTTTCTTTTTGTCTTTAAAAGTGCCCCCCTCAACGAGGAGTCAGTAGCCCTTTTGGGTCTCGAGGATGGGAGACCCCCCAGGTGTCTCCACCTTTCGATAGGCCCTTTCTTTCCCTCAGGGTTGAGTTTTTTTTGAGATATGTAACGCAGCGCCCTACTTTTGGTCGGCGGATGCAACCGACCCTCCTGCTTCCGCCAAAGATTTCCTTTCCGCTTGAAAATGTTTTATGCTTGTGGTCTGTCTTTTGCTTTACCATTGGGACAATATTCTTAAATCAACTGAGATAATTGTGATATCCTTTTCCTCTTCCGGTTCACCCTCCCCCTTCCCCTCTTGACGTGGGCAGGGACCCCTTCGAATCGGCCCTCGATGGTCCTTGGCGACTTCCCCTTGAGGCAAGTTTCCAAAAGATGACGATCCAGTCACATATCCTTACCAATCCAGTACCCCCTCCTCCCTTGCCAAAATCTTTTATCCCAATAAGCGCTTTTTTTCCCCAACCTAGGGCTGAGGGACGCGCCGAACCCAACAACCCCACCCACACCGACAAACAAAAAACCTCCCCTCAAAAAAAAAAAAACAATACCCAACCCCCCCACCCCCCCTCAACCCAGACCCAAGACCCACACACCCAAACCACCCCCCCCCAAAACACCCCCCAACAAACCACCCCCACCCCCCCAACCCCAACCAACCGCCTAAAGAGTTCTCCTCAGGTTTCTTCTGTTTTTTTTTCAGGTGCCCCCTTTTAGGCGTTTGCGACCCAGCCATCTCGGCCCGTTTCTTAAGGCTTATGTTTTAGCTCCCTCGCCCCCACCGAGTACCCCCCTATCCCTTGCCCCCCTTAGTAGGGCTCGGAATGCCGCGATGAGGTCGCGTTTGAAAAACCCAGCTTAGTCCCGCGGCGTCCCCGTCTTACCGGACTGCCCGAGTGACTTGTAATCCCCGGCCTAACCCAGGAGCTCGCTCCCAGTGTGACTTTGATATCTTTCACCGTAAAATGAGGGCGTCCTAAGTTTTTGGGTACACTTGACCCTATCTGATAATATCACTTTCGACTTAGGTGCATGAAGCGTGTCTTCCCCTGATGTTCTAACACGCGACTGGAGACTCGTCGCACTTTCCCTTTCGTGATATACTGGGTGTCTGTCGAGTCACAAGGCGGCCAAAAGCTGCTCTTTTTTACCTGCTCCCCCTTCCCATAGATCTCGACAGCGGTTACCCCACTGCGGATAGACGTTGCACGATGCAGTTTGTCTGATTGATCCCCCTTTTTTTCTCTTCTTTTTGGAGGCCCCCGTTTGTGGTTTTTTTCTTTTAGATCGGCGTTCCGTAGATATTTGATCCGTCCTGTTCTATCTCCCTTGGCACTCTCTGACCTCATACGATTGTTCTTCCTTCTCTTCGGTCCACCTTCTTTCCCCCGGTTCTTCTCCCTAACGCCCCTCCCACTGCTCTGCAAGTCTTTGATTTTGTGGTAGAGTCCTTCCACGAGTCCGACAGCGTCGTGCTGGCCTCCGAGCATGACCCTCCCCTCTCCTCGTCGGCTCCTTGTATCTTCCCTCTTTTATTCCCATATCTTTGTTGTTGTTGTCTCTCTTTTTTCCTCGGTAAATCATCTTTTGAGGTTCGCCTGCCGCTCCCTGCGGCGTCCATGCTCCCTCTTCGGACGCCTTTTTTCTTCTCTTATCCAGAATACTAGCTTACCGTTGAGAAGCATTTTCTTTTTTTTTCTTCTAAGACCGAAAGCGGCGCCTTCAGGGAGCGATTAGTTTTCTTCCGCCCCCTGGGTCTTTTCACCATCCTCCCCCCTTTCTTTCAGCACAGGGCCTCTCCTCTCCTCAGCTTTCGCTGCCACTCACCAACCCACGTCTCCTCTATGAGTTTCTTCCGACACTGTCGTGCGCCGATCTTCGGTCAAGTATTTTTTTAAAGTTGTTGTACCGTTGTTGAGGACAAGTTGGGGGATTCTACGATCGTCATAGATTTCTTTGGGCCGGTCTGGAACTTCTTCCAGTTTCACCACTTTTCGCCGTTTTTCCGAGAAGTCCAGATCCTCGTTGGAGACATTACCCAGGGATTTGCTTACCTTCATGCCGGCTGGTCCGCCTAGACTCATGCCAATCGATCCGCTGATTCTCACGCATGCTGGAGACTTATGTTTTGCACCTAGCGGGCCCGATCAAACGGAACAAACGGGCTCAGAGAAGACAGAAAGGGGTTTTCCTCACGGTGTCAATTCTTTCTTTGTCCAAGGCCTTCTTTTTGATAGTGTTCCGAGTCGGGGGTTTTGAGCTCCTGGTCATATAGGATTCCCGAGCCCTACTTTTTTTACGTCCGGTCGAATTCTTTGGTGGGCTGTAATTGTCAGCTTCTTCGCCACGTTCTTTCTCGGAGATTGGCTTTTCAGACCTTGTTCTATTCTTTCAGTGCAAACCCTTCTGCCCGGGAGGCTTTGAGTCAAATCTGATGTAAGCGCTGGCCATGCCCACCCCAGGATGTTGGTAACGAGGTAGGCCTTGGTTGCTTTTCCTCCCCCCTTGGGACCTAGAGTCTGTGGCTTTCGGACACGTCCGTTCTCCTCGCCGAGCACCTTGACAATCGATTCCTTCTACAACGGCTCCTAGCGTCAGCGTTCTCATCGCCGTACCGCCTGATGGGCTCTTTGCTTGGCTCGACTACGGCCGGTCCCGCCTTTCCATTTTTCTGACACTCTGGCAGAACGGCCACCTCCAGGGGCCCGACTACCGGCTTTTTCGATTTCGAATGTCCGCCTCCCGGGCTTTGTGTCCGACGTTTTTTGCGAGACCACCTTTATACGCACAAAACTTCACCATGTTAGCCGTTTTTCTCTCGGACTGTGGTTCTACACCATGTTGTCTTCAAGATCCTAGAGCCGATCCTTTCGCGCTCGGATGAGGTTGTTTTAAAACTCAACCCCCCAATGACCTTAAGTGACGGGTCCTTTTTACATGGCATACCTGCTTGGAGCAGTCCCGTAAGATAAAGAGGAGGCCTTTGAAGTCCCGCGAAGGTTTACTTTAGTACATGATTGAAAGATGGCCCCAACGTACATCCCATCGTCAGTCCCGGGAGAGTCAGAGACCTTTTTTGGTCAGCCCTCAAGCCGTTGATCCTGCCCGAGGCCTCACCCTTTTTATTATCTGGGAGGGGGCTTTTTCCACAATTTCCCGCGCCAGACCTCGATGTTTGACCTGAGTCTTTTTTTCGTTAAATGGCTGGTTTTCCTCCCTCTCTTTTTTCCTTTTCTGAAACCGCCTTCCCCTCGATTTCCGCCTCTAAGCGTGGCGTTTCGATGACGTGATTCAACGGGCGCTTTTCCGCGGCCAATTTTCTCTTTCGATCGGACACGAATTCCTCTATTTTTTTCCCCCAAGGGGAAATTTTGTCCCCTTTTTTGTAAAACTTCATGAATACACTCCAGCCTTCACCCGAGTGTTTATCTTGTAGCCTCTAATCTCTCGCACCACAGCTTTTCTCTTCCTCGTCTACCAGCATTGCGTAGTACAGACCGCGATAACCGGCAACCGCAGGGTTCGGGTAGATGTGAAAAAGGTGTTTAGCGACCCTTTTACACCAAGGCCCTGCCTCTCCAGGCGTGGGTTCCGTGACCCTTGTCGTAGCAACTTCTATGAAATTTATTATCCGATGGCATCTTTGCTGATTTTGCTTTTTCTTGGATGCCGGCGTGTTCGCTGCTTCATTAGATACACGGAGTCTCGAATGGAGAAGCATCTCATCGCTCGAGTCTTATCAAAACCAGCTCTGCAACTTGGCGTCATCATCCTGTTACTGCCCTCCCTCCCGGTTCTTGAACCTGAATCCCTGTGGTGTAACGCAACACCCTTGATTGATTTTTGTCTCAGATTTTTTCTGCTCGAGGTATTGCGCGATTCAAAAACCGTTTTCAGGCAAGACCGACTTAAACGGTTGCCCAATCGACGGTTTCTTCACTGTCATGTTTTTACCGCAGCTTCGCTCAGCTTTCCTTCGACGTTCTGAACCCGTATGCGAGGAGCCGGCACCACTCCCGCCGGCACTTGACTGCCGCATCGCATGGGCCGTGCTGTCTACTTCCCCCTGAATGATTGTTCTGAAAGGCCCACACCTGACGTTTTCATCAGAGACGGAAGGCCGACCGATGGCCATAATTCTGCCTCCCTGCAGTCCCCTAAACTGTCGGCCTGTGCAGCGGTCTGTTCTTCTTTGGGGCGATTGAGTTTTGTTCCTTATGAAAGCACTTAACCGCGCTTCTTCCGGAGCCTCCCGCCCACGGGCGAACATCCCATTTCCGTCGGCTTCTCACTGGCCGATCTTTGCAATCTTAGCCTGGAAAGTAAGACGCTGCCCCCTTTAAAAGATCTAGGCTGGTCACTCGACTTTTTAGTTCGTACTGCAGCGTCCTTGTGCGGCCGTCGGGGCACCCCGACCACATACGAGATGCGTCTCCTTTTTGACGGAGGGAGGGCGTCTCAGAAGGCACCGCAAGAAGTGAAGTTTTTGCCCGTTTCCATGGGCGACCCGGATGCCTGCAGCTTTTCTCTTCTAGAAACTTTTAGCGCCCCTGTTGGGGCCTTTCGTCGAGAGCGTTGTTCAGGTCTCCGGCGCCTTCAGCCGGACATAAAGCCTCCGTCCCGTCCATCGCCCTCAGGGCTCCAAGAGCCGTACGCCCTCCACACTGTTTTCGCCTGCCTCCGTAGCCGATCGGTCCATCTATTTCGTTGCCCGCTTCGCCGGCCATGATGAGCTGCTCTCCTCCCACTCCATGGAGCACTCTTAGTCGACGACTCCCGGATCCGTGACCTCTCGAGCCCGGGCGGTTTCACCTCAAAGTCAGACACTCTTCCCGCCCACCTTGAAGGACGAAGAGCTCCAAACGCGCGACGCGGTCACGGATTTTTTGCTCGTAGGAGGGCTGGGCCTCCCTTCCTCTTCATTTCTGCGCTGGCCCTGGAGAGCATACTTTCCTCACCGCCTTCGATCCTACTCAGCCTTTCCGACAAGGCTGCCCGCGTGAGGTGGATGACCCGCCCTGTCCCAGGAAGGAGTTCAAGGGAAGGATAGTTCTGCGTGGCAATTCGGCGTCTTCGCTCCAGCGTTTTGACATCTTTACCTATTGTGTTTGAGTTTAGTATGTCTTCCTTGAGCGAAGGACATCTACATGCCCCACCCCGGGGGAGCCCTCGATGATTCCGTTGTTCCCCCTCCGCTTGTCGACTGTCGCTCCCGTCGAGCGATAATGCGGCCGGTGAGCAGGCCTGAGATCCCCCGCAGTTTTCAGTTTTTTTCGCTTTTGCCCAGCGACTCGTGCTGGCGGTTCCCTACCGCGCTTTTTAGCGTGTCTGGGCGGCGTTGATGGGGCTGATGTCTTGCGTTTTTGGTGCCCACGCCCAGTCGAGCGCTCTCACGTGAGCTTATCGAGGCTTTTAGGCCCTGGGAGGTTCTGGCACGCCGATCATCCGACGTTTTCTTGCCGTTTTTGCCCTTTCTGTCCGCCGCGGACCCATCCTTTGGACTATCGGCCACTGAAGCAGGCCGTGTTGAGTTCCGGCTCTTGACCACCGTGATGCAGATAGGGTAGTCGCCGAGTTATGAACGGACTTCGCTTTAGTGTGCCCAATGCGTCCCCGTGATCAGTCAGGTCGGCGACAAGGTTTTGCTGACGGATTTCTTTGCACAGCGTGCCCTCTTTCGTCGCCACAGCGTGCGGCTGCCCACTAAGTCTTTAATTCCAGGTTATGCGCAGAACGCCTGTTCCCGTTCGCCGTTTTTCCGCTCGTAGGTGGTCGTATTTTTATCTTTCGAATGATCCAGGCTGCAGGAGGCCCTCCTTACCGATAGCATTTCCTTCTCAGTCCCTTTTGCCTGGGAGGACATCTTGCAGGCTTGTGGTGTCGGCACAATTGGTACTGCGGCCGAGGGAGCGGTTTTCGTTCGGGGCGATTGGGTGGAAGGCTTTCCGGTTTCTCGCTGCGACTTCCTATTTCCCTGAAGGGAGGACAGATTTTCACATTAAGAGAGTTTAGGGACGGCTCTATCGACTAATTTGCCTTGGGGCGTTTGTGCTTGGCGTCTTTATGAACTCGTCCCAGCCGAGATGTAGGCCTTTAAGCCGACCTTGTCCGTACGGGGGCAGCCCCAGTTTTACGCTTTCTTCTTCCCGATCGCCATTGCGTTTTTGTTGTGCCGACTCAGCTCCACGTAATGCTGGCGCCGTCATCTTGAAATGATGCTGGTCCAGGTGGAGGAGTTTAAATGTCAGGAATTTACGCCGGCGCCTTGCACCTTGGGTTGAGCTTTCTTGATGCCTCTCGGGTTTATTTTGGTCCGGCCCGGCTTTAAAAAACTTTTTTTTCAGACCCCCTCCAGTCGGACCCAGTCACAGGGCCTGGTCACGCCCGAGCTCTGGCGGGGCTTTAATGATGGCCATTAAGCCGCCTTTGGAGTGTGCGCGTCTCTTAGAGTTGCGGGCGACATTTTCTTATGCTCGACTTTCGGCTGCGAGGCGACACCTCGGTAGGTTCATCCGCCTTTTCGATGTCGCGCACGTTCAATGCCAGGCGGCGAGGACAATTAGTCGTAATAGGTCCATTGTGAGTCTCATTTCACCCCACCCAAGCCGGTCTTGACTTTTTTGCGAGTTTAGATCCCGCACCTGTTCGTTTCCCGCGAAAAGATGTTTTGAACTTGCTTAGCGCACCTTCGTGCTTTCGACGAACCTTCTGTGTAGCTATCGAAAAGCTTTTTTTGATGTCCTTCCTATTCGGGGAGACCTGCCGCAGTTCGGTCGTTGTGTGGGCTTAGGTTGGAATGTAACTCCGGATCGGTCCATCCCCTTCCATACTTTCCCCTTTTTTTCCCCCGCAATAGCGGTATCCTTTCGATGCAGGAGCCCATGCGATAACTTCCCCTGGGAGAGAGAGATCTGTATTTTTCAAGTTCCGGCCTGTGATCTTAGCTGTTCCCCTCCTTTGGGCGGCTTTTCAGCTGCGGCGAGCGGCTTCACCGGAATCCCTTTAGGGCTGTTGATATCACTGTAACACGATCTTTCTCCAGGGGCAACGCATGCGGGGAAGCCTTTTCCGCAAGTCTACCCTTTTTTCGCCAGGACAGGATGGGAAGTTTGGCAAGAACCACCAATTTGAGCTCCCTTCATCTCCCATTGGTGGTTCGACTGACGATTGCTGATGGCCTTTGCTGGTAGAAGGTTACAACCTCTCCCCCGCGCTGTTTCACTTTCAAACCTTTCAGCTTTGCTGACGCATGTCCCGCCCCCATGAACTGCTCCCTGTCATGGATATGTCCTTTGCCCAGTTGGGATGTTTGCTAAGGTTTTTGTCACCTACTGGTCACCAGCTCGGCGTCTCTCTTTGAACGGTTTACGATGGGCGAAACCCCATTGGGTGTCTCCCAACCCACACCTTATTTTCTAGAGGTTTTTCGGAAATGGGGAGGTTGGGGATCGGCGGTCTCCCTCACTTTCGTTGCAATAAGAAGAGGAGGAGGACACTCACGCAGATGCCTCCGTCTTTCCGCCGGTGACGCCCGATTTAGCGGGACCCCCAAGGGGGGCTGACGGTGGTTTTAGTGATCCTCTTTTCCAAGGCTGCTTTTTTTTCCGCGTAAGAGACAGCGGCCAGGAGGCCTCATCGCGATATACGCTGGTTCTGTCCTTTCGCCTTACGTTCTAGATAGCTTTGTCCGGCCCAGATTTTAAGTTTGATCGCGATATTTTCACGGATTGCGCTTTCTGCCAAATTCTTGCCCGAGCAGGTCCCATCACTCCCTTTAGTTTAAAGTCCTCCAAGACGATCCAACCCCCTGTGTGATGGCAATTGCCGTGGCAAGCAGAGGAGCTTTTCAGTCCCGCCTTTCTCCTTCTGATCTTTCCTTTTCCGTGAAACGCTCGTAAGTTCTGAGCGAAACATTTAATCGAGCCGAGACGTACGTGCGGTTTTCAGCCGCTACAGCCGTTCCTTCCTTTCTAGAAGTGAACCATCCGGTAGTGCCGGATGCCGAGCCCCGCCCGAACAGTTCGTCGTCAAACCCGATACTCCCCCGCTTTCTCCCGTTGACTTCCTTCCTTCAGGCAAGCATTACGAGGGGGATCAAACACCCCGCGCCTTCTATGCCCTTGTGCCGTGTCTTGCCCGCATGTAAAAGCACTTTAGTCTTTTGTCTCTAGTTTGTCTCTAAAGAGGAGAGTTCACATCTCCTATTAGATTTTTGCGTACCCGGCCGGTTTCATGATTTTTTGATACCCCTGAACTGGTCGCTAGGTCTTCCGCGGGGCAGAGAGGTCCCACCCATTCATGGTGATGACTTGGTTTTCTGTCCCTCCGTTTCCGAAACATTGATAGCGCGTGGTGGCCGAGCGGACCAATGGTACGACTCCGACAGTAGCGGTTCCCCAACATTCGATATGCCTCTGATCTGTTTTTCTTCAGTCTTTTGTCTTGATTCCCCCTTCCTGCTGGCGGCGGTCTTGTGGTGATGTTGACTTCCCCGGCGTTCGCGCTCTTGGTGTTTACGAAAATGCGTCTGTGGTGGATCATCGCGTCGAGACCGGAAACCTCTTCTGTGTTGCCCCCGAGCGTCCGGCGTCCGGTCTAGACGGCCCCCCCCCTAAAGCCATTTCCGTGCGCGATGTGTCAGGTCCTCCCGCTTTCCTAAGGAGGTCGTGCTGAGTGTTGCTCGGAGTTCCTGATTACCGGTTCTAGCAATTCCCCACCTCGACGGCCCTCCCTCAAGGGCCCCTGTTTTCTTTTTTGTGGTTGTACTTCACCCCTCGCCCCTTCCCCCCATTCTCTTGCCATCCTATGACTGTGTGTGTCCTTCACCTTCCCTCTCCCTTCCGCGGCGGCACAACTCTCTACCTCTCCCCTCCCTCTTCATCTCTCTTTCCCTTCCCACTCCCTTGTCCTCCACTTTCCCCCACCCCCCCTCCCTTCCCTTCCCCCCTTCCTCCTTTCCTGCTAAGTCCCAACCTCCTTCTCCGCATCCTCTCTTTCGCGTTCCACCCCCTTCCATCACCTTTTTTCCACTCCTCTCCTCTTATGCCACCTCCTCCTCCCCCCCTTCCCTTCCTCTCCACCCTCCGTCCTCTGCTTCTTACTTTCACCTTCCTCCCCCCACCCCTCGCCCCCACAACCCCCCAACCCCCCCTCCACCTACCCTCTATCCTCCCCCACCCCCCTACTCCCTTCTCCCCATCTCCCTTTCTTACTTTCCCACCCTACATTCCTCCCACCCCGTCCCCCGTCTCCCCCCTCTATCTCCCTACTACTCTCCCCCCCCCGCCCACCACCTCACCCCGTGTCCATCTTCCCCCCCTCAATTCCCACACATCTTTCCCCCCCCCCCCGTTTGCTTCCTCTCCCTCTCACTCTCCCCCCTCCCCCTTTTCCGCCTCCCCACCCCCCTCCCCCCCCACCACCCCCCGTCTCCCCGCCTTCTACACCGCTCTACCCCCTCCCCCTTCCCTTCCTCCCCCCCACCCCCCCCCCTTCCCCCTGTTCAACCCACCTCCCCCTCCCGTTCACTCCCCCTCCTCTCCGCACGCTTGCCCCCTTTCTTCCTACCCACACCCTCCCACTTCCCCCCTGCCCCCTCCCTCCCCCACCACCCCCCTCTCCCCCTCCCCACCCCTACCCCACCACTATCCCTCCCCAATCCCCTAACCCCACTTCCCCCCTCTCCCCTCCCCACGCCCCATCCTTCTTCTCCCCCCCATTCACTTTTCCCCTTTCACCCCCACCCCCCACACTGATCTTATCTCCCCCAAGTACTCCCTCGCCCTCCTATCCCGATCGCCCTCCCGCTTACCTCCTCCCTTATCCTCTCACTCCCCCCTTCCACTCTCCCCTCCCCCCCCTCCCACCCCCACCCCCAACCTCTTCATGCCCCCGCCCCGCCACACACCCTACCAACCACTCTCGTCCCTCCCCCCCCCCCCTCCTCACTCGTTTCTACGCCCTCACACCTCCTCTACCTTTCTACCCCACCCCACACTTAATACCCCACCCACTCCTTGCCCCATATCTCTTCCAGTCCACCCCTTCCTTGTCAGTCTCCATACCCCACTTCCATCACCCCCCCCGTCATCCTTAACCCTCCTCCCCCCCACTCTCCCCTTCGCCCTTCCTCCCCTCCCCCATCCCTACCTGCTCACACCACATCATCTCCCCCCCCCCGCTCACTACCCGTTCTCCCACCCCGTCCCCACTCCCCATCTCCCCTCGCAATCTCTCCCACATCCTCCCACTCTAAGTTTTTCCTCCCCCCTCCTCTCCCCCACCTTCCCCCCCCCTCCCACCCCCCCTACTATCCCACCCAACTCCCCCAACTTCCCGAAACCATCCCCCCCCCCCTCTCCCCCCTTCATCCCACGGTCCCCCCATATTCCATTCCCCCCCACCCCTCTGCTTCCCTACCCTGAACTTCCTTCCTACCCTCCCACTCTACCCCCCTCCTTCCACACCCGCCCCTACCAAACCCCCCCCCCCCTTCCCCTCCGTGCCTTCCCCTTACAGTTTTTAGGCGCCTCCGCCTTTTTTCCGCGCTCGCCTCCCGCTCCATCTATTCACCGAGAGATACCTCACTAAGATTGTTGTTGTTGCGTCGACTTCATACTTTGACCTAGGATTCCAGCGAGGGAGCAGCGCGGCGGTTGCCCTCCCCTGTCTCCCCCCCTATTCCTGACGGTTGATTCTCTTCTCCATGGACTCGCTTACGTTGTCCCGAGCCTTGGGGTTTTCCGTCTAAAGCGGCCGTTCTTCAGGGTCTTCCGATCAAGGTTCGTCTCCCGAGGTCAGATGACACCCCCCCCTCTCTTTACGGTACCTCCACCTTGCTCATTACGCCGCATCGCACCTGCAACAACAACAACGACCCACACGCATGAGTTTGATCCGATACCCCTTTCGGTGTTTTCTATTCGGCCAGATCGATGTTGGCCCACTTTCTCCGCTTCCTCAAGTGTACGGCCCGCGACCTGCATCAGATTTCTGTGCCGGAGGCCCTCTCCCCCCCCAGTCTATACCCACTTCCTCCCCCTTTTCCCGCGGAAGTCATCCTGATTCAGATTCCAGGGCTTGAGTGCATGTCCGGCAGGGGTCGCCAGACTATGAATCTATCCGCTACACACTCGGCGACGGGCTCCTTCAGTTTCCTTTTACCTGGTTTTTTTTTTTGGTGGAGTTGGAGATCAATCACCGTCCTGGAAGGAAGGGGTTTCTCAGGTATTAATGCTGTTCCCCCTTCACCTCCTCTTTCGTGGAGGCCGAGGGATATAGGTGTGATCGCCCCCTGGTAAGTCTCCATTACCGATCCCACCTCACTTTCCCCCGTCTATTGTGGAATATCCTTGCTGTTTCGATTTCTTTTTTCTCTGACCAGAGTATTACGACATCGATCGAGATGCCTCGTCGTCAGAACGGGGCTCTGCGAACGTGCCACATCCTTTTCCACTCTCGGCGACCTTTTCGCGGTGCGTCTGAAGCTCTCCCTGCTTTTTCCCCAAGGAGGTTGCCATCAACAGGATGGTTTCTCGTGTCGGCCTTTTTTTTTCTTTGACTTGACTCTCCCCCCTTCTCTTGTTGGGACGTTTCAGTCTTTGGCCAGACCCTCTCCCCTTTCTTAAGATAAGAGCCGACCCCCCCGATTTTCCCCCCTCCACCTTCTCTTTTTATATCGTTAGCGCCGTACCATCCCCTCCTCCGCTCTTATCTCTCCTTCTGCCGTGAACGCTACGGCGCCTCCTTTCTGTTGCAAAGCGCAGCCCACATCCTCCACCCCTTTTAGTCCTGGCCCGGTGTTCTTTTCGTCACCTTCGCGCTGATGGCTCTATGTCCGCCGCAAGTGCTTTCGTCAGAATAGAACTTTTTCCTCTCTACCCCCAAACCTCCCACTGATTCGGCCGCGGGCCCCGTCTCGAGGATACACCAATGGTTTGTCAATTCGTCGCCGCCGTACTCGATTCGCATGTAAATCACCAATCCATGCACTTTGTAATCATGAGATTCACATGCAGGCAGTCTTCCTTTTCCTTAGGTGGACCCTTTCTCCAATTATCTTTAAGTGAAATTCCCTTCTCCTCGCCGTTTTCCCCCCTTGCCCCTGCAAAAGGCCCCCCCAACATCGTAAGTCGCCATGGGAAGGTCTGTTGCCACTGTTCTGGATTGGACAACTCACCGTTTTCTTCCCCTTCGAGGCTACAACCCCTGTTTCGACCTTTTTTGGCCCGTGGCGCACGCCTTTTTTTCCTCTGGTAGTGGATGCCTCTGACCAGCCCCTCCGAGGACATTGATCGGTAGGAAGCTCCCCGAGGTACTTAATGGGTGACGCCCGCGCATGCCCTCCAGCCGCCCCCCTCGTTGATTTCTCGCACCTTCAGCGGGCTCTTTTTGAGTGATACTCTCGTGGCATTGGCTCCCTGGGCCTATCAATTCTCCCGTCTCCTTCTTTCCTTTACACCCCTTTAGCGGCAGGTGAACCGAGGCCATTCGTACGTTGTCAAATTCCCCCGCCCTTCACCAGCGTGACTCCCTTTCCCTTTTTCCTCATCCGACACCGTCCTTACCCACCCCCCCCACCTCTTCGCTGAAGCTCAGAAGTTTCGCAACCCCCTGCGAGTACCAACCCCCCCCCCCTGCAACCCCGCCCCTGGCGGCGGTCTAACCAGTTTGTTGATCGCCTCGACAAAAGTGAACGACACTTTTTCTTCCCACGTGATCGCTTCCCTGGAACCTCCTGACTTCATCATGGGCTCGAAGCTGGCCGATTGCCTTCGCGTCAGATACGGATGTCGTGAGTCGTCACCCGGGTGTCTCTCTCCTCTCAGATATCTCTCGTCCCTGGGAGCGAAGGACAGGCTAGGAGTTTCTGCTCAACATCGCCAGACCGGTTCGTTCTGCGACTCATTCTTTGTCGACTGCCCCCCCCGCTAGGTATCCGACCTGAACCTCCCGGTCGCGGACCCTGGCGGTGCCGCTGAGTCACCTTTTTTTATCCTCTGTCTTCTCTCGATTCTACAAACAAAGTTTTCTGAGGTCCAAGACAGGAATCAACCAAGTTGCCAACGCCCGGAGTATAACAGGGCTCCTGCCTTGCTCAAAGAAGGTCTCGTCCTGAAGTGGCCCTTTCCCTTCGGATCTAGTTCTCCGGGACAACTAACGAGCGTGTAGTATGCCTCCTTCGCTTAGCCTGGTCTCCCGTGCTGCTGATCTACCAATGCCTCGCAGTTGCAGGCCTACTCTGCGGCTCCTCTGTTCAATACGCCGTCCTTCCTCACCGACGCACTCTCCGTTACAGAATTCCATAATGAGCACGTCCCCTACAACTGGCGGGCTTGCGCGGTGGTCTGTCCGCCCCCTGTCTGGGGATTCTACCCTCCAAAAGAGGGCCAGTCCTCGCCTGACTCCCTCCCCCTCCCCGGGTGCGCACACGCAAGTTTACCCGACTGACTACGTTCCCATTTGCGCTCGGCCATCCCCGCTGGCAAGATGCATCATAACACCCCCTCGAAGTAGTGCTGTACTCAGTGAATGGAGTTAGGCCTACTGAAGGCCGATCCTGTTCGCCTCTTCTTTACTAACCCCACCCTCCTCTCTTCGCCTTAGAAAGGCCTTTTAGGCGGCTCCAATGCAAGCTGAACATGTTTTATTGCGGTGTTCCTCCCACCATTGCTTCCCAGGATGACCTGCAGGCCTCATAGAGCCGAGCGCGCGAAGAGCTATCGACGCTCCGGATCTCAGGATCGACACCAGAGCAACGCGACGCGTACTGGGAAGGCCGGGCCTCACTCCGAAACACAGAGTGACTCCTGATAGAATTGAAGGATGGTAAAGGATATGGCCACGGATCTTTCCCGCAGAAGGAGAGTTCTGCGTGCCTAACCCTGGCCGCAACATTTCTCGAAGATGCTTTTCCGGTTGAGGATCTTCGGCGCACCCTCCCGCTAAGGACAAGGGGCCGCCCAGCAATAAAGCTTCGCAGAGCGCGACCACCGCGCGGCTTGCGCCCTGAATCGATTTCTTTTTTTCGCTGGGTCAAGGCCGAGCTCTTGCGCGTTGTTTGCTGAGAAGGCTTCAATAGCCCCGGCGGGCCTTTTCCCAGCTCGAATCTTTCTTCGACAGGCGGACACGGCCTGATTTGACTCCCTCTGTAACCCGAGAAGCGAATGCTTCATTCTTGCTGGCTCTCGGTCCTTCTTTCACGAATAAGTGAATTATATTGTACCTATCCTTGGTTGTTGAGTGTAGATGGCCTGCAGCGGATCTCTGACCTCATCGACTTTTTGCCGGGATAGACCTCAGCTGAAGGATGACATGTGCTTTTAGCCCTCTCGCAGTGGTAGTTCGGACCGACGCTTGTTTTTCCTGATAGAGTCGCTTCAATCCCTTGAGAAGGCTCTGCTCGACAGGAATCAGAAGCCTTCGATCTTCTTTTTAGGACCGCGAATCGGGATTAAACCCTCGCTAGGTCGGCGCTCTTCTGCGCTTCCTTTTGTGCGCGGCCCAATATGGCTCTCTCTTAGGGTCCCCAGATGCTCTGCGCACCGTTTTCTCTCGAGCGCGCGTGCTCTGTCCGGGGATCGGGTCGCCGATCCTCTCGCGCCCGAAAGCTGGACTCTCTGCAAATCTGGTTTACCGGATCCCTGTCCCCCAATTCGAGGCAGTTAGCACCACGTGCGGACCCTTGCGGCCGGTTTCCCACTTCCTGACGCTTCGTCAGTGTCTGGTCGAATTTATGCGGCTCTCGCCTGCGCCTCTCTCTCTGCTTCCTGTCTGGCGCGATTTCCAGGTTATCGATCCGAGCTTTTCATCTGGTGCATTTTGCTTTTATTTGAACCGTCGTTGCATTGTTCCTTCCGCCCTGACGACACAGCCAGTTTTTCGCACTCGATATCTCGATAGGTGTCGGATTGCCGCGAGTTGCCGCACCCTTGCTGAAGGAGGCTTACACGTTAACCCCGTTTTCTACCATGCCGGATCTCTTCGATTTTGAGATGCTGCTCTTGCTTTTCTTGGGATTTGCCTACCAAATGATCTGGCACACTAATGGGACGCGTTAGCTGTTAGACAGGCTTTGAGGAGGCTAATCATGAGGGCCTGCGCTTGTTCGGAATTCTAATACAAGCAGGTTTGACAGGATCGTCCCCCCGGCCCGCGCCGTCTGCACACTGTGCAGCTATCCTCCTCGGTGCTCTTCTCGTGCCGCCCTCCGACTAGCTCGCCGTTGTCGGCCTTGCTAACGCGCCGGCCTTGTAGATCCGCACGTTTCCGCCTGAGACCGTGTTTTTTTCCCGAACATTGAGTTTGTCCGTTTGCGAAGGGAAGAGTCCGAAATGTGGCCACGTGCGCCTTCTGTGGAACAAGGTGCGGATTGGTCAGGAAGACTCTCGTTTTTCCTGTTGAGTATTGTTCTCCACGGTTTTTTGCCCGCGCCGATGCCCTCTTTGCTAAAAACTCGGTTCTGCATGATCCGCACGAGTCGACCTCGGACCCGTTTAAGGTACGAGTTTTGATTTTCTTCTGGGGCCTTGACCAGGATTGATTCTAATCGCGCCCGGGCCTCGCTGTCGGGTTGGAGTGTGCTCGTCCTCGAGCCGATGCTGGGCCCCTGTCGTGTTTCACGCATACGGCGAGTGCGAGCGGAAAACGTCTTGCATCACCCTACTGCCGGTATCTGACGAGGCGCGCACGCAATCGGCCAGCGTCTTTGGAAAGGGGAATCCCGGTTCCTTGGAGAGCTTCCCTTTCAGCCCCCACTCCGGGTAGGGCTTGCTTGGGGGTCGCGGTCTGATCAACCGGTCGCAGACCGCCGCCAAGTGCAAGGTTACCTCCGTCGTTTCTGCCAGCCAACCTTCTGGTCGCGTTCCTCTCCCCAAGCTTTGGTTCCAGGACGATTTTGGCGGATGAACATTCAAGGTTGTCCCTTTGGAAGGCTGGCTTTTGAATTCCCCATCCTCCATGGCTCGTTACTAACCTGCCAGCCTTTACTGTGTTAAAGGAACTACCCGATACTTCAAGGCATGAACACTGTCCCCATTGTTGCCAATTCTCGCGAGCGCCCGTGCTTTCCCCGTCTGGTAATTGCCCCACCGCTTCGATCAAATCACTTTGGGCCTTTTCCGAGTAATTCGAGCGCCCCCAGCAGTTTACGGGCCGCCCCACTCATCAATGTAACCTCGATTGGTTCGCAGGGCGGCGCCCCAGTCGTCAGCTCGACAATGCCCCATATTTTCCCAGTGTCGCTCTGTTTACCAACCCTTCTTGTTCCGTTGGGGACCAGAACAGGCGGGCCATTCCCCATGGGTGTTGGATGACGAGGTTTGATTCCTTGCCCAGCGTCCCCGGCCTAAAACAGTGCGATAAGGTAGAAGGTCACTGACACCCCTCCCTAGCCGAGCTGGAGAATTTCCCGTGAAAACTGCTTGTTAATTTGAATGGATTATTTCTCATGATTTCGTTGATTGCTTGGTTACAGTTCCCTCTTCTGGGCGCCTCTCTCTCGCCGTCTCGAAGATGGGCGACAATGGTTTCTCCAAGGATCCCTTTCGGGCCCCTCTCGGTTGGTTGGGGCCCTTCCTGTCTTTTTTCCTACCCTCCCAGTCCCCGGCACTAAGCCGCTTGGCCGGCGGAAATACTTTAAATCAGAAGCATCTGCTACGCACGTATAGGGGGCCTGGACGGGAGTGTGGGCCTGTTAGTTTTATACTCCATTGGCAAGTTTCCTCTCGCGCGTAATCTAATCCGGCGCAAAATGTCGCATCTGCTGACCCGTTAGATGTCCATTGTTCTTTCTGTACGTCTAGATCGCCTTTTCTGTCCCCCCTATTGTTCAGTTGACCTCGGTATCTGAACGGAATTTTTTCGGATCTCAAATGACTGGAAGAGACTTCTCCAATCTCCGGATAGCAACTCCAAGGTTCCCTGAATAGGACCACCCCCTTCCTTTTTGCTTCCCTTCCCTCGTTTGGCCAAAAGACAGAGGTTTTGTCAAGGAGTTTCGAGCGCGCCGCCTCCCGGTTTTTCTCGTTCCTTGCTTTTCCACCCTTTCCCTCCTCGGCCCCTTTTTCTCCCGGCCCCCCGCCAATCTCGAGCCTTTAAGTACTTGTTGCGTATCGCCCGCCTTCCAAGCGGTCTTCAGCCCTATTCCTTTCCCTTCGTAGGGTCTCGGTATGACTGAACAGTTTAGTTATTCCCCCCAAACGACGGCACCGATCCGACGTTTCATTGTTGGACAGTTCATTAAGACCCTTCGCTCCCCCCCCCTTTTCTTGTCGGCTTCTTCGTACCCTTGTACGTTGTTTTTCCGCCATGTAAAGAACGGGAATCTGGTCTCCATATTGCTTTACTCCCTGGCTTCTTCTGATTTCCCCGATTTCGTATCCCCCCTTCCGTGAGCAGGACTTTGCTACTCCCTGATGGTAACAAGGATCTGGACTTAGAGGGCAGTAGACGATTGGGATGAATTTTGGTTGTTCCTTTCCTGGTCCCCCCCCCTCCGGATCCAGAAAAATTCTTCCGGTCGCGTGGAAGCGGGACACATGTCTCGGCTTTCGCTGGAACCTTTCCGATTTTTCCCGTAATGATCGGCTCTCTGCAGGTTGGCTTCAGCATCATTCGTGGCCGGCGGTAGTGTTGATGTGAAGGAGAATGGAGTAGAGATCTTTTGATGTACGCAAGGCGTGGTGTTCTTTTCCTCCCCTCCCTTCCATTGGAGATATCTCCCCTTGCCTATCCCTCTTTTCCTCCCATTTTTTCCCTGCGCCGGAGTTGAGGTCTAGAGGACTCAGGCCCCGGCTCTTTTTTAAGCCCCTCTCTGAGTCGGTTCTCTTCTACTCCCCCCCCTGAGTTTTCCTAAGCGAGGTCGGCTGCGCCGACCGCTTCAACGCCTCGAGAGTTCCATGACTATTCTCCTATATGTTTGAAATCTCTCTCTTTCCTTTTCTCCTCCCCGTTTGCTTGTTTTCTCGCTCCCCCCCCGGTAAATCAGGATTTCCGTTTTTCGACTCGCCGAGGTCAGCGCGTGGGCTGCCATCTAAACATCTAGAGCTTTCTGCGAATTCACGACTCCTTCGACGTGTATCTTTTGTTGGGTTCTTAACGACTACGCCCCTTTTGCTATCTGGTCCCGAATTCTCTTCTTTTTCCTTCCTCCCTCTTTCCTGATGATCCCAGGCAGCCGTGCCATAAAAGGGCTTACAGAAGAAGCATCGCCCTCCAATCCCCCACCCCCCTACCCGCCGCCCTGCCTCTTCCTTCCACCCTGCATCGTGCGAATTTAAGGCAAGACTGACCAGTGTTGGCCCCCCTACATCGTCTCTCTTTCAGTTCCATTTTTTTTCCCCCCCTCCTCGTCCACCCCGCGGCCCCCTTCCTCTGATTTTTCTGGCGTAGGGACTCGTATCCAACACCCCACCGGAATCGCCCTCTCCCTTTTTTCAGTAAGATTTCTAGCGTTTACCATGACCCTCCTGTCTTGAGAATGGTCATGCTCAGTCTTTTCGCCCATCATATGATCCCCTACCTCCATTCCCCACGCCCCCCCTTTTTTGCGCCCCTCCGCATTCCCTTTCTTTCGTTTTTTTCCAGTCAACGGCCCAATTTCTTACGAGACTCCCGGCTGAAGTTTTTTTGACTAGACGGTCTTTCCTTTTTCTCCCACTCCTTTTCTGTGTCTCTTTCCCGATGCCCTGTTTTTTATCGACGGCCACAGTCTCGTGCATTAAGGTCCCACGCCATTCCTGTATCGGTTCTGATACTTTTTGTTTCTTTCTGCTTCACTCCGTCCAGTCTCTTACCAGCCCAAGCTTGTCGAGATTGGCTGTGTAGTTGGTCGCAGAACCTGTCTCGTTTTTTCCTTTTAAACGCATTCCTAGGTAGAAGATTTCAGTCTTTCTTTCTGGAAGCTCCCCTTCCATGCTGGCCCGATCTGGAACATTTCCCCCCCCCAAGGATGGTGCCTACGTAGGCCATTGGAGTGGCCATATACGGTCTTGTCTGTGACCTTCGGCTTTCCTCAACCCGCTGGGCCAGTTCGTTCTTTCACTCGCCGAGCAATGAACTTTCCTGGCATCCACGGCTATCTAGCACGCAATTCCGGACCTCTGCTCCCCCTCCCCTGATGAGGCTCTTGCTTTCTTTCTCCGCTTATGTCTCCCTTTCTTCTCTCCACCCGCATTCCTTCCCCGCTGCCGGCCCACAAGCCGCCACCCTGGGAAATGGCGTCCCTTCTCCTTGTCACGGTTGCTGATGCTCTGCGTTGTAGACGCCAATAGTTCTTTTGCCGGTATTTTTTTTCCCTTCCCGTACACCCCCCCCAACCCTCCCCCTGTCTTCTTCCCGAGGGCGCTCGCATTTTTTATACACCCGGTTGTCCTCCCCATCTTAGAGACGCCGCGCTGCGCCGCTCAGGATGAGGTTGCCGTAACAACATCCATGAAGAGGTCATCTACATATCATGTTCATGTTCCTTTACCTTCTGTACCTTCTCCTTCTGTGCCATCTTGGTAACGTGTAAATTCGACACGGAGTCTCAACTGGTGGACCTGGAACGATGTCACCCTTCTTTCCCTTTCTTCGCAACCACCTTTTTGGAGTTCCTTTTCCTCCGTTTGATTAGTCCAATCAAGCCCGTTTCTTCCCCCTGCCTTTTTTTAAAACCCATTTCCTCTTCCTTCTTGTCGCCCCGTTAATGCTGGTCGTTGGCCCATGGGAGAAAATCCTTCTCTTTTTAATTTATCGTTTTTCCTCCTAAAGCGGCTCTGTTTCCCAAGCCGCTCGTTTTGCTTTGCTTTTTCAACTAGACCCAAAACGTCGTGGGCCGCCTTCAGCGGTTGCGCCGATTCGGCTCCTTGATTCCCTAACTGCGCGCGCGCCGCTTGTTCCCCCCCTTGCTCGTCTGGGCGTTGAGCCCATTTACCTTTTCTTACCGCTATTTTCATTCCACAGTTAAAGGCTGTTGCAGGTTTCTGTCCCCCCAGCTTTTGACTTCCTTTCCTTGAAACTTTAACGCCCTTCACCATCGTGACCGACCGTGACGCTTATCTTCTCCTTTATTTTTTTGTTTTGGGAAGCACCACCGCTTTTTCAAGTAAAACCATACTGTTTTGGCGTTCCGTCCCCCCCGCCACCGATTTCATAAAATTTCAACCCACATCCCCTTTCGGCTTCTTATAACCAGTTGCTGTTGACGACTCCTCCCAAGGCAATGCCTCGACGATTGGGGGTTTCTTCAAAGTGAGAGAACCGGAAACCTATTAATCCTGGGCCTCCTTCAGCACCTTTGCACCCTCTTTTGTGCGACTGAGTAATCCCGGCCTGTCGGTGATTGGCCCGGTGTCGCGACGGTTGATATCTTTCTGAATAGAAATAGAGGCGGTCATCGGATCGAGGACGCGACCTCACCCCTCCACTCTCCTTTCCCGGCCCCCGGCGCGTCGTCCCTTTCGTCCTGCCCGACTCTCTCCGTTCTTTCCTGACACGCCCTGCGTCAAGAGGGTGGCATTAAGCACCGAGTGTTTGAGGGCAAGTCGTACCCCCCCCCCCGTGGTAGTAACTCCCTCACTAAACCCCGGTGCCCTAGTGGAGTGTCGGACCATGGTCGACAGCCCGGTCGGCGCCCGTGAAGGGAGATTGGAAGCAGGTCGCCAGTCTTCCTCTTTAGTATTAGGACACCAAAGACAAGCGCCCTTTTGATCAGCCCCACCCCCCCCCCCACCAAACACTAACACAAAAAAAAACAACCCCCCCACCCCCCCCCCCCCCCCCCCCCCCCCCCCCCCCCCCCCCCCCCCCCCCCCTTCCCCCCAGCCTGATTCGGCAGGCTTTTGAAAGTGTATATAAGACAACTCTTCTGGTCGTAATTCCCCCCCCCATTATTTCCGCGAATAGTTTCCTCGCCCCGAGAATGATCGTACCGAATGAGTTTCCCGATCCCTGAGCCAGTACCCACCCTTGTCGCTGCCTGGGATAGGTCGTCCCTCCCCTTCTGGGCGTCTTGAGTCTCATCGAAAGTGACTGCAGCCTTCCTTCGGGGAGCTCCTCCCGAGCCGGCGACATCTTCAGTGCCGGCGTCTCAATGCGATCGGCCCTTCTCCCTGCCTCCCCTCTTCGTGCCGCGCCCTATATACGTTTTATTTCTAGTGAATTTTAGTCGGCTCTGCTCCGCTCCTGGTGCGTCTCTGGTCTTTTCTTTTAAACTACTAGATGTTCCCTGCTCCTGCGCTGGGAGCGATAACCTGAAAGGCGGTCGTTTCATAGCACAATTTCGACCAGGATGCCCTTCGCTCGGCCAATCCCCTGCGTCAGCGCAACATGCGATCGCCGAATTTAGTAGACTATTAGTTGCTTCTAATGAGCCCCACGACGACTCGCCCGGAGTTGTTCCCGAGACGTTTACGTTCCAAAACCGGTCTTTTTCGGGCCCCACAGGGGTGTACTTATCACTGCCGTTTCCGAGCCGTGAATTTTCCTCGGATGGCAAAGATTTTGTGCCTTTCTTGGTTATTATCGTCGTCTTTCTCCCTAGGCTCAAAGAGCGAAGAACTCACGTTGTATGGCTGCCTCCCTCCATCTGTCCCTAAAGCATAAACCCTTGCGTCCCCGCCGACCCAAGCGGAAGGAGAGCGAGACACAGTTTCTCCGATGTTTCTTCCGCGCCCGGAGGAGGAGCTGAGGATATTCCAAGCTCGTTCGTTGGAGAAATTTTCTCACCTTTCTATCCTGCGTCTGATCTACGCCCGGTTCTTCTCGGATTGCACTGCCCTCTGGTGGGACTCAATTAATGTTTCCTCTCTCCTGAGGCTTTCCATCTTTTTCATGCTCTGATCTTTTACCTCGCATTTCCCTCCTCTCTTTTCAGTTGTGTTTAGCTTCTCTTCCTCTTTCGTTAGTACTTTGCCCCTTCCCTTTGCCGGTCTGCTGAGTCCTTCGCTTTTCCGGATGATGATGTATCCCCGCACAGCAAGTCCTCCTGTCGCTCCCTCCCTCCTCTTATAGACCTTTCTCATTCTCTACGTTGAGCAAGTTTCTTCACATCCCCGGAAGCTGAGCTCGGCTTTTTATTCCATCCTTCCCTACCTTCATCTTTCTTCCAATCGGGTTATGTTATCATTTTAGCGTTGGGCGATATCCCCCCCTTTTTCTTTCATTTGATTTTTGCCTCCCCCCGTGGATCGGCTTTTCCAATTGACTAGAGTCCTAGCGCGCGTTGTCCTCTCTTTTGATCTTTCCCCTTCCTATCAGCCCCTGTTTGCCGGACGAAAAGTGCAGACGCGTGGCACTCCTGGACAGGCCGTGATCCTTGCAATTATCTCCTTCCGCGTTGGCTAAGTCGCGGTCTTTGCCCTTTTTGGTTTATTTTAGGTCGTGGATTCTGCGAAGCTGATGTCCGGATTGCTTGCTTCCCCCTGTAAGAGGAGATCGTGCTTTCTCTGATTTTTATTGCTAATGGTCTTTCCAAGTGCTTGAAACCTTTTTTCGTAGTTACTCTTTCCCCCCTATGACTCCAGCAAAGCTAACTTTCCTTTGCGTCTTTAGCCCATAGGGTTTGTCGCTTTCCTATCTCCGTCCCAACAGTCCTTTTTTTTTCTGACTCCACAATTAGAAACCCAGCCTTCTGTGTATGTTCTCCCAGGATTTGATGTTCATATAGCAACTTGAGCGGGCGTGACTTTCTTTTTTTGCGCTGTCGCCGTGTCGTTTCTTGTGGAAGCGGTGTCATGTTCGCGGTGACTTCATCGAACTTCCATCCCTCTTTTCCCATTTTCCGCAAGGGTTTGGTTTCTGGCTCATTCGGCCTCATTTCTGTTTCTTCTCGGGCGGTGCCTCCCCTTTTTTTGAAAATCCTCGATGTAGATAATCTTTTAGATCGCCTTTCCGACGTCGCTTTCCCCCCCCTATTGATTCTTTTTTTCTTGGTGCGTGCAGCCTGCTGTGTTCCTCAGCACTTTCTGTCTGCGTCTTCCCACCCGACGACTTTCTTCCCCCCCTTTTTTTCTCTTTTTTGGTTTTTGTTGGTCATGCGAGTTAAAATTCTGCGCTTCCCCCAAGGCCCGCTCATTGGGTCCTATCGGGATCGTTGGCCTGTCGACCGTCTGACTGTTCGCTCGGTGATCGTGTTTTTTTTCTTAATCCTGCAGACTATGATCAGCTTCTTTTACGAAGTCTTTCGTGCCCTCTAACATCCCCCCGAAAGCTCTTCGAGGCTATCCCTCCTCGTGGTTAATCCTTCTCTTTCCCAGTCGGCTTTCTTTCTCCGGCTCTTTTTCGTCCCAGAGTTCGTCTTCCTATGTTTCATGGGTCTCAACAGTCCCACTGTTCGCCTACTTTTCCCCATTTTTTGCCCTTTACCCCTCCCTTTTTTTTCAAGTCCGACAGCTAGAGCTGTGTTGTCGTAGTCAATCATTTTCTTGATTAAGACTTCCGGTTCCCCGCCCTTTCTTTTTTGTGTTTGAAATGGTCTGGTTTTCCCTGATTTCCCTTTTTTCCCTCAACAAGAGGTATATTCCGATAGTCATGCGAGCAATTGGCCAATTCTCTTTTCTTCCGTGCTTTGCCCCAGAAGTTTCGACCAAGCTCTATTCCGCAATCACTATTTGGGGCCACCATTCCATAATTTTCGACGGCTTCAACAAGGAAGATTTATTCAGTTCCCTCCCGGTACTAAAGTTGGCGCAGTTGCTCCCACGGACCCTCCGTGTGACGCCGGTCTCCAATATCTACCAAGTTTTTCGCCCTACCAAGTTTTGATTTTTTTCCCCCATGAAACATGTTTTGCAGACACAAGGGTTTCGATGACAGAGTTGTGTCAATTTCCTTTTTCAACTCTTTCCTTTCACTCTCAGAACGTTAGAATTTTTCTTGACCTTCTTCCTCTGCATGT
>Ga0179593_1493670_pt1 | contig 40067 bp, 37 predicted proteins | sample CZODoug2_1_08_16_FD_185931 | JGI IMG/M metagenome (GOLD analysis project Ga0179593, IMG submission 185931) | Vadose zone soil fungal communities from Angelo Coast Range Reserve, California, USA - CZODoug2_1_08_16fungal (PacBio error correction) | ecosystem: Environmental > Terrestrial > Soil >... | reverse complement strand
GTGACCTTTCCCCGTCACCCATTTCTCCCCCCGCTGCTCCAGGTTCCAGTGATTTTCCGGTATGAATTGGTCCGGCGGGGTGTTTTCGCATCGATCAGGGAACTGTCGTCCCGTTCTTTTAAACTTTTCCCATTGTGAATGTGATCACCCTTCCTCGTGCCGTTTCAGTTTTTTTCCGCAGATTAACGTTCTGTCTTAATCCCCCCTTAGGGATCGTCCGCGTCGTTTTTTGCCAGGTATTCCGATAGAATCTTTAGTGCTTTTTTTTGAAAAAATCCCAATTTATTGCCCGTCGGTATTCTACAGCTTCCTTTCCCCCATCGATTTCCCCCCCCCCTTTCTCCGAGTCTGCGTCCCCCACCGCAAAATCGTTCTCTTTTATCCAGCATAGGGCTGATGTATGCGCTTCTTACCTAAGTCCTTGTCACCATCTTATGGAGAGGCAGTTGTGCAGCATTCTCACGGACTTTTGGTGTTGCGGGGTTGAGTCCGCCCGGTAACAAGCCGTCTTTTGATCTTCCGGGAGCGCCGCCTGCCCGCTTCCCCAGTGTCCCCCTCCCGAATTTCCCCGCTAATCCGCCTAAGAGGGTATTTAAATTTTTTTTCTCCTTCCCCCCAATTGCACCCCTAAATCCCAGCTCCTTGCTTTTGCATGCTTGAGCTGGACATTTTTCCATGTCGATTTTTTTGTTTGTCATTCCAATTCCTGGTCTGAAGGCCTTCCCTCTTTGGCCTTTTTCCTTTCCCACATGTTGCCTTTTTATCCTGCCGTTGCGCTAACAACCATCTTGTCCATTCCCCCGACACCATTTTTAGTAAAACCCTCAGCCCCCCCCATCCCATCCCTCTTGAAAAACAGTCGTTTTCTCTCGACTCCTTGTTTTTCCCCTTGAAGGGGTTTTTTCCTCCCCCGGAATATGTTTTCCCTTCCCCCAAACGTATGGTACGGTATTTCTCCAGTAACCTGGGTAGTACTTTTCCCGGCTGGTAAGTCCCCAACTCTCGAGGCCGGCGTATTCCAGTGCCGTCCGATCGTATCTTCGGGAGCCGGCGAATCCCCTCAATGGTTCCAAAGCCGCCGTTTCCCTCTTTGGTTCTCATGATACTACTGTCCGGAAAGGTCAATGGTCGACTCTTTTGTCACCCATATTTTTACTTTTTAATCCTTTAATGTCTCCTGTCCTACTGTGATTCATTAAATTTGAGTCTTTGGCCCCATTTTTTCTTCCTCCACAGCTGTATTCGGCCTCGCTTGGGCCCAAACTCCTTTTCCATATCTTGGTGCTCACATTTCTCTGGAATTTTTTACAATACTGGTCCCCCCTTGTCCGCCTTTCTCATGCTTTTTATTGAACTTGCATTGGAGGAGGTGCAAACTTTCCAAGTTAGAGACAAGCCCCACTTCCGCTTACCGGAGCACGGGTTTTTCCCGTTTCCCTTTCCCTCCTTATTTTTTGAATCACTATGTGTTCTCACTGCGTGGAAATGTAGTAGAGTTTTTTTTTCTCTCCAACCCCCGCCAAATTCCGTATGTAGCCTCCGCCGCACCCCCGGTATTCGCTCCCGGCACGGTTCAGCAGATTAACTGTTTCTTTGCGGGTGTTTCGCCGAACACCCTGTGTCCTTCCCTTCCCTCTATATTTGCACCTCTTCTTCCTTCTCCTCGGCGTAAGGATTTTTCGTCCAGCCACTTTGGTCTTGCTGAGTTACCTAGGGGTCCAAAGGCGCCCCTAGTTGTTCCTTGGGATCTAACGCGGATCCTCCCAGCCTCTCTAGACCGGCAGGCCCAAGATAGCTCTCTAGTCTTTTTCTGGTAGTCGGTTTTTGCATAATTCTAAGGCGGATCCTCGGCCTCTTGGCTGATTCCTCCCTCCCAATTTGTCCCGTCCCCTTCAATTTTCGAGCTTAATCATTTTTTTTCTGTATCTTGACTTTCCTAAGAGGTCCGTCGCAGGTTTACAGTCCGATGATGCTCTGTGACGCACCCTCCTTTTTGCCCTCCCAGTTTTTCTTCTTGGAGCCATTCACCAACGATTCGTCTCAGCTTTCTTCTCTTCTTTCTTCCTCTTTGTCCTGTTTATCTCCTTCTTTGTACTCCTCCTTTGTTTTTTTTCCCCAGCACCGCGGTACCCCCTCTTATCTTCCGTGAAACCGTTGGTGACTCGAAAATCTAATTTTCTTTTTTCTAACACCTATTAAGCGTGCCAGCACTTTTTATCCTGGACGGCTTCTTTGCTCCTTCTCTCAGAAAAAACCCGATTATCCAACTTCCCCCTCTCTTCTTGCATTTAAGTTCTCTTACCTCCTCCGAAGAGGCTCCTGTTTTGTTCCTCAACAAATCCCACCCAACTACTTCCTCAGCGGCCTTTCTTCCCTCGAGCTCCGGTCTGCCTCCTTACGGTTGAAGGCTCCCACCTTTGTTTTTTCGCCTCTTGCGACCCTCTTTTTTTCCCCCCGACCCCCCCAAAAACTTTATTCTTTTCCTCGAGCCGCTTGACTGCCTCCTCAGGCTGAGACCCCCCCTCCCGTTTTCCGCTAATTCCTTTCCCCCTTGTCGCCCCCGAAAGTAGCCCAATTTCCATTTCCCGATTCCAGCCCCTTTTTTTTCCCGCCTCTACTCCTTAACCCTTTAAACCTTTCGGCTGCCTCCGATACACCTTGGAATTGGTTTTTTGTTCTTAAGCTAACCATTTTACTCCACGCCTTTCTCAGCCTTCTCCACGATGTTCTCCCATATGCGACGGATTCCCGCGTGAGTCCCCTTCCTTAGTGAACCTTTCGTACTGTCCTTCCTGTTCACCCTCGCCAAGTTTTCTATTCTTTAGAAGCTGCCCAGTTTCTCCCTTCGTGCTCACTCCCTGCAGAAAAACCCTCCCCTTCTCGGACCGAGTTCGGGTCAGTGAATTTCCTACATTTTCTCCCCTCGTTAGCTTGAATGCCCCCCCCCGACCCTTTCTGGATGCACTGTATATCGAATTACTGCTTACCTATTCGTCCCCCTCCTGGAATTGTTTGAACAACCAGCGATCCAGTACACACCAATTAAATGGCCGCTTTTTCTTCAAGTCTGTAATCCGAACCTGTTTCTATACGGTCCTTTCGGCGGCGTTTTCCCACCCCCCTTAGTTGCGATTCCGTGCTCCCTTCCTCCCTTATTGCTTCCCCCCCGGCAAGATTTTCCTGATCTTTCTTTGTTTTGATGCTGCGGCCCGCATGTTACCCTAAGCGAGTTCGAACCCCGCTCTGTGTTTTCCCTCTCTCCCGGTGCGGGGGTTGTTCACCCTTCACTGCCCTCTTTCCCCCTCGGTACTACCCTGGTTTTTCCAGATTTGTTATTTTAGGTTCAGAAGTGCTGGCCCAGCGTCTTACTCTCTTTAACTTCTTTGGTACCCCCCCCCATCGGTCTTCCCCAACCCGGCACTTTTATCAGCACCAGTTGAAGTTTTGTACTTACAGTGCCTTCTTTCTTGCCCCACTTCTGGGCGGCAGTTAACCCCCAAATCTCCTCATCCTGATGTTTTCTTTTTCCCCATTAAGCAGTATCAGTCCGTCTCGCCTTGGTATGATTCGTTTGACCTGGTGGACTCCGTGACGAACCCTGAAGGACGTTTCTCTGAGCTTTACCCCTTTTCTTGATTTAAATCATTTTCGGGAAGAGCTCTTCGCTATTTCCTTCAGGACGACCATTCTGTAGAAAAGGGATAACCCCAGGAGGTGATTTGTGATAATCTTTTTTCCATTTTGAACTCCATTCTAAATTCTCTTACCCCAATTGAAGAAAAGAGACTTTTGATCCAGTCAACTCGGACAGCTATTGATCCCTAACCTCCTTCAGATTTTTTCCTGGGTTCAAGACCAGGCCTCCCCCTGCAAATGGATGGATTCTCCTTCCCCTGCTCCCTCCTTTTTATCCCATTTGTTTCCTTCTTTTTTTTCCTCCCCCTTATGAGAGCGCTACACCTGTTGTCCTCCGGACCACGCGGTTAGTTCCCCCTTATCTGTCTCGCTTCTGTGAATCCGAAAACTAATCTTCCGGCTGAAACATTTTTTCCCTTGCCCCTGTGTGTCCCTGGCTCTCTCGTGGGAAAGCGTTCCCCCTATGTGCAAGGTCAGCCTTTGCCCCTCTGCGCAGCTTTTTTCTCCCCTCCGGTCTCCTTCCCCCGCCTCCGCCCAGTTTGCCGCCGTTGTAGAGAAAGCGAGCCCTCGATTTTTGAGCTCCCCGCAGTGGTCCTTGCTTGCCTTTTCGAGTTGCCCTTTCACTCCCTAGTGACGGCGGGGCAGACTTCATCCAGCTGATCCTCTTTTTTACTAAGTTTTTTTTGAGAGTTCGCGTCGCCGTTGAGATTCGACGTCAAGTCTTTTTCGTTTCTGCGCTCAACTTCCGCCATTGCTCCCTCTACAACCCAGCCTGATAACACATGCTTCCATCTTCTCTTAGTCAGGGCGGAACTTAATCAGACAAAAGTCTTACCCTTTTTTTATATGATCGTGCTGGCGGGGTGAAACCTTTCTCCCCCCCCCCATTGAAGCCTTAACCCCGCAGGACTCTTAGCAAGATTTTCCTGAGGTTTGTTTTTGAGATTTCCCTAGGGCCTTACAGGGCAATGGAACTTTTTCCCAACAACCGTATCACTTTTCGAGATTCCACCTGAATGTTGACATCAAGTTAGGGATAGTCCATCTTCATCGTTCCCAAGTTTTTTTTCTATCCGGTAGTCACAACCAATGTCTTCAGTTCGGTGATGTTACTCCCTCCTCTTCTCCCCGATCCCTGATTGCCACCGGCGTTCTTCATGCTTGCCACCCGGATCTTCCCTTTGCAAAAGTTCGCTTTTTTGGAATCGCCGTTCGAGGGATTGCGGTCATCTAATCATACTGTGCAGCACGGTAAATAGATTCATGTACTGCTTTTTTGCCACTAAACTCACCCCCCCAAGTTTTTGTGGTACCATTCCCTTGAAGCCCCTTTTCTGCCTTTCCTTTCTCGCAGGCCCAACCTTCGTGTAACCTCCTGGCCCAGAGAATGCGACATTGTGTTGGTCTTTACCGTTGTAGCATCCAAGTGACCCCTGCACCATCACTCATCTTGACGAGTCTAGTGGATTAAGCAATTTCAGGCCAAGAAATCCTAGTGTCTGAGACTTTTGTTTGACGCCCGCCTTAACTGAATATAATACAGTCTGTTGAATTCCACATGCCTTGTGTCTGTTCCCCCCCCCGGTGCTTGTTGCGCTCCCATTTTGATGGGTTGCCCCCCCTCTCACACCCTTCATAATTCCCAGTGGCCCGCCCGTCGAACCCGTACTCCCCCCCGAAACCCTTCGTAGGTATCTACGGGCAATTGATGAAGGGTTTGAGTAACCCCCCGAATCTTTCCGAAAGGACACCGCCCCCCGAATCGGTTCCCGATCAGCTGTGCTTCGTGCAGGTCTTTTTTTTTCCCCTCCATGGGTTACCCAAAAAAATCCACGCCTCTTATTGTGCTCTTGCCGTCTCCCTCTCCGGAGCACGTCGAATCTCCCCTTCGCCGCATAAAAAACACCCACCCCCCTCCCCGCAGTTTTCTTTTCCTCCAATTTTTTTTTGAGTCTACTTCGGAGAATGAGTCCCTCTTGTAATTGGTGGCTGCCGAGAGTTCATTCCCCAATCGGTTTCCCCCTTCTCGCTGTCTTTTTTGTTCCTACACTCTTTCCCTAATCAAGTTGTTTCACACTTGTCTAAGCCTGCTGTTCAAACTGTTGCAGAGTTTTGTTCCCTAGCTTCCCACAATGGTGATTCCTTTTTTTGTTCTCCTTCAATCGTTCTGGTTATGGGACAGCCTTTCTTTTTTTTTTCACAGGCTTCCCCCCAGAGACATAACTCGATCCGGCGAACGGCAAGTATTTTAAAGACTTGCGGTCCACCCGATTAAAGCGCCAAGGCAGTGCGTTTTTCACATTCTTGTAGAGTTTTAGATTAGAACAACCTCCCATAAACTCCGTCTTGTAGAGTTCTGCACCCCTCCCCGTAAATTTCTAGAGTAGGACGGCTCGGTTGGCGGACTTTGGGTCTCAGTTTGGGATATTTCGGAGAAAGTGTAAACTTCATTCTCGTATCCCCCTGACTTTACTTTTCTTTGGACGCTACTGGCGTTTTTCTCGTTCCTTCTTTAGTAAATGACAAATACTTTTCTTTCGTAGTAATAAGCAGTTGCACTCCCTCCCCTTCTTTTTTGGAGTGGATCTTCCCCCCTTTCCGGTCGAGGCCGTCGTTAGCGCGCCCCGGTCGGGAAAGTCATCTCCCTTTCTTTTGGTGGAACGTTCTTTCTCCCCTTCGTCGGTCCTACTGGACTCCTTGTCCGGGTAACTTGGAAGCAATCACCCCTTCCCTCATGTTTCTCCTTTCAGTTGGTGGTAATTTCGAAGGGGCCGCTTACGCCTTCTACTCGCAGTTAGCCTTCGCAGGAGCATTTTCCTTTAACTTTTCTTCCTTGTCCGGGCCCCTCCTTGGCGTGCCACACAACTTGTCTTTTTTTCTGCCGTAGATATGTGTGTTCAGTAGATTTTCTCCTCTCCTTTCCCCTTCTGTTTGTTGAGACGTCTCACCTCTCACAGCTCCCTGCACCAGACTTACTTTTTCTCCTTTGTCTTCTCCCCACCTCAGAACTGGCCTCCAAACCCCCTTTTTAGTGGCACGTCAGCCCATCTCGAATGCAGTTCAGAAATCTTGATTCCTTACTTCAATCTCCCCCTGCCCATCCATGGATCCCCCCTTACCTGCGATAATTGTTTCTTCCGGTGCAAAAGCCAAGCCTCCTCGTCTGTCCGGAGGCGACCCCTAACACCCAACACATCCTGATCGAGCGGGACTGGCTTTCTTCTTTAAAGGTTCCTTCCAACTCCACCACTCCTTGTTCGTGAAGTTGGGTACCTTCTTCTTCCCTGCCTCCAGTTTTTCCAACGTATTGCATGAGAATACGTATTTAGCTTCTGCCCGCACAATCTTTTTTCCCCGCGAGTCGATCACCGCCCTTTGAAGAATAGACAAAGTCTCCCCCCTTTTAGCCTTTAGTATACGTCTGAAAATTTACGGTCGTTCGGGGTCACGATACTCCTGGATTTTTTCTTGTCTCATCTTAACACCGAGACGTCCTCCCCAGTGCATTCTTCCCCTAGATTCCCCCAACTTTTTTACCTCCCTAGGAGAGGATTTCTCCCGAGTTCTCTGACGGGTGCCTTTTTATCTTTGGTTTTTTTTTTGCCCCCTCCCCTAAATGCCCTGGTCGCAGACTCACCTTGAAGTGATCACTTCTTGATTTTCCAATTCAGAATGTCCCTCCCCCTTCAGCTGGGAAGATTCTTTTTCTTGCGAATGCCAACGTTGTGCCTCTTTCCTCTTGAACCCGTGGGCCCCTAGTCCTCTTCTTGAGCACCTCCTCCATTCGATACTTGACTTTTTTCCCCACAAACTTGGACTTACCCCTGCGCGCTCGCCCTCCCCCCACAACTAACCTTCCCCAGCCTTACCCCCCTACACAAAACTTTATCTGCGGTTAAGGCCGGAGGCTTGCAGAATGCCTGTTTAGAAGTGTAACAGTCCCTTTTTGGAAAGTTTTTTCGTTCCGCTCCTTGTTAATGCGGAAGGCGAGACCGCCTAAGCCCTCCTTTCTGCGATCACCTCTCCCGTCTGGGGCTTTCCCTTTTGACGACATATTTTCGTGCGTTTGTTTTTTCCCCCTTTCAATCATGCCCGATTGGCCGGCTCCTCCTCCCTTACTCTGGTAGTTTCTGGGATTAGGTCCGCGTATCCCTACACTTTTCACTGGTTCGCGTTCCAAAGTAAAAATCCACTGGATGAGCCGCCCCTCCCGTGTGTTTTTCCCACAGGAATGTGCCTGTGTTCCCTCTGTGGCAGCTTTCTTTTGAATGCATCCCGACTTTGTAGAAGTCAACAACAAAGCAGCCTCGCCTGGTGGTTCGTATTCAAGTTTCTTCAAATCTCCCCCCCTTCAGGTTATTGATGTGTTTTCCCTTTGTCGGGTTTCATCTTCACCGTAACCACGAGGTCTTCCTTGAGTCACCCTTTTCTTGATTTTACAGGTTTTTTTCGGGAAGTTTTGGTCAGTCCGGTCTCAGTCCCGCCGTGCGTCAACTTTTTTCTCCTTTTGCATTCTGATCAGGCAGGCAATACCTCTTCCAAGTTTCTCCAGATTTGTTCCCTCTAATTGTCGCCCTTCGGCATCTTGCCGCATGCCGAGCCCGTTTTTTTCCCGAAATTCCCTTGGCAACGTGACCGCTTGACTCTTTTGCGGGCCACTCCGGAACTTTGCAGTTTCCCTCCTTTTGGATTTTTTTTTTAGCATACCCCTTCTTTCTTTTACTCCTCCCGCATCTTTATTTCCCATTTTTTAACGACCCCACCTGGTAAATCCCTCAACTTATGTATGAGTCGTCTTTGTGAACCTTTTTTTTAAACTTTAACTTCGTCTTTGCATTGAACAAGTTTCTTGCCCTTTACATCATGAACATGTTGGATCTGTACCAACCCTGAAGTGGGATTAACTCCCTTCGGCTCTTGAAGATCAGACATCGTTTTATCTTTTTACCAGACTTTTCGACCTTAAAAATTCGCAAGTCTTTCACCAGATATGAAGGTCGGAGCCTCTTTCCTCGCAAGCGCGTCTTTATTACGCTGGTTTTGGGGTAACATCATGGCCCGTTTGGCCAGCTTAACCCAAACTTTTGTCGAGCCTCAACCGCGTCCGCCTATCTTCTTTTCCCGACGCTTTCTATGAGCTCTTCCGATTCGTTCGCAGTTGAGCTTGTTTCCCGTACGTGCCGGCGTTTGTCTTTCCGTCTCTTGCCTTCTGAACTTGACGCCTGTCTTCACCATCCCCTCCCCGGGACATCAAGCGCCATCGTAGTGTTTTCTCTTTCAAATTCCTCTAAACTGTCCCATCTTGTGTATCGTGTGATGAGCGGGATTTTGGAGGCCTACCCTCTTGGGCACGATCGCCGTTGAGCCTTTGCAGCCGGTCCGTTGACCATCCCCTCATCCTGGAAATTGTCCCCTTAATGTTCCAACTGTTGAATTGCGTCAAAACTTAATCGGATGAGGTTTAGCTCTGATTCCCCGCATGCGCACAATAATGGTCTCTTCCAGCCGTTTCCGTCTTCTTCCTTCAGTGTCAGATATCCCATACTGGCTTTAGGGGTCACTAACCACCGTGTCTTGGATGCGAAGCTCCTTCGTCCCAAAGCTCCCCTTCCGATTGGAAACGGAGTAAGATTTTGGCTTTCCCCCTGCCCCGCCCCAGCATCTTTTTGGTTTTCTCAAGCGGCATCTTGATCTTCTCATAGGAGAGCATTTTCTACCTGTTTCCTTTACCCACTACCCCAGTCCTGTAGACGGGAGGGAACCTTTCCCTCTTGCCGCACGTGACCTTGTTGCTGGAGTCTCGTGTCCGAGGTCCCTTAATGAAGTGAGCCGACTCCCCCAGATGTACAAGGCCCCCTAATTTTTTGGACTGACGACTCCCCGTAGTCTTTCCCCCATTGGTGCCTTTCAACCCGCAACACCCACCCCCCAGGCGCAGGTTTGATGCTTGAATGGCCATCCCCCGTTCTTCTGAGCTTGGTTAACGCGCACAATGCAACAATTCCCTCTTGACGGTACCCCCAGCCTTGTCCTTCCCCGGCCGTTGCGCTACCTCCCCAGATTTATGGGTTACTTTTAGATTTCACCTTGTAGTAAGTCCTCGTCTTCCTCTTCGAATCCATCAAACCCCGAGACGGCCCTGGGCGTTATCTTCAAGTTCCTGTTGTGAGCAACACCCGCCCAGGAACTTATGGAATTTTCCCCGTCACCTTTATGTGGCTTGATGCAGAACGCGGCGCTAGTTAATGAGTCGTTTTTCTCTTCCCCTCCTTAAACCCCACGCCATTCACGGATTATTGACCCAGGGGAAGCTCAGCGATCTCCTGCCGGCGCCTAGCAGCAATTTAGGCCGCTTCCCGTTGCTAGTTTTTAGTCGATGATTAGAGTTTTACCCCTGACTTCCTTACATTTTCGGCTCTCACCCCGAGATTGGATCCCTCATTTTGACGTTTAGTCCAGATGAATGTCTATTCTCTACGATTTCCAAATTGTTATTCCCCCCCCCCCGGTCTGACTCTATAAGCTTACATTCAGGTGCGCGGCCCCCCCCTCAGCTCAGACTCCGCTTCGGAGCTCTTTCCTCCCCTTTAGCAACTAGCCAGCTTTATCCTCTTTTCATTTCATGGCCCTGAGGTGAACGCACATTGCACACCTATACATAAGCAAACAGTCATTATCCCCGACTCAGTGCTTCCGTCGCACCCCCCATCGCTTTTTTTGAAGCCCTTTTTTTCCTGCCTCATTCTTTGTGTGTCGTCGAGTCTCTTTCAGACAAGTCCCCCCCATTGTATTTTTCTTTGGGCTTTCCAAACCGGTCCAGTTCCCTTTTTTGGGTTCTGAGTGAATCGGCACTTGTTTCTGATTTATCTAAGTTTCACCGTACTTCCTTATACGACAGAATTTTTTCATTTTCTGGGGGTCAGCAGCTGTTCCAGGTTCTTTTGCGATTCGCAATCGCACCCTCCGTTTTTCGACTTTTTTATTGATGTGGCCATAGTGACGGTTGGTTGGCTTGTCCGTGACTGGCCCGAAGAGTCGCCGGCGGACCTAAGGTCCGACGATTTCCGATTAATTGGTTTTTTGTTGGTTTTCGTGGTGCTGCTACGCGGATACTAGGCTCGCTTGGAGAGGTCCCTTCCCGGGCTCCTTTTCCCAGTAGAGCCTGAATTTTGTCCCCATTTCCCCTTGGTTGGAAGTTTCATTGACGGCCCCTTTTAGCCTCGTCCGGAGATTGATGCCTCCAACGAGGAAATTTTTTTTTCCCCCCTTCCCATTTCGGGTGTCTCACCAACGATTGGTCCTTTTTTTCTGCTTCTGATATGTCCGCGGTTCAGGAGCGTCTCCTCTCCTATTTTGTTGTTGAGAGCGATCACAGTTCCCGCGAGACAATCCACTATTTACGAATCTTACCCCCCCGTGGGTTCCCCCCGGCCCCCCGATTTTCCCTCATCGATCCTGCGACTGCGTTGTTACCCGCGTGCTAATCCCATATAAACCCAACCCCTCAGGAGTCACCCCATTTCCTTCCTGCATTCTTCCCGTCTTTTTCAGCCCTCTTTTCCTCGCCCGGCGTCAGGCGGGCACTCACAAACTCACCCCCCCTTATCTTTTCTGAACCCCTGCGACGCTCTTCCCTCCTCCCCGATGCGGCCCGGCAGGTTTAAGATCACTCCCCACCCCCCCTTCCCTCTTGCGTGCGGTTTCCTAATGCCCGGCCCTTCCCCCCTCAAGAACAAACCGCTTGCAGGCCCCTCCCCCCTCCTCGCACCCCCTAGCTCCCCCTCTCTCGCTTACTTTCGTACCCCCCCCACTCCCTAACAACCCAATCATCGTGCCCACCACACCCCCTACCCCCTTGCTTTTTCTACCCCACACACTCCCCCTCTTTTTGCTCCACCCCTCCCCCTCACCACCTTCCCTCCTCGCTCTCGCTGCCCCTCCCCCCCCTCCCTCCTCTTCCCTTCCTTTCTCCCCCCACCACTCCCCCTCCTTCCCCTCCCCTTCTCTCTCTTTCCCCCTCCCCCCCCCCCCTTTGCTCCCCCCACCTCCCCTCTTACCTCGCTTCCCCCTTCTTGATTCTCCCCATCACCCCCCTCCCCCCCCGCACTCCTTCCCCTCCCCCCTTTAAGGTTGAACGAAATGCCGTCCCTTCCCAGTCTGAGCCCGCCAAAAGTCGATTCTCAACTTTTTTCAACCCTCACGAACACTTTAACTTCCCCCTTCCGTTCCCGCACCGTGGCTAAGATTTTCGTTTTTCTTTAGGACGGTTACTCTACCCCCCTTCAAGTTTTCTTAAGCTACCCACCTCTTCCCCAGCAGGGCTAGCACATCCCCTCCTCAAACAACTGTTTTCCCTTTTTCTTAGGTAAAGATTCGAGCCGGACTAAGCGGCCTCTTATGCTCTCTGGTTTTCCTTTTTGTCCCTAAGCCAGTTTCAACTATTAGAAAGAATGAAGTTTCTCCCCTGGGATGTTACTCCCTCAAGCCAGTTCAATTTCCCTGCTGATATTATTTTTGACTCCTCTCTCCTGCCAGTGATCCTTTCCCGCTTGCCTTGGGGCCGCAATTTTTCGCATGTTTAGGCAGGCGCCTTTATACATGACCCCTCGACAACTCTTGGACTTTCAAAAGCGTGATGCTCCCTCCCCCACCCAGATTACCTGGCCGAAGATCTTTTCACGTACTACGGAAAAACCAGTTGATCTGACTTTCCGGCCGGCCGGAAACGTCCCCTGTTCTCCGATTTTCATCGCAAGGACTTCCTGCCTTCCTTAAGAGATTAAGATTGCCTTTTGTATTTTTTTCCTGAGGCGAACTACTGCCCTCCTCAGAGCGCAGTGTTCGCCGATCGAACAGCACGGTGTTTTTTCGTCCTTTTCCGGTTGGTGTCCCCCCTCCCAATCATGACTTAGAGCGACTCCCTTTTTTTCCCCCGTTTTTCTGGGTATTTGCGTCGGCGCAGCGGATTCCTTCTCTTATTTTTAATTGTTTTATTAATTACCCCCCCCCTATGGTGGGGACTTCCCTGAACGGCGTGGAGAAGCACATTCTTCATGTTTCCTTCAAGTACTGTTGTGATTCCCTCGACATTGAGTTCGTCCCCAACCCGTTTCGCTTCTGCGGCATTCATAGTTTCACTTTGACGACTATCATTTTTTCTTTTCTTCGTTGGTCGTTGACCCCGTGACCCCACCGTTCTTCTTCAGCATCTCGGGCTTGGCTTGTACACGCTGGTTTGTGCTTCGAAGATGACTATACGGAGTGATCCCGTGCTATTTTTTTTGCCCTCCACTTCCCTGGCGTGCTTAAGAGGGTTTCTTAAAACCTCTCCAGCTCCCCCTCTTTTTGCCTTACCTTGCCTCGAACCTTTGCGAGCTCCCTCTCTCGTCTTGTGATATACAAGACGAGATGCGATTGGACAATCGTTGGAAAGTTTTTCCTTTACCCCCTTCACGGTGTTTTTTTTCAATTCTGTCTGACTCTGAGCTGTTCTCCCCCTAACGTCAATACCTTAAAGACTTCTCCCCTTATGCGATCGATACCCATGGATTGAAGACGTGCACGATGTCCTCCCCACCTGATCTATGGTAGGGATGGGTCCCGACACCTCATCGTCCTACGGTGTTATGCCCCAGTAAGAACTGTGTGACCCTTGGCCCTGCTCTCTACCTCGGCACCACAATGGTCACCCTTCCCTTTGCAATTTCTAGGCTGCGGCCAGCACGGGTTTCGGGATTACACATTAAGGGAGAAGTTCCCCAGACCCTTTCTTTTAACCGATCCGCTCTTTCTAGAATTCAGAGCCGAGAGAACGAGGATGTGACTAAACGAGGGGAGGGTCCAAAATTTGAAGCGCGTGGAGACCCAGTGGCTCGACCATTCTTGCAGTCTAATTTTTCTTCCAACAGGATCCCTACGACCCCGCTCGCTCTGTTTAACCTCCCCCCTTCCCTTTGTTTTTGTTCGATAGCTGTTTCGTTTCTCATTCTTGATATCCTACCGCAATTTTGTTATCCTCTAGGTTACACCCAATGCATACTGACTTTCACTCTCCCGCGGTGTGATCCTCAATTACTGGCGCGTTTCTCACGGCACTTCATCTACCCCTCGGGTTTGTGTGTTTTGGTGGTGACCTTCTAACCAAAACCCCCCGCTGCTTTCCTGCTCGCCCTGGTTGATTGGCCCTCTTTTCAGGGTGGATTTGATCTTTCCCCATTAACGTCCATGTTCAATGGGGGCTTCGAAACCGTAAGAAGTATGTTTTTCTTCCCCTCCCCGGCTCGTCAACGCATCAATCCTTCGTTTGCGTCCTCGTTCTTGTCTTTCACTTCCCCCCGTGTATCGTTCCATCCAGCCGGCCGGTCGTTTCGTGGAAAATAACTGTTTTCCTTTTTTGATGCCGCGCAGCGGATCGCGCCCCCTACTTTTTGTCTCTTTTCTGCCTTACCGAGGTTTCCCCCCCATAATCGGGTTCGCGTTTTGTTGGCCTCAGAGCATTAGCTATTTCCTGCGGATCTGCTCATTCTAGTCGCACAGGCAGTTTCCAAAATGATGGTGACTTTCGGTCTTGCCCCCCCAAAGCTGAACCGCACCGGTGGCTGGTCGTCTCCCCTCGTTGCCGGTTTCCGTGTTCGCACGCGCCCCCTCTAACCCCCTGCGTCCAAGCACGCAGGTTCTCGCTTCCTTCGCAACTCCTTTATTTTAACTTCTTTTGGTCCCCTTCACTGCTTCCCCAGTCCCGCGATTGGCTCTGATTGACTTCGCTCACCCAGCCGTGTGGCTGCGATTTGCCCGGAGCCCCATCTATGCATTTCTAAAGTCCATTTTTTTCTGAATCATGCATGTGATTCGCCCAATTGGGTGCGCCTTAGATTCAGTGACAACCCTTCCCCCCTTTCTGACGTTAATCCTGTGCCCCTTTAGTCCCCATTCCACATCCATCGGTTATGAACACCTTCGAAGCTCTGGGGCCAGATGACGGTTTGACCACACACCCATTACGCTTTTACTGAACGTCCCACCCGACCTTTGTTTTTCAGATATTCCTCCAAACTTCCTTAGCTTCGTCCTTACATGACGGTGAGCCTTGCCTCTCCACCCCAAAACTTGCTCCGGATTGCCAGTCTTGGCGGCCCTTCATGGAACGCCGACGTCCTTCGAATTCTTTTCCCTTCCCGCTTTCAACGGGATGATAGTGATTCCTTTCCGTCCCCCCCGTACTTTTGGTCGTGCTTTGCTGGTTTTTCCACCTTTGATGGAGGAAAGTTTCCTTTCTGGATGATGCCTCTCCCTCCTCCCCTCAATTGCGTTATGCCCACTTTTTCAAGCGACCTTTTTTACTGCTTTTTTCGCGTCCCCAGCCGCTGGGTTTTATGCTTTTGATTTTGTCCCCCTTTTTAGCAACTATTTAGAATGCGTATGTACGAGTAGTGGCGGGTGTGGTTTGCAGGCCCATCCCCCCGTGTCCTATCCTCAAAACTTTTCCGTGACTTTTCCTTCAGTCAAACTGAGTTTTTCAGAGAATGGGCTATTTCGTTCCTGTTTTCCCCGCGTTTTAGCTCCAAATTCCCCCTACAACACCAGTATTCTCGTGACCGCCGCTACAACCGACATCTTCGAGCCCGAGGCGTTTGTGCTTTTGAGATCACTTTGTACGTTGTTATAGTTCGGGACAAGTGTCCTTCCCCTTCCTGTTATTTTCGAATAGAAGAAGGGTCGCCTGCGTTCTTTTTTTTTTTCTCGTTCTTCGGAAATTTCAATTCCCTTTTTTGTCCGGGAATAACAGGTGACCCAGAGCACTCCATATTCGGTTTTGCTTTGATATACAAGTGCCTGCGCCCCGCTGCAGGCCCGGCCGGAAAGTAGACTCGATCAGACCTTTGGATTTGTTGTTCTGTCTTCGCCTTGTCGGAGATAAGAGGCGACTCTTGATTTTAACTAAAGGGAAGAACCTTTCGGCTCCTTTGTGTCTCCATTTCGTTTTGGCATTTTCTTTCAATTACCGATAGTCTCAGTTCTATAGGAAGTCTGCCCTCTCTGTTTTCGTGACCCCTCCTCCCCTTTTTTTGGAACCCTCCCCCCCGTGCGGGGTGATCAACACAACCAGCTTTCGTCGGGGATTTTCAGTAGATTTTTCTCTTTCTCTCTTGATCTCTCATACATCTTTTTTCTGTGTTCGAGAGATAACCTCTCCTTCCCAGGAAAGAATCCCTGAACCTTCCCTGCTTCCTTGAACTAGTTTTTGCGAACTTGGATTTTCCTCACTGATTTCGCGGGTTCGAGCATCATCGCTCTGCCTATTTTCCCTGAGAAGGTCCGTTTAAACCCATGACCACCAAAGTTATTTCGTGACCAACGAAATCGTTGGAATTCACTTCCCAGTGTCCTTCGCCGCGGAATTCTAACTTCCCTTTTTGGCTCCTCCCCCGCCACAAACCAGATATATGATAGAGGGTTCACTTACCCCTGTGAAGATCTCTGCACGATGAGGCAATGTTTACCCCCCAAACCGCCCTATGGAGTTCATGTTTTCTCATACAGCCAGCCCCAATTATTCCCCCTTTTCCCAGCGCAGACTCGGACGTCCCTCTGCGAAGACCCAAAAGCATTCTCTTTTCGATCCCTTTGGAAGTTCCTTCAAACTCGGCCGAATGGCCACCAATCGCCCATTGAATTGATGCCTCCCCGTCCCTACATCGAATAACCTTTTCCCGGTTTTTTGTGCCCTGTTCAAGTACAGGGTCCCTCTTTTCTGCTTAGATCAAAAGAAGAAGGAGACGCATTCCTAGACTTCATCGCTTTTTCCCAATAGGGTTCTAACTGTGAGCCGGTCCCTTGTAATTTTTCTATTGGGTGGCTTGAGGGTCAACCGCCAATGCCCGTTACAGACGCCGAGACAGTTTTTTGGTCCCGTTTTTCCCTCATCCCGCATTTGACAACACCCTCCCGCGTAAGTCTGGGGTCTTCCCCGAGATCATGCAACAGTGTAGCCCGTTTCGGCTTTCCGCTTGTTTACTCAATTGATTGGAAGTCCCCTTCTCGCCTTGACTCAGTCAGATTCATATTCCCTGCCACTTTTCATTGGACGTGACCCCAGCTCGGGCTGCCAGAAACCCATTAACCTGGGCAGTAATCAGTACCCCCCCACGTGTGGTCCGAGATCCTTTTTTGTACTTTCCCCCAAGTGAGGCTTATTTATCATTTCATCTCGATGTTTTACCTTCCGAGCTGGCACGAATTTGTATTTTCTTTTTATGCCTGACTCCATTTCCCCCTTCCATAACAAGCGCCGTTTTATGTCCTCGACAGACTGAGTTTACATCACCTTAGGTTCCTAACCTTACCCCTTCCCCCCTTGTCTCTCGTACTTGACGCATTTGTTTAACGATTTTGTGTGGAGGTTTAACTTTTATTTTCCACTTCCCACCCACCCCAGACCAAAATTGTCCTTCCTTTCAATTTTTGGAGTGACAAACGGCCTGTGGCCTCACCCACCCAGTGAATTTTTAACGGCGTTATGAGACCTTCGACATGCTGCGGCAGTACACACCGCATTTAAGGTGCGGTTCCTGCTCGTCAAGCAGCCCACGGGTATTTGTTTTCCCTTTTTAGTTTCATCTGGACCCCTAGTTACAAGAGTAGATTCTTTTCTGCTACACGAAGGTTTTGGTCTCCCCTTGTACCTCTTGAGTTATACCGGGTCAAACGATTTTTTTTCCCTTTACTCCTGTTGCCACACGGGGCTAGATTTCTGCACCCTTCCTCCTCATTTGAACCCCCCCCTCCCCTTCTCTTTGCCTTCTGATGAGCGCCCCTTCCGCCCCTCGAGGCCGATGCTATTAGAACCCCCCTGCCGAGTTCATGTGCCCCACCTCCTCCCTTAGACCACCAACGCGTTTATTCCTTCCACCTCTCTTGCCGAGCCCCACCGCTTCCTCTTCCCTCTTTATCCTCGCCCTGTCTCCTTTACACCCCCATAAACTACCCATCCCCCCCCCAGTAGCCCTGCGCCGTTATCTCCTTTTTGCGGCTCTTTTTACTTCCCCTCGTGCTCTCCGCGTTCTTCTCGTACACGCACACCTGTTTTCCCGCCCCCCCCCCCCCCCCCCCCCCACCCCCCCCCCTCCCCTCTCTTCCCACACAACACCCCCACCCTCACAACCCCCACCACACAACCCCGGACATTACGTGCCGAAGTTTCATTGCCGTGTGACCATTTCTCCTTTTTCTCGGGCGAACCCGAACGGCCCCCATTGTCTTCCTCAACGACGCTTTATGAGTCGAAAATGGATTTGTCCAACTTCCTCGGCACGCCCCGCCCAAATGATAGAGTGCCTCGAGGCGTTTTCAATTCCTGACAACTAATAGTCTCAAGTTTTCCTCCAAGGGTCCCTGCCCCCGCCTCATGTCATCTCTACCTCCGACCGCACAACCCGAATCGAGCGTTTTTCCTGCCGCCGGGTTGGGACTTTTCCACTGGCTTCCCGAAGTTCACCGCGATCACACGCGAAATTGTTCGATGACGTGCCGAGTACTCCGCCGATTCTCTTGTTCATTGAGGGGGACTTCCTGATGACAATTTGAGGTAGCGGCCCATAATATTTGTGATAATTCAAAGAATACTCTCCCTTCTTCTCTCCTCGTGTGTGTTGATCTTATTTTTTTTTCGTTGAGAGTCGAGAACGGGACTAGTGGTATTATTGGTTCCCTAGCCCCACTTTTACCACTCCCGTGCGTGATCCTTGCCACCGGCGTGCTGGTAGAGGTACTTTCCCCCTACAATTCTTAAGATGGTGAGTGGGTTCTTCGACCTTCCCCTTTACGGACAAACGGCTTAAGCGGACGTCCGCCGGGTTCTTCCCTCCTGTCAGGTGGTGCTCCCCCCTCTTCAAGACCCTTGGAAACGACCTTTCCAGAATCCACTTTTTGTTCTCCCCCTTATCTAGATGCGTTTTCCCCTCTCCCCGCTGACCTAAATCACTTTTGTTCTCGTTCCCGCCGTTTTCAAACGCCAGTTCGCTCGCCCTCCCTCTTTTTGGTTCCAATAAACCTGGATTGCCTCTTGTTCTTCGCGACGCACTGCCAATAAGATGGAACAGGTCGATCTTGCGCCCCGTTCTCCCCCGCACTCTGTTCGCTTATTTGATTATCCCAGAGCAATCGGTGCGGGCATGCGGCGCCTGACGATCCCATGTCGAGTCGGTTAAAATCCCCCCCATGTCTTCTTTCTTTTTTCAGGGCCCCTGCTCACGACGCATTTGCTGGCTGAGTCCTGTCTCACTTCTTCTCTCCTTCCGATCGCGCCCGCCTCTAAATTCTAACCCCCCGAGTTACCCCACTTTGCCCGGAACCTTGTCCTTTAACCGATCTTTTTTTTACTTTCCACGTGGCTGTCCACGCCAAATTCATCCCGGTCGCTTCTTAGTTTCGCTTTCCTGACGCCCCAGCCCGGCGAGTGATTGTTTTTTGACGGCATCACTCTTAATGTCAAGGATTCTCATGCTCTCCTTTGCCTTCCCCCTTCACTGCCTGGTGCTGCGCCCCCACTCCTTTTTTTTTTTTTTGGCGCTATCCCCAATGGTACCCCAACCTCGACCCCCCCTTTCCCATTGTCGACAATCCGTTTTCCCAGACCTCCACCCCAGAAACAAAATTACATGCTTGTACGGTCTTCAGAACTGACATTTGGTTGAAAAACCCCCCGCACCGGTGACAGTGAAGCCACCCCCATCGGCGAACTGAGTTTTTAATGAAGTTTTTTTTTGTCGCCTTCGCCGGTCCCCAACCCCCCAGCGCGAGGGACTTGACAGTCCCTAGATTAGGGAGCACGGCTCCCTCGCCCCAAAAGAAGACGTTCGGCTAAATTTTTCTTTTAGGCCCCCGAAATGCGGATCGGATAAGGTAATTTTTGTGGTTTTTCCATTGCTGGTTGGTACAACACATGGTGGTTCGCGTTTCATATCCTTGATGTCCGACCGAAGATACTTATTTTCCCCCTGAGTCCTGCACAGCCGGTTTCAATGTTGAAGGCGCTCGCGGACCCCCCTCGTCAAGAGGAGTTTTCGATTTGTCTTTGTGAGAACCCCCTTTCGAACACTGGCTTTTTGTTCTTTTTGAGTAGTGGTGAACGGTTTTTCAGGAAACCCCTTCCAATATCCCCCCCCCCCAAATTCCGTTTGTCTGTTATCCCCTTAGAAGTTTCCAGGTCCCTTCACGGATTTTGAAGAGGATGTAATTTCGTTATGTCTTTGCTTTCGGTAAGCAATTACCCCACCGCCAGCCTTTCTTACCGCCGCCCAGTAAAATTTTTAGTACTTCCTTCGGTTGCGGTCCGCAGGGCCAGTTTTTGCGACGTTTGTTTCTGAAATTTGTCAAAGGCCCCTTCCGTATTCTCTATCGAAGGGAATATTCGGTTCTTGTCTGCCCATTATTCGTTCGGCTCTTTTGTTTCCCTCACATATGGTCTTGCTGGCGCCGGCCTTTGACAAAGCCATTTTTTGCGTGATCTCACTTCGGCTCTCGGGCCTTCGAGCGCTCCGGCCCCTTTCCGCTAGACCTTGGTTGATGTGTTGGCTTTAGGGTCCGCCCGGCGCGCGACCTTTGGTTATCCCATCACGTTGCTCCCTGCCAATTAGAGAATGTTTTTCCCCGTTGTCATTTTCTCTGGAAGTCGACGTGCTCGTCGAATTTTTCCTAAGTGCAAGGCGATGCCGCTCGTTGACCCGCAAGTTGGTTCCTGGACCTCCAAGTTCGAGTGTCGCCATCCAAAGATTCTTCTGTTCTAGATGCGTAGATCTTGTCGCGCGTTTTCCTTTCCCTGTGCTCCCACCTCATGCCGTTTTGTTTTCTATTTTCCCGCTAGTCAAGATCTACTTCCTCTCACGCGGATCCATCTTTTGAGGCGCCACTCCGTCCTGGATTCCCTTTTTTCGGTCCCTCGCCCATTCCTTCCCCTTCCCCCTCTTCTTAGTTCTGCGGTGCTTCAATCTATGACAAACCAGGCCTTACCTACATGTCAAGCTAAGCCTCTTCTTTCTTTCCCCTCCAATACTTCGTCATTTCCGGTCTTTGGGGGCGCCCGTCCGCTCCACCACCGCAATTGCTTCTTTTTTTAACTTTTCTTCCGGCGCGATAGACGGCACGTTCATTTTGCATCCCCAACCCGGTCCCTATTTGAGTGAGCTGGTCCCCTTTATGTGAAATCCCACGTATCAAGACTTAGCATCTTGCAGTAAGACATTGCGGGACCCCAAGATTCCCTAGTACGATACTCCATCCCCCGTTTTGACCTTGCCTCCTTCCCCGTAGAACCAATTGTGCCGACCGACAACAGCCAGCTTTCTACACTTTCCTCGTTTGCTCGCGGTATGCCAGTGCCTTGCTTCACCCCTCTTCCCTACCCCCCCCTTTCCCTTCCCTCCCCCACCTCCCCCCCCAATCCTCTCTTCCTGTGTTGGTCGGGGCGTTGTGCTCTTTGCTAACCTACTGGATGAGGCTTCAGCATTTTCGACGACGACCTCTGCCAGCAGATTCCATCCCAGAAAGTATGAGAATCTTCTCACGTTGCCGGAGCGAATTGTGTTTATTAGGTATGTGGCCTGGGGTATTTTTGACCACCTCCCTCCCCCCCACCGAGCGTCCTGCCCTGCCAAGCTGCCTTTTTCTCCCGATCTCAAAGAGCCCCCCTTTTTTCCTTGCACACCTCCTGCGCTGGAAGCGATTTGTATTTGCGCTCCTCCCCACCTTCTTCTCGTTTTTTAGATTGCGGGATTACGCCTTGCTGTCTATCTGCATCTTCATCTTTTCTTATGACTTTGTGCCCCCGTTTACTTGAACAACAAGCTCGTGCTCGCCCAACATCCAAGGCGCAGTTTTTGTGATCAGTATCCTCCCCTCAACCACGTTGATCGTTTACCCCCCCCCCCCCCCCCCCCAACACCCCCCCCCACCCCCACAGAACGTTGTCGTGTCCGTTCCCTTTTTTCGATTCCGCCCGTGCTACCTGGCGATCTCGCGCCTTTGTAAATTTGAATACTTCTCTTTTGACTTGCACGACCTGCCATAATCTCCGATTTTTTCCTATCCTGCGGTGGTGTTACTGCGCCATAACGGTACTTTTTTGAGTAAAACCTGTTGGAACCGCTTTGTCGTCGTACTTGGCCCTTGGTTTTCTGTATTAGGGGTTTGAAGTGCGGAAGAGTCTTTAACTCCCACAGGGGTCCTTTTTTTTAGTAAAATTGGTCGAGGGATACCCCCCATCTTGGCTTCGCTAACGGCAGTGGCGTCATTGCCGACTTCATTGTTCTTCTTTGCTCTTCCCCTTTCATCTGATGACCTCTTCTCACCCCCCACCTTTCCTCATTTCATGATTGAGATAATTGTCTTCCCATGAGGACACGACTCTCGCGGGGAGGATTTGTTTGTCAAAGTTCTTTTAACTGAGCCCCCTTGACTCACCAGACGTTTCTTATCCCGAGCAATTTAGGGCTTGTCACACTCTCTTGATAAGGGAAGCGGGCCGATCCCGCAGGCCCCTTTCCACTCAGTGCGTCTCCCCCCTTCTCTTTTTTCTGCAACACCTGCTGCGTATTTTTTTTTAGAAAGCCAAGACCCCCTCGAGTTGACCTTTAACCTTGCTCGCTTCTATCGTCTGATAGCCGCCTGCCATCTCTTGATATGTACACCCGCCCCTTAAACATATTTCTTGGAATCTGTCGGGCAAGCAGGACACTTTTGTCCCCGTATGTGCCTCTTTACCCTCAGGTCTGCACAGAATTACTGGTTATTTTCAGAACTTGATGTATCATACTTTTCAGCTTTTCAAGCTGTACCGCCCTAAACCCCCTTTCATTGTAGCGATCATCCGACAAACCCTTTTACCCAACGGTGTTAGCCAGGGACTTGTAATGGTCACTTCCTTGGCGATACGAGACCGATAGGCCCCCCTTTACCGGCTGACTGAGGATGATGACCGATCCAAGAGGGTTTGGGTCTCAACATAAGGGAGAAGTTCCCTACTCCGTCACCTATCAACAGCTTCCCCCCTTGTATTATTGAAGTGGACCCCCGCAGTTAATTCTTCCCAGATGGTTGATGCTCCTTTGACGGTGTTCAAGTTGCCACATAGTTGAGCACACCCCCCCGTCCTTAGCGAATCAAGGCAAGACCGCTATCTCTCCCCCGTTGTTCTGAGAGAAGGGATTATTTCGATCAACGTCACGAGTGGATGGAAAACTCAGCAACCTTTTCACTCGCCAATTTCTGTCCAAAACCGGGGTTTTTAAATTCCGGCGGATCTGCGTCTTTTATGAACAGAAATGGCGGCTCGTGCTCTTGGGGTGTGTTCCCTTCGCCTCTCAATGACTTCCCCTCCCAGCTTTCTGCAGAGCGACACAGGGACCGTAAGCTGAGGGCTCTCGATAAGTTAATTTTTTTTGCTCTGCCCTTCTCCCATTTTGCATGTCTAACACGCCTACTCTTTTACGTCTAAAAGACGATTATACGTCCCAGTTCGTCCCCTGTCCTTTTTCATTCGCTCTCCCCCGTTGCTTAGAAAGAGCGCGTTCTTTGAACTAACAATGTATTGCCCGTTCTATTCCCAGAGCTTTAACATGCCTTCCGAGTTTCCCCGGCGACGGATAAGTCTAGACAATCCAACCTTACAAGCTTTTTTGAGAGACTCATCGGGCTCTTTAAGGCGGCGAGTCCCTTCCGTGTTTTCCAGGGGACGTTTACACGCTTTTCGACTGGTTTTTTGATCCGAGCCCCCTCCCGAGGTGTCCGGCCGGGCGGTCGCAGACGGCTTGACTCGAGCCTTTCTCTCTCAGGACGGCTTCCCTTTTTAACCCCGCGTTAAGCCTCCCGTTTTATCGACTGTACTAAGGTGTTTCTTCAAGGTCGCATCTTTCCCCCCCCTTCACCCCCAATCCCCACTTCAACCTCGAGAGTCGGGCACTCTGGTTCGTCCCAAGCCCAGGTGCTGCGCTTTTGACGGCTCCCGGTAGAATGCCCCCTTGCTTCATTCCACCCATTCAGCATGTGGGATGCTACCCCGTTCCCGTTCGACCCACCCTGTTTTTCCACACTCTGACCCCCATTCAAATGTCGTACGATTCCTAACGTGCCGTCAACACCCCTTTGCAACACCTGCTTTTTTCGTCTCTCCGTTTTGTCAATTTTTGGCTGGACCCAGAAACTGGATATTAGTGCACGCCCCCCAAAGCAGGCGGTTTTTTCTCCTCAGAACCTGGGCGCTTCGTCCTTTCCTGTTTTTTCCGGGACCAAATCTCGAGGAGCCTAGTAACGCTTTGGGGGACTTTCCCTTAGCTTTTCTCTCTCCCGCACTTGGTCCGTCCCCCCCTCCACCGTTCTGATCAAATTGGTGCGTAGGCCTATGGGAAGGACAGGTATCGGCTCTCCCAAGCTATTTTTGTACACTCCCATGGTGGCCGGTAGGGTAATATTTGGCGACATGCCGATACGATTTCATAATTACTGGCCAAACGGTTTCACCGATGCACCCCCTTGCCACATGGAGCGAGCAGTTCCCCATCGCTTACCAGCGCGGTTTGATTTAGTGGCTGTTCTATTTCTAGGTTTCTCTAAGTCGCACCCATCTTCTTTCATGCGTTGGCCGGCATTGGAGGCTTTGCAAGTCCCCGGGCACAACCCTGATACATACTCACCTTTCCTGATTCTCCGGCGATGAGGAGACTCCTTCGACCTTTGCGCACACCTGAAATTCCGGGTTGATGCTCCGGCGTGGGCAATGTCGGAGCGTTTTTTTAGCTTAAGCCCCGTTTTCCCCCCTCCATGACAGTTGTCTCACCTTCGTCCAACCACGGCCTTTTTATGGACTTTGTTTTCGATTGCGGCTTTTTTTAGACGTTTTTTAGTGTGCGACTTTGTGAACCTTCTTATTTAGACTACGATTTGGTTTGCCCTGTCGCTCTCCCCTCTTTCGGCGATGCGACCTTGCAATACTTTTTTTTATTGTGTTCGTTCGCAAGAGGTGACCATCGTTCGGTGTGGTTTCCCATTGCCGGCCGCTCTCCGACTTGAAAGGTCTTTTCCTTCCCGTTTTTTTCGTTTCGGTCTGGCTGACGCCTAAGGCCGGACTCCGTCTTTGCAGGATTTTTGGTATACAGAAAGCACAAAAAATCATGAGCCCTGTATTTGAGAGTGCATAGCGGTTTTCTCGCAGGTATACCGGCAGTCGTTCTTTTTTAGGTCCGTGACTCTAAAGATTTTCTAAACCCCTCCCCGTTGGCGTGTTCGAAACCCCTCCTCTTCTGTTCCCCCCCTTTTCTATGCATTTCGCGGTGGGATAGTTTTCTCGTATCTTTCTCAGGACTAATTTTTTTTGTTGCTAGAGATCACAGCCTCAGACAAAATAATTACCCCGTTTCTCCGTTTTTTTTCTTATAACCTCCCCTCCCTTTTGTTTTCCCGGCCCACAAGATCGAAGTAGAATCTTTAATTGCCTTAGACCTGCGATCCGAGGACTACCATTAAATCCCCCCCTCACTTTTAGCCCCACATTGCACTGCTCCTCTTTCACCTTCGTTCTAAGCATCGCCGCTCGGATATCCGGTCGCAGGAGAACCTGGCCCCCAACCCCAAACCCTATCTGATAGAGCGGACTCTGAACGGATCCTTCTTTCTCGATTCTGCTTTAAACTTGAACTCAACCCCCCCCCGTAATTTGGAGTTCTCTAACTCTTTGCCCCACTGGCCCTGAACCCCGTATTGCGTGCCTTGCCGAACGAGAAGCCGTACGTTCCCGATGCGACAGCCCCCAATCTTTTCCCCCCGTCCGTATTCGAACGGACGTCCCTGTTCGCCGAACTTCTCCCCCTCGTCAACCTGCGATGCATCAGCGCAGCCGTACCTTTCCGAACTTGGGGTGCGTTGGCTTTCACGTCTATGTGAATGATTTTCTGTTTGTAACCAACGCTTCCCGAAATTGCCACTGGGCTCCGCAGCTAGCTAATAGTCTTTCCAGGCTTCCCTTCTTCCCAACGCCTTTGTCCGCTTTAAAGCTGATTGCTATGTCTTCTGTCGGTTTTCCCATCCGCCAAATCCCTGGAAAGCAGAGAAAGCTTCTTGGCTCCCGATTCCCCCAAATTTTTAAGCAAGCATCACCGCTTCCGATTTGTTTTGTGCGAGCCCTACCCCATTGAGCTCCGTTGGGAACCGTGATACGTACAATTATGGTGCCCCTTCTTTTTTTCCTCATCATATCCTATCACTCTTCCACTCACCTTTGTTTGCAGTGACCGCGCAGACCCCCTGCAACAAAACATTCCGTCTGATCATCCCTTCTCCTAACCTCCCACCCACTTTGATCTGCCTTCCTCCGTTTTTTCAAGTTGGCTCTTTTGCCAATTTTCATCTCCTAGATTGACCCTGGCAAGAGATGGCATCTCAGTATTTTGTTCTGGAACGGTCGCCAATGAATGTTCCTAGCCCTCTTTTCTTGCATCTCCCCGCTATGTCTTTTCAACTGGCTTCTCCGGTTGGCCTTTGTTGCTAAAAAAACCTCCCCTACCGTCTCTTCAGACAGATGGTGTTTCCCGCCTTTTTATTTCTTGTGGACGGCAGGATTTTCCTTCCTCCCCCACTGAACTCGCTTGGGTGCACTTAAATCTGGTGGAGAGCGGCCCACCGTTTTTTCTCACACATTGCCTTAATGTTTGTTCCCAAGTCCTCGGAGACGGATCATCATGGATGTGTTTAACTCCACCCCCACAGCGAATCCTTTTCTCCTTTGTTCTTTCGGCATTACGTCAGAAACGACCTCTATTTTCTTGATTTGTTCCTGGTCGTTGAAGACCCCTTTCCATTTAAAGACACCCTCCCTTGCTTCATTTTTTGCCCATTTCGGCTTTTCAAACTCCGTTTCTCCAGATCTTTGGCGCTCCCGAATTCGATCACTCCCTTCTTTCTACCTCGGGCCCCTCGACTTTGCGTCAACTTAGGTGGAACATGTCCCCGTAGACAACCCCGGATGAACCTCCTTGCATATACCTTCTCTTTCCTCCTCCTCTTTCCCTCGATCCACGTCTATTGTAGACACTCAACGCCGCGCACGATTTGCGTTTTTAGATTTGCGTCTCGCAGGACCCCGGCGCCGGACAACTAGTCTTTTCCGCTGGAGTCTTCTCCAACTTCCAATTTCTTGAGCCGCTTTGTGTGAAGAGACGCCCTTTGCTTTCCCTAAGACACGCGTAATCCCTCCCTGTTTACGGTCGAGCGGCTTTTGAATCCCTATCTTTACGTTGGTTTTGAACAGGGGCCTTTCCCGGGAACCATGTTCCTGATCGAGAATCTTTGAACCCCCTCAGGCGGTCCGTTCTCTGGCCCGGCCGCTCCCTCCTGTTTTGATTTACGGCAGGGCGACTTTTAACCAGCTAGATACTGGCCCCCTTTTTTTCGAGAAGTTCGTCACCTCTCTTTCCTGCTCTGATCCCCTCGTGGAATGCGGATGCAGTATTTGACAGCGCGACAGTACAACTCGTGGCCCCCCTTCTCTTCCCCCCCCGGCGACGTCAATCCCGCTCCTCCTCCTAATCCTGTTGTGTGTTGGGTTTTTCGGCGCCTTGGAGGTTCCGTCCGAGTTGGCTTTCTCTGGAAATTTTTTTTCCCCCCCCCTCGAACTTGCCGATTCCGCGACCCTCAACGCTTGTTTCTACGGCCGAGGTCTAGTAGCGGGTCTTTTCCCCTAGACCCTTCGGCAGCTGCTCGGGAGGAGGAGGTCTGGCCGGGGCCCTCATTCACATCTGCAGCTACTCGCCCCAGTCTTTCTGGTGACTTTTTGGGGCCGCGATTATCTCATTTATGAAATTTTTGACAATTTCCCTGTTGCCGGGCGTCAACCCCCCGCTTCTCCTATTGAGGTTTTTTTTTCTCCGCTTCCTGTGCGCTTACACATTTGCTTACAGCGTGGTCGACAGTGATCTTCCAGTTCGTCGGTTCCTTGAAAATCCACCCCTTTATGTCGTTCGTGCCTTTCCTACATTCAGACTTATACAGCCACGATTAAGGCGGATTTGCCTCCACGGATTTTACCACCCTGTCTTGGATTCCAGTTCGGGCTCGAGGTAATGCAGGTTGAGTATTGGTGGGTTACGGTTCCAGAGGATGTTCGCTTTTTTTTATCCCTTTGGCCGCACCAGCCCCCTTTGGGCCAGGAGTCCTCGGACCTAAGTCCCTTTTCGCTACCGGGATAGGCTCGCTGATAAAACCTCGTGTAAATTCCCAATCCTCTCTCGGCACTGTAACGCCCTTTGTCAAGCGGTCGAATTAAAAGAAACCCAAAAATATCAGCGATTTTTTTCTTTCATTCCTTTGTGACGCTTATGGAAGACTCCCGGGAACTTGGTTGCGTTTCGCATTCATGTCGTAGCATTATAAACACGGTTGACACCAATTCCAAATGGGTGTTGGCTCCCCCCCGGGTCCTTTGCGCTCCTTCCATATGTGTACTTCCCCCTGACCAATTCGTCAGAATGCCTTCACTTTTTCCCTGAAACCTCCATCTTGTTGACACAAACCTCTCTCGGCCTTTCTTTTTGTTGAATGGTGTAACCAGACCCTAATATGTCCCTTGTGAAAGCAACACAACGCATGTTGGTATTCTTAAGAAACCTTATTCGTCATTGCAGGGGGTCTCCCTTCTCTTCCCCACCCCTCAGACAGTTGTGCCCTCTTGAAGTGAGATACGGCCCGGGAGACGTCCTCTCCTTTTTCCTGGAACACCTCCTCTTGTCCCGTTTTATCACCTTTGTCGGTTTTTCTGTTTCATGCTTACTCGGAGCTTTTATTCGGGTTTCGACCCGCTGGTTGGTCCCCCTTTAGGTGCTGTGCCTTTTTTCCAGTGAACCTAGTACATGGTCTCTAAGATGCCTTGCTCCCCTCAATTTCGTCTGGTTTTTCCCTTTTTCTATTGCCCGCGCTCTGCACCTGGTGCAGGCGTTCCCACAATCGATTACCCTAACGAGCGGTGATCCAGTCCTCTGTCCATCTGTTTTCAGCTTCCCTCTTCTCATTGACTTTTTATTGGTTGTAGGTGACAGGAAGCAAACCCCTTAAAATCATACCCCTCCGTTCTCCTGAGCACTGTCCCCTTCCAGACGCCATTTTGAAGCATGCATTTTTTTTCCCCGGGTTCACTCGCGTTCCCCAAGAGCCAACCCCCTCGCTGTAGCGGGGGAACGGCCGTCCATTTAATTTTCCTCTTAAGTGCTTGAGGAGCGAGGACACTGAGACGTTTTTTTGTTTCGGCTCAGTGTCCCTTCCATTTTCTTCTCTCCGGGGCTTTGAGCCTTGGTACGGCCTCGTTCTGTAAATGCAATCCCTGTCTTGTTCGTTCCTTCCCCGTTCCCCGACGCACTAGTGAACGTTTTCGTCCCTGCCGGCCGATCACCGGAGGCTTTTCTTTTTCAAGGTTCTTCGATCAGATTGGGTTTGGCGTCGTTTGCTTTGCGGCCTATGCGTCTTTTTTTTATGGAAACTACTTTTCAATGTAATTAGCGCTTATGTCTCCTCTTTGTTTGTCTTTCTTTTTGAAGTGTAGCTGCGCCGGACCTTCTAGTTTTTTCGTTTTTCTTTTTGGACCAGCCTCAAATTTCCGGGAACCCTCCCGTGGCGACTCCCGATTCGCCTTCCGCAGGAGCTCTTTCTCTTTCTTTCGCACGTCTCTTTTCTTCTCCCTCCTCTTTTGTAGAGATCTACCCTCCCCTTCACCTCGTCAGCATGACACTGAATACCCTCGGCCGACATTTTTTATGTGAATTTGGAGGTTCGCCCCCCTTTTGTCTCTCCTTCTCCTCTCCTTGGACTCGATTCTCCCTGCGTACCACGTATTTTCGCTCTTCTCACTGAACCCACCCTGTCAAACTCCAGCGCTAATTTGGACTTCCCGTTCTTCCCCTCCATCTTCTGTCTCCTGATTCTTTTCGCGACACGACAAACCCCCTCCACCCCGAATCTTATTCGATCGTCCCTACGGCCCGCTGAAAGCTCTGGCCGTAATCTATCCCAAACAACCCATTCGTTCATATCTGCGAGACAAGAAAGCCCCCTTTTCATTTTTCTTTTCTCAAGCGACTCGTCTCCTCTTCCTCAGTATTTTTTTCCCGATTCCCCCTTCTATTCCTCATTTTTTGGACTTAATGTGACCCAGTCCTACTACCGCGCCAAACCTTTAATCCTCCTCCCGTAATCGACGCCTTCCCTTTTTTGCGGCTGTCCCTTACAGTATGCCTGTGATTGGTGCACAACGCGGCATTTTTTTTTTACCTCCTTTTTCCCGCTAAACCTCGATGTCCCTCATCTCGACTCTTGGATTTCTAACGCGTTCGTATAAGGTCTTGTTTTATGTAGGGTTTCTCTGGGGCCCACATGACGCGCCAAAGAATTATAATCTTCTTTGGCTCCGGCTTTGACCCCTCTGCTAGCAATATACCGAGGGCCAGTGTGAGAGTAGAATTACGTTGGCTGTGATTGCCGACCCCGGAAATCCCTATTTCTTGCAATAGTATCGGTCCACTATCCTACCCGAGAGAAACTTAACATTAATGACCCCAGCGCGATGAAACCAACCCCCCCTGGGCCTCTTTCGATACGATTTCCCCCCTCTCCACATTTGATCAATGTCGCGTGAACACGTCGGCGATTCGTTGTCTCCCTGGCCTTCTTTTAGTGTGTCCCCCCTTCGAAGTATTTTTATCCAGGTGCCACCTGAAATGATAAGACTTCGCCTCCTTGGCGAAGTATAGACCGAAGGAGGTGGTGGCGTCCCCGTTCCCGCCCATCGTGGTTTCAACCCCTTTCTGCCCCTGCCTGTCGCAATGACGCAGGTGTTCTATGGTCTTTTTGTAAGTGGGGGCCCTTTACTCGACCTTCCATGGATCTTTCCCCAATCCTCTGGTGAGGGCAGCCAAACGGCACCGTGTGGATCCAGGCCTTTTGCCTTTTGATTACGCTCACCGGGCTGAGTTGCCTGTCAACTGCGTTTTTTTACGTTCCAAAACCGGCCATGCATTTTCCCTTTCAGTTCCCCTCAGCCCCCTCCTTAGCGGTCTTGTGAATCTAATTCGAATTGACCCCAAGGTATTCATCATCGAGTTTCCCCCCCCCCCTCGGGCTTTTCAAGCAGGGTTTTTCCTTTCCGCTGCCCGAGGCTCCGGCTTCTTGATCACGACGAAGTGACTAATGTGAAGACCCCCGGCGGCGTGCGGCCAGGCGTACAATAACCCCTCTGTTCTCCGCTTCCCTTCTTCTTTTTAGGCGCTCCTGCCTCTCTCCGTTTATATGTTTTTCCCCCCCAATGAAGCGACGAGTTTCAGATCGTTGGTGACTGGAATTTTCGTGTCGGATGGAGCTTGATCCTCTTCTTGAGATCCTCAAGGCAAAAATTTTTTATCCCCCTCACGAGTGGTATTCCAGCCCATGTGATCAAGACGTCCGTCCGATGTACGAAAGACTGCTTTCCTTCGTTTCTTAGGCTTTTCCGCGCGAAAACCCTCGTCTTACTTTTTCGCACAGGGCCGGGACAAGGTCATGTCCCTTTCGACCCTCGCCCACACTTACTTCTTACAGGTCCGGGCCGAGGCGCGCACCCAGCTGAGACTTACCCGGGCCGGGTCTCTTCCCCCTTTCAGCATCGCTTGCCGCCCTTCGATCCTAACGCTACCTCTCCGATGACTTCTGACAACGCTTTGAGGGGTCCTCCCTTTCTTTGCAAAGATTTTTGCGCCCCTGTCATCCAAATTAGGTCTTTCTCAGTGCTCCCGAAGCCTCGATATCTCTTCTCCTAATGTTTTTCATGCTTGTTTTTTCCCTCCCGTGAGATATCGACAAGATGGTTCGATTTTGATAAACCAGCCCTTTTGAAGCCCCCCTCACGCGTTTCATCCGCATCGGCTCGGCTTTTTTTTCATCGACAATTCTCTGGTGATTTGCTCGGGCTTCGAATTTTTCTCCAAAAAACCTTTTATGCTGAATATTATCCCCGTTCGACCGTGGCCTCCCCTGTTTCCTTTTTGTTGCTGCGTACTCTTTCCCATTCATAAGCAATGGCCCCTTGCTTCTTTGCCCACTATTGATGTGATCCGCGAAAAGTATTCGCGACCATCCTAAGTTAGGTCTAGTCCCAAGCGTGCCTTCGCCCCCCTCCTGATAGACTCACAAGTAGGAGGAGTTCGTCCAAAATAACCCATTTTCGGTGGATTTTCGCTCCTCGGATCTCCCTCCGCTCACCCGTTGCCTGAGTTATCACGTGATCTCAACTCCCCAATCGTTCGCGTATTTGGATTTTTTGCCCGGTATTTTTCTACTTGCTGCGGCCTCGTGGATAATTCTCGCAAGGTCCCTCTTTTCAACTGGATGTGTTAGACTGGCCTGTTCCAGGGCACTTTCCTCCGGTGTCTTTGCTTTTCTCCGATTCTGACTCTGTTGTGGTCTTGATATTTCCGCCCGCTCTTCCATCACACCCTGGGTGTACCCCCCCCCCCCACCCTCCCCCCAAATGAGCCTCTGACTCCTTCCTCGTTTTACCGCTGTCGATTCACGACCCCGCCCAAATCACTTTCCCTCGTAGAGTCGGACCTTTCCTATTTCCTTCTCCCAGCCCCCGTTCTCTTTCTCGTTTTGTTGTGCCGCTTCAGCTTCTCTCAAGCTGCCCTTCCACATGCCTGTTGCTGCCCCCCCTTCAGTTTCCCTTCCACCATGTATTTCAGTCCCAACCCTCCGCCGTACTCCGCTGCCGTAACTGTCGTCCGAAATAACAGCCTTGAAACTCCTCCGAGTGCATGGGAAGATGATCGTTTTTGAGCCCCCCCTCCCCCCGGAATATGTTTGCTGAAACCGCTCTGCTTTTTTCTTGCCTTCGGGCCCTGCTTAGTCTGAAGGTCCCCGCCGCCCAAAACCCTCTGTTTCTCTTGCAGCTCTTGGGTCTCCTCTCGATTCCCCCTTGGCCCTGAAGAAATCTTCGAACTTGTCTTTGCCGCCGCAGTCCTTCCTGGCGATCAACTTTGTCTGGGTCGTGCTGATTAGGCTTTTTTCATTTCCCTTAATGTGTTCGGCTCTCCTCAAGTCAATTTGACTTCTTCCGGTTCAAGTACTAGCTTTAATTTTCCTTGCCCCCTCTACGTTTGATCCACTAAAGTTCTCAACTTTCTGGTCCAATGAGATTAGTTGCATTTCTAGAGGCCCCACATAGTTTTCCCCTCGCCTGTGGTGATTCCTGTTGTTTGTTAGCCATTGAACCTGCCTAATGAGTATGGCTTCTTCCTGCGGTGCCATCCCGGCCCCCCCCAACTCCCTATCATCAGCCAAAATCCGACGACGGCTAGAACGCTTTTGCGACAATCATCAACGCTCTGTAGGAGGCCTCCGTTGCCGTGTCGCTTTTTTTTACCTCCCCCCTCCACAATCATTCCAGTATCGGTTCCCGCTCTCACCCTTTGCGTCGCACTTTGCGGTTTGAGGGTTTTCCCCCTTCCCCCCGTTGCGACGTTGTTTCGTCGTGGGCAGTTGTTTCCACTCAGTTATCGAATATTTAGGTTTTTGGGTTCGCAGCCTTATTCTCGTTTGCGATTAGTCAAGTCTACGTTTTTGTCCTTTTCTGGCGTTAGCAAGATTTTAACATTTCCCTCCAGATTTCGTGGTTTCTTTTCTTTTCCCTGAACTTTTTTACTAGACGATCTGCGTTTCGACCCCGCATTTCAGTTAAAGGTAAGCTATATCCGCTGTGGGTTGGTTCTTTGTTGTCTGGGCTCCCTGATCCTTTTTGATATTCTTAAGGCTTGGCTTAGACAGTCCTTTCAATGCAAAATTCTGTTTTTCTCCACGTTGGTAATTGATATTGAATGAAGAGCCTTAGCGTTCATACTGGATTAGGATCTCTTCTGATTTCCTTTCACCTTGATTGGCCATTTCACCCTCCTTTGGTTCCACGATGTTTACGGTGAGCTACAGTCTCTATTGGCGCCTGGTGCTTCTCTCTTAACCTCCGGTGTTGTTGCTTTCAACTTTATCCCCTTGACAGATTAAGTCCTATCCCGCTTGCCGACGGACTTGGGCTTCTCCCCCCGTAAATTTTTTTTTGCCCCCCCACAAGATTCGAGGGTCACCTATAATCGATCTTGACTTCCTTTTTTATAGACTGGCCGTCGTTTGCCGTAGTCATCCCTTTCCAACCCCCCCTAATGGAGACAAGACTTCCTTTGAATGTGTCTCATTGCCCCCCTAATTCTCGACGGCAAGCCTTTTCTGTTTAATGATCCCCCCAATCCACCCCCCCCCTCTTTTTTTCTCTTTCCCGTTCTCTTCCCTTTTCCACCTGAGAGATTTCAGGCCTCGATTCAGTCCCCTTAATTTCCCTCCAACGACCACCCTCATATTCTGGCCTCTGATGTTCAGACAAGAAAGTACCACGTCCGATCTAGACCGGACCTGCCTCCTAATTTTTTCCCGCCAACCAGATTCCCGTCGATTCGTAACGGCTCTTTCCAGTATTTACTCCCCCTACAACTTGTAACATTAGCTGCAGCAGCAACGTTCCTCCTGCAAATCCCTTGTTTTTTCCGGCTATTTCCCTTTTTTGGAATTGTGGGACTGGGTTCATCCTTGCAATGTCTTTTGCACTGATCAAATCGATGTCGCACTCTGCGAAGGCTTTTTTCACTGCTAACGCGGTTTGTTTCCTCTGTATGGTTTTTGCCTGTGAAACCCGCCAATGCCGTTTCCTCCTCTGATGAAAGTTTTTTAAGGCTCAGGCACACAGTTTACGCAGCAAGTCCCATCCCGGTTGCGAAGCGTTTTTGTTTTTCCTTTGCCTGGCAAAGATCCCCTCCTTTTTTTTCGATTTCTCTGTGGCACGACGTATGGCGCTGAGTATAGGGTCCTTCTGACTCCTGTACTAGAACGCGTTCCACCCCCCGGATTGAAACCATTTTCCCCCCCAACCCAACGTTGTGCCGCCTTCCCCCCGTACTCCCCTTCCGACTAAACACCCCTTTGTGATTCCTTCCCTGCTGATTTTTTTATTCCCAAGTGGGCGCCCGACTGTTTTTACCCCTATATCCTGCCCTTTAGATGGCACTTTTTTTCTTTTTTTTGACTGCGGCCGGCGCCACCTTCATACCTTCTCGCAGGGATTTTTTTTCGGGGGTTGGGTCTGCTTTTGGGGCGTTCACCGTTATACTGTGCGGGTTTTCTCCCCCCCCCCATCTGCCCGATGCCCTGAGGACGGCGTTGTTTTTTTTTATCTTTGGGAGATTTCGGTTTTATTACTAGAAACTTTCGAGTGTCCTACGCACCCCCCCTTGGCCACCTTCAGTGTGGTGCTCCCCTGCAGATGTGGAATTCACCGTTCCCCTTTTTATTAGAACGAATTACATGATGGGCCCTAAAACCCCCCCGCCTCCTCCTCGTGCTGGCTGCGGGCCATTAGACTCTATTTTTGCCGGGGGATTGATGTCAGTTTTGGAATGTGAATGAAAGCACCCCCTCGGAGTTTTATTCTCTTCTTTCCCATTTTTTGCTTGTACAAGGTTTCAGGAAGCGCTTTCCTACCTTACGATCAACCGCCGTGATGTCGACTTTTTAATTTTCCCCCCCGGTGCGTGCGGCGCGGTGTGGCCCTGCCCGTTACTGATTTGTCCCCCATTTGTCGACGTATATGGCTTGCATTGCCGGCCAGATCTATGGAGACAACCCCCCCGTCCCCAATCTTGCGGTGGTTTGTGGAGGGCGCATGGACTCGGAGCCGGGTCCCCGGTTTTTTTTCTTTAAGCATTCCTCTTCGTCACGAACGGCAAGAAAATTTTTTATTCGACTCCCCCCCCGCTGCCTAGGCGAGCGATAACACTGGTTCAGAGATTACCGAAACTGATCGGTGGGTTTTCTTTCGATAAACCTAATCGTCGTATTCCGTGCGACCTTGTCCTTGCCAGGGACATCCTTTTTTGCCATGATCGAGAAATCGGCCCCTTTACCTTCACCGGAAGCCTGGCGAGATTCTATCAGAATTTGGTTTATTTCCTTTACATTTGTTTCCGCCTGAAAGATCACTACCAAGTTCGATGAAGGTCAGATTTTTTCGAAGTCTCTTGATGTCCTTCTTTTTTTAGGGGTACTCATCCTGTTCGTTGAGCACCCATTACACGTGAAGTTGTGCTACCCTTCCTCACACGGGACGAACTCTCTCTCCTCCTCCCTTTGTCCTTCGGTCTTTTTCCCGAAGTGGATGCGATTTCTGCCAGTCAGTAATTTCCTTTTCGTGCATCTCAACTCCGTTTCATAGGAAGGGGCTCATGGTTATCATCAATCAACTTTTGAGCGGGCTTCGGCACCTTCCCTCTACATTTCCCCCGGCCGATTGGTGGCCCTGCTGGGGGGGGACGGAGCCAGTCACCCTTCTTAATTTTAAAGAACAAAAAGGCTCTCCCCAGAAGACTCCCCTTTTCAAGGTACGGACCTGAAGAAGGTAAGGGTATGAAGCATCCTTTCCATGACCGCTAACCCATCGTGCCTGGCACATTTTCATGTCCGTCTCCTGACGAGATTTACCCTCCGATCCCCATACATAAGTTAGGGATCTCTTTTCGTAGTTCCAGCAAGTGTAAGCCCAGAGGATTCGGGCTTAAACACCCTTTTCTGCCGTAGGGGATTTTTTCTTTGCAGCGGATACAGATCCATCACGACCCAGTTTCTGCCTTGCAGCCGACAAATCTTTCTCGTATTTTATGTCACTCTTTTTTTCATGGGACTGCGGCTCCTCCCGTCCGGAGAAGGACGGTCAAACGAGTTTTGCAGGGTCACCGATTGACGCACTAGGTTGCGGCCCGGATCTTTCGACAGCACGTCGTTTTGGAATGTTTTCTTGGATAGCGCCATTTTTCATTTTATCCCCAAGCCAAAGGTCTTCCTCTTCCTTGACTTCCGTCTGGTTTCCGCTCGGCGCATTCCCCCCTTCCAAACAAACCCTTCCCTCCTGCGTCTTCTCTTTTACGCTGTGGAATAACTCCAGACCTCGATTTCTCTTTTGACGAACCTAATTCCTTATCATCCAGTGGCACTTTCCTTCCACCTTGCCTTGGTTTCGCGCCCCCGTTGCTCTCCTCACCAGATGTTTTCGTGCCCCCTCGGACCAATTTTCCCATTAGTACCCTCGCATGACGCACGTACCAGGGGCAAAGTGACCAACTTTCTCTTTCCTCCTCCTTCCCATTCTGCAGAGGAGTGAAGGGTTTTCTCCCCCCCGCCGGAATAGAGCCCAATCCATTCCGGTTGGATCGAGCACTCTTTTTCGTAATGGAATGTCGGGGGGAAGGTCAAAGGCCCCCGCAGGTGTCCCTTTTTTTTTCCAGATAGGCCAGGGGCATTAGGACCACCCTTGGTCCGTAACGCACCCCTTCCTGGGCTGCCTCCCGTGGTGTCAGCGGCCGGAAATTTTAACCTTGTCCGCTCTGTTGGTCCAGTCAGGTGCGGTGTGAAGCCGTTAACTTCCCATTGAGCATGACGCACGATTTTTTTTCGTATTTCCATTTTGCGCTGCTCAAACGTTTCCTTTTTCGCGCCAACCATCGATGCCGTTTTCTCCTTTCTGCGGGCATGTTGAGCCATGCAGCTGTTTTAAGCTTTTCATTTTTTCTTTTTCCCCCAGGCACAGGAACACCCAGATTACTTCCTCCCCCCCCAACTTCGATTATAACAGGTGAGACAGTTCCAATCGATTTGAATAGCTCATGTCCGCTTTTCACTTCCTCTTTTAGTAAGGCAAAGTCAACCCGTAGTGAGCCTGAAGCCTCCGCCACCCCCTACTTTTTCTCCGTCGGAGGTTTCTTCGCAGCAAGGTGTTTCTCGGCGGGTGTCCCTTCCCCCTTCCCTTACGTATCGAAGACGTTGATTCGGTAGACTCCTGGGGTAACTCCTTTTCCCTTTTCACGCATTCCGTTTTGGGTCCGAGGTTACCAGCGCCGAGTTATTTCCCCTTGCATTCGCATCGACAGTCCGCCTCCCCCGGCTTCGCACTAATTAGAGGTGGGTGTCCTTTTGGCTTCCTGCGCGGCGGATCAGCCCAGTCGTAGTTTTTTTTTTTTTTTGGACCACACCGGAAGGAATATAGACGCTTTCCTTTTCCATTTCGTTTGTCATTGAGTCATTGAATGATCGTCGAAGTTTGTATACTTTCTTGATCGATGCTGCTCGCCCAAGTTTCCTTTGTTTTTTTTCCCCCCCCCCTGGCGTTTTAAACACGATAGGATGCGTAGTTTGGTCGCCCCCTCTTTGAAGAGACTGTGATATCCTCTCTCCCCGTTTGTTGTTGTCTGCTTTTTTTTTTCCCCGGCCAAGCTCTTTTACTGCATCTATACCCCCCTCTTCCTCCCCTCCTCGTTTCGGAGCAACGAGAAATGGGGTTCCAGATCGAGGTTCCTGCATATCGATAATGTTTCGTTTTTCCTTACGGGCGCGGGGCCTCCTTCCCCCTCCCTACCCAACAACGAAATGGGACAACATTCATTTCGCTTTCAGTAGGTTTACAGCTTTCTGCTTACGGGCGCCAGGAGGCTACTTTTCCCACTCCACCCCCACCGCTATCAATCTACTTGCCTTTCTTTCGCGGCCTCGAGCGGCGGGTTTCCCCAACAACGTCAATGGAGTGCGGGCCCCTGAACTCTCAAAGAACAAACCTTCATTGACCCTTTACGGCCGAACGGAATGCCGTACGCCCAGGCTTACTCCCCCCCCTATTCCCGTCTATTCATAACGATTTCCCCCCCCTAACTATTCTTTGACCCCAAGTCTCACCTTTTGCCGCCCCCGCCGCCTCTCCTTTCTCTCCCCCTTTTGTCGCCCGGCGGTCACCCATTCCTTGTGTGGGGAACTGGCTCCCCTGCGACGACACCCCCGCAGGGAGGACGCCCACCCTCTGTCGCATATGGTATTCCGGTTGCGCCGGATCGGACTTTTCTATTTCTAGGGGTGGAATTTTTGCCTCCGCCAAACTTCCCGTTTCCAACCGCTCAATTCTGAGTTCTTCAACGCCAGCAAGCAGACCCCGGGGTGACAGATTTGGTCTCAGAGCCTTCCCCCACCATGCCGCTTCCGCTTGCGGACCTTGGGCCCCTTTCTTTCAGCTAGTATAGGCGCGCCATCGATCTATGAACGCGGCCCCTCGACAACCTCTCCGTGCTCCATTCCCCCCAATACCTTTCCGTTATCAGAATAGTTCGACTCTTACACGTATCGCCGCGTAGAGAAGTGGCGTCCCCCCCAAGTTTCCCTCTGAGACGTGCTTCTTTAACTTCTTCCCCAAGAGTCTTGAACTCTTCTCTTGTAGTTTTCCTGCGGAATCGCCCCTAGCCTTGGTTCTGCTCCTCGTTGCGGTTAGTTAAAATGGGCTATTCTTCTTTGCAACCCCACCCTTCTTCAGATTTGCCGACGCAGGGTTTCACATTCTGTTGACCGTGCGGCAGCGGATTTACCCCACCCTTTCCCGTCGAGTGTCCTTAACCACCCCCCTTCTTGATTCTGCCACGTCCTTTTCTTGCGCAGCACATTCATGAATGTGGGAATCACTTTCCGTGGATGAGACGCATCGGACCTTTACCTCTCGTCACACCGCCGACTCGCCGGGTTTGGCTCATTCCCTTCGTCAAGAAGGCCTCCCCTCGGGATTGTTTTTCATTTTTTGCGACCTCGTGAACCAGAACCCCTCCTTGGTCCCTAGATTTTTCTCGTCTTGTACACGCAGGGTTTTCCCCTTCGCGGCTCTATCCCGTTCTCTCCCGACTTGTGTCTGACCTCGTATTAGCAAAAACGCGCCGGTCGGTTGTCCGGACCCTCCAGTTAATCTCGTCTCTTCCTGCTTTCCCCCTCCGATTTTTCTCGCGCCGCTCCCTTCCCCTATGCTTGGAGTAAACCCCCTCCTCTTTGAGTTTTATCTTCGGGCGGGACCTTGAAAATCGGTCCCACTCTCTTTTTTTTGCTGTTCTGCGCGGCGAGCCACCGCCCCCCCATAATGGTTTATTATAACCTCTTTTCTTTTTTTTCGAGCGATACCCCTTTCTTGGAAACCTGAGACGCGATCCGTCTCTGGATTGATTTCAGGCGCGTGACTCTCCACCTCATCGTCTATACCTTTGTTCTTACCATTGTCCCTGTAGGTTCTTTGCCTTCCCGAGTAGAGGACAACGACAGGCGTCAGGTGTCATCCTTTTAGCATGCCTGCTGACCCCGCTTTTTTTTTTTTTACAAGGGCCCCCCTTATCTCCACCCATGAATCCAGTAGCCCAGAGACGACGTTCGTGCAGCAGATCCCTCTCCCCCGAGCGCTGATGATCACGAGTTTTATCCTTTTTCCAGTTCCCCCAGTGAGCCCTCTTTAAACTCTCTCTAAAACTTCCCTCCTACAGTAAAAG
>Ga0179593_1575656_pt1 | contig 40272 bp, 41 predicted proteins | sample CZODoug2_1_08_16_FD_185931 | JGI IMG/M metagenome (GOLD analysis project Ga0179593, IMG submission 185931) | Vadose zone soil fungal communities from Angelo Coast Range Reserve, California, USA - CZODoug2_1_08_16fungal (PacBio error correction) | ecosystem: Environmental > Terrestrial > Soil >... | reverse complement strand
ATCCGTCTTTTTTGTTTTTCCGGATCTAAAGGACTTTGAATTTTGTAACCAGTTTAGGTCTTCTACCCATTACGCATGCCGATCCGTTCCCGTCTTCGACATAGTCACGTATTCCCCCTCTAAGGTTTGTTTCACATGATCTTTGTTTTACTTCTGTGTACTCCTCTGATGGTTCCGGTCCGGGGTTCCTTCTGGTTTGAGATATTCTCCCAAGCCCGTATCAAGAGCCTACTTTTTTGATAGTTTTGATTCAGAGATTCGTTTTCGTTTTTTGGAGACCCTTTTTATCGGTCACAATGACCCATACAGGTCGCTTATTAATGCAATTTTTTCGAATTTCAGTTCGTAGGCTCTGTTTTTTTCATTTTTTCAATTACCCAGACTGTTATAACCATTTTCCAATTATCTTTCTAGTCGTACAGAGGTACCAAACTATCGTTAATTTTTTTTTTTTAATGTTGGTTAGTTTTTATTTTTCTAGTTGCCCTACCCCTAGAACCCTTCCCAACGGGTGCGTCACAGTCTAAAGGCCCTAGACTCGTAGGTCCCATAGCGCAGATGTGCTCTTGAGACATAAAGGCAAGTCGAAAACTCCTAGTATGATCCGAGTTTAGACGACTCTCTTTGTATCAGTCCTCAATTTTCACCCGAGAGACTCCTTTCTTTATGTTTAATTGTGAGAACCCTCTTTTTGGTTCAGTTGATTCTTTTTCCCCCCCTCTCCCCGGTTAATTCAAATTGCTATGTAGAGCAAAAGATTTGTGGGTGCAGCCCCTCTCTTCGTTGATTCTCTTTTCTATACCCCTTAGGCCGGCATATGATTCCATTCCCTCTCACAATTTTTATCTCGTCCCCCCTGGCCTTTCACTTTAAATCCTTCTTCGTTTCCCGTGGCCCCCTCCCTTCGTTGCTTGCCGTAGCTCTTTGGTCTCGACACGGAAGATTTGAAGTTTCCCCCTTGACACGTTTGAAACGTAACGATTTGCATTTTGGCCTCCTCCTATCGAGATGGCTTTAACTCGATTCTTCCAGAACGCCTATTATCACACCTGGCGCTTGGTCTACGTATTACACGCCCCTCATTCTGTAGCATCTTTCTTCGTTTTCTACGGGCCCCACGAGATCGTTTTTTTTAGAAAGGTCCCTTCCTATCCCCCCGGTGTATCGTAGAGGAGTCAGCGCAAGGATTCCAATTGGGACTAAACGAAACAGCGCTTGCACAGGTCTTTTCCCTCTTTTCCTCCCCCTACCGCATATTTGTGGCGCATCTTTTGCTCCGTTTTTCGTTATACTCTGAAGATGACCTAGTTGGCGGAAACTCCCTACTTTGACCCGCCCTCCCCCGGCTTCTTCTTCACACGTTCCCCTTTTTTGTGGTCGATTTTTGAGCCTCCCTTGTCTTTTTTTTCCCTCGGGTCGAGGATAACCTTTTCAGGCCCCTGTTTCAACCCCTCCGCTTCCCTTTCCCCAACTACGTTGCGACCGGCAACTTTCTCTTCCCCCCCTTTTAGAGGGACCGGGCTGCGTTCTTGCTATGCGTTCCCATATTTCCTCTTCGGTTTTTCTTGGTGAAGTTCCCCTTCCCCCTTTCCTTTTTTTCATTCGAACTACATGAGATTTGCTGTCACTCGAGACTGTGTCTTGCGTCGAATCATCTCCCTCCTAGGTGGCCGTTCCCCCTATTTGATTCCTTCCCTTTCGGCCAAACAACGATGCCCCACTCCTCTCTCCCTAACAATTCCTTAACCGCTCTGGGTGGTCCTTTCCATCTCTCTCTTTGAGTTTTGTATATGATCCTTACGGTCTATGCTCCGTCTTATTGTTGATTTTTCTTCCCGCAGACCTTTTCGCATGACTCCGAATAAGTCTAGCTCACCGAGTCCTTTGTCGCTTTTTTTTAAACCAAACTCGTACCCTCGTTCTTATTTTTTCAATCCCGTAATTATGACTCTTTTTCATTTCTTTGAGGGTTTGTCGGTGATTCCTTTATTTTTGCTTTCCCCCGATTCTTTTCTTTCTTTCCTTCTGCTCTTTTCTGCATCGGGGTTCTCTGTGGAAGAGGCTAACTCTTGGGGTTTTTTTCTGCGGACCCGATGTTACACGGAAAACCTGCTTTCCCCCCTCCACTTTCTTCGTCCCCCGCGTCTGCTTCCGCACCAGCCGGGCCCCTCGGGACTTTTTTTTTAGACCCCACATAAACGGTTTTCCCTTCGTGAGCGCCCATCTTTTTCCGGTGTATTCGACCCTTTCTTTGATGCACCGTCGTTTCCTTTCCTCACGACTTTTTCCCTGAAATCCGATCTTACGAAACATATCAGGCGATGTGTTCACTTTTTCCCCTAGACCACTTTTTCTTTTCATAATATTTTCTTGAGCTCTTCCCCTACTCCCAGGTCGTAGAATTTTAGCGTATTACGATCCTTTTCTGAATCTAGTATTTTTTTTCCCCTTCCCAGGATGTAGTTCTCGGAGCGATTGCAACCATCCCCCCCTTCATCTTCCCTTTTGAGCCTACAAAAGTTTTTTTTTTTTCTCGCCGGTACCCCCCTTTCTTTTTCTAGAAATAAGGACAGCAGGCCCCCTTTTCCCATCCAAGGCGGAGTGGTGCCTGATGCTCGAATTTCTTCCATTCCTTTGAGCTGAGGGCGTCGGGTAATTTCCATGCGTTCCTTTCACCCCTTTCTTTCTAATGTAAACACAAGCGCCCCCCAACCACGTCCCTTTGGTTCTTTTACTTGACTTTGAGGAACCCCGATCTTCCACGAGACTTCCTTCCTACAAGTTTATCATTGTGCCCCTCGTCCCCTGAACCCACCTCAATTTGATTCTTAAAAATGGACGTCCTCACACCACCGTAAAGTTCACTGTTCCTGCCCTACCTTCTTGGTCTTTTTGGGTGTTCCATAACACGGTTGTTACGGCCCGGTTGTACTGCTCGGTGCTTTTTTTAGAATTCCCTTTTCTTTTAACTCCAGGTGCTTTTCCTCCGGGTACCTGTAGGAAATTTCCCTAAGCTCAACACCCGAGATCCCGGCTCCGCTCGGCATTAGAATTTCTTTCCTATGTGACCTTTTGTACGCAATTTTTCTCAGGTTCTCGATCGTCAAGCTGATGGGTCTCTCACCCCTTGACGGGGAATTTCTTAACCTAATGTTTTTGAGATGATTCCCACCATTCCCACTAATCCTGGGAATGGTCGATCTTATTCCCCCCTTCCCCCCGCCTTTCCCAATACCGACGTCACTTTTAACTACAGGCCCTCCTCGGACCTCCCCCTGCACTTTATCGGCATCCCCCCTCGATCGGTTTCTTCTTTTTTTTTCAGATGTGATGAAGGGTGTCCTCCCCTTATTCCTACCTGACCCGACTTCGTTTTTTGACCCTACCTTTTCGGTGTTTGCCCCTTTCCTTCTTTTTCCATTCCTTCCGTTCTTTCCTCGAAGTAATGTAAAGACTCGAATGGCTCTCCCACTTCTGCACAACCTCTCTACACTCCTAGAATTCTATATAAGTGTTTTAGTCGTTCTTTTTTCAGGGTGTTAGAATTTTATGTCAGGGTCTTTTTCTCTCAGAAGCCTTTTCCCTATAGGACACCGTTCCTCACCTTCAGATTTATGACAAGTGGATTACCTTGAAGGATCGCTGTTTTTGTCTAATTGGAGGTTTTCTCTTATACCTCCCTTTCAGGTTTTCCCCTTCCTTGTTCTCTAACTGGGGGATTTAACAGTCCCGGCCAGCCTCCTAGGTTTACTTTCGATTGTCTGCCCTATGTCCCTTCTCTTGCAGGGTGTTACCTTTCCTTTATTTATTTCCCCTTTCAAAACCTGTTCTTCTCGTCCGTAGACCAGAGGTCTAAGTCCCTACCCCCCACGTGAACTTTTCCCACGAAGCCGCCTCTTTGACCCTGAAAAGCGTTGTTTTTTTTTTCAGCCGAAATTTTCTTTTCTCCGACTTTTCTTCACATCCAGAAGCGCCTATGGATATTGATTCAATATGAGATTTCTTCCACACAACCCGAGTGTTTGACCTTTGTTGTGTGCGAGATTCGTCCAAGCTGCCCCTAGTATATTACCAAGTCTTTTTGGTCAAATTCCTCCTTGTTGTAAAACGGGTAGTACGGAGTTTAAGTTTTTCCCGTGCTTCGCTTGTCATGTTTTTTAAATGGCCCTCTTATAGGAATACTAATCTCTCCTCGCCACCTGTTTTGCCCCAACGTGTCAAAGAGGAAACACACTGCAGAAGCGCTTTGTTTCTTAGGCGAGGACTTGATGGATTTTTTTTCCCCCCTTCGGTGGCCCTTCTTTTGACAAGTCCTCTTCAAAAGCAGACGACCCCCCCTTGTACCGGTCACCACAGAGCGCTGTGCACTCTCTCCGTTTGGTTTCCCTCCCCTATCCCTAGACTCTCTTTTCTTTTTAGAACACGTGAAAGAAACAAGGTTCCCCTCCCGCCCACTGACGACCCCCCCTCCGAATTTAGCTCTTCTTCCAGTCTCCGCCCGGCCCGGTCTTTCTGACCTCTCAGTCCGAGAATCCCCTTACGAACCCAGCGGTTTTTCGTCTCAAGAAAATCTCCGTTCCCGGACTTCAATCTTTGATCATTCTCCCACTAAGTAGCGGAAGTCCCCTGGATTTTCCCCCCGTCCGAGACATACCCCCCACTTCATATTTCCACTTTTTTCTCCCTCGTAGTCCCACCTTTTTTTGTATAGTTTTTTAGCGACTCCGATGCCGAACTGTTACGCGTGCTGACTGTTTTTCATCTTTGATTAACGGTTTCAAACACGCCGCCCCCCTGGTTATCCTCTTTCTGCTCCAGTTTTTTTTTCCGCAGAGAGAGCTTTTTCCCAGCAGCGATGTTCCCCCGTGAGTCCTTCTAGGCGTCCCTGACTTTTTCCAATGTTCCAGTTCGGCTCGGCATTAGGTGACCTTTTTTTCTTCTTCTTCTCTGCGAAATACCTTTCTTTTTTGAACCTACTAAGTTTTCCTTTAGTAAGTTTGCGTTTGTTTTCGCTTGCGTTGTTTTCGTTCTCTCTGCAGGTTTCCTTCTCAACGCGGGTCTAAACTTATTCTATCTTCTTTTTTTTCTTTTCGCTTTTTGAGTTTATCCCTTTTTTGCCTGGCCACCCCCTGAACCCAGCTTTACTCTCCTACATGGGATCCCCCTGCTGCTCTCAGGCATGTCCCGTCTCGGGCGTGATTTTTTGTTGAACCTTCATATGTTTCTATATACACTATTTTAGAGCTGAGTTCAACTTCGTCACACCATTAGGGCGTTCCCAGCTCTTTCTCTTTTTTTAGTTTTTTCCGTTAATGTGGTCCTCGGGGTCGACCACAAACTAGAACATCCTTCCCCCTACATTACGTTCTCCCTCAGACAAATTCCCCGAGCTTTTTTTCCGATTTTTATTTCTAACCCAGAACATAGTTCTTCCCCAGTCCTCGCCCAACCTATTTCTAGGATAGTTCCTTCGGCGAGGATGGACCTTTCCTCAGAGCACGGACGAAATCCTGGACCCGCAACGGTTTCCAAAGAAGATGATCTTACCTTTAAGCCCCTTCGCAGGTTTTGACCTAGGTGTTCCCATAGATCATCGGTGCCGCAGCTAGATCCAAGCACGCTTATCTTTTTTTTTTATGGGTGAGCCTTTTCGGATCAATTTTCCGGAGGATTAATGACTCAGTATCTCACATCGCTTCCCCTTTCAGTCCTCTGTTAGTTCCTCCCTTCCAGTCATCAAGGTTCTGCCGTAGGTTTTTTTTTTCTCCCTCCTCTTTTCCCATTGGGGGATTTTCTCCCCCCCAATCACAGTCTTTTACAAGTCACGATTTCTTCAATGCAAGTTGCCTTCCGGAACACAGAAGCTTTTCCCTTTTTTCAATTCACGCGCTTTTCCCCCCCTCCAAGCTGACCCTGCGCTCTTTCTTTTTAAACTCCTTTAATTCTTTCCCGATTATTATGACTTTAAGTTATTCACCCCTCTCGGGTCTTGTACTTTCACTTTCCTTGTGGTTTCTTTTCTAACGGAAAGTGACCAGATTCCCCCCCCTGGACTTCATCCTTTTTCCCAAGCGTTCACGTTTCAGCACTTCACCGATTTGAATTCAGACTTTTCTGCAGGGTGGACTTTGAGGATCTCTCTAAGACTCTCTTCTTTGATCCCCTCATTGCCGAGAAAGATTCTGGCCCTTCCCCCTTTTCTTCCTAACCCCTCTTGGGTCTCTCTATTCCGGCCTAGATTTTTGATTCCCCGGGTTCTTCAACCCCCCTATATATCTCTGTGGCGCGGAAAGGTTTACCTAAGGATGAGCCGTCCTTTCTTCTCCCTATACAACTAGTTCTTTCTTGATGCCGGTATTTTAGCCGTCCCGATTTTTCTTTTCCCTTCCAGAGCAATGTGGATTTTATTAGTTGTTTTCCGTCCCCTTTTTTTTTCTTCGAGTCACTTTCCTTCCCCACCCCAGATTTAGGCCCCCCCTATCTCCTTAAATTTCTTACCCCTTGATTCCCTTGCTCTTCCTGCTGCGGTGAGTTTTACTTTTCCCTTAGTTGGCCATCCTTTTTTCAGGTTTGATTCCGGCGGTTCTTATTTCGAGACATTGTGAATCCTTCAGAATCCGCCGTCTTTGAGTCCTTTATCCCTTCTAAATTCCCCTCGAACATCTTGGTGAAGGTCTAAGCTGATTCTGTCGGTACGGTTTCGTTGGGGGTCGCATGCTTGTTAGGTGGTTAAATCTTACTCTTTTTTAGCCAAGAGTTTTCCTTTTCAGTCCCTTTTGTCTGACATCTTGTTTTTCTATTCGGTCGTAGTTCTGATCCCCCCCAGAGAAGGTTTACGATTTTTTCTACTATCCTTTTTCTCCCAGAATCCCTTTGACCCTTTTCCTCTTTGATGGAGTAAATTCTTTTTCGTCAGGATACTCCTTCTCGCCTCCTTCCTCCAAGAGAATTTTTTTTATTTGCTTCTCCTCTCTTGCTTTCCCCACACCACCCCCCTTCTAGAAAAATCACGGCAAGGATTTCAAGTTCTTTTTCCCGAACCCGGCCTGCCGTCTTCCTCCTTCGCCGCGCAATAAATCACTCCTTTTCAATACTTCTTATATACCTCCCCTCCAGGCTCTGCTTTTTTTTTTTTTTCCGACGAACTTCGGTGTGCTCTTCTTTCCTTTCCATACTTCGTTTTTACTCAGATTGAAACCCCCTCCCTCCTGCATCGCCGATTTGTAGAATGTGACGAGTCCCCTTCTAGTTCTCTTAGCTGTCAGAACAAGTACTTTTTCTTGGGTTCCCTCTCTTCTCCAAGGAGTTTCCTGGGTCTTTTTATCTCCTCTCTCTCCTCACGGCATAGCCGCACATTTTGGACTTTTTTCTGATTTTTCGCGTTTTCTTACCTTAGTGTTTCTTCGAGTGTAGTTGTACCGGAGGGTCCTCCCGTTTTTTCAACTCCGAACCCCTTCCCGCCTGTTTGGGGAGCATTCTCGAACGACTGATTTCTTTTTAAGTTTCGAATGTTTCGCAGAACGTAGTGGCCGAGAGCCCGTCTTTTCCTTTTTTTACGCCACTTCCCCCTTTCCGTGGCCCGATTTCCCCCGAATGCCATTCTTTTCCTTTTCGAGGTAAGTTTCCCCTTTATCATCGTGCAATGCTCGGGGGAGCTCTTCTTTTTTTTTTTTTTTTCTTCGCGCTTTAGCCCGGGTCTATAGATTTTCACCGCCGAACGTACTTCCATACACGGTCGACAATTTCGACGCCTTCTTTCTAATTTTTTGAAGCTTCCTTCAGTGAAAGTTGTTCGGCCTATATGTTCCTTTGTTTTTTTTTGGTCCGCCAATTCCTCTCTTCGTCAAGCCGGCTGGTAAGCGTCCCTACGTTCTCCGTTCTTTTCTCCGTTTTTTGCGCAGTCTTTTACCCTCGTTGAAATTCCCACCTGCTATTTTTCTTGTTCACTTTTTGGTTTTTTAAGACCTTTCATTTTTTTTTTTTTTTTTCCCTAAAATGACGCTTCCATGAATCTTTCCCTTTCCATCAGCTTTTTTCTGAACTCTCCCTCTTTTTTTACCCCCCTTTCCGAGCCCTCGCTCGTGTCATGTAATTTTTTGACGGAGTTTCTTTACGACTGGTGATTCATCGTCGGATAGAGGCACGACCGAGGCTCCCTCGCCTAATTTTTTTTTTTTCTTGATCGCGCCCTTTCCTTTGCCTTTCCCTTCTTTTTTCTTTTTTCTGACTTAAACATCGCGTTTGCGCCCCTGCTATTCCCCCTTCCCCTCGCCACACCACCTTCCAAGTCGTATCTTTGTTCGTCCCCGGCTTCCGTTCTTTTTTTTTTTTTCAGATTTTTTTTCCGGGTTCCCCTCACGACTCAAAAATTCTTCATTTTCTTAGATAGGTTTGTTTCGAGCCGGTATGCGCTTCCGCAGCTGATCGCATTGGAGGTCCTCCCTTTTTTTCCGAGAACCTCGTGGTGCTTCTTACGGGCTTTGCCAAGCCCCCGCTTCGATTTTTTTGTTTTTTTTTTTTTTTAATATTCCGGTTGTACCTTCGTGAATTTTCATGAACTGTTGTATTTCCCCCTCCGGCTTTTACTTTAGAACAGATTGTTTCTTTCCTTTTCAAGCACACATATATTTAATGGACCTTATTCCAATGCCTTTTTCCCTCCGTGTGAGTTTTTTCTCGATGAGCTTTTCCATGAACTTTTTCCCGGATGCTGCGAATAACTTTGTCCTCCAGTCTTCTGACCTGCTTCCACAACCCGTTTTTTTTGAGTTTTTGGCACCTTCTTCTTCCTAGTTGCACATTCCCCCTTTAAAACGTGCTCCATTTAATCCTTTGTTGACAAGGCTGTGCATAGTCGGACTAGTTTTTTTTTTCCGGGCTTTTTTCCCTGACATTTTCATGCCTCGGAGGATTACGAGCAATACTTGGAAGATCTTCTTTGGCATCAGTTTTATGGATCCCCTCGTGCCCCGTATCTCCTTTTTAGGCGTTTTCGAAGTGACTTTATTTCCTTTTGATTTTACTACCTTCCTCCCATCAATTCCATTTTTCCCCGCCCCGGTGAGACCTTAAAAAAAACACCAGAGAGCTTTGAACTCCTCCCTTCTTTTAATTTTCTCAGTCTTTCTCCCGTAGAAATTCCCATGACCTCCCTTTTTTTTAAAGCGAACCCAGGCCTCAGATGACGCATATCTCCCCCGTTTTTCGTTTTTTTTCCTTTCCTAGACTCCAGACCTTCCTCACCCAGACTTCATTCTCGCTCCACCCCCTTTCTTTTTTCGCAAATCCTTCCTTGGTCCGCGTTTTCCGCCCCCTTCAGTAGATTCCTATACCCTTATTCTTTTGCAGGACCCAAAATGAAGAGAACAGGAACAAACTCGTTATTTCCCAGCCTACATCACCTTCTGTTCCTAGTTCCCTCCTAGGGTTGTTGATGTTTCCTTCACGTTACTGCCTCTTTCCTCATGAAGCGGTTTGCTTGTTTCTTTTTTTTTTTCCTTTTTTCAACTTCCCTACTCCTTGATTCCGCGGTTCCCTCCTTCGGCGATGCTTTTCCTCCTCCATTGTTTTCTGCGTATCCCAGCGCGTCGTTGACCGTGAATCCTTCCCCCTTCCTTTTCTGTCGTCCAGTTCGGTCGGCCTTTTTTTTTGAAGCAGACTTGACCGGCCCTCCTGTTATGTCCTACTATGCCAAGGTTGGGCCCCCTGCTGCTTTTCGGACTTGTTTTAGGCCAGCTTCTTTGGTAAGCAGGGTGCTCTTATAAACCCTGGTGGAGGCCCCCTCCCTCCGCCATTGCTGTTCTTTCTTTTCCTATTGGTTTTCTTGAGTCCTGCATGATGCTTTTCACACTGTCCCACCTCCTTCTTTTCACGGTTTTCATGAATTCTTCTACCAGGAATGAGTGGGTCGTTCTCCTTTCCTGTCATTTCGATGTTACCCCCTTCCTCTGTTCTCGTCCCTTACTTTTTCACCCACGATTTTGTCCCATGGTTCTTTTTCTCTGTTATCTCGGCTCTTTTTCGCCCTTCCTTTCCTTCCCCATTCAACGCAACCTCTCAAAGAATACCACGGTCCTTGCACTTTCCCCTTCCCCCCCCCAGACTTTGGGTTTACAGGTTTTTTAGAGAAATGCCCCGAGGATTCTCCCCCCCAAACTCTGTTCGCGTCGCCTTTGCTCGCTCCGCTTTGCCAGGTCCCTCCCCCTCGAGAGCAACTTAGCCCACTTTCTCACTCCTTCCAAGCTTGTTCTAGGAATGTGCCACTGAACCCTTAAAGTTTCTTCTTTCCCCCGATCAGCGTTCAGCAGATGGACCACCAAGTGCGTTTCTGCTGACCCCTTTCCCGTTTTGTTCGCTTTTGTTTTAGGCTTCCTTGATCTCAAGTCATGTTCCTTCATGAACATTTTTCAGTATCGTCCCCCCATTTTTTTCCCAACTCGTAAATTTCTTCTTTCCTGTTCTATTATCCTCAAGCTGAATCATGGTTTTCTCCCTTGCTTTCAGTAGAGGTTTTGTCTTCCTCTCGCCCACCCGTTGAGACCCTTTTTCAGTCTTAAAGTCACCCGCAACTCTTTTTCGCGAGCACCACGTATAAGGACTCTCCTCTCCTTCAAGCCTCTTTTGACCTCCCGTTTCTGCGAGGGTTCTTTCCTAGGATCTTTTCGCCTGCCATTTTCTTTTGGATTCTCAAGGGCCAACCCGTATGATGTTAGTCCCCTTTTCAGATGGTTTTATTTTTTGAGTCATTTGCAATTTTTCCACGGAGAACACTCCAGACCCTCGTTGAAGTGAATCCACTTTAGATTCTTTCTTTATTTGGTTTTTCTCTGTTCAGGGATCATTTTTAGTATGTCTCTTCCATTTATAGGCGGCACCTCCCTTTTTGACCCCTCTCGGCGATCCTCCTAAGGAAAACAACCCCCTCCCTCTTCGATTTTCCCCCGTTCTTTGTCGAGTTTTCCCTGGTTGAACTGACACTTTTTTGCAATGCAACGAGGAAAGTTGTTTTTTTCCCCCCCCCCCCCCGAGTTAAGGTCTCGTTCATGCGATCCCCCAAAGTTGAACTTTCTTTCACTGGATGTGTCCGACCCTAAATCGTTTCCAGCAAGGAGACGTTTTCCATTTCACTCTTTCGAAAGTTGGTGGTCTTCTTCGATTGATTTTTCCTTTTTTTTCCCTTTGATCAAGACGCTCTTCCTTGCTTCCCAACCCAGGTCCCACATCTTTGAATGAACCTTGGAAGATAACACCCCATTTTTTTTCTCGTGTGCGTAGATTTAAATAAGGACAAGGTTGGTTTGCTTAGTTACGGATTATGATTCCCCCCGGTATGGTGTCCCTTTAACTGGGATTAAGTACATCTTTTAACTACGCTTCTTTCCCCTGGTAGTTAACCACAATCGAGACCTAAGTCCTTTTTTCTCTTCTATTTCGGAATTTTTCAAACTTCTCTTTTTTTCGGTTAGTCTCCTCCTTTATGGGATTACCTCCTTTTGAATATTTGAGGGAGGACCTCCTCATATGCTATATCTTGAGCCCCTTTCCTCGTATCCCCCCTCTGGTTTAGTGATTGGTTTGTTTTTTTTTCTTTGAATCTTTTTTCCCTTTTTCCCTCAAAAATTTTCCCATCGCTACCTCCTTTTGAATGATACCGCTAATGCGGCCCCCTCCTCCCCCGTTGTGGTGCCTTCATGCCTGCTGCAATCTTTGTTGAGAGAAAAACTTTTGTGAACTTCCCTTTTTTACTACGAGTTTTTCAGGTTTTGATAGTTGGATCCAAGGATCAGTAGTGTCTTCCACCGCTCATACCATCCCCTCTTTTTTAAATCTGTCTCCTTCCCGAGAGCCAGGTAGTTTTCCGATCCCCTTTTTCCCCTTCCGGGTTTTCCCAACTCCATTTTCCCTTCTCTTTTTTCCTTAGCCCACGACGTCCCCCTGCAAACCTTCCACCGCAGCCTTTGTAGTAGAATTCTCCGTTCTTTCCTCTCTTTCCTTTAGTTTTTCCTAAACTTCCCCGGGCATATTTTTTCTAGGTGGGATTTTCTTCATCACGCAAGTTTTTTTTTTTCCATTTTGATACTCAGAGACTCTCCTATCCGCCGCACCCGCGGCGGCGTGGTGCGGACGCTTTTCTTTGATCTTTCTGATTAAAGGTTTTCGTGGTACCCTGCGGGTAGTCTAGAAAACCCTTCAGGATCTATACATCCCTCCATAGTCCTTTTTCACACCCTTTCAAGTTTCTTTCGCCCGGACCTCGTGGCGAGAGGCCCCTCTTCGTTTCCCCCTAAGTCTTCCCCTTCCCCACTCCCAGGACGAAAGGTCCATCGTTCATGAGCCCGTCACCTTTTCCCCTCGTCGATTTTTTTCCCTGTGCTTCTGCTAGGTGAGTAGGCCGGCTTATGAAGGAAGTTAAAGGTCCCCCTATATCCCTGCCCCATGTTGTTTAGAAGAACCATACGCCTCAATTAGGTTTACTTTTGCTTTCCCCCTTTTCCCCCTTCAGTCTACTGATGCTTCAGCCCGAACGAGGTTAATTTTCCGGACTTTTCTTTAATTCCAGCTATTGTTGGACCAGAACTGGCCCCTCGTCAGCCTATTCGGGGACACCGACGTCGATCGCCGAACTTTCTGAAGGGAGTGTCCCCCCTCAATTTCCACCCCCTTCTCGTATCTTTCCCCCCACGGCCCCCTACATTAGATTGCAAGAATCCTTTGCTCCATCACCTCCCCGTGCCTCCTTCCCTTTCAGCGCAACTCTCATCGTGGCAGAGGTGTTCCTTTGGAGGCCTCCACGTTTTCTCTCGATGATCGAGGCTTAGTCTTTCCTTTTAACGACTTTGACGGGGTTTTTCTCTCCATAACTCGACGCTTTTTTTTTTCCCGGAGGATGGTTCCGAGACTCCTAGTCCCGCTGCTTTAGCCTCCCCCCCCCCTTCCTGAACGGCTACTCCCCTTTCCTGGCGGCAAGAGACCCTCTGTGTTTGGGATCTCGTCTGATTGGGACGTTCGGAAGGGGCCGACGAATCACCCCAGCTTCCCCCCCTTTTTCCCTTCTCCCCTTTTTTGAAATTTGTCCCCGAGATTCGTTTTCACTGTCTCGAATTCACTTAGACAAGAAGTCCGCGCAGGTTTTGATTAGCTGGGCTACGACTGTTCCCCCCGCCCGGCTGGGGCTGTCTGTGTCTTCTTCTTCCGAGCATTCTCTGGTGCCATGTCGATTTCCTTGTTCACGGTCCCAAATTGCCGGCCGTCGCGCCACCGAGGTCCTGCAGCAGATCTTGATTTTTGGACCCCATTCAACCAGATTGACACTTTCCACCTTTTTTGCGTTTCAACGGTTTTCTTTTTTCGACTAACCCTTCCCCCCGATCTTTCATTCCGGTTCTCCCCCGCCGAAGTAACCCTTTGCGCTTTCCCCCCTGAGCGTTTTTTTTGATAGATGTTCCATTCCCTAATCCGGGCCCCGGTAACCCCCTCCTCACGGCGTGGCCCAACAGGTGCGTCCGTTTCTTAGTGAAGGGATAAGCTTATCGCGTTTCTTCCCTTTGCCCCCCCCCAACACCCCTTTTTTGTTTCTTGATACTCATACGAGTCTTCCTTTCGGGGTTCGAGTCTTTTCGTGCCTTTTGATCGCGTTTCCTCACACACGGTATTCCTCGCGTCGTTTCTCCTTTCTTCGTGATTTTTCCTCGGTTGACTCCTTTTTCCCCTTTTGTCGACAAGACGCTCCCCCGACCCTCCCGACGTTACTGGACCCAGGAGCGCTTGAACTCTCCCTGAGGACCCCTTTTCCCCGATCTCCAATCTTTTTTCTCAAAACGCACTGTCAGGTCACCGCTCACCCGAGGCCACATGCCAGGAGTCCTCTTATTCTATCTTTCCCCGGTATGTTCCGGGGGAAGCGCAATAGGCTCATCTCGGTCCTTCCCCCCCTTCTCTTCGATCGAGCACATATCTCCCATCCGTTTTACGTCCCCCCGTTAAGTGTCTAAAAATTGAGTTCACTAACTGCCCCCTAGCTTTAACAGAAGGGAAGCCCAGATTATCAGGAAACCCTCTTCCCAGTTCCCCCCATCGAGGCCTTCACTGTGTCCTCGCGACGGGCTTCTTTTATGCCGAATCCACTTAGATTTTTTCAACGAACTTCCGCTTTTGATGGCTAAGAACCTTGCTTAAGGGTTTAATTTTGTTCCCACGCGCGATGCTTTACTGCCGCTCCCCCTAGTTGTTGATCGATGTCGTATCTCATCAGCTGCGTTTCAGTTGAATCCTTTTAACTTACTCAGTTTTTTTCCGCGTTTCTTTCCCCGTTTAGTTTGCATGACTCCTTTTTTTTTTCCGGCCTATGCGAAAAAGTTCATTTCACTACTATTTCTTTTTTGGATGTGCTTACTTTGGTTTAATTCGGATTTTTTTTCTTTACTGATTGTGATCTTTTAAGGATCAATCAGGGGTTTTTCTTTCTGACGGAATTATAATTTTTGACAGCCGTCATTTCTGATCGTTATTTCGATTTTTGAGTACTGCCCTTTTGCAGGCCGATCTCTTTTGGACAACTCTTTTAGAGATTTCTTTTCACTGGTACTTCTCGCGGGCCATGTTACTCTTAGGAGTGAGCTGCTCTTGAATGTTTCACCCTTGGTCTTTTTACGTCATTTTTTTCTAGTAATCTTAAAAAACCTAGATTTTTGAGATAATGGTGTTTATGATATGGGTAAGAGGGGGCCGCTTTGGTCCTTCAGCTCACCCCTCCCGTTCCCCCCAGCCCCACGGACCTAGCTTCGCCCGCCTTCTTCCCTTTCTTGTGTTCGCAAGCTTTTAAACCCTTCCTCTTTTTTTCAAATTCGCAAAATCCGGTTACGTTTTGAGTATCCGAGCCGGTTTTTTTTCTTTTTTTTATCGCTTGAGACCCTTCTGGAACCTCCGAGTTCCCGATGTTGGTGGCACCGCCGCTATTTTTCCTGGTGCCCTTGTAACTTTCCACCTCGATCCTGAGGTACCTGTCCTTGAACAGCTCGCGTGAACCCCGCGGTTTTGAGATTTTTATGGTAGAAATTTATCTCCCAGCATAGGAGTTGCTGGTTGTCTTGGTCTCCAACAGTTAAGTATCTTACCGCCTTGTCCCTCTTCTTTCCCTGATCATTCTCCTTCTTATCAGCTTTTCCCTTCATTTCATCTTGTCGGGCTCTCTTACCTTCTTTTACCCCTTTCTTTCCGTACCCCGTTTTTTTTTTCCCAAGCCACAGTCTTAAAGTAACCCTCGTAACGTGTTATGAATAGGCCTATCCTTGCAGAGTTTTTGTACTGATCTTCTTGGGCAGGTTCTTCCATTGCCCGTAGAAGCAAACACTCCCTTTCAGCCAAACTCTTTCGCACTCCTTAGTCTTTTTTTACTCTCTCTGGTCGTCGTACTTCCTTCAACTTTTTTTTTTTTTTAGTGTCCCTTTTTCTTGGGGTCGTAGTAGAGGCGACCGGTAATCCGGCCCCCTTCTCTCTTTAAACCAATTTCTTACCATCCTTTCGTGCCGCCCCACTGATAGCGTAAGCATCTATTTCCCTTTTTTAGTTTCGAGGGTTTCCTTTTTTTGAGACATTTTTCCTCTCGGCTTCCAATAAACTCTGACCGCTGGACTGATTTTCTCCGTACCCCTTACCGTTTTCTTTCGTTGCTAAGAGTCTACTAGATAAGGCTATTAAAACTCCTTCCCCACCCCCTCCTTCAGATCCTCAGCCATGTTTCCTTCCCCCTATATCTGAGCCCCCTTTCTTTCCAATCAGGTCCTTTTCGCCCCGGCGGCTTTTCTTTTTTGTCATGTAGCCTTTTGAACTTCCTCTGACGGTTGGCCTCCCTCCTCCTGACCTCTTTCCTTGGAAATTTTTTAACGCTCCTCAGCCAGGTGGAGGCTCCTTTCACACTTCCTTTTTCCCCGCAGATCTTTAGCTTGTACTTCCAGTTTCAAAACAGTCGTCTTACACACTCCCCCACGCAACGTGACTGCTCTCCCCGCTTCGGCGTCGGGAGTTCGGTGCGAATTTCCCTTTCCACATGGTGCCTTTTCCTTTCTGCGATTAGTCACCAGCTTTTTAGGCTTCCTCCTCCCTTTTGATCCCTCAAGGTTCCCTCATTCAATTTCCGAATACACCGTTTATTAACAATTTTCAGCCGTTGACTGGTTTTTTTGTGTCGTATTTTTTTTTGCACCGGCGTGCCGCGTATTCCTTTCTTACCCTTTTTATTTGCCGACACTTTCGGCTAAGGCTTTTGTCTTCCTTCTGGCTTTTTTTTGTCGGTCTCCTAGCACCCCCTCTACTTTAGTTAGTCTACGTGTTTCCTTCTCATTTTTCTTCAGCTTCCTGCATTTCTCATCAGCTTCGGTACTTCGCGCCTTTCCCCGCCGCTGGTCTTTCCAAGACTTTTTTTTTTTTGCCTCGGCCGCTTCTTTTCTCGTTTTAATCACGGTGTGCCTTCGTAAGTTTTTTGGTTCTCTCCCCCTCCCCATTAGAGAAAGGAGGCCGTCGAGGTTCTCCGCGGCTCTCCTCATGACCTATTCGATGTTCTGATGAACTTTCTTCTTAGAAGTCCCTCCTTTTTCTTTTTAGACGGAACTGCGTAGGTGATCCTCTCTTTTTCCCCTCATAATCTTTGTTTTATCTTTATAAATTGAAGCCCCTTTTGACCTGACCTCTTTTGTCGAATTCTCTATTTTTTTTTTCCAGAAGAATATCTTATGTTTTCTCCTTCCTCCGGTAGTCCCCCCTCTTTTCGGGTTCTTTTCATCAACGGTCCTTACCCCCCTAGCAGGCACAAACGTGATTTTTCTCTAGTCCCCTTTTCCTGCACCCCAGCCTTTCTTCCTGAGTGGTTTGTGATGGAAGCATGCTTCTATTGGTGATCATGGTCTCAGTCTTTGTGACTTTTTTCTTCCGTCCCTCGTGTTTGGCGGGTCGCTCTTTCGGTCAACACCCTTTAAACCCCGCTTTTTTTTTCTAACTTTTCTCACCCCCTCTTTTGATCCCCCCGTAGAAGATTGCGGAGACGCCCTTTTCGCTCTTTTTCTCTTTTCAAACCGCACATCTCCCCCCCTTACACCAGCGGCTTTCGCCGAACAAATTTCCTTTCCCTTGTCACTTTTTTTCTTGTCCCCCCCCCCCCTGGACAATAGGAACCTTGACTATAGTTTTTTTAGCCCCGGCTTTTACTGTTTAGTTTACAGCCGTGCCTCCGACCCCGCGTTTTATCCTTTGAACCCTTTTTTCTTTTTCCCCCGCATTTTTGACCCCTTCAGCCGAATCTTTTAGGAGTTTTTTCCGTCTTCTCTGGGACTTTTTTTTTTCAGTTGTCAGCCTGCCCTCCTCTCTTTCCGACTCGTTTTTTTTTTCTGGGAACCTTTAACTTCCCTTTTTTTTGAAGTCGCGCGTGGAGGGCACTTTCCCCCCCAATTTTTTTCTGATTTTTTTTTTGTGGCGGCGGTCCCTTTTTTCATACCTTTCACCATTTTTTTTCCAATTGCCCTTTTCCTTCCAGCCCGCAGCCCTTTCCGAAATCCCCCTTTCACCGGTCAAGCGTCTTCCTTTTCCGATGGCGTCTCGTCCCCCTATTGGTTCCCTTGCTTTCTTTATTCCGTCTTGTACGATGTACTCTCTCTTTGTTTTCTGTGACCCGCGCCCCGGTTTGTCAATCGTCGGTGTGTTTCCTTCTCTCCTTTTGCACCCCCCTGCCTAGCTCCCTTCAATTTTCAACCCCCCTCTCGCCCCAATTCCCTATTCAAGTTTTTTTGGCTGTTGGTTTGGTTTTGTTTTTTTTTTTTTTTTTCCGTAAGGGCGTCCTCGCCTACCTTCCTTCAATTTCACGATCTTTGCCCGTGACTACTCACGCCGACTCGCGGTCCTCAGTCTAAATCTTTTTTTTAAGAGTCGCGGGTGTGCTTCTTTTTTTTTTTCATAGAAGGTTCAGCCCGGAGCTTTCCTCTTTCGGTCTTTTTTTGGCCCCCCCTCAGCTTTTTCTCGTGACTTTTCCATGACTGTTGCTTCCCTTGGCCCACCCTGTTTTTTTGACCCTCTCTTTCCCCCCCTGTTCAATGGAAACGTTTTTATCGAAAAACCCCCCCTCCGCCCATCTGACCCCCCCTCCGTTTTGAGCTTACAGACTGGTGATTTTTCCCTGATTTCTTGCCGCCGATTTTTCTAAGGTGATCTCCCACTGGATTTTTTCCCCAAACCTATGGTGTTTGTTTTTTTTTTTTTTTTTGTTTTTTTTTTTTTTTTTTTTTTTTTTTTTTTTTTTTCTGTCCCTTTGCGTTCTTTTTGCGTTTTCCCATCTCCGAAGTGTGTCCACGCGAATCCTTGCGAATGACTCCCCCTTAGGTTTCCCCTCTTTCGGGAGATGGCCTCGGATTTAGGAGAAGTCTATCCCTTTTCTACTGGACCTTATATTTTTGATCTTCCTACTACTCTCTCGATTCTTTTTTTTCTTTTCAGTTCCGTGTCTTTTCTCCCAATTGGCGCAACCCCTTTTCGCATCTTCGGCTGTTCCTCTGCTAGGAATGATGATGGTCGCCCTTTTTTTATAGTTTCTCTACCACAGCCCTCCTTCCCGCGACTCTAGGGCAACCCCCTCCTTCTTTGGTTCCCGAAGGTTTTTTCCCTAGTTTTTTTCAGGTTCGACGCTATTCGCCCCTTTCCCGAAATGAAACCACCCCCGCGCCTCTTTTTAGACGATTCTTATCCTTTAATAGCTCGTCGCGAAGTGTCGTTTTGTCTTTTTCGGCCACACCTGACATTCCCCTCCGAACACCAGCGCCCTGGAAAAGATAAGCCCCCCCCCCCTTTTTGGTTTTCAAGCTCCCCCCTGAAGGGGTTCCCCCTGATAACCCCATTTTTCCCACCAAGTTCTTCCCCTTACTCATGTCCCCAAATTAGAGATTCGTTTTTTCCTACCTTTCCTATTTTTCCTGCGGGTATCTGTTTTTCCCCGATGATTTTGTCCTCGGTTTCCAATTCCTCCACTAGTTACTCTTTAAGGAGTACCGGGTTACTGTCCCTTTCTTTCTCATCCTCCATCTTTTTTTTGTTTGAGATCCTCTCAGAATTGTTGTACCCTTCCCTCACGGACTTTCCCCCGGTTTCATGCCACTTTTCTGATTCCTACCGCAGCCGATCCAGGTTCCCCCTCAATAAACCGTTACTTCCTCAGTCGTTTTTTGTACTTGAGTCGGACTCGCGGATTTGTTTTCTTTTTCCGCAGGGGGCTCACCGCGTTGGGTAGTCCCCGGTTCTTTTTTCCGTGCTTCTAGATCCTTGTGTTCGTTGTGAGTTTCCCTTTTTTTAGAGTAACTGACCCAGCCCCCTCCCTCTCTTGACCGATTCCTTCCTTTCTTCCCGTCGTTTTTGGGCTCTCGTTCGCGTTTTCCCTTGTTCATTTTACCAGATACTTTTTTCCCTTTTTGTTTTAAACGCCCCCTTCGTTCGTTCCCCTGATCCTGGTTTTTTTACTTTATCTCTCGGTTGCCGCTTTACGCACCTAGAACAGCAAACCGTTGCAATCCCCTCGCTTACGTGCCCTCACCACAGACCTCGATTATTCCCCGTGTTTTTCTTTTCCTCTCAGGCCCTGGCCACTTCACGGCAACTCGTCTCGTCTTCTTAGCCTGCCAGGTATCTCATTAGCGCAAGCTCCACACTCCCATTCCAATGGCCACTCCCCTTCTTTGGAATTTTTCCCCTTCCCCCAATCTTCCGGGCTTCTGTCCTCTGGTGGTCCTCTAGGCCCAAGCATAGATTCTGCTCCATTTTTCTTTTTTGATCCGCTTAGGGCTCACCGGATATACATTTCACCTTCCGGCCTTAATCCATTTAAGGAGATAAACCCTCACTCGCTCGTCTCCACCCAAGTTCCCTTCTTCGTTTTCAGTTAATTGTCGTGCTGACGTAGTTCCCCCCTCGTGTTCTGCCCCTGCCGATTTCCCAGGTGAAAGTGTTATTCACAGTCTGACTTTTTCACCCCTATGTAACTTTCCTTAAGTTTCCCTTTTTTCCTTGTCTCCTCTAGGTATCGGACCCTCCTTTGAAGGGCTAACTTTTTCCTCCCGATTGCCACCTGCGCTTTCCTTCTTTTCTCAACTCATGCATCGGCAAGATGAGGCCCCCAGCGTCCCTGAGTTCTTTTGCCACATCCTATTTTTCTCGTTTCTGCTTGTTTCGTCGTCGATTCTCCTCACTTCGATTTTACCCCTGGCCCCCCGGAAATCCTTTCCGCCGCGCATTTTTCCTTTTTTTTTCCGAGGGTTTTTTAGGCCGTTTTTTTCATATAAGTCATCTGTCTTTCCCCTCCCCTAAGCCCGCGTCTTCTTCTGCTCCGGCAACAATTTCCTTTCGGAGTAGTTTTTTTCTTCGGCTAAGTCGATTTTTATCCCTGTGTAGGCGAACACCTGTCACCGCTCAGAAGTTTTTCCCTATATATTCGATTTTTGTTCAAAGAATATCTTGCCCAGTTTGTTCTTCTCCTTTTAATGCAGATATTTTCTCTTTCGCTGTTATTTTCTCCGAAGAATAGACATGACCCCCCAGTATTGTCTGGGAGTGCACGATCATCTTTCTTTTTCTTCTTCCATCCGGCGACCCCGGTAGCCCCTTAATTTTTTTACTAGGACCCGCAAGCTGATTCACCACCACTCAGAAGACCGGCAGATACTCAAAGCCTGAGAGTAAGTTTTACTAGCATCTGTGTGCGGGTCTTCGGTTCCCACTTGTCCCTTCCTCAAGTTTTCGATAGCCCCCCTTTTGGTGCAGATCGTTTTTCCTCTTTTCAGTACGAAAACTACCCTTCCATTTCCTTATGGGAACCCCCCCCCCCCTTCTTGAAATAGACTTGGCTCATTCCCTCTGGGCCCTGGGCCGGCTCTCTTTTTCCGTTGGCGTATAGATGTTTCTTTTGGTCAGATCTGGTTTTCTCCCCTTTCCCGCCGCACTTTTCTTCTCCCGTGGATGAATTATTTTTTCTGTCGTCTTTCGCCTCCCCAAATTTTTTTTTTTGCGGGCTAGGGTGCTCGGCATAGGGTTCTCATACCCCCCCCTTCTGCCAGAAACCTGGTATTTTCTCCCCTCCAAGTCCCGGCGACTCATCGCAACCACAGCCTACCTGGTTTTTTCCCCCTTCAGTTTCTGAACCCACGGTGTGCTTCTCTGCGCGTATTCTTTTTTTGAGGTGATCGCTCCCTCCCCCCCTTCTGACACGTTTTCTTTGTTCTGCACCTGCTCGAGCCCCCCACTTTCTTCTTTCGGAACTCTGCTTCCTTCGACGAAAACCTGATGGACTTCCCCCTTTGAGTTTTTGTTCATTTCCCTTTCTATTCTCAGTTGTTGTGGTTTCGAGATCACCCCCTAAGACAACTTTTCAGAACAACGAACTGGCCTTTCGACTTTTTTTTTTTTCCCAGGTGCAGATCTCTTCTTTTCTTGAGGGGCGCGTGGTTTCTCCCCCTTTTACGGTCTTTCCGCTTTTTTTTTTCACTCCTCCCCCCCCCCCCCCCCCCTAAGTGAGTTTCGACGGGCACACCTTGACGCCCCCCCCTTTCGTTCTTTCAGACGGACGTCGGTCTTCCTCTTTTGCTCGAAGGAGGTTTTTTTTTCAGAAGTGTGTGGCTCTTTTTCCCTTTTTTTTTTACGTTTCCCTGGGTCTCCCCCTATTCCTTGTCACCACCCAGTTCCCCCCGTCGTTTTTCTAATCCCCCTAGAACCCCGATTCGCCAAAACACCCAAACCCCCCAACCACCACCAACCAATCCTCCCTTCAGGTTCCGTCGTGTCTTGGCCACGTCGTGACCATCCCTATCCCCGAACCTCCAGTCGGACGTTTCACGAAAGCCCCTTACCTGAGACTCCGTAGTCTTTTCCTAGTTTTCTAATGTGATCACCTTTCCCCCCTTTCCCTTTTCTCAGGATTTTCGGTTCTTCGGAACCACTTTTTCGTCCTGTACCCCTTCTTTTCCTTAGCCCTCGGGATCCTTCTTCCAACGTGGAACCGACCGCTCACCTCCTTATCAAGGACGCCTCCTCTGGGTGGTGAGTTTTTGTGGTCGGATTCTTCCCTTTTTAGTCTCTGGGAAAGTGTTGGGCCTCAGTGTTTTTTTTGACCCTTTGTAATTCGGCGGGGTAGAGGCAACCTCCCCTTTCGCGGAGGTCCGCTTTTTATATGTGCATTCGTGCCAACAAACCACTCTCCTGGGCGATGCCCTGACTTTCGGCCCTCCCCGACTCCCTACGAGGTCACAATTTCCCTAGGGTTGCTCCATTCAGTATTTTTTTTGTCCCTCGGCAATATGGACACTGACGCGCCCCTCTGGTTTCTTTGCTGAACTATTGTCCTACTTGTATCATCGTACCTTCTTTTTCTGGTCTTTCCCCTTTGACAATGATTTTTTGCTTCCCAAGGGGAGGATTTTCAGCAGAGCCTGCGCGTCCCTTTATTCTACTTGAGAAATAATCCCGCAGTTTTCTTTCTCCCCCTTTACTACGGATACATAACGGAGCTCTCCTCTACGTTGCGGCACCTTCCCCGACTTTTTGTTTTTTTTTTTTCCTTGAGTTGTGAATTTCTTAGTTAGTTTCTTCCAAGAGCTTCCTTCAGGAATCGCTCGTTTTCCCGTTTACGGAACGCCGACTTTCCTCGTGAAATTCATGCTTTCTCCCTGACGAAAATTTTTTTTAGATCTTTTTCTCTTTCCTCCTATTCGTTTCTCCTGCTAGAGTTTCCTATTCTAGATTGACATAGGCACGTGACTTTTCCCCCCTTTTTTCCCCCAACTTTGTTCGGTCCCTTTCTCGAACCCGTCTTCCTCAATCCGCCTTTTTCCCCCTGATTCTCTGTCGAACATCCTCGAAAAGCACCTCCCGCCTTTTTCTACAAGGACAGCATTGGGAGATCCCCTGCACTGGTTCATGACGCTTCCTTCTCAGGCTTCCCCCTAAACGCCGGAGATCTCCCCCCCTACCTTTTTTTCCCCGACCCTTTTGCTGATTTCACCGTTTTTTTCTTTTGGTGTCCACTCGTTTCTCCCCACCCGCGACCTTTTTTCCGGGCACCTCCCTTCCCTAGGTTCCCCCCCCCTGAGTGATATCTTCTTTGCGTGCTCTTCTTTATAGTTCTTCTGATCCTTTTCCTTCCCTGAGTACTACGGTTGGCGACGTCTCTTTCAGTTCGTGCCCTGAGGCATCCCGGTACCCATCTCCCCCGTTGGTTCCCCCTTTCTATTGCGGGCAGTTCTTTTTCCGTTTCATTGTCGACCATTAGTCTGACACATTGGAACGCCACTTCCTCCTACCCTTCCCGGAATCATCTTTTTTTTTGTTACATATTTTTTCCATCTGACCTCCTTTACGCCTCACACCGCTTCCGCTAAAGAATCACGCCCAACAGGAGCTTTTTCCACGCTCCGCCCCTTTCCCGCGACAGGTCTTGTTTATTTTTTTTTCGCAGTCCCCGTCAATAGATGAGACTAACCATCCTCCCCGCGACGACACCTCTTAATAACTTTTGATGATACCCCAAACGGCCTTGGTCCTTTCCACCTCCTTCCCTTTCTAGCATCGATCCCCATAGTTAAGTTGACCCCCCCCCCCGCAGTCAAGTAACAACTTACTCGTGCAACTCTTTTCATACTTTATCGGGATTTTTTCCCCGGCAAGCGTCTTTCCAAGCCCCCTTTCCCCTCGGTGCTGTATCAACTGGTCAAACGTCGTTAACTGTCCTTTTTCTACTTTTGCCTGATAGAATCCCCTCTCTTTACCCTGGGTGAGAGACTGCGACGACGCGCGGCTTTTTTCCCTTTCATCCCAAAACGGAAGTGTCCCCCACTTCCAAGCTCGTTACTTATAGTTTTTAGTTCTCCGACTCCCTATCCCTGATGCTAGTTCGTTAACCCCTCTCGATAAGGGTGTAGTCTATGAATTTCGAGGCTTACTGGTTTTTCCTTTGGCATGGTGATACCCCTCCTCTGCAGGTTTCTCTCTCACTATTTTTCGAGGCCGGATGGCTTAAGCGTCCTTTTTCCCCCCTTATCCCCCTTGGTGTTAGTCCTCGATTTGTTCTTCCGTTTCTTCCCTTAATAGTACCCGAAGCCCTGGCTTCTTTTTCTCCGAGTGGGAGTTCGCGGTGACCTGGTTAATTTCCCTTTTTTCCCAAAGCCCATTCGTTCGTAAACCCACCCATTCTTTGTTCCCCGCGAGCCCTTTAGTTCGGCCGTAGGTCCCTTTTCGTGGACTCTTTTTTTCCCCCCCCTAGACCCCTGAAAAAGACAGCTAACGACTAGACATCCCGACCCCTTTCCCCTTCAACTTTTGTTCGCCTCCCCGGTTGCCAGACAGCACGGAGCCCCCCACCTGCTCTTTTCAGGTTACAGTGAGATTTTTAGTAGTCCTCTCCCTGTGGCCCTTTCTCTCAGCCATGCCCATGGACATCCCCTCTCCCCGACCGGGGTTCCTTTGTTTCCCCTTTTTTCTAGTTGTAGGAGGTTTTTAGAAACTTTGGTTGTGCATTCCTTTAATTGCAGCTCTTCACAAGCATCCCTTCTTCTTCTAAGTCAGGTGGTTTCTTTGTGTCCAGTGTGATCTCCATCGAGGCGGCCTCCCCTCTCTAGATCTGTCCCCCACTTTTTCAGGTAACTTTTCGGGCTGTGTTACCTCTCCGAACCTTTCCTGTTGAGTTCTTTCCCCGCACCTTAAGGACCCCTATAACACGACACATCTTTTTTTGTCTTTCCCCAAGTCTCCCCGATGTTCCCTCTGCCTTTACGAGATCCTTCTCCTGATGAAATCTTCTTTTTGCTTTTGAGCACCACGCCCCCCCTCTCCTTCCAAACCCGGCTGCGTGTTTACTTGTATACCGACTCGAGCAGTGCTTCTCTTGAGTATTCCCCCAACAGAGCGATTGCTTCTCGGTTGAAGAGGGTTTCTTCCTGAGGCAGCCCGGTCCCGCGGGCCATCTCGTTCTCCCCCAGTCCACAGCGGCGCTGTGCGCAACTCCTGAGATATTGAAGTTCCCCCGCGTGCGCTTCTTTTTCCTTAACGTCTTATTTTTTTTCCACGACCTACGCTTCCCTGACCTTTTTCTACAAACCCCCGTATCGGGTAGTAGGGAGGCCTTCCCTCTAGTCCTCTATCAGTCGAGGTTCCCGGACAACAGATTCCCCTTTTACAGATCTAGATTGCTGGCAAGGTTTACAGCGTTCAGTTTTCTCTTTCTGCGTCTGATGAACCCCACCAAAACATTTATTGAAAGCGCCCCCGGTAGTTGATTACTCTTTCTCCCCGACTCCCCCCCCGAACATGTTTTTTTTGTGGGCCCTCCTGCCAGAGTCCTCTTTCTTAGGTGCCCCGGTCTCCTTTCGAATCCACGACTCTTACTTAGGAAACAAAAAGAGCGCCCAACACTTCCCCGTGACTCCCTCCCCCCTTCACAGTCGCCGTCCGGATTTTTCTCCCCTTTTTTTGAGAGTATCCCTAAGGTTGACTCCCCTCCCTTGAGTTCTTGGTGATTAGCACCCTGTTTCAGTATCGTTATGTTCCTTTGCCGTTTGCTCACTTTTTTCTTTCTTTCCCCGTGTAGGGTCCAGGAAAGCGAGGTTGAAGGGGCTCAGTCACGTTCCTTTCGGGGGTACTTACGTGGGTATTTCTCTGAGCTGGTGTTCCCCCTAAGATGGTCCCCTCGGTATGATAAGAGAACTCTCCGACTTGGCTGCATGTTTTTTTTTTCCCCCGCTGTTTTCTCGTACGCCCAAAATCTTGGTTTTCCTCCCTTTCTTCTGTGGATTCCTTTTTTTTTTTGACCAGCCTTTCCCAGTAACCACGGCCTTTCCATAATCTCTTTTCCCCCTTGAATTGCAGTCCGTCGCAGAGACAGACCCAGTCCCCCCCCAACGCTCGTGCTTTTTTATTTAATCCGGTGTCCATTAGAAGAGCGGAACGTACGGGTGGAGGTGATCTGCGCAAGTTTCTCTCCCTTCTTCTATTTCGCGACGCTGCATACATTCCCTCTTTCCATCCTAATTCCTTAGATTCCCTTCGGCAGAGGATGCGTCACTGGAGTACCCCGGTGATAGATATATTAACCTCCGTTGTTTTTGGTTTTTTCTCTCTGACTTGACCGGCCGTATAGCTCTAGTTATAGCGCTAGGTTCCTTAAGAGGGTGAGCGATGGTTTCCCCCCCCTGTTAATACTTGATTACTTTAGGGGAGGAGAGATACCTCGGTTCCTTTCCCCCCTTAGAAGGGTTTTCCCCCTTTTATCGTCCGTGCTAGAAGTGCCCTCCCTTCCCAAATTCCTTGTTGGTGTTTTTTCCTTTTTTCGGTGTCCTGGAAATTCCTTAGACTGATGGCCCCGTTAGTCTTTGGAAAGGTCGCCACCCCTCTTTCCCAACCGAAAATCCGCTGTGGTGCACCCTTCCGCCTCCTCTGTACCTCCGAAAGAGTTCGGCGATTTAACGTCGTGGCGCAGAGGCCCTTGTTTTTTAACCAACCCCCAAATCCCCCTCCTCCCCTTCACCGTCCGTACACTCCCCTCTAGTGACTGAGTCCCTTTCCCCCCTCCCGAGTCCGAGCCTTGGGTCCCCCCTTTTAAAGGAAGTGGCCGGTCTTTGAAGGTCAGGAACACGAGATCCTGCCCCATCCTATAGCCCTCTAGACCTCCCGGGAACCTTTGACAAACGTTCATCGACTGCTCCCTCATCAGATCTTTCCCTAGGGGCCCTTTTCGCCCCGTGTTTTGCGAATATTTGCAGTTTTGGGCCGCAGTGTTTCCTGACCTTTCTCCGGCGGTTTCTTTTCCCACGACGTTCCTTCTTCGCCTCTTTTCGCAGGGAATCGTATTGCAAAACACGCTGCCTGGGCCGAGTGACGGGCTTTTCAAGTCTATACCGCGGGCACGATCTTTCTTCTCAACCGCATCCCCCTTTTAGACACTTTAACCCCCAATTGACCTCCAAGAGATCGTGGCAGGTTGGCGTCTCTTTCTTTGTTTCCGAATTGAATCCTAGACCCCTCAGAGCCGCATGTTCTTCCGACGGTGTTTCCTTCGATGATACGACGCGTGAGCTTTTCGGGGTAGTGGCCCCCTCTACCCCCTTTTTTCTTTCCCCGGCAGCCAACTAAGGCAACAACCTCGTCGCCATACGAACGCGAATAGTTCTCCCTTTGTCCCTTAACGGTGTCTGGGCCTGGTGTTCTGCCCTTATCTCTGGGTTCCCCTAGGCCCGCATCAGGACCAAGTGTACGTCTAACCCGGTTTGACGTACTACTCCTCCGCGAGTCTGCCTTCTCCCGTCCAACTGAAGAAAAGAGAGTGTGCTCGATTCGTGGTAGATTTCTTTGCCAGGCCCCTTTTTGGGTCCTGTCCGCCTCCTGACTCGCGCGGCTTTTCCCTCAGAGTGCAGCCCTGGTGCCCCTTCCTTTAATTTCCCTAAGTGACTGGCAAACGGTCCCCCCCCCCCGTCGGCCGGCGTCGCAACCCCCTTTTCTTTAGTGAATCCTTCTCTGAAACAAGCCCCCGCTCGACACTCTCGTCCCCCCCCCCCCTTTCTTGACCCCTTGTGAAGCACCCCAGAGCCGACCGCCGGTTGTAATTTTACTGAACTGGATTCAGCGACTCTTCTTCTCGATCTCAATAAGGAGACTCCCCCCCCCCCGATTTGCGAAGGTGGTTGCGTACATTTCCAGAGGTAATCTCCCCTTTTCCACATTTTCGTACCCCCCCCTCAGAGGCTTTTCCAACGGGTGTCTCCCCCCGGAGTCTCCCCCAGTGCTTTTTCTCTGAGATAACTAAGCCCTTTCGGTCCCCCCCTCGCAGTTCTTGGGCAGCCTCTTCTTGTTTTCAGTGCTTCTAAAAGAGGCGAAAAAATCGGTCCTGCACGCGTTTCTTCTTCCGGTCCCGGCCTCTTTTTCGGCCTTGATTGGCGCGCCCCCTTTTGCACAGCCTTTGCGAGATCGCCCGCGTGCTGCCTACCCCTATCCACGAATCTCATTTTTTCGTTTGTCGTACCCCTTCCTCGCGAACCCCCGAAATGGAACAAAGTCCCCCTATTACGACTTGAACGTCAGGCCTCCGAAAGGTTGGAGTCGTGTTGTGTCTTGTTGGACCAGCATCGGCTTCATCCTCTTCTCCACGCCTCACATCTAGAAAGTCCCTCTTCCCATACGGCCTCCTTCCGGCCGGTCCCCCACGCGTTCTTCTCTACACTTAGCAGGACGCACCCGGAAACCCTCGAGAATTCCCCCCTCCCGAACACGAGTCTTTTCCCCTAATGCTCTATTTAGCAGCTCCGGATCCCCCCTCTGTTTCGACTTGCCGTGCCGCTGGACGCTGTGCTTTTCCTTCCCGTTTATGTTCCCTTCCCTATACTATTCCCCTTGTTAAAACGCCGCGCTGATGATACGTCCCCAGATCTCTCATATTTGTGTGGTGGAGTCTTTGGACAACCATTTGACCACATTTCTCCGGGGAGGGACCTTTCCTTTCCCTTCTTTAAAGCACCGGCGTAAAGTTTCTCTTCCCAGTTCTTTCTTCTCCTCCATCCTGAAATATAACGGTACTGGCCCTACTACGCTAAGTTGAAATCCAGTGTTGAATGTTTTCTCCTTTGCCATGCTTTTCTAGCCGCTATGGGTTCACAGCGTGGTCTAAAGCCGACGGATTCTTCCTCTCGAGTGCTTTATAGTTCAGCCTTCCTCCCCCGGTTGTTCTGGGGAGTCATGATTGTTCCGAAATTGTCGGTCGCAAAAACTTTCCCCAACCGTTTCCCTCCTCCAGAATGCGACTTTTCCTGTTAGAGGGAGTACTTGTGCGACTGTTTTTTTGACGGTGAAATCCAAATTATCCTGTAAGTAGGGCTTTCTCCACTGTAAACAATCTCCTCTCCAACTACTGTTGTTATGAGTAGGTAGATTTAGTATCGTGGCTGTGCTTTGTCCTGCACCCCCCCATCCCCCTGCGCATATTTCCTTATAAGATGCAGCCGACCAAACTCGCTTCTCCTTTTTTTCTTTGCCGTTTAGACCCCCTTCCCGGCAACAGAGAAGGCGGCCAACTTTGCTTTAGTCCTGGCTGCTCAAGCGAACCCCATGCAAATACTATTCAGAACCCTGATCACGCCGGTTCACGCCTTCTTTGACTTTTTTTTCCAGACCACCTTTCGTTTTTTTCTGAGATGTGCTTCGGTAAGAAGCTTAGTCGCACGAGTAGCGAAGATGTTTTTCTTTTAATTTTTTTTATCACGGATACTCATCCTGCATGCCCCAGGATCACTTCTTCCCTTCTTCTCCACCCTGTACTCTGTATACCCACGTTCTTTACTGTTTTCTTCCCGAGGTTCTTTTCCGCTTTGCCCGTTTCTATAATAGGTCGTGCTGTTAGACCTTCTTTTTCCTTGACCCCCCGTGGGACCTTCTCAAACCTTCACCCCCTGTATGACACCCCACGTCTTAATCTGAATAGGTCCGTGCCCCTCTCATAGTTCCGGCCGAATTCTTTCGTTATTGGTCAGCCAGTCTGCACCTAAGCAGTTTTCCCTTTTTTCTCAAGACCTTTCTCGACGAAGTCTCGACCCGCATAACCCTTTCTCCAAACCTAGAGATTTTTTTTTTACTTGTTTTTTTTGGCCCCCCCTTCCCTTTTGGTGTTTTGGAGAAAGTTCCAAGTCAGAGGATGAAACACCCAGGGCCAAAACGAACGCTTTTTCGTTCCCAACTTATAGAGATATCTACCCTTTTCGATTTGCTTCTTGTGTCCCCCTCTTGAGCGATTCTTAGCAGAAGCTGCATTAGGTTTTTTCTTTTCTTCAGCCGTAACCCTCCCCTTACAGCGCGTCGGATCCGTTAACTCGGGGTTCTTGGCATAAGACTTCGCCTCTATCGGTCAGATCTTGGTTATTGAAATGACCCACGACTTCCTCTTCTCCTTCCGAACCCCCCGCATTCCTTTTTATCCCTTGTGACCTGTTCCCTTGCGGGCCTGCTCCCCCCCCCGATTATTCCCCCCGTAGGTTATTTCTTCTTCCTTTTTCAAGCGCCATGTGCAACTTTCTTTGTTTTTTAAACGTGTTATTTCCAATAGTAAGAACGGTGGAGGGGAAATCTTCGACGTTTTTTTTTTTCCTCCGCAGAGATGAATCTCCTGTCTTCCATTTGAACCCACCCCTCTTTTCCAAAAACGCAACTTTTTTTTCATTTTTTTTTTTACTTAAACGCCTTTCCTCGTCGGGATATCAGGTTGGTATCCTTTTTTCTCTCAAATTCGCCGGCGCCCAGATAGCAACTTGATGGAAGTCTCCCTCCTCCCTTAAAGTATCCCCTAGCTCTCTTTTTTTTTTGATCAACCCGGTGCCCTTGAGCACGGAGGATTAAACAACCCCCCCATCGACCTGTGAATTTCCCTTCTGCTGCCTTCTTTTTTCTACTACCCGTTTTTCCTTTTTGAGTATTGGTGTTTTTTACGGCAGATGTTCATCGGCGCCCGGGCTTCATTTTTCTATTCTCCCGGGGCCCTATTCTTCGTCCTTGTAGCTCCCCCTCTCCAGGTCCTCCTCTTTCGAATAGCCCCTCCATTTAATTTAAACGCTTCCTCCATTAAGCTCACACTTTTCCCAGCAACGTTCCCTCTGATCTCTTCCGTCACCACGACTCTTCTTTGAGTCGCGAGCATGTGAAAATCACGGTGGTCTAAGTTTTTCCCCTTTAGTAAAGTTTGTGAGGTGATAGCGCCGCCCCCAAGCCCTTATTCCTTTCTGATGACTTCATCATCTTTTTGGTAACTCCTGCCTTATCTACTCCACTGACAGCCCTTTGCCGATTCCCCCTTCTCAGAACTTGGCTCCTTTACTACTTTTACTTTGTGTTGTTGATCTCTTTCACCGACGCCAAGGTAGGACCTACAGGAACTCCCCTCATCGTCTATTCGTTCCCTCCTTCCATCCGTAGTTTCCCCTTCTCGATGGAAAACCCCTGGTCAGGGCTTCGTAAGTGGATTTTTTTTTGAAGGGACCCACAGTGATTTTATCGAACCGCGCTGGACCGAATTCATTAAGAAAACTTTTGCGGCTCATCGGTCTGCTCCTTCCTCACTCAGTCCGGATTTTTCTCCTCGGTGTTCCGACAGCTGAGTTACAAACACCAATCGCCGAACCCCACCCTTTTTATCTCAGCCCCCTCTCCCCCGATGAACCATTCGTAGGGTGCCCCTGACGGGTCCTTTGCACTCCAAGCAGACGATACTACCGACACCCGGCTGACCTCCCCGACACAGTCCAAGAACCTTCTCTTCTAGTGGGTTTTCCCTACTTTTCTCCCTTCCCCGGATTATCCCGGTGCTCTGGAAGGCTCACAAGTCGCATTCTCCTTCACCGTACTGACTCCCTACAGTCCCAATTTTTCTTCACTGTTTAGGATTAAACTTTTTTAGATCACGTACGAAAGAGGGTAAGGTTATTCCCTTCTTTCTAATATTGGAAGTTTTGTATTTCCCTGATTCTACTCAGATTCTTTTTAGGAGGGGTTAGCGGAAAATACGTAGAAGTAAGACTTTTCTAGGACCACTCTGGCAGTGAACCTCCCTTTATGGTCACGTAGGAAGTAACAACAGGCTCAATACCGTACTCGCCTTTGGTCTAAGTATAAGCAACCTCTTTTCCCTGGTGGTAAAAACTGCCACCCTGAGAAAAGAGATCGTGCTTAAGGGCTAGTACTTGGAGTTCTTTTGATTAGAGGACTGAAAGGTCTTGACCTACTTCTCCCCCTCACTGTTCTCCCCCAGGTTCTTTTTCGGGTAGAGGTATCTGAGTTTTGGCTCTTTTTAGAAATACTTTCCCTCTGGAGAGTCCTCAAATACCGGCACCTTTCTCCCCCTAACGGAGACCTCATCCAGTAGGAGCGACCGTGTCTTTTCATTTCTATGGTTTCCCTCGGTGGACCGACTACAACAGATGCCCTTCCCCTCCAATCGCCCCTTGCCTTACCCGCCGAGCGATGCTCAGCTGCTCGGAATTTCTAGAAATAATACCTGTGTGCTTACGGGTTCCTCCTTTCCCCCCTCTTCGAGTTTCTCCTTCGCTCTCGAGTGTTTTCCCATATTGTTTACATTCTGGAATTTTCAGAGTGTGATGGCTCCACCGCACCTTCCCCCGGCTTTAACGAGGTCTCACGGAATTCCCGCTCTTCTTCCCTCTCCCCAAACCCTTCGATCCATTGGCGTGACAATTCGCCGTTGTGCGTTTTACATTTTTGCGTATGTTTTCTCCTTTTGCTTCATTTCCCTCCTCCGATGCTTATATCCGGGGATTCCCATCCCTCTACCCACTTTTTTCTCTACGCCTTGCGTTTGCGCTGCGGGCACCTTTCTCGCTCCTCCCCAACTCCTAGTTCTTCACCATTCTCCAAATACTGTTGCTCTTTCCCAGGCCGAGCAGTTACGGCTCGCGCTGCTCTACCGGTCCATTGTTCCGACTTTCCGCGACTCGCCTCGGTTGCTGTGGACTTTCCTTCCCCAGTCCCCACATTGGAGCCGCCCAGGAGGTCTTGGTGTGCGTTACTCGTGCTATTCTTGATTTTTCTTTACTTTCTTCTTGTCAAAGCCAGGGCCCATTGGCCTCCACTCATTAAAACACTATCCGATGACAAGAACGAACGGTGGTGCCTAGTTACGAGGCTTTTAACTTTTCCCCTGAAAGTTCATTATCACGCACCTCGACAGGCCGGGAGACTCCAGGTCATTCGCAGGTTCTTTCGCCGCTTTTCCCGTTGCACCGTTTCCTCGAATCCCCGAGACAACGCGATAGCGAAACATTTTCAACGCAAGGTCTTCTCCCCTCGTTTTCTAATCCTCCCCCTGCAGTCTGCACGACCTCTCCCACCGATTCCTTACCAAACCCGAGTAGGCCCCAATACTGTTTTCGCAGCGCCGGATCGGCTCTGCAGCGACTTTCGGAATCTCTTGTCCTTTCCCTTCAGTTCCTATCCGATCCTTGTTTTGATCCCTCCCCTTTTTTCATCCTTGTTGTGTGAGTCTATGCGTATAAGAGCGTTTTTCTTTTTGAAACCATTGATCTTTGACTGCCTCGCCAAGAACCCCCGTCCAGTTACCCTCCTTTTCCGTCGCCCCTGTCTTTTTTTCCCCCTCTTCACATTCGGGAAACTACTCGCCAAGTGGCACCATGAGTAAGTTTTTACGGGGGACTTCGCCTTCTCCCTTCTACTGTTTTTCTATTTGATCAAACTGTGGCTGGCCAATTGTCCTTCTAAGATTGTGTAGCTAGTTCGCGGCTTATCGAGTTCTTTTTGGGAAGTACCATGGGCGTGAATGGTTTGACACCCTCAAGTAGCTCCCCTTTTGCATGCCTCCTGGCATGTTGCGGCGTCTCCGGCTTTCATGGTGCATTTCGCTGTTCTACCAACCTGTACGTGATTTAGCTCGTAAATCTCCCTTCGCTACCCCCCCCTAGCTCCTGGGTTCCTTTTTCCTTCTTCGGTTTTTGAATTGTTAGCACGCCCCTAGAAAATTCACCGCGCCACATACCTCGGAGGCCCCCCGCGATACCCAAGAGTCTTTTTTTTTAGAGTTGGAGACAGCACGGAGGCCCCTTAGGCTCCCTGAGCTCTGAGGATTCAGCAAACTCCAGGCCCTCCCTAGACGCCGAACTGAAATCAGGATTTTCCGACGATGCACGGGTTTTTTAGGACTTTTTTCCCCCTTTATTTTTATTACGATGGTTGTGCAAGTTGATGCACGTTTCTCCCCTTCTGAACAGAATCGCCGTAGGAAAAAGGAGTGGGTGAGAGCCTTCCTGGTGAGGATACCCTCCCATTAGTGGTTCCTTCCCCCATGTTACCTTATCACCCCGAGGTATTTTATGTAGACCCCTGGATATTCAGGTCCGTAGGATTCCCCATTTGCCCTCTTCTATGTCGTCCTTGCGAGCTTGTCTTCCCCGTTTTTACTCACAGAACAATTAAAAGTCACGAACCCTCTTTTCACTCCCTTCGGAATTTCTTCCGCGACAGGCGGATCGGCACCCACTCTTCCTTTTTCCTTTTAGCAATCAACACCTTCGAGGGTCTTATTGTTTTCTTTCCAGCATGGAATTCGTCTCATTCCTGCCCTTTTTGGGTTGAGTAGAGACGTTCAAGTGCCCAGCGGAGGTGTCTTGAAGATCTGCAGGGTTAGTCCGAGGCGCCTGCATGCTCCCCTTGGGCGAACACCAGGAAACCGACAAAGAGGCCCAAGTTGCCAGCCCCCTACTCCCTTGATGGCTTTCGAGGGTGTTTGATTAGTTTTTCGCGTCGCCCTCCCGTAGGGCACCCGCTCCTTGACCGCGACCGAGAGGAGGCATTAGCTCCGGCCCCACCTGGTTCTTGGACTCGAAGTCTTCTCGATCCTTCGAGGAGTCCTAAAACACGCTCACGATTACGCCATGCTCCTTCTCGTTGCGCTTCCCTTTCCAGTTCTTTATGACTTTGGATTGATGGAATCGCTACAGTTATTTCTTTATTGCCCCCCAACGCAGCAATATTTCCCATGCAACAGGAGCTTGTGGAACTCTTCTTCATCTAGACAGGTTTCGCAAGTTTTAGGTTTGCAGCTAACCCCCTCCTCGTCCGATTCCTTCACGTTCCACCATGAGGCACAAAACATTTCCCAGCCTGGCTCCCTCCTCCCTTTACCTCGTCAGGGATCTCGATTCCCCGGTTTCTCCTCTAATTGTCCTCTTCCGAATTGAGTAGGAGGTTCTCAAGTCCGTCTTGTTTGTTTACGTATCAGGCCGAGCTCCGAGAAGTCCGGTGCCTTGATCACCGGGTAGGGCCAAACTTCCTCTTCTCTACAAGATGGTTTCGTGTTTTTTGTTCTGTGGCGGGTGTTTTTTTTCTTTTCTTTGGTGGGGATAACGCGGGCATCGTGGCCACGACGGCGGTTTCCGCCTATTCTCCCTCTCGGGGTTTTTTTTTTTTCTCTGTAGCGCCCCAACACAGCTTCCGTGTGTTAGGCGGATTTCTGCACCCTTTTGGTTCAACTGACACGGCTGCGCCATTCCGGTAATTTGCTCCAATCTTTAACCCTATCCGGTGTAGGAGGATGTCTCGGCGCTTAGAGAAACCTTGGTGATTTGACCGTACGCTGGGTGGGTGAATCGCGAAGACCCCATTCTCCGATGAAGTAGTGTTCGGCCCCCCGCCCATATCCCTTCCTTCTTTCCCTCCTCCAGATCGCGATGCTGCTTCATCCCCGTTTTGGCGGTTTTTGTTTGTTGTTTGAGGAGAGATCACCCTCCTCCCCAGTTTCGTAGAACTGCAGCAGCATCGCCGACGTCTTCTTTTCGGTAGTCTTTTCCTTTAGTGCGCGTCGCGCTGCTAAACGCTTGATCCTTTCCCTATTTTTTCGCGATCCTTTTTCGCTAGCCCCACCCGTGATTTTCTCAATAAGCGGCGGCAGACGTAAGACGCACCCCCCCTTCTTGTTTTCCGGCTCCTTGAATAACGTGTCTGTTATGGTCGCAGTTTCAGTTTTTCTTTTGTCGCCGCCTGCTAGCAACACACCCACTCTCCCGGAAACCCGCTTGTGGTGCGACCTTCTTCTCGCCTCAAGTCTTTGAGCGTCTTGTTCCCTTCCGAGGCCTCTCTCTTTTCCCCACCCTCACGCCAGCGCCCCCGCGTTCGTGTTCAGCCCGACAAACGAAAGGCATCCTCTGCGTCGATTTTGGTTCACCCTACCCCCTGTATCCCGGCACAGCTTATCGCCTTTGTATGTTCACAAGCGATACTGCAAAAGCCTTGAATCGTCTCCCCCCAATCCCCGTCGGTTCGGATTTTAACATTCACTAATATCAAGGACGCCGCCGCTTGGGTAAGGAGATGCCCTGGTAGGTTTGCGACACGGTGTTGAGACCCTCTATTTGGGAATGCCGTAGCCGGATTAGAAGCCGAACCCTTGTCTTACCCCTCGTGCAAAAACATACGTTGTCGATTACCCTTATATTTTAACGACGAGGTAAATTTGATTCGTTTTCTCCTCGCCGAAGCTGTTTCCTCGAACTGCCCCCTTGCCTCCCTATAGTGGCATGGCGGAGAGAGTGCGAGGGGGTCTCCAGCCCCCGCTATATGATCTATCCTCCTCTGCCCTCTGCTACGGGGGCGTGTTGAATTGGCTGCCCAGCGGTGAGTTCCAGCGGATTTTTTCGTTTCATTTTCATAGTCTTTTCTGCTCGGTCAAATAATGACCACCTAGAGAAAAGAATCTCATTAGACTCATTAGTTTTTCCCCAGTTTCTGCATTTTTGTATTTCAGTTATGGTGTCTTTGACTTTTTTTTCGACTACCTTGATCGGAACCCGGTCGGTCCTCAACCCCCCTTATGAACGTGAAGTCCGACTCCTGACCCCTTTTTTGATCTTAGGACAAGAAGAAAAGTTCAGGCGTCTCGTTAGCCCACCCACCCCCCCCCCCCAAACCCCCCCCCCCCCCCCCAACCCCCCCACCCCCCACCCACTGGTCATATAAGGGATGTGCACCAGCAGCCTTTTCCTTTTCGACTGTCCTATTGCAGCGGTGCCATCGTACTTTTCTGGCTTGTGATCACACCCACATGTTTCTGCTCTTTCCCGCTCCCAGATCTCTCTGATGACCGACAAAAGCTAGAAGCCGACAACATTTTGACCCAAAGCTTCTTTTGTGCTATACTGAACTTATTCAGCCGAAGATGATTTAGATTTGATCCTCAACTCTTACCACATTCGTAGAGATGCGTCCGAGTCTATCGGCCACCGATCTTCCACATTCACTTCCCCCATCTCCTGAGTTTCTTTACTAATAAGCGAGTGGCAAAAGGCGTGATGGCCCCTTCCTTTTTTATACGTCTGAGTAACTGGCAACCCCCTTCTATTTTCTATTTCGCGTCTTTTGGCTTCCCCCCGTTTGGAATCCGTGCCCTTGTTTCTGGCAAAGGGACGCCTAGTTTTTACTCCTCTTGGAGTTTAGGAGGGCGGTGGCTTTGATGCTTCTTTTTTTTTTTCTATTTCTTTTGACCAGCTTTCCGTTTCGCCCCGCGACCGAAGAATGCAACCCCTGTGCGTGCTTTAAGGTGGTGATCGGTGAATTCTACTTGCTTTCCGAACCGCGCATCCGAAGAAAGCGACGGCGAGAAAGATCTTTTGTTTTCGTTTCTTTTGTCCTTCCTGAACTAGAGGACCAACAGGTCCCCCTCCTTCCGGACCCTCTCGGTCTTGTTTTCCCCCCCGGCCTCGGTACGCGTTGATAATCGCCCCTGTGTAGCAGGAAGATAAACCCTTGGACCTTCCCCAGTCCCTCCCTTACACCGTAGAGTTAGGTTCCCCTACCTGCCATTCGAAGCGTTCTTTTCTTTTTGCCCCTCCCTCCCTTTCCGTTCCCCTCCCTTTTGTCCGACATGGTCAAACCCGTAGTGTTAAACCTGAGATTCACGTTTCTTTTGATTCTGCTAATAATTATATCTTTTCCTCCTACTTTTCAGTTTTTTAGTTTTTGACCTACTTTTCTTCAGTTTTACCAGTGTTTACCGGAAGTGACAGGTCGGAACAAGAAACGAGGCCAGTTTCTCTAGTCCCTTCCTCTCCCCCTCGACTTTTTTTACCTAGTCCCCCGTAGTGAACCCTCTCGAGTGTTTTCTTTCGTGTTTACTGTGTTCGCAGGTCTGATGGTGATTCGTCGGGCTACTGCATTTTTCATGTTGAGACCAACTGCCCATATTGATCCTCTTCCTTTTTCTTTTCGCGCTGTCGTATGTGGAAGTCATCGATGGGAGGAGGAAGAGGGACCCAACTGACCCCCCCCTTCGCTTTGTTAACCTTCTGTCGTGACTGTTTTTTTCTTCTTTTGCCCCCCCCCCTTTCTGTTCATTCTTCTACCCAGAGGCCCTTTCCGCGAGGCGATCGTAAAAGAGGTCCCATTGCGGCCCCAGTGCCCTGTTTTTCCTTTTCCTTCGTGCTTGTTTGCTACGTCAACCTAAAAAGCATCTCCCTCCCTGGCTCTTCCTTAAACCCCCTCTTCCCGATTTTATCCTCTTTTGAGGACACAAGAATCAAGGATGACCCTGACGGCGCCCCCTCCTCTTTCTATTACTAGCAGAGGTGGCAATTGTGCAGCTCCCTTAAACGTAGCCCTTCCCCCCGATTCACGACCTCCCGTGAGTTAATGGTGAAGAACTCCTTGTGTCCAGTTAGAGCTTCCCCTTCCTTAGCTTTTTCCCTAGTCCCCCCTTTTTTTACGTCTCGCCTCTTTGGGTTTATAGCTCCGGCGTTGCTTGAGACGGATCTCCAGAATCTTCGACTTAGTCTATAACCCTCGTCTCTTCTGTCTCCCCCCCCCGGCTTCAGGTCCAGCTGGTTCTTCCGATCCATCTTTTTTTCCTTTAATCTTTAGTCGTGCGCCCGTAGATTTTTCGCGACGGCGAGACTCACCCTTTTTTGACTCCCCACCTCCTTTCAATTAAAGCTGTCAATCCCTCTCTTTCTTCCCTCCCTTTCTCTTTTGAATTTTCTTTTCAACCCCCCCCCCCCCCCCCGGGGGGATCGAAAGAGGCTTTTCATTTTCAGCCCCTGCTTCCCCTTCTTTTCCACACCCTGAGAGCTTTCATTCAGTCCCATGAATTCTCTGCGTCGAGAGTTTTTTTTCCGTCGTACTTCAAGGGAAACAGAGAGATTGTGCGTGACCTCTGACCCCCCCGTGTCTTTGATTTGCCCCCCAAGGCCTTTTCAACTTTTAACGCTCCCCGGTCCACAGACAACCGCGGGAGCCTTCAATGATAGAGCTCTCGTTCTGTTCCCGTTGAGACGAGGTGTGGACTTATGATCTCGCGCCTTGCTTTTTCTCTCTACGGCCTGGCCACTCCCCTAAGACCCTTTGCGGTTTCGCAGCTCCGTTTTAACGTTACCCGTATGGGTAGAGGCTGGACTCCGAGAGTATCCTTTAGTCGGATCCCGAGTGGCAATGACCGACCTTCCACTTTCCCATCCCTCCCCTATATCGTTGCCGGTCAATGTTTCCAATCTTGCAAGTAGCTGAGCACTTTCCCTAAGTCCTTAACATTTTTATTGAAAGTCACGGTATTGATTCATTCTTTTGCCCCTCGACCCCCCCTTAAAAGTTATGGTGGGAAAAGTTCCCTACAACGACGCCCTCAGTTGGCGGAGAGAATCGGCGGTACGGTTTCCTTCCCAAGTGAGGATTGAATCTTTTAGAGAATCCCCCCCCCCCACCCAAGCCAGATGAAGCCACACGGTTCATTCTTTGAACAGAATATTGGGATTTACCTTGATGCGGTGAGGGTAGTAAAAACTTCTTTTCTATTTTTTCCTTCCTTTAGTCGTCTGAGATAGCACCTTATGGTGCCTTTTCGTTCTTCAGTCAGTCCAGACGAGAGACCGGAGCAGGCGGTTTTATAAACAGTTTATTGAACCCCAATTCAGAGAATTTGGGCCTCAATCTTTCCTTTCGTGTTGTTGGGCCAAACTTCCGAGTGTTTTCGCTTCCTTGGAGGTGTTTTTCCCCCTCCAGAGTTCGCCCGAAGGGCGGCCGAAGAATATGCGCTCGGAATCGGGGTTTTTCCTATGCGTTCCTTTCCTTCCGCCCCATCGCCGGGGTTTATCGTCGGTGAATCTCCGTGGCGACTCCCCCTCACACCCCGCTGCGCCATCGTCACTTCTGCGGCGGTCCTGCGGCGAGAAGCGGTTTAAACAAACGCCGCCTTTTTTGGATGCCTTCGCCCTGATTTCCCCCGGTGTGTCCTTGCTCTCGAGTAAATGTATCCGGGGGAGGTTGTATCCTCTCCCGTAGATACTTGCTTTTTTGTTCTCCCTGCGTCGACTCTCACTCAAATACTTTTTTAGGACCCTGCTATCCCTTCTCCCCTAAGATCGGCGATTGCTTCTTACGACCCTTTCTTTCTTGTTCTTTCTTATATTTTCCTCCTAAGTTGTTTTTGTGGATAGCTCGACAGCCAAGGTTTTCCCGACTTCCTCTCCCGAAGTCTTTGTTAGTAGAAGGAGAGAAGGTATAGAAGAGGATGGATGTGCCTCGCCTTTTGCCGAACCACCCTCTCACTTTTCTTAACCCCTGTTACGTTGAAGACGCTCTTGACACCGTGATTTTTTCTACTAAGAAGGCATTTTTAACGTTCAGCCCCTTCTTTTCCGAACTGATCTAGGAGGTTCCTGACCCGACTTACTATTCTTTTTTCCGTTTAAAGTTTTCCCTCCCCCCCCCCACGATGAT